>Ga0102589_1003831_pt1 | contig 14951 bp, 13 predicted proteins | sample AraplaMF_Col_mLB_FD_76858 | JGI IMG/M metagenome (GOLD analysis project Ga0102589, IMG submission 76858) | Arabidopsis root microbial communities from the University of North Carolina, USA - plate scrape MF_Col_mLB | ecosystem: Host-associated > Plants > Roots > Endosphere | place: USA... | reverse complement strand
GGACAGGCACGATTCTCGCATGTGAGAATTCTCAAATGCGAGAATTTGACATCCTGATCGTCGGCGCCGGCATTGCGGGCGCTTCCCTGGCCTGGCGCCTGGCCGGCCAGCGCAGCGTCGCGCTGCTCGAGCGCGAGTCCCAGCCGGGCTACCACTCCACAGGCCGTTCGGCCGCCATGTTCATGGAAACCTACGGGCCACCCATGGTGCGGGCACTCACGCGCGCCAGCCGCGCCTTCTACGAACGGCCGCCCGAGGGCTTCGCGCCGGATTTGATGCAGCCGCGCGGCGTGCTTTACCTGGCCACGCATGGGCAGGAGCAGGAACTGGTGAACACCCGCAAGGAACTGGTGACGAACTGCCCCGGCCTGCTCACGCTGGATGCCGGCACCACACTGGCCCATGTGCCCTGCCTGCGGCCCGAGCTGGTGCACGGCGCGCTGTACGACGCCGGCGCGCAGGACATGGACGTGCACGCGCTGCACCAGGGTTTCCTGCGCGGCTTTCGCCACAAGGCGGGGGCGGACGGTGAATTGCGCAACAACGCCGGGGTGACGCGCGCCACGCACGACGGCCGCTGCTGGACCGTGGAGCTCAGCGACGGCCAGGCCCTGCGTGCCCGTACCGTGGTGAATGCCGCGGGCGCCTGGGCCGATGAACTGGCCGCCGTGTTCGGCGTTCGGCCCATAGGCCTGGTGCCGCACCGGCGCAGCGCCTTCACCTTCAAAGGGCCTGAGGGTGTGGACGCTTCGCATTGGCCTGCGGTCGTGGGCGTCGATGAAAGTTATTACTTCAAGCCCGACGCGGGTCAGCTGCTGGGCTCGCCCGCCAATGCGGACCCTACGGTGCCGCACGACGTGGTGCCCGAGGAACTGGACATCGCCATGGGCATACACCAGATTGAAAGCGTCACGACCCTGACCATACGCCGGCCCGCGAGCACCTGGGCCGGCCTGCGTTCTTTCGTGCCCGACGGCGAAATGGTGATAGGCCATGACGACGCCAGCCCCGGCTTTTTCTGGCTCGCGGCGCAGGGCGGCTACGGCATCCAGAGCGCGGCGGGCGCGAGCGCGCTGGCCGATGCGCTGCTACGCGAAGCCCCGTTGCCCGAGGAACTGTTGCGGCAGGGCGTGGATGCGCGCGCGCTTTCACCCAGCCGTCTGCGATAAAGCGCAAGCACCTGAACCGATTCCCCGCCCCCGATCAACCGAAAACCTTAAAGAGGCCTACCATGCAACACATGTCCATCAACGCACTGCGCCGCGCACTGGTCGCCGGCGGCATCTTCTTCTGCGGACTGGCAGCCGTGGGCGGGCCCGCCCAGGCCGCCGACTTTCCGGAGCGGCCCATCACGCTGGTCGCGCCCTTCCCGGCCGGCGGCGCGGCCGACGTGCTGGCGCGCATCCTGGGCAAGGCCCTGGGCGACCAGTTGGGCCAGCCCGTGGTGATCGAAAACAAGCCGGGTGCCGGCACCGCCATAGGCGCGGCCGCGGTGGCCGCCGCCAAGCCCGACGGCTACACGCTGCTGGTGAGCTCGAACTCCACCTTCACGCTGAACCCGGCCCTGCAGCCCAAGCTGTCCTACGACCCGGCCAAGGGTTTTGAGCCGATAGGCATGGTGGGCTCGGTGGCGCTGGCGATGCTGGTGAACCCCTCGGTCACGGCCACCGACGTGCACCAGTTTGTGGCGGCGGCCAAAGCCAACCCGGATAAATACCTTTACGGCAGCTTCGGCAACGGCACCAGTTCCAATTTCGCCGGCGCGATGTTCAACACGGCCACGGGCCTGAAGATGACGCACGTGCCCTACAAGGGCTCCGGCCCGCTGATGACCGACCTGATGGGCGGGCAGATCCCGGTGTCCTTCGACACAGTGGTCGCCGCATCGCAGCAGCTCAAGTCCGGCAAGGTCCGTGTGCTGGCCGTGGCCATGAACAAACGCTCGGCCCTGCTGCCGAATGTGCCGACCATGGCCGAAGCCGGCTACCCCGCTGTCGACATGAATGCCTGGCTGGCCGTGGTGGGGCCCAAGGGCTTGCCGGCACCCGTCAAGGCGCGGCTCGAAAAAGCGCTGGCCACGGTGATGGCCAACCCTGAGACCCTTGACAAGCTCAAGGGCGCCGGCTTTGAGCCCGGCTATGCAGCGATCCCCGACTGGTCCGGCATGGTCACTACCGAGATTGCGCGCATGAAGGCGCTGGCCGAACGCTCCCAGATCAAAACCGACTGAACAAACACACCATGCCCTCCGCGCTTCCAGACATCTCCGCCGTTGAACTCCGCCGCCTGATCGCCAGCCGACAGGTCTCGCCGGTGGAGTTGATGGACGCCTGCATCAGCCGCATCGAAAACCTCAACCCGGCCATCAACGCGATCTGCGCGACCGACTTCACGCGGGCGCGTGAAGCGGCGCGCGAGGCCGAGGCGCAGGTGATGCGCGGCGGACCGCTGGGGCCTTTGCACGGCCTGCCGCTGGGCGTGAAGGATTTGCAGGACACCGCGGGCCTGCTGACCACCTACGGCAATGTCGGGCTGCGCGGCAATGTACCGGCCAAGGACAACGCATTGGTCGCAAAGCTGCGCGCGGCCGGCGCCATTGTCACGGCCAAGACCAATGTGCCCGACATGGGCGCCGGCGCTAATACCCGCAACCCGGTCTGGGGCGCAACGGGCAACCCCTTTAACCCCACGCTCAATGCGGGCGGCTCGTCAGGCGGCTCGGCCGCGGCGCTGGCGGCCGGCATGCTGCCGATCTGCACCGGCTCGGACACCGGCGGTTCGCTGCGCATACCGGCTTCGCTGTGCGGCGTGGTCGGCCTGCGGCCCTCGCCCGGGCTGGTAGCCAATGACGCGCGGCCGCTGGGCTGGTCGGTTATTTCAGTGCTGGGGCCCATGGGCCGCAATGTGGCCGATACGGCGCTGCTGATGTCAGCCAGCGTGGGCCCAGATGCGCGCGACCCGCTGTCCTATCCGGTGGATGCCTCGGCCTTCTGGCCGCTCAGGCCGGTGGACCTGTCCACGCTGCGCATCGGCACGACGGAAGATTTCGGTGTCTGCATCGTGGACCCGGAAATACGCCGCGTGTTCCGCCAGCGCGTGGAAGCCGTGCGGCCGCTGGTGGCGAGCTGCGAACCGGTGGACCTGCAACTGGACGACGCCGACCGCGCCTTTGACACGCTGCGCGCCGAGAGTTTTGTTGCAGCCTTTGCCGACACCTACCGCAAGGCCCCCGAAACGCTGGGCCCCAATGTGCGCGACAACATGGAAATCGCCGCCGCCATCACACTGGCCGACCGCGCCTGGGCGCACCTGGAGCAGACGCGCATTTCGCGCCGCTTCGCAAAAGCCTTTGAACAGTACGACCTCATCCTCGCGCCGGTCACGCCGGTGACGCCCTTCCCCTGGACGGAGCTGTTCGCCGGCCATATCGACGGTCAGGCCATGCGCAACTACTACCACTGGCTGGGCCTGACCTATGTGGTGACGCTGGCCACCAACCCGGCGCTGGCCCTGCCCTGCGGCAAGGACGAACATGGCATGCCCTTCGGCCTGCAGGTGATTGGACGGCTGCACGGCGATGCGCAACTGCTGGCCGCAAGCCAGGCGCTGGAACAGGTGTTCGCGGACAACGAGAGCCTGCGCCGGCCTGTGCCCGATCTCAAAGCCTTGCAGACAGCCCGGCCGGACCTGAAGTCCATCGTGACGCATCCGCCGGAACTGGCGGGCGTCCAGGGTACAGGCGGCATGACGGCGGTCTGACGCCGCTCAAACGGCGCGGTTCAGGTCCACGTCCAGGCCCGCCCGCTTCATCTCGCGCGCCAGCAGCAGCTGCCACAAGCCCGAATCGTCGACCGTGATGCTGGTCGCGCCCTTGAGGACGTCCGGCAGGGTGTCGTTTTCAGACAGCAGGCAGGCAATGCGGCCGCGGCCCAGCGCGGCCAGCATGAAGCCTATGGCCAGCATGGCCGCAGGCGAATCGGGTTTGTTGCCGGGAAGGAGCAGCAAGAACCCCACATGGCGCAGCCCCTCAAGCTGGTCGATGGAGACCGCGTCGAGTATGGATGCCTGCAGGCCAAGCTGCTCCACGAACTCGCACGCATCGCCCACGGCATCGCCGCCCAGGCCCAGGATGGCGACGCTGGCACCAGGCCCGGCTTGCGGCGTGGTGGCGGAAGAGGAAGAAGAATCAGTCGATGACATAGGCATCCTCTTTGAAGTGGAAGGTGAAGGCGGTGGGGCCGATGCTGGTGCTGGTGCTGGTGCTGGTGCTGGTGCTGGTGCTGGTGCTGGTGCCGATGCCAGTGCCGGTGCCGGTGCCGGTGCCGGTTCTGGTGCCGGTTCCGCATCCACCACCGGTGCGGCTGGCTCGTCCGGCATGGCCGTGGCCGAACCATCGAGGCGCTCGGTCAGCAGCTGTTTGGCTGCGTTCACGCGAGCGGTAGCCAGATCGATACCTTCCTTGACCTTTTGGTGGCGTTCGTCATCCGTGAAGCGGTCACCGAAGGTTTTATCCAGCAGAAAGTCCTGTAGCGCGACGGCGAACTGCCGGTACTCGGGCGTGCCGGCGCCAAAGCTGTCGGCCAAAGTGGTATTGATTTTTTTCTGCAGGGACTCGACGCTCGAGTCCCAGCCGGTTTGCGTCACCGATACCTTGAAGGCCCGCAGTATCTTGAGCTGCCGGTTGACCTTCTCGATCGCGCCTTCAATCACGGCCTTGTCGCGGGGGCCGAGGGATGGCGGTGAATTTTTGCCGTTGGACATGCAGACTCCTGATCCTCACGTGGACAGCCCACACTGTAACTGCGCAATCGTGATTACAGCACCAGCAAGGCCCTGAAATCGTTAACGTTGGTATGTGTGGGCCCGGTGATGACCAGGCCGCCCAGCGGCTCAAAGTAGCCATAGGCATCGTTGCGGTCCAGGTACTGGTCCAGCTTCATGCCCTTGGCCAGTGCGCGCTGCAGCGTGTCGGGCGCCACAAAGGCGCCGGCATTGTCTTCCACGCCGTCTATGCCGTCGGTATCGGCCGCCAGCGCATACACCCCTGGTTGGCCCTGTAGCCCGAGCGCCAGGCCCATGCAGAATTCGCCGGCGCGGCCGCCCCGGCCGCGCGGTGTGCCTTCGGGCTGCTTCTTGACCGTGACCGTGGTTTCGCCGCCACTCAGGATCACGCAGGGCTTGCTGAAGGGCTGGCCCTTGTGCGCCACGGCGCGGGCCAGCGCGGCGTGCACCTTGCCGACCTCGCGTGATTCGCCTTCCATCTCGTCGCTGAGGATATAGGCCTGCAGGCCGGCCTGGCGCGCCACGGCGGCGGCGGCTTCCAGCGATTGCTGGGGTGTGGCGATCATGTGGACCTCATGGCCCTTGAAGACCGCTTCGCCAGGCTTGGGAGTCTCCAGAGCGCCCTGCTCCAGCAGGCTCATGATGGCGCCCGGCACTTCGATGCCGTAGCGCTGCAGGATGGCCACCGTATCGGCGCAACTGGTCGCGTCGGGCACGGTGGGGCCGCTGGCGATGATGGACGGGTCGTCGCCCGGCACGTCGCTGATGGTGAGCGTCACCACGCGGGCCGGTGCGCAGGCCGCGGCCAGGCGCCCGCCCTTGATGCGCGAGAGGTGCTTGCGCACGCAGTTCATCTCGGAAATATTCGCGCCGCTGTTGAGCAACGCCTTGTTAATGCGCTGCTTGTCTTCCAGCGTCAGCCCTTCGGCCGGCAGGGTCAGCAGGGCCGAACCACCGCCCGAGATCAGGCACAGCACCAGGTCGTTTTCGGTCAGGCCCTGCACCATGGCCAGGATGCGCTGGGCGGCCGCCAGGCCGGCGGCGTCGGGCACAGGATGTGCTGCTTCGACGATCTCTATGCGTTGCTTGAGGCCCTCGGGCCGCGGCGGGATGTGGTGGTAGCGCGTCACGACCAGGCCTTCCAGCGGCGCATCGGCCGGCCACAAGGCCTCGACCGCCTGCGCCATGGAGCCGCCGGCCTTGCCCGCGCCAATCACGATGGTGCGGCCGCCGCTTTCCGGCGCAGGCGGTTTGGGCAGGTAGCGCGCGGTGTTCTCCAGCGGCAGCGCGCGGGTGACGGCGGCGCGGTACAGGTGCTCGAGGAACTCGCGCGGCTGGCGGGTGGCGTCGGGAATCGTGTTGCTGGGCATGCTGGGGGTGGGTGTCTTGGCGGCGGTCATTGAAATGTCTCCACCCCGGATTGTGCCGTGGTAACCGGGCAGTAACCCGGCAAACCCGCAGGGTTTGGGGGATACGGCCAAAACACGTGCTGCCTAAAATGACTCTTCATCTTCCAAAGCAGAAAGCAGACACCGCATGAACGCCTACCTTGCCCTGGGCATTGCCATCGTTGCCGAAGTCATCGCCACCACGGCGCTCAAGTCCAGCGAGAGCTTCACCCGGCTGGTGCCTTCGCTGATCAGCATCGCGGGCTACGGCGTGGCGCTGTACCTGCTCACAGTCACCATGAAGTCCATTCCCACCGGCGTGACTTACGCGATCTGGTCGGGCCTGGGCATTGTGCTGATCAGCATCGCCGGCTTTTTTGTCCACCAGCAGAAGATAGACCTCTGGGGCATGGTGGGCATGGCGCTGATCATCGCGGGTGTGGTGGTGCTCAACCTCTTCTCGAAATCGACCACCGCGTGACGGGCCTGGCGCCTAGTCGATCGCGACTTTGGCGTCTTTCACCAGCTTCGCGAAACGCTCGGTGTCTTCCGCGATCTGCCGCGCCATCTGCTCGGGCGTATTGCCCACAGGTTCGGCCCCTATGTCTTCCATCTTCTTGCGAAAGTCCGGTGAGTTGACGATTTTGACCAGCTCGCTGTTCAGGCGCAGCACGATGTCCTTGGGCGTGGCCGCAGGCGCGAGGATGCCAAACCAGGTGCCGAGGTCAAAGCCCTTGAGGCCGGCTTCGTCCAGCGTGGGCACATCGGGCAATGCGGCCGAGCGCTTGCCTGTCGTCACGGCCAGCGCGCGCAGCTTGCCCGCCTTGATGTGCGGCAGCACCGGCGTGATGGTGTCAAAGGACATGGTGATCTGCCCGCCCAGCAAATCGGTGGTGAGCGGCCCGCTGCCCTTGAACCTGTTTGCGGCCTAAACGGGGCCGCGCAAGCGCCTTCTCGGGATGGGATGCAAGGCGCGGTGCGACGCCCATAGTTCGGCTATGGGCTAGCGCCGCAACGCCGCAGACCGCCCGAGAAGGCGCTTGCCCTCCGGGTTGGGGTGAAATCGGGCGATTGAGCCACCCAGGCCCTTGCATGGGCATCAGCCCATGCGGCGTGCCCGGTCGGCCCACTCATCCCGATTGCACCCCAACGCGGCCCCGTCTAGGCCGCAAACAGGTTCTGAGGCACATGCAGTATCTGCACGCCGCCCATGCTTTCAAACTGTGCCCCTATGAGGTGCTGGCCCGTGCCGTTGCCGTTGGAGCCATAGGTCAGCTTGCCGGGCTCCGCCTTGGCCAGCGCCAGCAGGTCCTTCACATTTTTCGCCGGAACCGGCGGGTTCACCACCAGCACATTGGGCACCAGCGCCACGGTGCTGACGGGCGCGAAATCCTTCTGGAAGTCGTACGGCAGTTTTTTGTAGACGCTGGTGGCGATGGTGTGGTGCACCGCGCCCATCAGCAAGGTGTAGCCGTCGGCCTTGGACTTGGCCACAAAATCCGCGCCCAGCGTCGCGCCGGCGCCGGGCCGGCTTTCCACCACCACGGGCTGGCCCAGGCTTTTCGACAGCTCCTGCCCCACGGCGCGCGCCAGCACGTCCGTCGTGCCGCCCGCCGGGAAAGGCACGATGAGGCTGATAGGCCGCGCAGGCCAGGCCTGCGCAAAAGCCGGGGCACCCATCAAGCCCGTCGCCGCCACGGCACCCAGGGCCAGCGCATGGGCCAGCCTTAAAAAGTGCCCGCCGCGTCCTTGTTCTTGTGATCGCATGTCTTGTCTCCTTGTGTCTGTTTTCTGGAATCAGGCCGCCGCGGCCACAGGCCTGGCGGTGTCGGCAAAGCAGTTGCAGACCGCTTTGGTGACCTGCGCCGTGGTGGCCTGGCCGCCGAGGTCGCGCGTGTGCAGGGACGCATTGGCCGTCACCGCTTCAATGGCCTGCATCAGCTGGCCGGCGGCAGCGTGCTCGCCAAGATGCTCGAGCAGCATCACGCAGCTCCAGAAAGTGCCGACCGGGTTGGCCAGGCCCTTGCCCATGATGTCGAAGGCCGAGCCGTGGATGGGCTCGAACATGCTGGGGTAGCGGCGCTCGGGGTCGATGTTGCCGGTGGGTGCGATGCCCAGACTGCCGGCCAGCGCGGCGGCCAGGTCGCTCAGGATGTCGGCGTGCAGGTTGGTGGCGACCACGGTGTCCAGCGAGGCCGGGCGGTTCACCATGCGGGCCGTGCAGGCGTCGACCAGTTCCTTGTCCCAGGTGACGTCTGGGAACTCCTTGCTGATTTGCTGCGCGATCTCGTCCCACATCACCATGGCGTGGCGCTGGGCGTTGGACTTGGTGACCACCGTGAGCAGCTTGCGCGGCCGCGACTGCGCCAGCCTGAAGGCGTAGCGCATGATGCGTTCCACGCCGGCGCGCGTCATCATCGAGACATCGGTCGCCACCTCGATCGGGTGGCCCTGATGGGCCCGGCCGCCCACGCCCGCATACTCGCCTTCGGAGTTCTCGCGCACGATGACCCAGTTGAGCTGCTCGGGCGTGCAGCGCTTGAGCGGCGCGTCTATGCCCGGCAGTATGCGCGTGGGCCGCACATTGGCGTACTGGTCAAAGCCCTGGCAGATTTTGAGGCGCAGGCCCCAGAGCGTGATGTGGTCGGGGATGTGCGGGTCACCGGCCGAGCCGAACAGGATGGCGTCTTTGTCGCGCAGCTCGTCCAGCCCCTTGTCGGGCATCATGACGCCGTGCTGGCGGTACCAGTCACCGCCCCAGCCGTAGGACGTGAATTCGAAGCGGAAACTGGCTTGCGTGGCGGCCAGGGCCTGCAGCACCTGCTGGCCGGCCGGGACGACCTCCTTGCCGATGCCGTCGCCGGGGATGCAGGCGATCTTGTAAGTCTTCATGAAAATTCCTCGGGTTGTGAGGCGTCCAATGTAGCGATTGGCGGGAACAACAAAAGCTCGTAAAGTGAGGCCATTGTTAACTTCAGGTTACGAATGACTCCATCCAACCCCGCACCTTCGGAAATGGCTTTTTTCAGCCTGCTGGCGCGCTACGGCAGCCTGTCGGCCACGGCGCGCGAGCTGGGCGTCAGCACGGCGGCCGTCAGCAAGCGGCTGGCGCAGATGGAGGCCAGGCTGGGCGTGCAATTGCTCAACCGCACGACGCGGCGCGCCAGCCTCACGCAGGAAGGCGAAACCTACCTCACGCATGCACGCCGCATCCTGGCCGACATCGACGACATGGAGCAACAGGTCTCCAGCGCCGTGGCGGCGCCCAAGGGCCTGCTGCGCGTGAACGCCACGCTGGGCTTCGGCCGCAGCCACGTGGCGCCGCTGATCTCGCGTTTTGTCAAAGCCCACCCGGAAATGGAGGTTCAGCTGCAGCTCACCGTCAACCCACCGCCGCTGACCGAGGACGCCTTTGACGTCTGCATACGCTTTGGCGAGCCGCCCGACGCGCGTGTGCTCGCGCGCATGATTGCGCCCAACCGCCGCCTGCTCTGCGCCTCACCGGCTTACCTGGCGCACCACGGCACACCCAGGGTGCCGCACGACCTCGCGCGGCACAACTGCATAGGCATACGCCAGGGCGACGAAGCCTACGGCATGTGGCGCCTGTCGTCCGGCAAACACACGCAGGCCGTCAAGGTGCATGGAAACCTCAGCACCAGCGACGGCGAGATCGCGGTGAACTGGGCGCTGGACGGCCACGGCATCCTGATGCGCGCCGAATGGGATATCGCCAAATACCTGCGCAGCGGCAGGCTGGTGCAGGTGCTGGAGAACTACCGCACGCCGGCCGCCGACATCCATGCGGTCTACCCGGCTCGCCACCAGCACTCAGCGCGGGTCAAGGCTTTTGTGGATTTTCTGGCGCGGCATTTTGAGAAGCCGTCCACGCGGGCCGCAGGGCTGGCGACTGATTGGTAAGCGCTATTCCGCTTTGGCGCCCGCGTCGAACCACTGTTTGATCACCTGCCGCTCAGATTCGGTGATGCCGGTCGCGTTGTTCATGGGCATCAAGCGCGTGACCACGGCTTGCTGGTAAACCTGTGAGGCATGCAGCTTGAGGGCCGCGGGCGAATCAAGCCGCACATTCTTCATCTGCACCTGCTCGCCATGGCACTGGTAGCAGCGCTGGGCCAGAATGGTTTGCACCTGGCCATAGCCGCTTGCCGATGGCGCGGCGGACGATGCACTCACGCGGGCAGGCGCCGGCTTCATCCAGACGATCACCCCGATGATCACAGCCACACCCACCATCGCATACCCCAGCGGATGCCGGTTGCGGCCCAGCTTGTAGCCGTGGCGCAGCACAAAAAACTGGCGTATCGCCGCGCCGGCCAGCATCATCAAAATCAGCACCAGCCAGTTCTGCGGATGGCTCCAGGTGAAGCTGTAATGGTTGCTCAGCATGGCGAACAGCACCGGCAGCGTGAAGTAGGTGTTGTGCACGCTGCGCTGCTTGCCGCGCTGGCCGTGCACCGGGTCCACAGGCTCGCCGGCTTTGATGGCGGCCACCACCTTGCGCTGGCCGGGGATGATCCAGAAGAACACATTGGCGCTCATGGCCGTGGCCATCATGGCGCCCACCAGCAAAAAGGCCGCGCGGCCGGCAAACCAGTGGCAGGCCAGCCAGGACGCGATGCAGACCAGTACCGCGACCATAGCGCCGACGATGGCGTCGCCGTTCTTGCCTTTGCCAAACAGCTGGCAGATGCCGTCGTAAAGCATCCAGAACACGACAAAGAAAGACAGCGCCACAGCAGCGGCTGCGCCCGGCGACCAGTTCATCAGCGATTTATCGACCAGGTAGGTGCCGGCATGCCAGAGGTAGGACACCGTGAACAGCGCAAAGCCCGACAGCCAGGTGCTGTAGCTTTCCCAGTAAAACCAGTGCAAGTGGGCCGGCAGTTGCGGCGGCTTGACGGCGAATTTGACGGGGTGGTAAAACCCGCCGCCGTGCACGGCCCAGAGTTCGCCGCTGACGCCCTGCTTCTTCAAGTCCTCATCCACGGGCGGCGTGAGGCTGCTGTCGAGGAAGACAAAATAAAACGAGGAGCCGACCCAGGCGATGGCGGTGATGACGTGGACCCAGCGCAGCAGCAGGTTGGCCCAGTCGAGTAGGTAGTTTTCCATAGCGCTCAACTTGTGCAAGGCTGCTCACCACTGCGGGCGCTGTAAGCAGAAAACGGGTCACGAACAAGAGAAAGCTTGTGGCTTGGCCACCTGCTTTCCCGGCTCCGCTGCGACCTGGTGGTGCAAGTTTATCGGCTTTGACGCTTAGCGCAAAGCCTTCGCGGCCTTCTCCCGGTTTGCATCGATGGTCTGCAGCAACTGGGCAGCGACGGCAACGGCAATGACCTCGGGCTCCTTGCCCGTGATGCCCGGCACGCCTATGGGGCAAGTGACATGCGCAAGCTCGGCCGCCGTGAAGCCCCTGGCCTCCAGCCGGTGGCGAAAAGCCGCCCATTTGCTCTTGCTGCCTATCAGGCCTATGTAGGGCAGATCGCCCTGCTCACGCTGGCGCTTCAGGCAGGCGGCCAGCACGTCCAGGTCTTCGGCATGGCTGAAGCTCATGATCAGCACACGCGACTGCGGCGCCAGGCCGGGCACGGCGGCCTGCACCGGATCGGAGTGTTCGCAGCGCACGCGCGGCGGCACGCTGTCCGGAAATATGCCGTCGCGGCTGTCTATCCAGCTCAGTTCAAACGGCAAAGGTGCGAGCACCCGCGCCAGCGCATGGCCCACATGGCCGCCGCCGAACAGCGCCACCGGCGTAAGCCGCGGCGAACCCAGCCGCTGTGCCAGCGCCGCCGCATCACCGGCCTGCACCGGCTCAAAGCGCAGCTGCACCACACCGCCGCAGCACTGGCCCAGCGAAGGGCCCAGCGCCACCCGCACCAGCGCAGGGGCATCGGCTGATCCGTCGCCGCCGAGCATTGCACGGGCTCGCGCGACGGCCTCGTATTCCAGGTGGCCGCCGCCTATGGTGCCCACGATGTCGTCGGCGAACACCGCCATCCAGGTGCCCGCCTCGCGCGGGACCGAGCCCTGGGTTTGGACCACCTGCACCAGCACCGCCGGCGACGAAGCCAGGCGGGCCAACAGGGACTCCAGTAACAAACCGGTGTTGCGAGAAACCATTGGTGACGTGTTTGCGCTGTAAGCGGATGAAATAGTGGGCTAAATTAGACCTTAGCACCACCCGGGCAGCGCGCGCTTCCCACGCATGATGACGGGTATACGCAAAATCCCATGAACCGGCCCCCAGAGCCTGAAAGGCAAACCATGACAAAACCCGAGATGCCTTCTTCTCCTTCCTCCACCGCCCCGCGCCGCTTCTGGCTGGTGGCCCTGCTGTCCGCCGCGGCCGCCGCCGTGGTCAGCGCCTGCAAGACCGCGCCCGAGAGCACGCCCTCGCCCGCCGGCTCTGCCACCGCACCCGACTCACCAGTCATCGGACCTATCGCGGGCCCGAAAGGCTCGGCCAGAAGCTCAGGGGCGACCACACCGCGTGCTTACCGGGAAGACGGCGCCACGCACATTTACGGCCTCAATTACGACCGCGTCTACAAGGGCCGCATGCCGCCGCTGCTGTATGCGGTGGGCGTGCTCAATGTGGAAATCGACCGCACCGGCCGCGTGACCCACATGGACTGGATGCGCGCGCCCAAACATGCGCCCGAGGTCATGGCCGAGATCTCCAAAATGATCCAGGAGGCTTCACCCTTCCCGGCGCCCACGCGCCTGGGCAAGGTGGTCTATACCGACACCTGGCTATGGCACAAGAGCGGGAAGTTCCAGCTGGACACGCTCACCGAAGGACAGGATTAGGGCCCCCACGCTCCCCCACTTCGTGTGGGTCCCGAGGCCTTGCAGGCCGCGGCTCGCGAGACGCTTCGCCTCTGTCGCCCGTCCAAGCCTGCGCAGGCAGGCTTGGAGCCGCGGGCTCCAGCCCCTTGGGGGCCGCCCGCCTGCGGCCCGGCAAAGCCGGTTCCGCGGCTCATGCTGGCCTTGATCAGCTCGCTTCGCATCGCCTTTATGGCGCCTTTTCAGGCCGCGGCCTTACTCGATTTGAAGGTTCTGGGTTTTGACGACATTGCGCCAGGCGCGGTAGTCGGCTTCGATGAAGTGGCCCAGCAGCGCGGGGGACCCGGGCGCCGCTTCGACGGCGTCGGCCTTGAAGCGGGTGACGACCTCGGGCATGGCGACGACCTTGTTGATGGCGGCGTTCAAGGTGTTGACGATGGCCGGCGGGGTGCCGGCGGGGGCCATGAGCGCGAAGTAGTTGACCACATCGATGCCGGGCAAGCCGGCTTCGGCCATGCTGGGTACATCGGGCAAGGCGCTGGAGCGTTTGGCGCTGGTCACGGCCAGCGGCTTGACGCTGCCGCTCTTGATGAAGGGCAGCAGCGCCGGGATGGTGCCGGTGACGAGGTGGATCTGCCCGCCAATCATGTCCATGGTGGCGGGCGCAACGCCGCGGTAGGGAATGTGGGTGATAAAGGTGCCGGTGCGGGACTTGAGCAATTCCAGCACCAGGTGGTTGACGCCGCCCGCACCGGCCGAGCCGTAATTGAGCGCGCCCGGCTTTTGTTTGGCCAGGCTCACCAGTTCTTTCATGTTGTTGGCCGGCAGCTTGGTGTTGGCGGCCCAGACCAGCGGACCGCTGGCGATCATGCCGACCGGCGTGAACTGGCGCAGCGGGTCGTAGTTGGCGCTGGGCAGCGAGGCCGCCACGGTGGTGAAGGGCGAGGCCACCAGCAGCAGGGTGTAGCCGTCGGCCGGTGACTGCGCCACAAACTGCGTGCCGATCGCACCCGAGGCGCCGGCGCGGTTGTCGACCACAAAGCTGGCATTCAGGACTTCACCGAGTTTTTGCGCGACCAGCCGGGCCATCGCGTCGGTGCCGGCGCCGGGCGCGAAGGGCACCACGATCTTGACCGGGCGATCCGGGTAAGCGCCGGAAGGGCCTTGCGCCATGGCCGAGGGGAGTGCCAGGCTGGCGGCGGTGCCTGCAGACAGCAGCAGGGCTTGGCGGCGGCTCAGGGCGCCTGTTGGCTTGACATTCATGAGGGGGAACGGCGGAAAAGTTGTAAAACAGGCCATTGTCGCCGCGCCCCGTGACGCGGGGATGACACGGCGGTGACCGTGTTTTCCCTAGGGCCTGCTCAGAGGGCCCTTAGCTGCCGCGGTAAGTGGAATAGCTCCAGGGGCTGACCAGCAGAGGCACGTGGTAGTGGCTGCCGGTGTCGGCCACGCCAAAGTCCAGGCTGACTTGGTCCAGGAAGGCCGGCTCAGGCAAGGCCACGCCGCGCGCCTTGAAATAGGCCGCGACCTCGAACACCAGGCGGTAAGTGCCCGCTTTCAGGCTGGCGTTGTCATAAAGCGGCCCGTCGGGGTTGCGGCCGTCGGCGTTCAGGGTGAAAGCCTTCACCAGCGCGGCCTGCCCGCGCTGCGTGGTGAACAGCGACACCTTCATGCCGCCCGCCGGCACGCCGTGCATGGTGTCCAGTACATGTGTGCTCAAGCCCATGGCAGTCCCTTTGTGATTTCGGTTTACCAAAAGTGTATACAGTTTTCTCGATTTGCGGCTATCATGGCCCGATGGAATCATCCACCACCCATGCCATCGTCGAGGCGCTGACCAAGGCCATTGTGGAGCACAGGCTGCACCCGGGCACCAAGCTGGCGGAACAAAAACTCGCCGACCATTTCGGCGTTTCACGCACGCTGGTGCGGCAGGCGCTGTTCCAGCTGTCGAAAAACCGGCTGATACGCCTGGAG
>Ga0102589_1003830_pt1 | contig 14961 bp, 11 predicted proteins | sample AraplaMF_Col_mLB_FD_76858 | JGI IMG/M metagenome (GOLD analysis project Ga0102589, IMG submission 76858) | Arabidopsis root microbial communities from the University of North Carolina, USA - plate scrape MF_Col_mLB | ecosystem: Host-associated > Plants > Roots > Endosphere | place: USA... | reverse complement strand
AAAATTCGCGGAAGGAAGGTAAAAACTCGCGAATGGGTAGAGAATACTCGCGGAAGGAAGGTAAATACTCGCGAATGGGAAGAGAATACTCGCGAAAGTAAGGTAAATACTCGCGAATGGGAAGAGAATACTCGCGGAAGGAAGGTAAATACTCGCGAATGGGGAGAATATTCGCGGAAGGAAGGTAAATACTCGCGAATGGAGATAGAATACCCGCGAAAGGCAAGTTAATCCCCACGAACAGCGAAACAACACCCGCGCTAGAAAATGAAATACCCACGATCTGCAATAGAATACTCACGCTCGGAAATGCATGTCCCTACGATCCGCAATAGAATACCCTCGCTACGAAATAGAAAACTTGCAATACACAATAGAATACTACCGAAACAAAAATCATAGGATTCAACAAAGTATTTTGACGCTTAATCTTGTATGTTTGAAAAATAAAATTCATACAGTAGAAGAGACGGAGGAGGGAAGGTTTGCGCAAAATAATGGCGGGTGTTGGCGTACTTGCTAGTAGTCTATTGTTAGGGAGTGGCATTTATTTTGACTGGTTTAATTTAGGAGATAAGAAGGAGCCGGTCGTTACAGAGGTGGATTCGATTAATGAAGCGATGAATTTAATTGAGGAAAAATCTGTATACAGTACGAAAAAAGATGCATTGGTGGAAGGGGCGCTTCGTGGTATGGCAGATGCTATTAAGGACCCTTATAGCACCTATTATTCAAAGGAAGAGGCAGAACAACACCGACAAATGTTAGCTGAAGAAAGAGTGGGTATTGGGATTGAGCTAACTGAAAATAACGGGAAATTTATAGTTGTGTCTCCAGTCCGTTCGTCTCCTGCTGAAAAAGCAGGTATGCGTTCTCTCGATGAAATTGTACAAGTTGATGGCACTCGAGTGGAAGGTAAAAAGATGAGTGAATTAATGCATTTAATTCAAGGGGAGAAAGGGACGAAAGTTACGATTGTGGTTTATCGTCCAAGTGAAGATAAACATATTAAAATGACAATGGAACGAGCAGCAATTTCCAATAAAACAGTAACGAGCGAAGTAGTGAACGTAGAAAATACGCCGATAGGTTATGTGGAAATTTCGATTTTTGGTGAGAAAACGGCTAATGAGTGGGTTGCTGAAACGAGTAAATTGCTTCGAAAAGATATTAAGGGGTTAGTAATCGATGTGCGGGATAATCCAGGTGGTTATTTACATAGCGTCGCAGCGCTACTAAGCACAGTGTTGGAGAATGGCAAGGTGTTTGCCTATATGCAAAATGCTGAAGGTGCTATGGAACCATTAAAAACGGAATCCAAAAGCTTTGACGAGAATTATTTACAGACAATGTACAAAATACCGATTGTTGTTTTACAGAATTCGGGCAGTGCATCTGCTAGTGAAGTGCTTAGTGGCGCTTTAAAAGGATGGGGACGTGCTTCCCTTGTTGGTGTTAAGAGTTTCGGAAAGGGAACAGTACAGGAGTCTTGGTCTTTGAAAAATGGTGGAGAGCTTAAATTGTCCACAAATAAATGGCTGACACCAAAGCGTGAATGGATTCATAAGCAAGGGATTGAGGCTAATTTAGTGATTGAACAAAATGAATTATTCGCTTTCCAAATGCATCCACTATCAGGGAAGTTTAAAGAGGGCGATATGAGTGAGGAAATTGCTTATACGCAAAAGGCTTTAAAAATGTTAGGTTATAAAATTGCTCGTTTAGACGGTTACTTAGATGAATCGACAGATGAGGCTGTTAAGCTTTATCGAAAAGATAAGAAATTGAAAAAAGCAGAAGAAAATATTAATATGGACACGACCTTCTTTAACAGCTTAAACGAAACGTTGAAAAAATATAAAGAGGATCGTCAAAATGATTTACAGTTCCAAATGGCGACAAGCTTTTTATTGCATAATGTTGAAGAATAAAAAATAGTAGATAGTTTGATTTGAGGATATAGACTGATATTTTGGTCTCATATCCTCATTTTTTATTATTATAAACTGAGACATCCACCAAAATGGCGAAAAAAATAAGAATAGAACGCTTTCTACCAGTTTGTACTACGCAAGAGTGTAGTCGTTTGATACAATAAATTCATAGTATTCTAGATAGAAACGGCGGGTGTTCGTATGGTTAGTGATATATTATTAGAAATTGTAACAGCGATTGGCCGCTTTTTAATCAACCCATTAATGTATATTGCGATTTTATTTGCGATTTTATTAGGTTATAGGCGTGTAAAGCAGGAGCGTAAATTTTTTAATAGACGTATTATTTGGGGTTGGACAGAGCTAATTGGGCAATGGAGATATGGTTGGTTATCTGCTCTCCTTATTTCACTAATTAGTGTTGGTTTAGGTTTAACGGTGCCTAAAGCTTTTATATTGATTTTAATTGCTATTTCTTCATTGGCACTATTATTGTACTTCATTAATGCCCTTTCACCTATCTATACGATGGGGTTTGCGACGTTAGCGATTTGGTTGATGTATCAATTCAATTGGACATTTTCTTGGTGGAACATCTCTTTAGAAGGTGTAAATTTATTAGAGGGCTCCATTGTAACGATTACGATTTTAGCAGGTCTATGTGTAATTGCGGAGGGGATGTTAATTCGTCGAACAGCAATGATGGTCACGACGCCGCAAGTTGAAAAGACGAAGAGAGGTATGCAGGCAATTGTCTATCGTTCAAGAAATGTATGGGTATTACCAATCTTCTTTGTAATACCTGGGGATATTATTCCGGTAGATTTTCCATATTGGCCACAATTCACATTAGGAGAAAGTACCTTTGCACTTGTACTATTCCCAATTGTTATTGGCTTTTCAAAGCTTACTAGAAAAGAATTACCGGCTTTGCAATTGCCTAAAATCGGCCGATCAGTGCTAATGCTCGGACAATTAATTTTAATAGGTGGACTCGCATCAGCCTTGGAGCCAATCATCGGCTTTATAACGCTAGCAATTGGTGTAGTGATTCGTATCGTTATTTCAATCAACTACGCGCTGCAAGATAAAACAGATATTTACGCGGTTGCCCCAAGTTCAAAGGGTGCTATTATTGCGGCTGTCTTACCTGATTCACCAGCTGAAAAAATGGGCTTACAGGTAGGGGAATGTATTCGTAAAGTAAACGGTGAGGCCATTTTTACTGAAAATGATTTATACGAGGCTTTGCAATTAAATGCTGCACATTGTCGTCTAGAAGTAGTAGATCGTAACAATGAAATACGCTTAACACAGCATGTTATATATAGCAATGATCATTATCGTATTGGATTATTACTAGCTGAGCCGAGGGATATATGATGGATGTTTTCGGGAAAATGATGTTAGCGTTATTTTTACCAGCATTACTCGTATTATTGTTTACTCGAATTACGTTTAATCGGTATGTTGCATTACTATTGGCCATTGCGCTTATTGCGGCATCTGTCTATGCAGGTTATACTTCGCCGCCTATTATATTCGTCATCGATGCATTTTCGTTAACAGTAGGGTTTTGGTTAGCAAGTAAAATGAAGAAAAACAAGGGTACGGTTTAACAAACCGTGGCATAATTGATATTACTATAAAAGGTCAGTCCGAAGTGATAGCTTTCTCACTTTTAAGACTGACCTTTTTTACATGAAAAATCTTACGGCTGCCATAATGATAACCCCTGCTACAACTGTAATAGATAAACTTTTGGTAACAAGTGCAATCATAAGCGTTGGCACAAATGTAATAAACACAGGCCAATTAAGTGTAACAATTTTTCCATTTTCGGTATCCAATAAGTTTTCGATGACAAGTGCACTCAAAATACAGACTGGGATAAAGCTTAGCCATTTTAATACAACCTCTGGTAGCTTCACACTTCGGACGAATATAAAAGGAATAATACGTGGTAGCCAAGTTACAAGTGCACAGCCAATGATGAGCCACACCATAGTAGCAGTAGTCGTCATTTCTCTGTCACCACCCCTATAGTTGCTACAATCATTGTTGAGAGAAGAACAGCCACATGCGAAGGCACAATATAAGAAAGACCATACATAATGACAAACATATAGCCGATTAACATAAGATAATGCATAATTTTACTTTTGCCTACACTGCTAAGCTGGAGAACTAGGAGTGCCACAAACATAGCAATCAATGCGAAATCTAAGCCCCATTTTTCGGGGTTTGCTACCCACTGTCCCAAATAGGCGCCTGTTACACAAGAAATAATCCAAAATAAGTAAGCAGTTATATTCAGCCCATCCATCCATTTACCATATAGCTTACCGGCTTGCATTTGTTTCGTAACAGCTACACCAAATGTTTCGTCTGTTAATAATGTGCCGAAACCAACATTTCTTAGCATAGAATAACGTGTAAAATGGGGTGCTAATGTTAAACTCATTAGTAAATGACGCAAATTTACAACGAAAATGGTTACAATAATAGCAGAGGCAGGGCTATTTGTTAAAAGAAGTGCACAAAAGATAAATTGTGCAGAGCCTGCATATATGAGTATGGTTAAAAGTGCAATTTCGAGTACAGATAAGCCAGAAGCGGAACCTACAACACCGAAAGCGAGTCCTATGCTAATATAACCGAGTAAAGTGGGGATGCAATCCTTCACGCCTTGTAAAAAGCTATCGTCTGGCGTGTTGTTTACCGTTTCATTCCGAAAATCAGTTGTACTTGTCATAAAATAGATCATCCTTTCTTAAAAATTTCCATGTATACTAATAGCGGAATAGTTTGATAGTTCGTAATGTTTATTAGAGTATACATATGTCTGATAAAATAAACAATAGAAATTGGTGAATTAAAATGGAACAAATGAGTCGGAATTTAGCCTTTCAATTAAGAAAGATTCGACAACAGCGTCATTTAAGCTTAGACGATGTTGCCAAGGCTACAGGTGTAAGTAAAGCGCAACTTGCACAAATTGAAAAGGGAGAGGCCAATCCTACAGTATCAACGATTTGGAAAATTGCTGCGGGATTGCGCATTTCTTTTTCTTCGTTACTACAAGCACCGACAGCACACTTCATGAAATATAGTAGTAAGGATGCGCCACATGTAGATGAAGATGATGGTCGATATCGTGTGTATTCCATTATTCCTTATAATCCAGAGCGTGGATGGGAGCTTTATAAGATCGAAATGGAGCCAGGAGCCATTAGCAAGAGTGAGGCTCACACAGAAGGGGTAGAGGAAACTGTAACAGTTATCCAAGGACAAGCCATTATTTCTGCTGGAGAGATGCATGAATTGCTGGAAGAAGGGGATACACTAGTATTCTCAGGACATCAGCCCCATGAGTATAAAAATACTTCGGATAAGCTAACGATTTTACATTTAATTTTGCAATATAAATAGAGGTGTCGATTTTGAGTGAATGGTTTACTGTAGACAATATTGAGCAGATTGCGGCACAATATCGAACGCTTGGCCCGATTATGGGTTTATTATTACCTTTTATAGAAGCGTTTTTACCGTTTTTACCTTTAGTCGTGTTCGTTGTTGCTAATGCGAGTGCATTCGGTTTATGGTTTGGTTTTTTATTATCCTGGCTAGGATCTGTAGCGGGGTCATATGCATTATTTTTGCTTGTCCGAAAGTTTGGCAAGCATCCAAAGCTTCGTTTTGTCACAGGTAGTAAAAAAGTACAGCAGCTAATAAAATGGGTAGATATGAATGGCATTAGTCCCTTGTTCGTCTTACTTTGTTTTCCTTTTACACCATCAGTCATTGTAAACATAGTAGCGGGGCTATCTCATATTCATAAAAAGTTTTATTTAGTAGTGTTAATGGCTGGGAAGTTCGTTATGATCTTAGCGATGAGTGTGCTCGGTTATGATTTAAAAGCGCTCCTAACAAGCCCTGTAAGACTAATTATTGCGGCAGTTGCGATTGTCCTGCTTTGGTGGATCGGCAAGTTTATAGAGAAGCGATTAAACGCGCGTGTAGAGAAAGATTTAAAACAAGCGCGAAAATTGACGAAAAATCATTAACGTTGAAAGTTGAATATGCACATCTTACCCCTTTTATCATGTAAAATGAGAGAAGGGGTTTTTATTTTTTGTGCGAAAGCGAAGCGACAGCAACACATGTTTTCAAAAATGGTAGGAGATGTTCGAGAAACATTGCGTCGTGCTTAGATAAATTATTTTAAAATGTATAGTTAGAGTAGGAAAGTGATCAGGTAGAACCGCAAAGTGATCGGGTCAAAGCAAAAGCCGCCCAGGTTGTATAGCAAAGCCCAGGTGTTCCGCAACTACTATCACTTTTTTTAAATAGATCATTAACAGGAGGGGAAAGTACATGACATTACGTATCGTATCAGGACGTTCAGGGACAGGTAAATCAACGTTTATTCATCAAGAGATTGTCGAACAACTAAAATCGGATCCGTTAGGTCATCCAATTTTTGTGATTGTCCCCGACCAAATGTCTTACTCAACGGAGTATGAGCTAACGAATAAGCATGGCTTGCAAGGCTTAATTCGTGCGCAAGTTATGACATTTAAACGATTGGCATGGCTAGTGTTACAGGAAACAGGTGGTATTGCTCGAAAAGAAGTAAATGGCTATGGCTATCGAATGCTTATTCGTAAACTTTTAGAGGAACAAAAAAGTGAGTTTTCGTTATTTCGACAAGCAGCCGGGAAACGAGGCTTTACGGAGGAAATTGAAACGCTATTACGAGAGTTTAGTCGTTATAGTGTAAATAGTTCAGTGTTAGCTGAAGTAACAGCCTCTTTGAAGGCCATTGATGCGCCTAATACATTGCAAGCGAAGGCGAATGATTTACAAGTCGTTTTACAAGCTTTGGAGGAACGATTGGGCACGACATATGTCGATAGTGAGGGGTATTATCCGATTTTAACGGAGCATCTGAAGTATTCTGAGACGATGAAGCAGGCGTCCATTTATATAGATGGTTTTACAGCATTTACTGTAAGGGAATTAGAGCTTGTCAAAGAGTTATTAAAGGTGACGAAGCAGGTAACGGTAGTTCTTCCTTTTGACCATATAGAAGAAGTGTATGATGAGCAATCTTTATTCCATGAAGCTGCTTCTACGAACCAACGTTTACATGACATTGCCTATGAAGAAGGCATTGAAGTTGAAGCTCCATTGCACTTCTATCATACGCATCGTTTTCATTCTGGAGATTTACAGCATATGGAAGCTGGATTTGCTGATTTGGTACCTCAGATGAAAGAAACTTCAGGTGATGTAATGGTGCTTGAAGCATCTAATCGACGTGCAGAGATACATGCCATTGCCCGGGAAATAACAAAGCTGACAAGGGAGACGGGATATCGTTATCAAGATATAGTCCTTCTTTATAGACAAGCTGAAGTCTATGATCCGCTTATTACAACTATTTTTCAACAATATGAAATTCCAATTTTTACAAATTCGAAAAAGACGATGCTGCATCATCCTTTAATTGAGCTTAGTCGGTCGGCTTTAGAAGTTATCACTTCCGATTGGAAATATGAACCTGTTTTTCGTAGTGTGAAAACAGATCTATTTTTCCCGTTACATGCTGAGTTAAATGTTTGGCGAGAGCGTGCGGATCGTTTAGAAAATTACTGTTTAGCACAGGGTATCTTTGGTGAGCGCTGGTTTGAGGAAGCTCGCTGGTTTTTCAAAAAGTATCGTGGACTTGAATTCCATTCACGTGTACAAACCGACGAAGAACGTGCTATGCAAGCAGAAATTGAGGCCGTTCGCGATGAAGTTCGACAGCCGCTCCAATTATTACAGGACAAGCTGAAAGTAGCGACAACAGGCAGAGATGTTGCGACGGCTTTATTTGAGCTGATTGAGAATTTGAATGTTTATGAAAAGCTTCAAGCAATGAAAGACCGTGAACTTGATCGAGGTGATGCATTAGCTGCAAGTGAGCATGATCAAGCTTGGAAAGAATGGATTGCAGTGCTCGATCAGTTTGTTTATATGTTTGGTGAACAGGAGATGTCCGTAGAGGAAGCGGCTAAAATTTTAGATGAGGGCTTTGATACTTTAGAATTTTCGCGTATCCCTCCTACATTAGATGAGGTCATGGTTGCGACTGTTGATTTAGCTCGTTTATCGGATATAAAAGTCGCTTTTGTCTTAGGGATGAATGATGGGGTCTATCCAACCCGTATGGAGTACGAGGGATTGTTGTCAGATACTGAACGGGAGTGGTTTAGTCAAATTGGTTATGAGCTTGCGCCAACATCTAAAAATCGTTTACTACAGGAAAATTTCTTGGTATATCGTGCTTTAACGACGCCCTCTGATAAATTATATATGTCCTATTCTACGGCAGATGAAGAGGGTAAAGCTCTATTGTCTTCACTCTATATTAAGAAAATTATCGGCAATGATAAAACGGCTGGCCTTTTGAGTGGTGTCAAGGTCGAACGAGTGGTCATTGATCCAATTGAATTACTGGATGAAAATGCTTTACCGTATATACGTCATCCTCGGACAGCTTTAGCACATTTAATGGTGCAAAAACGCCAAGCTGAACATAGCCGCGAGCTTGCGCCAGAGTGGGTAGCATTACAAAAATTTTATAAACAGGACCCTTATTGGGCACTTGTTTATGATCGAGTTTTACATCCAATCACACATAAAAATGAGGCAGAACCTTTAGAGAACTACATTACGCAAGAATTATATGGTCAAAAGCTAACTTCTAGTGTGTCTCGTGTTGAGAAATACTTCCGTTGTCCATTTTCGCATTTTACAACGTATGGGCTTCGTCTAGAAGAGAGGGCAGAGTACAGGCTAGAAACATTCGCAATGGGCGATTTATTCCATGAAGCATTGAAATGGATTACTGAGGAGACACACCGTCTGCAACTATCATGGATACGTTTAACAAAGCAGCAAATTAAACAATTAGCACGCCAAGCTGTTGAGCAAATTGTGCCAGTGTTTTCACATCAAATCTTACTGTCAAGCGCGCGTTATCGTTACATTCAACGTAAGCTTATTCGAATTGTCGAGCGAACAATGACTGCACTTACACAGCATGCGAATGTATCTCATTTTAAGCCAATCGCCATTGAGGCATCATTTGGACCGGGCCAAAATGAACAGCTTCCACCGCTTGAAATTGATTTAACAGGTGGTAAGAAAATGTTAATGCGAGGTCGTATTGATAGGGTGGATAGTGCGTCTATTGATGACCGCTCTTATTTACGAATTGTCGATTATAAATCATCAGCTCGTGATTTAGATTTGAATGAGGTTTACTACGGGTTGTCACTTCAGGTACTAACGTATTTAGATGTAGCGATGGAAAATTCCTCTTACTGGCTACCAGGTGAAGCGGAACCAGCCGGGGTTCTTTATGTACATGTCCACAATCCAATGCTGAAGCTTGATAAGGATTTAAGCGACAGTGAAATAGAGGAAGACCGTTTAAAACAGTACAAAATGAAAGGTCTTTTGTCAGAAAATGCGGAGGCCATTTTATCGATGGACGAGCAATTAGAGGAATCGAGTGGGCATTCAAAAATTATTCCTGTCTATATGAAAAAAGATGGGACGCCTTCAGAATCTCAGTCACGGGTTGTACCTGTTAATGATATGAAAAATCTACAGCATTTTGTACGGCGCAAGCATCAAGAGGCTGGTAACGGAATTTTAGCAGGGGATACTTCCATTAGTCCGTATAAACTGAAATCCAAAACAGCCTGTGACTACTGTCAATTTACAGCTGTTTGTCAATTTGACCCATCTGATGGCAAGCAAAGCTACCGTCAGTTACAGCAAGCAAAACCGAATGATATTGTTGAGATAATTCGGAAGGAGATGAAGTAAGTTGGTACAAAAAATACCTGAAAAGCCAGCAGAAGTGACATGGACTGACGACCAGTGGAAGGCAATCTATGCAAGCGGCCAGGATACACTTGTATCGGCTGCGGCAGGCTCTGGTAAAACGGCAGTTCTCATTAATCGAATGATTGAAAAGGTAGTGGCGACAGAGGACCCCATCAATGTCGACGAGTTACTTGTCGTAACATTTACAAATGCATCCGCTGCTGAGATGCGTCACCGTATGGCAGAGGCACTTGAAAAAGCTATTGCAGAAAATCCAACTTCTAACCATTTACGACGCCAACTAAGCCTCGTCAATAAAGCACAAATTTCAACGCTGCATTCTTTCTGTTTAGCTATTGTGAAGCAGTACGCCTATATGTTGGATATTGATCCAGGCTTTCGTATAGCAAATGAGGCAGAGGTCGCTTTGTTAAGGGACGATATATTAGCAGAAGTATTAGAAGATGCTTACGATTCTGAGGATGAAGCACAGGTTCAAGCAATCTATCGTCTTGTTGATAGCTTTACATCGGACCGTGATGATCAGGCAATAGAAACATTAATAAGCAAGCTTTATGATACGTCCCGTGTTCATGCAGAGCCGCAAAAATGGCTTCGTAGTCTACCGGAGACATACGACTTAGCAGCTGACGTGACAATTGATGATTTAGAGCTATCGAAATATGTGAAATTAACAGTCAAGCATAGTCTTGAGGAGGCATTTGTATTAATTTCTGAAATGCGTGCCATTACGCTAGAGCCCGCGGGACCTGGACCATATGCTGAAACTGCAGAAATGGATTTTGCTATGATTCAGGAAGGCATTCGCATTAGCCGTGAAGGAACGTGGCAAGAACTCTTTGATTATTTTGCTACGGTAAAATGGTCAACTTTAAAGCGTGTATCAAAGGATGCTTTAGTAGATGTGGAGCTTCAGGAGCTTGCTAAGAAAAAGCGTGAGGCAGCTAAAAAAATTGTCAACAAGCTTAAAGAGACATTTTTTGTTCGGACTCCTGCACGCTTGATTGAAGAAATTCGATTAATGGGGCCGACGATAGGAACATTAGTCGAATTGACGAATGTTTTTAGTGAACAGTTCCGCATGGCGAAATTAGAACGAGGAATTATTGACTTCTCAGATTTAGAACATTTCGCCTTGCAAATTTTAACTGTAGAAAACGAAGGTGAATTACAACCTTCACCTGTTGCTCTAGATTTAAAGCAACATTTTAAAGAAGTGCTTGTGGACGAATATCAAGATACGAATATGTTACAAGAAACTATATTGCAGCTTGTGAAAACAGGTAGTGAGCAAGATGGAAATCTATTTATGGTTGGGGACGTGAAGCAAAGCATTTACCGTTTCCGTTTAGCAGAACCGAAGCTCTTTATGCGAAAGTATAGCGAGTTTCTAGAGACCCCAGATTTGACGGGTATGCGTATAGATTTAAACGCTAACTTCCGTAGTCGACAAGAAGTGTTGAACGCTACAAACTATGTATTTGCACAAATTATGGGTGAGCGAGTTGGTGAAATTCTTTATGATGAAAATGCTTCACTAAAGCCAGCAGCGCCCTATGACGACAAAGAAGTTCCGGTAGAGCTAGTCATCATGCATCCTCCAGGGGAAGAGGAGATGGACGAAGCGGCAGAGGATACTGGTAGCGAGGCCTCTGAATTAGAGGAATTAAAAAAATCACAGTATGAGGCACGTTTTATTATCGAACGTATTCGGCAAATGATGGAGGATGGGACAACTGTATTCGATACAAAATCGAAGACAGAACGACCATTAAAATATAGTGATATTGTAATTTTAATGCGTTCAATGACATGGTCAACAGATTTAGTAGAGGAATTTAAGCTTGCGGGAATCCCGCTCTATGCGGAGTCCTCGAAAGGATATTTTGATGCGCTTGAAGTGATGATTATGCTGAATGTGCTAAAGGTTGTCGATAATCCATATCAGGATATTCCTTTAGCTTCAGTGCTACGAGCCCCATTTGTTGGCTTAACGGAAAATGAGCTAGCAAAAATACGGCTAGCAGATACGAAAGCGCCTTTTTATGATGCATTAAGGCAATTTATTCGAAGTGAGGGGCATGGTGTACAGTCTGACACTTTTGTGAAGCTTCAACGATTTATGCTAGCATTTGAAAACTGGCGAGATTTAGCGCGACGTGGTTCACTGTCAGATTTAATTTGGAAAATTTATTTAGATACGCATTATTATGAGATGGTTGGAGCGATGCCGAATGGGAAGCAGCGTCAGGCCAATTTACGCATTTTACATGATCGTGCTTTAATGTATGAGAAAACAGCCTTTCGAGGACTATTTCGCTTTTTACGTTTTATTGATCGTATGCGTACGCGTGGCGATGATTTAGGAACGGCGAAATCGATTGGAGAAAAGGATGACGTCGTTCGCCTTGTGACTATTCACTCTTCCAAAGGGTTAGAGTACCCAGTTGTCTTTGTGGCAGGGATGGGGAGACCGTTTAATAAAATGGATTTCCATAACCCTTATTTATTCGATCAAGATTTTGGTCTTGCAGTGAAGGCAATTGATCCAGAAAACCGTATTACGTATACATCTCTCCCATTCTTAGCTTTGAAGGAGAAGAAAGAGCTGGAAATGCGTGCTGAGGAAATGCGTGTATTATATGTAGCGATGACACGTGCAAAGGAGCGACTTATTTTAGTAGGCTCGGTAAAAAATTGGGATAAAACCCGCGACAATTGGTTGGATGCACAAAGCTTGCCGCTAGATGCCCCTCTACAGGAGTATTTACGCGCTAGAGCAAATAGTTACTTTGATTGGCTTGGGCCTGCAGTAGCAAGACATGCTGATTTTTCAGCCATTGCTGCTTCTCCTTATAAGGCTTCGGAGGATGTATCGCATTGGTGGGTACGAGCTATTGAAACAAGCCATTATGCGTATGATATCCAGGCGCTAGAGGACGAGGTACAGCAATTGCTAGAAACGCCAGAGGACGAAGCTTTGGAGTCGGAAATTACGATGCGCTTTCAAGCACAGTATGCATTTCAGAAATCAACACAAAAACGCTCTAAAACATCTGTCAGTGAAATTAAGCGTTTAGAAAATCTACAGCGACAGGAAGAGCCTGAATATTATTTTTCAGCACCTTCCAAGCAAAAATCGACAACCATTGCACCCCGTCCTACCTTTTTACAGGACAAACAGCTGACGGGTGCAGAAATAGGGACAGCGGTTCATACAGTCATGCAACATGTCCCTCAAAACGGCTTTACGGATGTACAGGAAGTTCAGGAGTTTGTTGCTAATTTAGTGGCAAGGCAGCTTCTGACCGAGACTGAGGGGAAAGTTGTTCCGTGGAAAAAAATATATAATTTCTTTACAACAGACATTGGACAACGCTTTAAAAAAGCGAAAACAATTCGAAGAGAATTACCATTTACGATTAGTAGAGTAGATGACGATGGTGACGCTCAAATTGTACAAGGAATTATTGATTGCTTATTTGAGGATGAAAACGGTGAATGGATCTTGCTTGATTATAAGACAGATCGTATCCAATCACATTTTGCTGAGGAACCAGCGCTAACGAAGGAGCTCTTAGACAGATATGGTGTTCAGCTGAGAGTTTATAGTGAGGCCATTGAATCTATCCTTCAAATCAAAGTAAGTGATAAAGTTCTATATTTATTTGATATTGAACGGGTTTTACATGCATAAGTGAACGCGGTGAAAACAGGGCTATCTGAGGTAGTTTCATATAAGGGAATGAGTGTTAGAGAGCCCTGTTTTCGCCATATACATAGAGGAGGCTATTTTGTGGAGTTAAAACCGACAATGTTGCAGGAACGTATTGTAACATTAGATATTTTACGTGGTATTAGCTTGCTGGGCATTTTACTCGTTAACATCTTTGCCTTTTATTTGCCAATGCCCTATATTGATTTGGCATCATGGTTTACAACACCGTCAGATATAGTGTGGCAGCAAAATTTAGATATTTATGTACAAAGTAGCTTTTATCCACTGTTTGCCATGTTATTTGGCTACGGGCTCGCAATGCAATGGCAGAAAGCACAAAGTCGTGAACAAAATTTTTATGCGATAGGACTTCGAAGACTTTCTGTATTATTTGTATTTGGTTTGCTACATGCTGTGCTCATTTGGTGGGGCGACATTTTGATGATGTATGCATTTTGTGGCGTTTTTTTAGTGCTATTACTACGTCTACATCCAATTTGGTTATTGTCAATTGGCATTATGATTAACGCTGTTTTTCAAGCTTTTATGTTATTTATAGTAGGATATATTAAATTTAATATAAAGATTGATGAGTATTTAGATATTACTTCAGTAGAGCAGGCGATAACTGCTTATGGAACAGGGAGTTGGGTTGATGCATTTATGCAACGTCTAACCGATTTATCTGTTCAGGCAGGGATTGGCATGTGGTTTGTGGCATTATTTACAATTCTACCATTTATGTTAATTGGTGCCGCAGCCTCTAAATGGCGTTTAGTAGAACGAGCGAAGGAATTTAAATGGCTATGGCTGGCATTAGCAATAGCTGGATTAACAATGGGTATTTTTATTAAAAGCTTACCGATTATGTTTACGCGTACGTATTTATTAGACTACTTGAAAGTATATATAGGTGGTCCAATTTTAGCTGTAGGCTATACGGGGCTCATTGTTTTACTTTGTTTACTTCCAGTTGTACCAAAATTACTTAGTCCTTTTGCAAAAATAGGGCGCATGTCGTTTACGATGTACATACTTCAATCGGTCATTGGAACTTGTCTGTTTTATCAATTTGGATTTGGCTTGTATGGAAAAGTAAACGTCGCAACAGGCGTGCTAATTGCGGTAAGCATTATTATTGTACAAATGATTGTGGCCGAAATTTGGCTAGCGAAATGGCAACAAGGTCCGTTAGAAGCTTTATGGCGCAAATTAACGTATAAGACGAAAACTAAAGCAGGATAATTGTTGAGAGCTTGACTTTTGTGCAAAAAGCGCACAATCCGCGGTGGAAATTAGCGTTCATTTTCAATGTGAGGGCAACATAAAGTTAATGAATACGTCTTGTATAGTAAGAATAATTAATGGTGATTTGGCTCATTATCAAAAGTAGGGATAGCA
>Ga0102589_1003825_pt1 | contig 14990 bp, 14 predicted proteins | sample AraplaMF_Col_mLB_FD_76858 | JGI IMG/M metagenome (GOLD analysis project Ga0102589, IMG submission 76858) | Arabidopsis root microbial communities from the University of North Carolina, USA - plate scrape MF_Col_mLB | ecosystem: Host-associated > Plants > Roots > Endosphere | place: USA... | reverse complement strand
AAGAATGGGGCAGCCCAAAAAAACCGATGATTCAAGAAGCGGAAATCTTACATTATATTGATAATATTGATGCAAAGATGAATATGCTAACTCGAGCATTAGGTAAAACAGCGCCAGGTGAATTTACGGAAAGACTATTCCCGCTTGATAACCGATCATTTTATAAACCGGATATTAAGTAAATATAGATATGAGGCTCATCTCCAAAATTGGTGGAGTATATTCGCCTCCATGAGCAAATGTTTCTGTATAAAAAGGGTTACGCCTGTATCGGCGTAACCCTTTTTCATATAGTAAAGTAACAACTAGTAAGATTATTTTTCAGAATCTTTGTCGTCTTTACTTTCTTTATCTGCATTCTCTTGAGCTTTTTTAGCTGCTTCTTCAGCAGCTTTAGCTTGCTCCTCACTTGTTGTTGTAAGGGCTTCTACAGCAGGTTTTAATTCTTTATCAGATGTTTTTATATCAGCATCTTTTGCCATTTTTGCAACGATATCTTTAAGAACTTGTTGATCTTGACCTGTTTGCTTTAATTTTTCTAGCATTTGTGTACGAATATTAGCTTCTTCATCTTTGAATGAGCCAACACCTTTTACATCACGCTTTTCCGTAACTTCAATAATGTGGTAACCAAAGCTTGATTGAACTGGTTCACTTAAAGTTTTTAAAGGAAGGGCATAAGCAGCATCACTAAATTCATCTACCATTGCACCAGCAGAGAACCAACCTAGCTCTCCACCCTCTTGAGCAGAGCCAGTATCAGTTGAGTATTCTTTTGCTACATCTGCAAAAGAAGCGCCACCTTTAATTTTGGCAATAACTTCGTTAGCTGTTTTCTCATCTGCTACTAAAATATGGCGAGCGTTTAACTCTGTTTTCATTTGCTCATAATATTTTTTTACATCTGCTTCTTTAAAAGCTTTTGCTTTTAAAGCCTTTTCTGAAAGAAGCTCAACACGTAAAGCATTTTTATAGCCTTCCTCAGTTAAGCCACTTGCAGCAAGTGCTTGGCCAAAAGTATCACCGAATTGTGAAGCAGTTGCGTCATAGGCCTCTTTGATTTCTTTATCTGATACTTTATATTTATCAGCTAATACTTTTTCAGTCATCATTTGTTGAAGTATATGAGAACCTGCTATAGTTTTTGATGCTTTGTTAAATTCAGAAACTGAAATGTCGCCAACCTTTGAAGTTGCAATTGTTTTGTTGTCATCTCCGCTACAAGCACCAAGTGCTAATACCGAAGCAGCTAATGTTAAAGATAATACTGTCTTTTTCATAGTGGATATTCTCTCCTTATATGGTTTCGTCCATTTTTTACTATAACATAAACGTTTTAAAAACAAAATGGTTCCCCCTTGAGTATTGCCTATATGTCAGATTTACAAGTGCATAGGATATAGAAAAGAAAGGGGGTGAAGTTATGGGCAGCGGAGGATACGGTGGCGGCGGTGGCTACGGCTCAGGCTTTGCTTTATTAGTTGTGTTATTTATTTTATTAATTATTGTTGGCGCAGCGTTCCTATACTAATTAATATAAATGACGAAAAGCTAAGGATTTAATTTCCTTAGCTTTTTTTTACAACGTAAATGCGTTTACGCAGAGCGCCTGGGGCCACGCATCATAAAAATATGATTGATCAGATCGCGTTGTCACAAAAGGTGTTCAATTTACCTCTGAGCGTGTGACGGGTTAGCTATACTGCATATAAAACTTCAATATAAAATGAGACAAGTAAAATTGTTATAAGTATATTTATAGTTCGGAATACTTTTGGTTGGTTTTCTTCGGGAATTTCACGTCGCATGCACAGCGCATAAGTCATGCGGTTTATTTGAAATAAATAGAATACCGAGAATAGAACTACAATCATTAACAGCAAGTCTATTCCTCCCCTCTTTCAATATTAATAGCATAACAAAAAACGTTGATAAAACACAAGTACAAGCAATTTAAGAAATAGTAGGTGGCACTAAAATTTCATAGCCTTTAGGCGTCTCCTCAATCTGGGAGTCTTTAGGAGAATTCAATAAATATTTTACATAAAGAATATCTATTACACATAGACTACAGTGGTAAGCTAAAAGCAATGTACCATAATGGGTATACGCAGGAAATAGTAGTGTACCCAATAAAATGCTTGTATTTAGTACAATAAAGGGTGTAAGTAAAGCTAAAATATAACGATTTTTCGATAAAGGTTCACGGATACGCATGTGAAGAACAGGAATAACATAAAATTGGGTACGCACACGCAATTTTAAATGCTGACGTAAATCATATAATGCTAGAAAGTGTAAGCATTTATGGATTGGATATATCGCAAATATAGCAATAACAAATAGCCAAAACAAACGGTCTGTATAGTGCTCATCATTAAATAAATTAAATGTCACATAGGAAAGAGAAAAGACAGTAAAAAAAACAAGTACAGACATGATCATAATACGCGTTGTTCCGTAATGATGTTCAAGATTTAATATTTTCCAACAATGCATGATTATCAACTCCGTAATATGAATGGTCTATTTAATTTAAATTGATTTAAATTAGAATGCAAGAAAAAGGAGGTATCTCAGAAATATTTCTGAAATACCTCTTTTAATTTTTAATTATTAGCTTTTACGGCCATTATGTTCTAGATTACGAACAACCGACGCTAAAACCTAGTAGTTTCACTTTCATCCTTTTACAGTTGAACGTTCTTCGATCGTATCAAAGGAATCACGGAAGTGCTGGAAGGAACGCTCGAAAATATCGATGAAGTCCTCTCCATATATATTGCGAATAACAGCCATAACATCTAAAAATTCTGGGAAGCGACCATATAGGTCTTTTAAAGCTAATGAACCTTCTAGCACAGAATGATACGTATTATGATAATTACTATTCATTTCAACAATAAGTTCTGTACCTGCTTCTGTTAACTCAACATACGTATTACGCTTGTCGTCATCACGCTTTGAAAACTTAAGGAATCCACGTTCTTCTAATTTTTTTGAAAAATTAAATGCAGTGGAAACGTGCATTACCCCAAATTTTGCCACATCAGAAATTGATGCCCCTTTTAAATGATACGAAATCCATAAAATATGATGTTCGTTAATATTTAAATCGTAGGGTTTAATCCATTGCTGCCAATCTTTTTCAACTGCTTTCCATAAAGCTTTTGATATTTGCGCAATTCTTTGACTATAAAGCATCGCTTCTTTTTGAGTGTACAATTCCTCTGACAAAGCCATCACCTACTGCTTTCTTTAACATTTTAAAAATATTATAGCAATAAAGGAAAAAAGTTTAAAGTTAGAAAAATTAAAAAATTGAAAAGTGGTTAAAAAATAACATTTTATCAATTAAAAATAATAAAAATATAGAGTTTTTATTATTTCGAAAGGACTTTAGTCGCTAACTTTTTCTTGTGGTTTTTTCTTTTTTTCTGTAATTTGTGCAACGTTTTTCTCGATTTCGCTAATTGAATTCTGTAATGCTTCTATTTCTTGTTGTAAGTTGTTTTTCGATGGTTCGATTTCTTCAGTGAATGTAGTAATAGTTTGTTTTAAATCATTTATTATTAGTGGTATATTATTTTTTATTTCATCAGTAAGTGAATGAACAGATTGTTTAACTGAGCCTACTTGCTGTTTTACATCTAAAAGTTTGTCCTTTGAGCATACAGCATTTGCTCGCAAATTAGCACGTAATTGTTGTCCTGATTGAGGAGTTGAAAAAAGTACAGCGATTGTACCGCCGATGATTCCAGCTCCAAGTCCAAATAAAAATGGTTTTGTTTTCATATCGATTACCTCATTTCTGTAATTATCATGTGTTATCTACTATTAAACCATGAAATGCACATATATCAAAAAGAAAAAAGAAACTAAACGAGTGATTTTGAATCACGGTTTAGTTTCTTTTGAAGATGAACGTGCATTTTTTAATGTATGCACCTTTTATTAAATTGAAATAGCTGTTTGGAATTTAGAGCGCTTCACTAATTTTGCAACTATAGGATAAATAATTGCAAAAGCAATGACATTAAATGCTACAGCAGGTAATACAACCCCTACAAACAGGACAGCGAATGTTGCACCAACATTTGCATTGAATACAAAAAGTGCTACTGCTAAAAAGACAGTTCCAGATAAAATTGTTCCTAAACCAACTAAGCTAGCAGATACTACAAAATTGCTTGCCAATTTTTTCAGCACAATTAAGATAGCTAAAAAGACAAAGCCTGTTACTGCTTTATCGATAATGTTTGGAACAAGACCAGCTGGAAACGTTGTAAACAATCCTGAAAGTACACCGGTTGCTAATGAAAGTAAGAACGTTTCTTTAATAGTAGGGAACAATAAAATGCCAATAAACATCATTGTTAGCATGAAATCAGGTTTCATGCCGTTTACCATACCTGGTGTGACCACATAAAGGGTAGCACCAACTCCGACTAAAAGGGCCATTAATACTAAATTCTTTGTATTCATTTCTAATCTCTCCTCGACTATGCTAATCTTTTTGTCTCCTAACGTGTCCTCATGACCGTTAGCGAAACTTATTTGTGATTGTACGATATAAATCATAAAATTGCAACACGAAATTCTGATAATTCAACTTCTTTCAGCGGGTATCCTTACATCCGCCGAAAAAGAGGAACTTAGTCTAAGAACGCTACATCCGGACGCAATTTTGTATCAGAATATTAATTATTTAAGGTTAGCTTTAATGCTTTCCGCAACTTCAGTTAATTGCTCTGGCGTATATTTTTGTGTTTGCCAAATTAAGCCCAGGCCTTCTTTTTCATCGTAACGAGGAATAAAATGTAAGTGGTAGTGGAAAACAGTTTGTCCAGCTGCAGCACCATTATTATTAATTGTATTAAGTCCAATTGGGTTAAAGGCAGCTTTTATAGCATTCGCAATTTTGGGTGCCGCTGCATATAAATTACGAGCCACTTCCTCAGGCATCTCGAATAGATCTTTACAGTGATGCTTTGGAATTAATAGGGTATGCCCCTTCGCTACAGGTGAAATGTCAGTAAATGCATAGACATGTTCGTCTTCATAAATTTTTGTACTTGGGATGGATCCATCAATGATTTTGCAAAATAGGCAATCGCTCATTCGAAAATTCCTCCTTATTTTATATGTACATACATTCTATCATACTCATAACTGTACCATTTGCTAATTTTTGATAAAATATAAACGAGAAGAGGAGTGATGGCATGACGGTATTAGAGGTACAACATGTGACAGGTGGTTATACAAGAAAACCGGTTATTAAAGATTTATCATTTTCGATTGAAAAAGGGGAGCTTGTTGGCTTAATTGGCTTAAATGGAGCTGGTAAAAGTACAACGATTAAGCATATCATCGGAACGATGCTTCCAAAAGAAGGAGACATACGCTTAAATGGTGTGACGTTAAAGGAAAATACGGACAAGTATCGTACAGCATTTTCTTATATACCTGAAACACCTGTATTATATGATGAGCTGACTTTACGTGAACATTTAGAATTAACGGCGATGGCTTACGGTCTAGATGAAGCAACACTTGCAGCTCGTTCACAATTATTATTAAAGGAATTTCGAATGGAAAAACGACTGAATTGGTTCCCATCGCATTTCTCAAAGGGGATGCGTCAAAAGGTTATGATTATGTGCGCCTTTTTAGTCAATCCAAGTCTTTACATTATTGATGAACCATTTGTGGGACTCGACCCGCTTGGGATTCAATCCTTACTTGATCAGATGGATGAAAAGAAAAAAGAAGGCGCTTCTATCTTAATGTCTACGCACATTTTATCGACCGCTGAAAAGCATTGTGATCGTATCATTTTATTGCATGAAGGACGCGTGCGTGCACAAGGATCAATGGAGGACTTACGCAAGGCATTTGCGATGCCACATGCGACATTAGATGATTTATATATTGCAATGACAAAGGAGCGCGACCATGAAGAACTTGCGTGATGTATGGTCCTCTCGCTTCATGCATTATATAGGTGAAGTGCAAAAATATATGCGATTTATTTTTACGGGGCATATAGCGATTGTACTAGTATTTCTTATTGGAGCAGGGGGCTATCAATATAGTGAATGGCTGAAAATTGTACAGTCTGATTTTCCAGCAGAGGTTTTAATTGCAGTGGCAGTTGGGATTTTACTAGCATTTAGTCGTCCAACTTCACTTTTGAGAGAGCCAGACCAAGTGTATTTATTACCTTTAGAATCTAAAATGTCACAGTATTTTAAAAAGGCGCTAGCGTGGACGTTTTGGTCACAGGTTTGGGTTGTGGCAATTGTTTATATCGTAAGCATCCCTTTACTAAAGGCTGTTACTGAATTATCAACATCTGAAATTTGGTCAGTGTTTCTACTTATTATTATATTGAAGTATTTGAGCGTTCAAGGTGAATTTAGTTATCGTTTCAGTGAACGTGGTCAAATGATTTGGGTGGACAGGCTAATTCGAGCTGTTATCTTTGGTGTTACTGTCTACATGGCGCTTCATATGCAGCTTATTTTAGCAATTGTCGCTGCTGCAGTTGGGTGTGTGTATATTGTAATATTTAGAAAAAAATGTGCAGGTGAGCCTGTTCCGTATGAGCATTTTGTAAAGCTGGAACAAAATCGCATGATGAGTTTCTATCGCTTTGCTAATTATTTCACGGACGTTCCACATTTACGAGGTAGCATCCGTCGTCGTGGTTGGCTTGATTGGCTTTATAAATTTGTGCCATACAAGAAGGACAATGCCCAAAAATACTTAGTGTTCCGTACATTCGTCCGTACAGATGATCATTTTTATTTATGGCTCCGTTTAACAGTGATTTCAGCTGTTATTGCAGCCTTTGTAGATATCCCAGTCGTTACAATGGTTATTGCGGGTGCATTGAGCTTTGCTACAACTATTCAATTAAAATCTGCTTTATTATCAAGTGGAGAATTTCGTATGGACATGCTTTATCCTTTACCGGATGAAGCACGCAAGGTAGCAGTCAACCAAATTGTGCGTCTTGCAATGATAACGCAAGCAATTATAGTGGGTCTATGTGGTATCACACAGCCAATGTTTTATGTTACTTTTATAATCATTTTGGTTGTTAGTGAATTGACTTCTAAAGTATCTAAATCTTGAATTTCAAGCTTATCACCAAAGGGTAGATGAATTTAGTTAAAACATATGCCATTGAATAAATTGATTGTAGTGGAGGCTGGGGCGTCTCTTTTGGAATTAACGTCACAGAATAGAGGAACAAAGGCTAAGAGAATCACGTCCTGTGATCATCAACAGCCTTGTAGCTCAAGCGGATTAACGGACATCTCCATTAGAGCGCACGGTCGCAACGAAAATCAACCATACGTTATGGTGATAAGCTTTTTGTTTTTTTTTAAATTATAAAGCTCATTTTTCCAATAATAGATTGGAGAAATGAGCTTATTTTTGTTAAAGAGATTTTAAGTGGTGAAGTGCTTACTTTTGCTTCTGGCTCTCCTGCGCATTTGCCTTCTATTCTACTAATTGATAATCTAATGCTGCTGTTACTAATACCTTTGCAGCAATAAGCATCCCTTTTTCATCTATATCGAATTTTGGATGATGATGTGGTGCATATTTAGCTGGCCGTGCTCCCGTAAAGAAGAATGTACCTGGCTTTTCTTCTAAGTAATAAGCGAAATCTTCAGCCCCCATAGTTGCATCAATCTCCGTAACATCGCAAATACCCTGTGCGATATTACGCACAAAGAGTGTTTCCTTCTCATGATTTACAACTGCAGGGTAGCCACGACGATAATTCAGCTTAATAGTACAATCATGCGCAATTTCTGTACCTTGGATAACCCGTTTAAACTCACGTTCCATCGTTTCACGAACATCCTTATTAAACGTTCGAATTGTGCCATTTAAATAGGCTGTATCGGCAATAATATTGTCTGCATTAGATGCCACGAATGAACCAACTGACAAAACAGCCGATTCGGTTGGGGCAACACGACGTGCGACAAGCTGTTGTAAATTCATAACAAGCTGAGAGCCAATAACAATCGCATCCTTTGTTTGATCTGGATGAGCGCCATGACCGCCTTGACCTTGAATTTTTATTTCAAAACTATCAACAGCGGCCATCGTCGGTCCTACGCGGTAGCCAATTATTCCTGTTGGATGGTTAGAAGATAGATGCGTACCAAAAATAGCATCAACGCCATTCAAAGCCCCAGCCTGTACCATCCCAATTGCTCCACCTGGATCAACCTCTTCAGCATGTTGATGAATTAGTACATATTCTCCTACTAGCTCATCGCGCATTTCCCATAAAAGCTTACCGACAATTAACAAAGTAGCTGTATGACCATCATGCCCACAAGCATGCATAACACCAGACACAGTTGATTTGTATGGTACGTCTTTTTCATCTTGTATAGGAAGAGCATCAAAGTCTGCCCGTAAGGCAATCGTTTTGCCAGGCTTGCTCCCCTTAATCCGCGCAATTAAACCGTGACCACTGACATTAGCTTCAACCGGTACGCCGAGATTTTTATAATATTGAATAATATAATTAGCAGTCTCTTGCTCCTGAAAGCTTAGCTCCGGATGCATATGCAGATGACGGCGAATCGCCACCATTTCATCAAAATGAGCATCAATTTTTTCAAGTAGATGTTGGTTCATAGTAAACCTCCTTAAACGGATTATCCTAGATTTTTATTAATAACATAATAGTTTACAAACCGGATAAACAGCGGTGGAAATACCCGCGGAAGAACAGCGAATACTCGCGCTTCAGGGCGAAATACCCGCGCTTCCGGGTGAATTGCCCTCAGAAGAGCAGCAAACACTCGCGCCCCTCAACTAATCTTCGTTTTCTTCTTTTGGAGCAGCACTATAGGTTGTGACATAGGAAGCAGCTGAGAAAATGTTTTGTTGATTCACGCCTGTTGATTCTTTGGGTTCAGCATGTGCTGATGCAAAAGCTTTGGAGCTTTTCCATGCTTCGAACGAATGAGGACCGTTCCATTGTGTCATGACAATGTATGTTTCACTATTTAATGGACGAAGAAGTCGAAATGCTACAAAACCAGGTTCATCTTCTATAGCACGTGCTCGATTTAAAAAGCGATGCTCAAACACTGGTCGACCCTCATCTGTAACAGGAATATTGTTGAAAACAAAGAAACCTCTTTCTTCTAGAGCATTTACTGAATCTAGCACTTCAAACTTACGAGGTGTGGCAAATACAGATTTTCCATTGGTTTCATGTATAAGCACAGAGTTTCCCTCTCCGTGTATTAAAATCAACGCCTCTTTTGGATGTTTATTCTTTAACTGCTCTAAAAAATCACCTGTACCAGAAGTTAAATAAATATACATAACTATTGCCCTCCTTATGAATGTTCATCTTTTGAAAGGAATGAATTGTACTTGTACACAGCACTGCTTAGACCCGCTGTTATCTACTCGAAAGCAACTAGTCGCTAAGGCAGAATTGATAACATAGCGTGATTATCTCCATTTAAATGGAAGTATATAGCTTTGTCAAAAAAGAAATCCTATAGAAAGAACAATTTTATGACATTTCCCTATGAAAACTATACAATAACAGAGGAAGCGTTTACTATTGAAAACGGATATCAATAATAACGAAATAAATCAGAGAATTTAATAATATGAATTTTATTGAGGGGAAGGAACTATTCATGACAACTTTTAATGATACACTTCTACGTGCTGCACGGGGAGAAAGAACGGAACATACACCAGTATGGTATATGCGACAAGCAGGACGCTCTCAACCAGAATATCGTGCGATTAAAGAAAAGTATTCTTTAGAGGAAATTACACTTCAACCTGAACTTTGTGCATATGTAACGCGATTACCAGTAGAAAATTACAATGTTGATGCAGCGATTTTATACAAAGATATAGTAACACCACTCCCTGGTATTGGAGTAGATGTAAAAATAAAAGCAGGCGTAGGTCCTGTAATTTCAAATCCTATTCGCTCAATCGCTGATATTGAGAAACTAGGCGAATTCAATGCGAAAGAACATACACCGTACGTTTTAGAAACGATAAAAATGTTAGCAGAGGAACAACTGAATGTACCTCTAATCGGTTTTGCAGGTGCACCATTTACTCTCGCAAGCTATATGATTGAAGGTGGTCCTTCAAGAAACTATAATAAAACAAAATCATTTATGGTATCAGAGCCTCAAGCTTGGTTTGCATTAATGGACAAATTAGCTGACATGATTATTTCTGATATTTCTGCTCAAGTCGAAGCGGGAGCAAAAGCTATCCAAATATTTGACTCTTGGGTAGGTGCTTTAAATGTTGAAGATTATCGTGTGTTCATTAAACCGATTATGACGCGTATTTTTGCAGAGCTGCAAAAAGAAAATGTGCCACTTATTCAGTTTGGAGTTGGTGCAAGCCATTTAGCGAAAGAGTGGAATGATCTACCGATCGATGTTGTTGGCTTAGATTGGCGTTTACCAATTAGAGAAGCTCGTGCTAACGGTATAACTAAGCCAGTACAAGGGAACTTAGATCCATCACTATTACTTGCTGATTGGTCAATTATTGAAAAACGCACGATAGATATTATCGATCAAGGCTTAGAAATGCCTGGGCATATCTTTAACTTAGGTCATGGTGTATTCCCAGAGGTAGATCCAGAAGTGTTAAAACGTTTAACAGCTCTTATTCATGAGTATAGTGCTCAACAAATTCAAGCACGTTCTTAATATAGATGTGAAAAAATATTAACTTTCATATTTCTTTTCTATGAATGATATCTCGATTTCATCATAGAAAGGGTGCTGTCCAACCTAATGAATTGGACAGCTTCTTTTTGTCACATACTGTACGATAAAGATATATTTAACTATTATTTAGAGGTGAAAAGGTAATGAAAGAAGTTAAAGGCTTATTAGTTATGGCATACGGAACACCCTATAAAGAAGAAGACATCGAACCTTACTATACGCATATTCGCCACGGTCGCAAACCATCTGAAGAGCATTTAGAAGATTTACGTGGCCGTTATGAGGCAATCGGTGGTTTATCACCACTTGCTGCAGCTACAAAGGCTCAGGCTGAAGCTTTATGTGCACGTTTAAATGAAGTGCAAGATGATGTGGAATATAAATTATTTATTGGTTTAAAGCATATCCACCCATTCATTGAAGATGCTGTAGAAGGAATGGTAGCAGAAGGTATTAAAGAAGCGGTTTCTATCGTATTAGCTCCTCACTTCTCAACATTCTCCATTAAGTCATATAATGGTCGTGCAGCAGAAACAGCTGGAGATCGATTAACAATTACTTCTGTAGAATCTTGGTATGATGAACCAAAGTTCATTGATTATTGGAAGAACAAAGTGAATGAAACATTTAATGCAATGTCTGATGAAGAACGTGAAAAAGCATGTCTAATCGTTTCTGCACACTCTCTTCCAGAGAAAATTAAAGAGTTGGGCGATCCATATGAAGATCAGTTAATTGAGACGGCTCGACTAATTAAAGAAGCAACGGGTGTCAATAATGTAGAAGTTGGCTGGCAATCAGCAGGACAAACACCTGAGCCATGGATCGGTCCAGATGTTCAGGACTTAACACGTGAACTTTACGAGCAAAAAGGCTTCCGTTCATTCGTTTATACGCCAGTTGGCTTTGTAACAGAACATTTAGAAGTTTTATATGACAACGATTATGAATGTAAAGTTGTTTGTGATGAACTTGGCGCGAAATATTATCGTCCAGCCATGCCAAATACACACCCATTATTTATTGATGCAATGGTTGATGCCATTCATAAAAAATTAAGCTAAGCGAAAAGAAAGTGATGATGTTGGTGACTCAGAAAAGACGAAAGGTAGTTGTTGTAGGCGGTGGCATTACTGGCCTCTCAGCTGCGTTCTATTTGCAAAAAGAAGCGAGCGCAAAAGATTTGCCGTTAGATATCGTACTTGTCGAGTCGTCATTACGTCTTGGCGGAAAAATTCAAACACTGAGAAAAGATGGCTGTATTATCGAGCGTGGGCCAGAATCTTTTTTTGATCGTGAGAACTATGTATATGCTTTGGCAAAGGATTTAGGCATTGAACAGGAGATGATTACAAGCAATGCAGGGCCGACTTACGTTGCTGTTGGTAGTCAATTGTATCCGATCCCTAGTAATCTTTTGTCTGGGGCAACACCACATGTTTCGTCATTTATTACATCAGGTTTGTTTTCACTTAGCGGGAAAGTTCGTGCAGCGGGGGATTTTTTTATCTCACGCTCTGCACAGGATGATGACCAACCATTAGGGCAATTTTTTAGAAGAAGATTTGGTGCTGAAATTGTAGAAAATTTAGTAGAGCCATTACTTGCAGGAACGTTTGCCGGTGATATTGAGCAGTTAAGTATGCGTTCAACATTTCCTCAGCTCTATGGATTAGAGCAAAAATATCGTAGCTTACTTATTGGTATGAAAAAGTCCGGTACCAATTTTTTAAATAACGATCTTACTACGAAAGATAAGGGCATTTTTCAATCATTTAATAATGGTCTTGAGACACTTATCGAAAGACTTGAAGAATCACTACTTCCTGGTACAGTTATGAAGGGTGTTAAGGTCGAGGAAATTGAGCATGGTAAGGATGGTACTGTCCAAGTTGTGTTAAACAATTTTACACAATTAAAAGCAGATGCTGTTATTATTGCTACACCTTTTAATGTAGCAAGAAAAATGTTCAGCAAACACCAGTTATTAACTGAATTGAGCACGATGAAGGCGGCAACTATTGCTACTGTGACAATGGCATTTAAAAAAGACCAATTAGGTGATCTAGATGCGTTATCATTTTTTGTTTCTCGAAATAGTGATTTTTCAATAACTTCTTGTACTTGGATTAATCGAAAGTGGCCTGGCACAACACCGGATGATTACGTGCTGTTACGTAGTTATATTGGCCGAGTGGGCGACGAGGCAATTGTAGCGCTATCCGATACTGAAATTGAAAAGACCGTATTGCAGGATTTAATGAAAACAATTGGTGTAGATGGAGAGCCGTTAATGACTGTAGTTTCCCGCTGGAAAAACGCCATGCCACAGTATACCGTAGGACATGAAGCGAAGGTAAAGCGAGTAAAACAAGAATTACGTGAACATTTTCCCGCTGTAAAGCTCTCAGGAAGTTCCTTCGAAGGAATATCAATACCTGAGTGCGTTGAGCAAGGTAAAAATGTTGCTGACGAAGTACTAACGGAAATGTTTGTGGATTAAGTAGTTATTAGAAGTAGTACAAACTTGAACAATGTTTGTACTACTTTTTTATTGCTTTTAAGAGATTCCACGATAAATTATTTGTACAGTATGAAGTATGAGCATTTAAAAGTAAAAATTGCACAAGTTAGATACATCAAAATAGAAAACTGGGAAAGTAAGCTTCTACTTTCCCAGTAAAGATCTTTTGAAAATGTTGCTGTTCGATCAGTAAAAATTTTTGTTATAACTATGAAATTCGGTGACATGACCATACAATACCGCCAGAGTTGACTCCTCCAAGAGTAAGCCCAATCGCTAAACCGCTAGCATTGTAGAATAAATCAATGGTATCACCTGCAGTTAACTCGACTTCTCCAGCTAATGTTACTGTTCCATTACCAAGAACAGCGCGCAAAGTTAATAACAGAGGTACTGCCACGTTTAATACAGGGAACAAGCCACTTATTAAATTTGTTGATGCGTTTCTACGAATTGCAAATGATGGGTTGATAGTAGGGCCTAAACTTAAAGTAAGTGCTGCAGTAGTTGAGTAGTTGATTGTAGCCTCAAAAGCATATCTTCCAGTTGTTGGAACAGTGAAAATTCCGGTCGTTGGATTGAATGCTGGTGTTGTGAAATAAGGAGATGCAACGCTCCAGTTGGTGATTGAAGTAGAAGCACTTACTGATATAGCATTATTAAATGCTGAGAAACCTTCTGTAAACGCTGGTCCAGTAGAGCCGGTCACACCGGTACCAGTAGCGCCAGTAGGACCAGTAGGACCAGTAACCCCAGTAACCCCAGTGTCACCAGTAGCGCCAGTAGCGCCAGTAGCGCCAGTAGCGCCCGTAGCGCCAGTAGCGCCCGTAGCGCCAGTAGCCCCAGCAGAACCTGCAGCCCCGGTAGCGCCAGTAGGACCAGTAACCCCAGTGTCACCAGTAGCGCCCGTAGCCCCAACAGAACCTGCAGCCCCGGTAGCGCCCGTAGGACCAGTAACCCCAGTGTCACCAGTAGCGCCCGTAGGACCAGTAACCCCAGTGTCACCAGTGGCGCCAGTAGGACCAGTAACCCCAGTGTCACCAGTAGCGCCAGTAGCCCCAGTAGTCCCAGTAGTCCCAGTAGCCCCAGTAGCCCCAGTAGCCCCAGCAGAACCTGCAGCCCCGGTAGCGCCAGTAGGACCAGTAACCCCAGTGTTACCAGTAGCGCCCGTAGCCCCAACAGAACCCGCAGCGCCAGTAGCGCCAGTAGGACCAGTAACCCCAGTGTCACCAGTAGCCCCAGTCACACCAGCAGAACCCGCAGCTCCGGTAGCGCCAGTAGGACCAGTAACCCCAGTGTCACCAGTAGCGCCCGTAGCCCCAACAGAACCCGCAGCGCCAGTAGCGCCCGTAGCCCCAGTAGCCCCAACAGAACCTGCAGCCCCGGTAGCGCCCGTAGCGCCAGTAGGACCAGTAACCCCAGTGTCACCAGTAGCGCCAGTAGGACCAGTAGGACCAGTAACCCCAGTGTCACCAGTGTCACCAGTAGCGCCAGTAGGACCAGTAACCCCAGTGTCACCAGTAGCGCCCGTAGCCCCAACAGAACCCGCAGCCCCGGTAGCGCCAGTAGGACCAGTAACCCCAGTGTCACCAGTAGCCCCAGTCACACCAGCAGAACCCGCAGCTCCGGTAGCGCCAGTAGGACCAGTAACCCCAGTGTCACCAGTAGCCCCAGTAGGACCAGTAACCCCAGTG
>Ga0102589_1003824_pt1 | contig 14991 bp, 15 predicted proteins | sample AraplaMF_Col_mLB_FD_76858 | JGI IMG/M metagenome (GOLD analysis project Ga0102589, IMG submission 76858) | Arabidopsis root microbial communities from the University of North Carolina, USA - plate scrape MF_Col_mLB | ecosystem: Host-associated > Plants > Roots > Endosphere | place: USA... | reverse complement strand
CGAGATGGCTGCGCCGATGCAGGCCGATGATGCCGCCGAGGAAGGTCATCCAGACGAAGGCAAAGCGCGGCATCTCCTCCGAGAGATCGATGCCGGTGTTGAAGAACAGCCGCAGCACGACGTTGCCGAAGACCATGACCAGCATCACGGCCATGCAGAGCACCAGGATGATCTCGATCAGGCGGTAGAAGCCGCTGACCCCGGCTGTGAGCAGATTGCCCATCGACGACCTCGCTGGTGCGTGCGGGAAAGTTCGGCCGGCCCACCCGAGCCGGCCATCCGGGTGCGCTCGCCTTACTTGGCGGCGCGCGCCTTCTCGATCTCGGCGGTGAAGCCGTCGACGAACTGCTCGCCGATCTGGCTCTTGAACTTGTCGACGACCGGCTTGACCTTGGCCTGGACCTTGCGCAGGTCCTCGGCCGAGACTTGGTCGACTGTCACGCCCGCTTCCTTGAACTTGCCGATGACGTCGCGGTCGCCCTCGTCGAGGAGCTTGCGCTGCAAGAGCCCAGCCTCGACCGCCGCCTTCTGGATGCCGGCCTTGTCGGCGGGCGAGAGTGTGTCCCAGAACTTCTTCGAGGCGACGAGCGCGACCGGCGTATAGACGTGGTTGGTAATGGAGATGTACTTCTGCACCTCCTGCATCTTGTTCGACCACATGTGCAGGAGCGGGTTCTCCTGCCCATCGAGCGCCTTCACCTCGAGCGCCGTGAAGACCTCGGAGAACGCCATCGGCACGGCATTGGCGCCGATCGATTTCCAGGTATCGAGCGCGACGGGATTGGCCATGACGCGCAGCTTGAGGCCGGAGACGTCCTCGGCCGTCTTCACCGCGCGGCGGCTGTTCGACAGGTTGCGGAAGCCCATGCCGGTCCAGGTCAGGCCGACGAGCCCGCTCGGCTCGATCTTCTCGAAGATCGCCTTCACCGAGGCGCCGTCGAGGACGGCATAGACCTCCTTCTCGTTCTGGAAGAGGAACGGCAGATCCCAGACCTGCACCTCCTTCACCCTTGTCGAGAGCGGCGCGAGCGTGCCGATATAGAATTCCTGAGTGCCGGCCTGCACGGCCTGGAGCTGCTTCTCGTCGCTGCCCAGCATGGCGGAATGGAAGGCCTGCACCTTCACATTGCCATTGGTGTAGGTGCCGGCGAGTTCCACGAACTTGTTCACGGCGGTGGACTGCGGATGGGTGTCGGGCATGGCATGGCCGATCTTGGCCTTGACCTCCGCCAGGGCCGCGCTGGAGCCCAGCAAAGTCGTCGCCAGCAGTGCGGCGATCGCCGAACGCCGCGAAGTCGAATGGATCATGACTGCCTCCCTGTTTCTTTCGTTGACAAGCACGCACCAGCGGCCCGGCCGCAGAGCCGGGCGGCGTCTCATTTCCGCTGCTTCCTGATCTCGGCGTAGAAGTCGCTGACGAAGGCGGCGCCGATCACCTCGGAATTCCTGGCGATCACCGGCTCAATTGCCTTGCGGATGGCGTCGAGCTCGGCCGGCGGCATCTCGACCGCGGCCATGCCCTTGGCCTTGAGCTCGTTCAGGACCTCGCCGGCCTCGCGCAGCTCGACCTCCCGCTGGAAGGCGCGCGTCGTCTCCGCGGCAGCCTGGACGGCGGCCTGCTGCTGCGGCGTCAGCGAAGTCCAGAACCGCTTCGAGGCAAGTAGGGCCACCGGCGTGTAGACGTGGTTGGTGACCGTCAGGTGCTTTTGCACCTCGAACATCTTGTTGGCGTACATGTCGACGAAGGGGTGCTCGTAGCCGTCGAGCGCCTTCGTCTCCAGCGCCGTATAGACCTCAGTGAAGGCCATCGGCACGGCGTTCATGCCCATGGCGTTGAAGCTCGCCAGCGCCATCGGGCTCTGCATGACGCGGACCTTGAGGCCCTTCATATCGGCGAGCGAGGCGATCGGCCGCTTGCTGTTCGAGAGGTTGCGGAAGGCGCCGCCCGACCAGGCCAGCCCCTGCAGGTTCATGTCGGCGAGATTGTCGAGCAGGCGACGTCCGGCCGGCCCGTCGAGAACGGCAGCGGCCTCCGCATCGCTGGCGAACAGGAAGGGGAAGTCGAAGATCTGGAGCTCTTTCTTGCGCGCCGCGATCGGCGAGAGCGCGCCCATATAGAAGTCGATCGTGCCCGACTGGGTGGCGATCAGCATCTTCTCTTCGGAGCCGAGCGCGGCGTTGCCGAAGACCTCGACCTTGACGCTGCCATTGGTCGCCTTGGCGACCTCCTCGGCGAAGCGCTTCATCGCCGCGGCGCGTGGATGGGCATCGGCGAAGGAGTGGCCGAGCTTGGCGGTCTTCACATCCTGAGCGGAGACCGGCACGGCATGAGCCGCAGCGATGACCGCGCCAGCGGCGAGGCCGGCGAGCAGCGTACGACGTGTCCGATAGAACATGTGGGCCTCCCCTTGTTTCAGCGCTCGTTCCCGCTCCGACGGCGGCGCCGATGGCCATCCCCATAACGCTGCAGATGTCAGGTTGTCAAACAACTGACAGCATGACAATGTAGGGCAACATCGGGAAACGCCATGCAGCTGTCATCGATCGGATCCAGGCCCAATCTCGCCAGCGACGCCGCCGCCGCTTTGGCGAAGTCGATCAGGACCGGCGCGCTGCAGCCGGGCGCGCGCCTGCCCTCCGAGACCGAGCTGGCGCGGCAGCTCGGCGTCAGCCGGCCCGTGGTGCGCGAGGCGATCGCCTTTCTGCGCGCCGACGGCATTGTCGAGAGCCGGCGCGGCCTCGGCCTGTTCGTCAACCAGCAGGATTCGCTGCGCCTGCGGCGGGCCGAGATCGAGGCGTCGGAGCAGTCGATCCTGCAGTTCCTCGAATTTCGTCTCGGCATGGAGGTCGAGGCGGCTCAGCTGGCTTCCCTGCGCCACACGTCTGAAGATCTGGCGCGGATGGAAGCGGCCGATGCGGCGCTGAACGCGGCCGACGATCTCGGCGAGGAGAGCGCCCAGCACGATCTGGCGCTGCACCTCGCCATCGCCGCGGCCGCGCAAAACCCGCTGTTCCTGAACGTTCTGCAGTTCGTGTCGAGCCCGCTGCTCAACTCGATCCAGAGCATGCGCAACAAGGACCGCGGTGAAGCCTCGAACATCGCGATCCGCCGCGCCGACCATGCCGCGATCCTCGACCGCATCCGCGCACGCGATCCGGCCGGGGCCGGAGAAGCGATGCGCAAGCACATCGGCGAATCCTATCGCCGCTACGCCTCGCAGATCACCACGGGCGGCCCGCCGCCGATCCATCCCGCGCTTCAGACGATAACGCGCCAGGAGCGCTGAACGTGACCAAGCTTTTCGATCTTTCCGGGCGCACCGCGCTCGTGACCGGCTCATCGCGTGGGCTCGGCCGCGCCATGGCCGAAGGGCTCGCCGCTGCGGGCGCTACGATCATCCTCAACGGTGCCGACCAGGGCCGGCTCGACGAGGCGGTCGCCGCCCTGACGGCTGCCGGCCACAAAGCGCGCGGCCTGCGTTTCGACGTGACCGACGAGGCGGCCGTCGTCGCCGCATTCGAGGCACTGGATGCTGAAGGCGTCGCGGTCGACATCCTCGTCAACAATGCCGGCATCCAGTTCCGCAAGCCGATGCTCGAGCTCGCAACAGCCGACTGGCAGCGCGTGATCGACACCAATCTGACCAGCGCCTTCGTCGCCGGCCGGGAGGCCGCCCGGCGCATGGCCAAGCGTGGCCACGGCAAGGTCATCAATATCGGTTCGCTGACCAGCGAGCTCGCCCGCGCCACCGTCGCGCCCTACACGGTGGCGAAAGGCGGCATCAAGCTGCTGACCAAGGCGATGGCCGCCGAATGGGGCGAGCTCGGTATCCAGGCCAACGCGATCGGCCCCGGCTACATGCTGACCGACATGAACCAGGCGCTGATCGACAACCCGACCTTCGACGCCTGGGTGAAGGGCCGCACGCCGGCAAGGCGCTGGGGCCGGCCGGACGAGCTCGTCGGCACCTGCGTCTACCTCGCCTCCTCGGCCTCCGACTATGTCAGCGGCCAGATCATCTATGTCGACGGCGGCATGATCTCGGTGCTCTAGGCCGCAGGCAATCCAACAAAGCGGTCGGCGCGCCAGGCGCGCGACCAAACGAAATTCAGGGAAACGCGCCATGAAGATCACCGCCATCGAGACGATGCGGACCGAGGAGTTCGCCAACGTCCTGTGGGTGCGGGTCCACACCGATGCCGGCATCATCGGCCTCGGCGAGACCTTCTATGGCGCCGGAGCGGTCGAGTCGCATCTGCACGACACCCTGTCGATGCGCCTGCTCGGCAAGAACCCGCTGCATATCGAGGCACTGCATCGCGAGATGTCGAACCTGCCGATGGCGCAGGCGTCGACAGGCGTCGAGTCGCGCGCCACCTCAGCCGTCGACATCGCGCTCTGGGACATCTTCGGCAAGGTCTGCGGCCAGCCGGTGCACCAGATGCTCGGCGGCCTCTGCCGCGACAGGCAGCGCATCTACAATACCTGTGCCGGCTACAAATATGTGCGCTCGCACAACATCAAGCCGGTCTCGACCTGGAATCTCGGCGAATCCGCGGGGCCCTATGAAGACCTCGACGGCTTCATGAACCGCGCCGACGCCGTCGCCGAAAGCCTGCTCGAAAGCGGCATCACCGCCATGAAGATCTGGCCGTTCGATCCGCCGGCGATCGAGAATCAGGGCCTCTACATCACGCCGGAGCAGATGAAGAAGGCGATCGAGCCCTTCGAGAAGATCCGCAAGGCAGTCGGCGACAAGATGGAGATCATGGTCGAGTTCCACTCGCTCTGGAACCTGCCGACCGCGATCAAGATCGCCCGTGCGCTCGAGCCCTACAATCCGAGCTGGTACGAGGACCCGATCCGGATGAACTCGCCGCAGGCGCTCGCCGAGTTCGCCCGCTCGACGACGGTCTCCGTAACGGCGAGCGAGACGCTCGGCTCGCGCTTCCCCTACAAGGACATGCTCGACCGCGACGCCATGCATGTCGTGATGGCCGATCTGTGCTGGACCGGCGGCCTGACCGAAGGCCGCAAGATCGCGGCGATGGCCGAGACCTACCACCGCCCCTTCGCGCCGCATGACTGCATCGGCCCTGTCGGCTTCATCGCCGCGATCCACGCCTCGTTCAGCCAGCCCAATACGCTGATCCAGGAATCCGTCCGGGCCTTCTACACCGGCTGGTACAAGGAGCTCGTCACCGAGATGCCGGTGTTCGAGAACGGCTATGTGCTGCCGATGGAAGGCCCGGGGCTCGGCGTCGAATTGCTGCCCGCCGTGTTCGAGCGCTCCGACCTGACCGTCCGCCGCTCGACGCTCTGAGCCCCATCCCGGCCGGGGCGCCAAGCCTGGCCGGCCTCGCAACTGCGACATCGGATGAGTTCATGCGTATCATCTTCCACGGCGAGAATGCCGCGTCCTTCAGCCGGGGTTTCAAGGACCTCGTCGGCGGCGAGGCCAATATCCGGCTCTTGCCAGATGCGCTGAGCGACGAGGCCGACCGGCGCGCCTATGCCGAGGCGGACGTCGTCGTCGGCGTCAAGTTCGATGACACACTTCCCAGGCCGCAACGTCTGAAGCTCTTCCACGTCCCCGGCGCCGGCTATGACGCGGTCGATCTCACCGCGCTGCCGGCCGGCACGAACGTCTGCAACTGCTTCGGCCACGAGCAGGCGATCGCCGAATATGTGATGAGCGCATTGCTGGCGCGGCACATTCCGCTGGCCGATGCCGACCGGCGCCTGCGCAGGGGCGACTGGGCCTATTGGGCCGGCGCGCCGGACCGCGTCCATGGCGAGATCGCCGGCAGGACGATCGGCCTGCTCGGCTTCGGTCATATCGGCAAGGCGATCGCGCGGCGGGCCAAGGCCTTCGAGATGCAGGTCCATGTCGCCAATCGCAGCCCGGTCGCGACCTCCGAACTGGTCGACCGGGCCTTCACGCTCGACCGGCTCGACGAATTCTGGGGCTCGGCCGATGCGATCGTCGTCTCGCTGCCGCTGACCCCGGAGACGAAGGGCCTGGTCGCAGAAGCCGCCTTCGCGGCGATGCGGCCGGACGCCGTCATCTTCAATGTCGGCCGCGGGCCGATCATCGACGAGGCCGCCCTCCATGCGGCGCTGAAGGAGAACCGGATCGGCGGCGCAGTGATCGATACCTGGTATCGCTATCCGAGCCCGGCCGACGCCAACCCACTGCCGGCCAGCCTGCCCTTCCACGAGCTGCCGAACATCGTGATGACGCCGCACATGTCCGGCTGGACCGGCGGCACGATCCGGCGCCGTCAGCAGACCATCGCCGACAATATCCGCCGCAGCGCGGCCGGTGAGCCGCTCGTCAATCTCGTCAGGGCCGCGCGGGCCTGAACCCTCTCCAGCAGCTGGCCGCACGAAGCCGGAAACAACGAAGGCGGACAAGCCGCCAACCAGGGAAACGTCCAATGAAATTCTTCAGGCATCTCAGGATCGCCGGCACGCTGCTGGCACTCGGCGCGGGTCTGCTGGCGGCGAGCCAGGCTTCGGCCCAGACGGTCACCGAGATCGTCAAGCGCGGCAAGGTCAAGATCGGCGTGCTCATCGGCGCCCCGCCCTATGGCTCCGTCGACGCGCAGGGCAACGCCATCGGCTACGACGCCGACGTGACCGCACTGGTCGGGAAATATCTCGGCGTGCCGATCGAGATCGTGCCGCTAACGCCGCCGTCGCGTATTCCGGCGCTCGAAGCCGGCAAGGTCGATTTCCTGATCGCGACGCTGGCGCCAACGCCCGAGCGGGCCAAGGCGGTGATGTTCACCATCCCATACAGCGCCTTCCAGACCGGCATCTACGCCAAGAAGGGCACGGCGATCAAAGACTGGGCCGATCTCAAGGGCCGCAAGGTCGGTGTCAATCGCGGCTCCAGCGTCGAGCGCGAATTCACCAATCGCGAGAAGGAGCTCAACCTCACCATCCTGCGCTTCGAGGACGACGCCACCACCATGCAGGCGCTGTTCTCCGGCCAGGTCGAGGCCATCGCCGGCCCCGACGCTCAGGCGAATGCCGCGATCAAAGCGCGCGGCGAGACCGAGACGGAGCTGAAGTTTGTCTTCGGCATGCAGCCCAACTCGATGACCGTTCGCAAGGACGCCTACGAGCTGAGGCAGTGGCTCAACAACACGATCTACTACATCAAGCAGAATGGCGAATTGAACGCCATTTCCGAGAAATGGGTGGGATCGCCGCTGCCGGCGCTGCCGACCTTCTGATCCGTCCCTGAGCTGCCGGCGGAGCCTTCCTCCGCCGGTTTCGCGCGACCCGCCGGGAAGGGATCATGCGGTATCAGTTCCAGTTCGACGCGGTCTTCGCCGAAGCCGACCGCATCCTCAACGGCGTGCTCCTGACGATCGGCCTGTCCTTCGGCGCGATCGTCCTGGGCCTCGCCCTCGCCGTGCTGCTCGTCGCCGCCAAGAGCCTGTTCGGCCGCTGGGTCGGTGTGCTCGTCGACGCCTATGTCGAGCTGATGCGCAACACGCCCTTCCTGGTGCAGCTCTTCATGATGTTCTTCGGACTGCCGCTGATCGGGCTGCGCATGTCGGGGACCGAGGCTGCGCTGCTCGCCATGACGCTGAACCTCGGCGCCTATGCGACCGAGATCATCCGGGCCGGCGTCGAGTCGATCCACCGCTCGCAGATCGAGGCCGGCATGTCGCTCGCCATGACCAGGCGCCAGGTCTTCCAATATGTCGTGCTGATGCCGGCGCTGGCGCGGGTCTGGCCGGCGCTGTCGAGCCAGTTCGTGCTGATGCTGTTGGCGTCCTCGATCTGCTCCTTCATCTCGGTGCCCGAGCTTTCCGGCACGGCGGCGATCATCGAGCAGAATACTTTCCGCAGCTTCGAGACCTATATCGTCGTCACGCTGATCTACCTCGCACTGGCGCTCAGCCTGAAGGTCTCGCTGCTCTGGCTCGGTCGGCGGATCTTCCCGCGCCTCTCCAGCGTCGACCGGCTCGACGCCAAGGCGGAGGCGGCGTGATGGTGACCTTCGGTTGGCCCGAGGCCTTCTTCATCTTTCGCGCCGCCGGCTGGACCCTGCTGTTGACCGCGATCGCCTTCATGATCGGCGGCCTGATGGGCGGCGTCCTCGCCATCCTGCGCCTCTCCCGGATCAAGCTGCTGCGCCGCTTCGCCGCCGGCTACATCCTGGTGATCCAATCGATCCCGGTGCTCATGGTGCTGTTCATGAGCTATTACGGGCTGTCGCTGTTCGGCATCGAGCTGCCGCCCTTCTTCGCCGCCTCGGCCTCGCTCGCGATCTATGTCTCGGCCTATCTCGCCGAGATCTGGCGCGGCTCGATCGAGGCGGTGCCGTTCCAGCAATGGGAAGCCTCGTCCTCGCTGGCCCATTCGCCGGCGCAGACCTACCGCTATGTGATCCTGCCGCAGGCGGTGCGCATCTCGCTGCCGCCGACCGTCGGCTTCCTCGTCCAGTTGGTGAAGAACACCTCGATCGTCTCGGTCGTCGGCTTCGTCGAATTGTCGCGGGCCGGCCAGCTCGTCAACAACGCGACCTTCCAGCCCTTCCAGATCTTCACGCTGGTGGCCGCGATCTACTTCGCCATCTGCTTCCCGCTCTCCCGGCTCAGCCGCCATCTCGAAAAGGTGATGAATGCCAGCCGTCCTCATTGAAGACGTCCACAAGAGCTATGGTGCGCTGGAAGTCCTGAAAGGCGTGTCGCTCGCCGTCGAACCCGGCCAGGTCGTCGCGCTCATCGGCCGCTCGGGCTCGGGCAAATCGACGCTGCTGCGTTGCGTCAACGGGCTCGAGGCCTTCCAGTCGGGGCGCATCGAGGTCGCCGGCCATGCGGTCGACCAGGATCCGAAACGCCTGCGCGATTTGCGCAAGGATGTCGGCATCGTCTTCCAAAGCTACAACCTCTTCCCGCACCTGACGGTCGGCCAGAACATCATGCTCTCGCCGCGCATCACCAAGAACGTGCCGCAGGCCGAAGCGCTGGCGCTGGCCAAGGACGTGCTCGCCCAGGTCGGCCTCTCCGACAAGTTCGACAGCTATCCCGACAACCTCTCCGGTGGCCAGCAGCAACGCGTCGCCATCGCCCGCTCGCTGGCGATGAAGCCGAAGGTGATGCTCTTCGACGAGGTGACGTCGGCCCTCGACCCGGAGCTGACCGGCGAGGTGCTGCTGGTGATGGAGAAGCTCGCCAAGGGCGGCATGACCATGCTGCTGGTCACGCACGAAATGAACTTCGCCCGCACGGTCGCGAGTACCACGGTGTTCATGCACCAGGGCAAGATCTGGGAGAGTGGTCCCTCGGCGCAGCTCTTCGCCGCGCCGCAGACGCCCGAGCTGCGCAACTTCGTCAAGGCCGGTGCACACTGAGCAGGCTATAAAGTTCCGTCCCACCAACCCAGGGGAATCACGCACCGGAAAGTTCCGAAGCTGCCGGCCTGCGCCGAGAGCTGACATCGTGAGTTGCCCGGAAGCGGGCCTGCATCAGTGAGCGGCAGGCCAAGCCAGCTCGGGCAAAAATCCCGCGCACTTCATCTCGGGCTTCGCTCCAGCGCATTGAACGCAATTCTCAGGTGATCCAGGAATGCTGCGCTCGCCGGCGGCAGTGTCCTGCCCCGGCGCTTGACGACCGAGATGCTGCGCGCCAGCCGCGGATCGTCGATCAGCGCCGAGCGCAGCATCGGCAGCGCCCCTATCTCCATGGCGGTCTCCGGCAAAATCGCGATTCCCATCCCCGCACGCACCATGCCGACGGCCGTGGACATATAGGTCGCCTCTGCCGCGACCTCCGCCGCCAGCCCCTCGGCCGTGATCGCGGCATCGACTACGGCGCGCACGCTGGTCGCGCGCGACATCAGGACGAGCGGATGCCTGGTCACCGCTGCGAGCGTGGGTGAGGTGCCGTCATCCAGCGCGTGCCCTGTCGGGAAGACGGCATGCATCCGATCGACGCTACCGAGCAGGAGCTCCAGCTCCGCATCCTCGATCGGCCCGCCGGTGATGCCGAGATCGACCTCCTCGGCGAGAGTCAGCTCCGCCACGCTGCTGGCGATCACATCGCGGAGAGCGAAGCCGACCTCGGGATGGAGGGCCCGGAAGCCGGCGATCACGTCAGGCAGCAGGCTCGAGGCGAAGGACGGCAGGACGGCGATACGAACCATCCCGCCGGCCATGCGCGCGAGCTGCCGGGTCTCGTCGAGCAGCGCGTCGAGTTCACGCAGGATGCGCCTCAGCTCCGGTTCGAGCTCGCGCCCGACACGCGTCAGCGCGACATTGCGCGTGTTCCGGTCGAAGAGCCGCAGCCCCAGCGCCTCCTCCAGCGCCCGCACCTGAACCGTCAGGGCCGGCTGCGAGAGATTGAGCGCCAAGGCGGCGCGGGTGAAGCTGCCCTGCTCCGCCACCGCGATCACCGCCCGAAGCTGCCGTACATCGAAATTCATATGATATTTCTATTACTGAGATCCGATAATTTCAATTGTGCTATGAATTTGTCGCGGCATTCTCTCGCACCCGGGAGGATGCATGCGACAGATCAGGATCGGCGCCGGCGCGGGCTATTCGGGTGACAGGATCGAGCCTGCGGTCGAGCTCGCGGAACACGGCAAGCTCGACTATCTCGTCTTCGAGTGCCTGGCCGAGCGTACCATCGCACTGGCGCAGCAGGCCCGGCGGCGCGACCCCCGCCTCGGTTACGATCCGTTGCTGGCGGCACGCATGCGCGCGGTGCTGCCGGCCTGCCGGCGTGCCGGCACCGTCATCATCACCAATATGGGGGCGGCGAATCCGGTAGCGGCAGCCGAGTTGGTCTGCGCGATCGCGCGCGAGCTCGGCCTGCCCGGCATCAAGATCGCGGCCGTAACCGGCGACGATGTGGCGGGGGCGGTGGCCGGTGGCGCGTGCCGCATCCTGGAGGACGGGCGGCCCGTCGCCGCGCTGGGCGCCAGCCTGATCTCGGCCAATGCCTATCTCGGTGCCGAGTCGATCGTGCAGGCCCTCGCTGCCGGCGCCGATATCGTGATCACCGGTCGCGCGGCCGATCCCTCGCTCTTCCTCGCGCCGTTGGCGCATGGATTCGGCTGGTCCCTTGCAGATTGGCAGCGGCTCGGCCAGGCGACGCTGATCGGCCATGTGCTGGAATGCGCCGGACAAGTCACCGGCGGCTATTTCGCCGATCCCGGCTTCAAGACGGTGCCGGGGCTGGCGCGGCTCGGCTTCCCCCTCGCCGAGGTCGGCGAGGACGGCTCGGCCGTCATCACCAAAGTCGAGGGCTCGGGCGGGTGCATCACGACCGCCACCTGCAAGGAGCAGATCCTCTACGAGATTCACGATCCGGCGCGCTATTTCACCCCCGACGTCGTCGCGGACTTCTCGCAGGTCCGCGTCGAGACGGTCGGGCCGGATCGGGTGCGGATCAGCGGCGGTCGCGGCCGCCCACGCCCCGAGGCGCTCAAGGTCTCGCTCGGCATCTCCGAAGGCTTCGTCGGCGAAGGTCAGATCTCCTATGCCGGCAGCGGAGCGCGGGACCGGGCCGAGCTCGCCGCCGGGATCGTGCGCGAGCGGCTGGAGTTGACCGGCGTCGCGGCGCAGGAGCTGCGCTTCGACCTGATCGGCGTCGATGCGATCCACGGCCCCGGCCTGCCGGCCGGCTCGGCGCGGGCCGAGCCCTATGAGGTTCGGCTGCGGGTGGCCGGGCGCACGGCCTCCGCCGAAGAGGCGATCCGGATCGGCAACGAGGTCGAGACGCTCTACACCAACGGGCCGGCGGGTGGCGGCGGCGTCACCAAGCAGGTACGCGAGATTCTCGGCGTGCTCTCGACGCTGCTGCCGCGCGAGCGGGTCCAGCCTCAGGTCCGGATGCTGGAGAGCTGACATGAAGCTGCGCGCCATCGCCCATGCCCGCACCGGCGACAAGGGCGACACCTCCAGCATCTCGCTGATCGCCTATGACGAGGCGGATTATCCGCGCCTCGTGCGGCATGTGACGGCAGAGCGGGTGGCGGCGCATTTCGTCGGCCTCCTGCGCGGCGGGGTCGACCGCTACGAGATCCCGTCGCTGGGCGCGCTGAACTTCGTGCTCCATCGGGCGCTGGGCGGCGGCGTCACCCGTGCGCTGGCGCTCGACACCCACGGCAAGAGCCTGAGCTCGGCGCTGCTCGACATCGAGATCCCGGACTTCTGATCGCAACCGAACGGCGCAGCAAGACGCCGGCCCCATCGCACCTGAACCAGGAGGAACCCCATGAAGAGACTCGCATTGCGGATGCTCGCCGCCGGCGCGGCCGCCCTCGGCCTGGTCACCGGCGCGAGCGCGCAGGACTATCCCTCAAAATCCTTCAAGTTCGTCGTGCCCTTCGCGGCCGGCAGCGCGACCGACGCGCTGGCCCGCATCCTCGGCGAGCATGTCTCGAGGAATCTCGGACGCCCCGTCGTCGTCGAGAACCTGGCCGGAGCGAGCGGCGTCATCGCCGCGCAGAACGTCGCCCGCGCCGAGCCCGACGGCCACACCGTGCTGATCACCACCAACACGACGCATGGCGCCAACCAGAGCCTGTTGAAGAACGTGCCCTATGATGCGGTCAACAGCTTCGAAGCCGTGGGCAAGCTCGGCACGATCACCCTCGCGCTGACCACACATCCCTCCGTCCCCGCCAAGACCGTCCAGGAATTCGTGGCCTACGCCAAGGCCAATCCCGGCAAGCTGACCTTCGGCGCCGGCTCCAGTTCCTCGCGCATCGCGGGCGAAATGCTCAAATCGCTCGCCGGACTCGACATCACCTATGTGCCCTATCGCAGCAACCCGCAGGCGATCACCGACCTGCTCGGCGGGCAGATCAACATCGTCTTCGCCGACATCTCGACCACGCTCCCGCAGATCAAGGCAGGCAAGGTCAACGGCCTCGCCGTCTCGACCGCCAAGCGCAGCGTGCTCGCGCCCGAGCTGCCGACCATGGAAGAAGGCGGTGTGAAGGGCTACGATCTCGCGGCGTGGTTCGCCGCCTTCGTGCCGGCCAAGACGCCGCGCTCATCGGTCGAGAAGCTCAACCAGGCGCTGACGGCGGCAGTGAACGCCCCCTCCACGAAGGAGCGGCTGCTTGCAGCGGGTATCGAGCCGGAGACCAGCACGCCCGACGAGCTCAAGGCCTTCGTCGGCACCGAGATCGCAAAATGGGCCGAGATCGTGAAATCCGCCGGCATCCAGCCGGAGTGAAGGTTTTCGCAGGCGGCACCTCTGTCGCCTGCGCCACGCCTTTGAGGGAGATCGCATGAACGCCGGACCCGTCATCGAACACCTGCTGCAGCGCCACGATGCCGTACTCGGCCGGCTCGGCGCCTTCCTCAGGCTGCCCAGCGTCAGCACCGATCCCGCTTATGCCGAGGGCATGGCGGCAACGCGCGGCTTCCTGCTCGACTGGCTGACAGAGATCGGGCTGTCGGACGTGCAACTGCTCGATGGCGGCGGTCATCCGGCTGTCTACGGCGCCTGGCTCGGGGCGCCCGGCGCGCCGACCATCATCGTCTACGGCCACTATGATGTGCAGCCGCCCGATCCGCTGGCCCTGTGGCGGACGCCGCCCTTCGAGCCGACGATCCAGGGCGGGAACCTGCACGCGCGCGGCGCTTCCGACGTCAAGGGCTCGACCACGATCGCGATCGAGACCGTCGCCGGCTTCCTGGCGGTGTATGGCGGCTGCCCGGTCAACATCAAACTTTTCCTGGAGGGCGAAGAGGAGACCGGCAGTCCCAGCCTGCGCGAGATCGTACGCCGCTACGGCGCCCTGCTGGACGCCGATGCCATGATCTCGGCCGATGGCGGGCGCGCGAGCCCGAGCGTGCCGACGATCAATGTCGGCGCGCGTGGCCTCGCCAAGCTCGAGCTCATCGTGCGCAGCGCCGAGAAGGAGCTGCATTCCGGCCGCTATGGCGGCGGCGTCCGCAATGCCCTGCACGAGCTCGCGGCGATCGTCGCTTCACTGCATGACGAGACCGGTGCGATCGCCATCCCGGCCCTGATGGCGGCGCTGCCGCCGCCAAGCCCGCAGGACCGGTGCGATGCCGCGGCCATGCCCTTCGACGAGGCCGCCTTCGTCGCCGATATCGGCGGCATCGCAGCTGGCGAGCCCGGCTATAGCCTGCGCGAGCGCCTGACGCTGCGCCCAGCGATCGACGTAAACGGCATGTGGGGCGGTTATACCGGCGCCGGCAGCCAGACCGTCATCCCCAATGAGGCGCGCGCCAAAATTACCATCAGACTGGCCCCCGGACAGCACCCCGAACAGGCCGCCCGAGCGCTGCAGGACCATATCCGTTCCGTCGCCCGTCCGGGCGTGCGCATCGCGTTCGCAGGCGCCGGCGAAGGCTCGCCGGCTTCGACACTGGCGGGCGACCATCCACTGGTCCAGGCTGCGACGCGGGTGCTGCGACGGGTCTGGCAGCGCGATCCCGTCCATGTCCGTCTCGGCGCGACCGTGCCGATCACCGCGATCTTCAAGGAGATGCTCGGCATGGACACGCTGATGTTCGGCCTCAACCTGCCGAACGAGGATGTCCATGCGCCCAACGAGTTCTTCCACCTCGACTCGATCGCGCTCGGATTGCGCAGTTGGCCGCTGCTGCTGCAGGAACTCGCGACCTTCGCACCGGCGGAGTTTCGCGCGAAAGGATGAGCTGACGAGAACTGCGCGCCGTTTGCTGACACCAAGGCATTGCCGGAAAGCGGACGTTTGCGGGCTGACATATCCAGGGGCCACGCGCAATTCCGCGCTCAAGGAGCGCGATGGCCGGATGATGCGCGATGGCTCTCCATCAGCTTCGGGCGCTTCGGTCAGACGCGCTGCCCAACGACATGCAAGGCGTCGTTGAAGGCAAGTCGACTCGAAGCGCCCTGCGCCGACATCACTCGATGACGTCGACGATCTCGCGGCTCCTTGGATCGACGATCAGCACGTCGTCGCCGATCAGCGTGTATTGATAGCCGCGCAGCTGC
>Ga0102589_1003821_pt1 | contig 15003 bp, 14 predicted proteins | sample AraplaMF_Col_mLB_FD_76858 | JGI IMG/M metagenome (GOLD analysis project Ga0102589, IMG submission 76858) | Arabidopsis root microbial communities from the University of North Carolina, USA - plate scrape MF_Col_mLB | ecosystem: Host-associated > Plants > Roots > Endosphere | place: USA... | reverse complement strand
GCGTATTTCTGGCCGATGTCGGCGCAACGAACCGTCAGGTCGCCGCGGGCGATCTGTTCCAGCGCCTGGCCGATGGTGCTGACGACGCGGGCCTGCAGCGAGGCTTCGTCCTGCTGATGACGCAGGTTGGTTTCGCGCTCGCTTTCGAGCGCCAGCTGCTGGGCGGCCTCGCGATCGGACATCGCGTGACGTTCCCTGATCTTTTCCTGCAGCGACTGCGTCGCCTTCGCCATCATGCCGACTTCGTTGTTCATGCCCGTATGCGGGATATCAAGCGAAACATCTTCCTCGGCAACCGCCTGCAGAGCATTGTGCACATCCTTCAGCGGACTGGAGATGCCGCGGATGAAATAGGCGGCGGCGCCGATACCACAGACGAAGACGATCAGCGAGGCGGTCAGAGCCTTCCAGATCGTCGCATTGACCTTCTGCTGCAGGTCGTCGAGATAGACGCCGGTGCCGACGACGATCTTCCAAGGTTCGAAGGCCTTGGAATAACCGCCCTTGAGGAAGAGCTGGTCTTCCGGCTGGCCGGGCTTGCTCCAATAGTAGAGGGTACGGCCGCCGCCGGCCTTGCCGCGATCAACGAGCGCCTGGCTGAATTTCGCGCCTGTCTTGTCGATCTGTCCGCTCATGTCCTTGCCGACATTGACCGGGCTCGGATGGAAGAGCAGGACGACATTGTAATCGAAGCCGAAGAGATAACCTGATGGCTGGAAGGTAACGCGCTTCAGCACGTCGAAAGCTTCGGCCTGGGCGGCCTCATGCGTCATCTGGCCGGCTTTTTCGCGTTCGTAGAAGGTATTGAGGACGGAGATGCCCGATTCGACCTGCGTGCGAAGCATATCGAAACGCTCATCATAGATCGCCTGCTCGGATGTACGGATCTCAAAATAGGTTGCGACTGCAAATGCAGCCATCAAAACACCGATCAGCGCAAAAAGCTGATGGGCAATCTTGAGCTTCTTCATGATTGACCTCACGGAAAAGGTGAAAAGCAGTATCCCGGATCGGTCAACTCCCGACCTGCGCGCGAAACATCGCGCGCTCAGCTAGCGCAATCATGCGTCCTCCGGTCCCTCGGTAAGTAAAATTAATGTGAATAATTAAATTATCTTTTAACAAAGGCGGGGCTTCTACTCGACCGGCCTAGTAAAATTGATGGGTAGCTTCTTGCAGAATTGTATAAGTTGCAGTTCTTTGTAATCACAATCAAATAAATTAGAATATGCTTATTTAAAATAGACAAAACGCACCCTGCTTCTCTTCAGGGTGCGTTTGCGACGATCGAAACTTTGATCGGAGTGGCAAGAGATCCGAATTAGAAACGGAGCTCAAACGCGGAAGCGTCGAGAGGTGTGATTCCACCCGTGCCGGCCGCTACCGGCTTCGCACCACCACCGATCACGGCTGCCGTCGCCTCATTGTCGATACCTTCGCTGGGCATCGGCGGGGCCAGTGCAAGTAGCTGCTCGGGCGTTGCCTTGCTCACGAAGAGGACGGGGGAACCACCCATCCAGTTTTCGGTGCGATAGATCTTCTTTTCTCCATCGACATCACGGACCTCGGCCTGCTGGAAAGCGCCGGGACGCAGCTCCGGTACCGAATAATCCTTCTTGGAGGCTTCCGTCTGAAGCGGCGGGCAATGGTCGCAGGTTTCGGTAATGATGCTGCCAGCTTCCTTCGGCCTGCTCGGCCCGATCACTTCGATCGAGGCAGCCACGGCGGAACCAGCCGCCAGCAGAAATACTGCACTGAGGAAAATCTGACGCATTGCGCTACTCCGTCTCACATTAGGAGCCAGATTAGCGCCGCTTTGTTTCCATCCCGTCAGAAGAAAGGGTAAAAATTTAGCGAAACGAGCCGTTGTCTGGCCGCGCCCTATGCCTTTTCGCGTTCGACCGCGCGCCAGCCGATATCGCGGCGGCAGAAGCCGTTTTCCCATTTCACCCCGTCCAGCAGGGAATAGGCGCGGTCCTTCGCCTCGCCGACCGTGCGGCCCGTCGCCGTCACGTTCAGGACGCGGCCGCCGGTGGCGACAAGCGCGCCATCCTTCAGCGATGTGCCGGCGTGAAACACCTTCTCTCCCTCACCGGCTTCCGGCAGCGCGAGGATCGGGGTGTTCTTCTCATAGGCGCCCGGATAGCCTTTCGAGGCCATGACGACGGTCAGCGCCGGATCCTCGGTCCATTCCGCCTCGAGCTGGTCCAGCGTGCCATTGGCACAGGCGAGCAACAGCGGCAGGAGATCGCTTTTGAGCCGCATCATCAGCACCTGGCATTCCGGATCGCCAAAGCGGACATTGTATTCGATGAGTTCCGGCCCCTTGGCGGTGATCATCAGGCCCGCAAAGAAAACCCCGCTGAAGGCATGGCCGCTTTCGGCCATGCCGCGAATGGTCGGCTCGATGATCTCCTTCATCGTGCGCTCGGTCATCTCGGCCGTCATAACGGGTGCCGGCGAATAGGCGCCCATACCGCCGGTATTCGGGCCGGTATCGCCCTCGCCAACGCGCTTGTGGTCCTGTGCGGTTGCCAGCGGCAAAGCGCTCTTTCCGTCGCAAAGGCAGAAGAAGCTCGCTTCCTCGCCATCGAGATAGGCTTCGACGACGACTTCGGCCCCGGCCTCCCCGAAAGCACCTTCGAAACAATCGTCCACCGCGGCCAGCGCCTCGTCCAGCGTCATGGCAACCGTGACACCCTTGCCGGCGGCAAGACCATCGGCCTTGACGACGATCGGCGCGCCCTGCTCACGGATATAGGCTTTGGCCTTCGGAGCGTTGTTGAAACGCTGATAGGCGCCGGTCGGGATGTTGTAGCGGGCGCAGATATCCTTGGTGAAACCCTTGGAGCCTTCGAGCTGGGCAGCGGCCGCCGAGGGGCCGAAGACGGCAAAGCCTGCGGCGCGCAGCCTGTCGGCAATGCCGGCAACCAGCGGGGCTTCTGGTCCGACGACGACGAAATCGATCGTCTTTTCGCGGCAGAAGGTGACGACGGCATCGTGGTCATCGATATCGACCGCAACCAGTGTCGCATGTTCGGCGATGCCGGGGTTGCCGGGCGCAGCGTAGAATTCCGTCATCAGCGGCGATTGCGCCAGCTTCCAGGCGAGTGCGTGCTCGCGTCCGCCCGATCCGATCAACAGAACCTTCATGCCTGATCCCTTTTGCTGCTAGAGCGCTTCCGGCTAAAGCGGAATCGGCGGAAGCGCTCTATCTTATTGTTTTTTCGTAATTCCAGACGGAAAACCGGTTCCCACTTTTCCTGGAATTGCTCTGGTCTGGCCTATTGGCCGGGCCTGTTGGTCTGGCGGTTAAGCGGGAAGGCCCGAAAGGTCAAGCGGGAAAGCTTACCAGCCCCCGCCTCCGCCACCACCGCCGCCTCCGCCAGACGAGCTGCCGCCGGAAAAACCCGAGGACGAACTGGAGGGCGGCGGTGACGGAATGGTGGAGGCAATCGTCGAGGCCATCGATGAGGAGAAGCCGCCGATGCGATCAGAAAAACTGCCGCTGTTGAAATTGCCGGAATACCAGCCAGGACTATAGGCAGCCGCGGCGGCCCCTGCGGAAGCTGCAGCCAGCCAGGTCTCGAAGGTGCGCGACCAGGGCTTTTCGACACCGAGCGCCACGGCATAGGGCAGCAGGGTTTCGAAATGCTGCGGCGACATTTGCGGTGCGCCCGCCATGTTCATGCGGTCTTTTTCGGCGAGCGTCAGATATTGCCGCAGGCCATCGACACCGGCCGTCATCTTGGCGCCAAGCGGCGTCGGCGCCCCCATGATGAAGAAATAGAGGATATTGAAGAGCACGATGCCGCCGACCGCAAAGAGCATGGGCGTTTCGTGGAATTCCATTAGCGAAGAGCCGAGCGCCAGCACGACGGCCGAGAGAATGCTTAAGCCCACAAAAACGGCGATCGCAATGGCAATGACCGCGAAAATCTTGCTCACAAGCGAACGGCCGCGATGCAGCGCCTTCGCAAAACCTGCCACGAAGACGGACAGGAAAACGGAAATGCCGATGGGGATGATCATCAGCACGATCGTATCCGGCTCCAGCGATCCGAAGACGAAGAGCGCTACCAGGGCCGCGGCGCTTAAGATCACGCCGCCAGTGATATAACCGGCATTGGAATTGTAATATTTGCCGCGATGCTCCCGTTCGATCGAAGACCGGAAGCTCTGCCCGACGGATTTGACCTTTTCGCCGTTGGCCTTGTCGATCGCGAGCGTATCGCCGCTGCCGCCCACGGCCTTCAGGAGTTCCACCTCGCCAGCCTGGAGCTTCTCCTTGCCGGGCGGCTTGTCGGTGCGGCGGATGATGATGGAGTCCTTGAGGTCGTCGAGCCTGACGTAACCACGCACAGCAAGATCGAGCGCCGTGGCCGAAAGTGCCGTCCAGCCCTGGCCGGAAAAGCCCCTGTTATCGATGTAATTGACGAGCGCCGGAGAGATACCAGCAGGCGGATCCCAGCGCGGCACGACGATCTCGCGCGCCGGATCGCGGCCAACCTTCAGCCAGGAGCGCGTGTAATAGAGGAAGACGAGGATAAGACCGCCGAAACCGATGAAATAGTTCCTGTTATCGCTGAACCACCAGCTGCTCTCCTGATCCGCGCTCGGCGGATCGATCGCACCTTTCGGCAGTTTCGCGGCAAAGGTCAGCCCCTCCTCCTCGCCGAGGGGAGCCGTGGTTGCAACGACCAGTCGGCCGTCGTCAACGCTCGCTCGCGCATTCTTGCCGGTGGCACCGACGGGGCCAGTGAAGACAGTGACATCTTCCGGCACGACGCCCTGCGGAAAGGTGACCGTCGCCACGGCCGAGCGGATCGGAAAAATCCAGCCGTTGCCGGTGACGTTCCAATAAAGCTCATCATGATCGTCGAAGTAACGGATCTGACGGTTCGTTTTATAGGTGAAGACATATTGGTGGCGGCCGGGAGAGATCGTCACGTCTTCGGAGCCGGCATAGATGCGGATGCCGCCGGTGACGGACTCCGTGTGCCAGGGCTCGTCCCTGCCGTCGCGCTTGACCGAGACGACACTGAAATCGACGCTGCGGCGTCGGCCACTCGCATCCCTGAAGGTCAGCGGAAAATCACGGAAGATGCCTCGCCGGATGCGATTGCCTTCGGCATTGACGGTGATCGTTTCCGCCACCGTCATCGCTCCGCTCTTCTCCAGCTGGATGGCGGAATCGAAGGAGGCGATAAATTCGGCGCCTATGGCTGCCCTTGCCGTCAGCATCAGCAATAGCGCGAAGCAAATGCCGATAAACCGCTGGACCATGTCCCCTCCCCCCGATTGCGGTTCAGCCTATGGCGTCTCGCGATCCCCAGGCCTCGTCTTTGTAGGCTACCCCCAGCCCCGCAAGCGTGTGCCAGTAAGCCGGGAAGGTCTTGCCGACGCAATCAGGGTCGAGAATCGTGATGCCATCGATCTTCAGGCCGGCAAGCGCAAAGCTCATGGCGATGCGGTGATCGGCAAAGGTGTCGATCTCGGCCGGCAGCGTCTGACCCGCGAGATCGGGATCGGAATGGACGATCAGATCGTCACCTTCCTCGACTGCCAGACCTTCGCGGATATTGTTGAGCCCCGTCGACACGGCACGAATACGGTCGCATTCCTTGACGCGCAGGTTGGCGATGCCGACGAAGCGGACCGGCGTCTCGTTGAACGCGGCAAGGACGGCAATCGTCGGGACAGCGTCCTGCATCTGCGAGCCGTCGATTTCGGCCGGCAGATGCGGGAACTTGGCGATCGTCTCGTAAGCCTTGGCATCCGGCTGGGTGAAGGCATCGTTCGCTACGCCAAGGTCGATCTTGCCGCCGCTCAAAACTTCGGCCGCCCAGAGATAGGTCGCTGCGGATGCATCCGGCTCTATGACGAAATCGGCTGCTGTATAGCCGGTCGGCTGGACACGCCAGGTCGCCGCATCGAGCTGTTCCACCTTGGCGCCGAAGGCCTCCATGGCGGCAAGTGTCAGATCGACATAACCGCGAGCGCCGATATCGGTACCGGCAAGCGCAATGGTGACAGGCGCGTTGGCCCCCTGCTTGGCAAGCGGTGCTGCCATCAGAAGAGCCGATACATACTGGCTGGACAGCCCGGCATCGATCTCGACGCGGCCCGAAGCGAAATGCCCGTTGCCGCGCACGGTCACCGGCGGGCAGCCGGTCGGCGCCTCCGCATCAAGTCCAAGTGACTTCAGCGCTGCAACCAGCGGGCCGATCGGCCGCTTGCGCATATGCTCGTCGCCATCGACCACCACCGTGCCTTCGACGGAGGCAACGGCAGCCGTCAGGAAACGCGTCGCCGTGCCGGCATTGCCGAGGAAGAGCGGCGCTTTCGGCGGCAGAAGCTTACCGCTGCCGGTCACGACGAAGGTCGTCTCGTCGGGCTCGTCGATCTGCACGCCCATGGCCCTGAGCGCCTCGGCCATATATTTCGTGTCGTCGCTCTTCAGCGCGCCGGTCAGCCGGCTCGTGCCCCTGGCAAGGCCTGCCAGCAGCAGCGCACGGTTGGTGATCGACTTCGAGCCCGGCGGCACGGCACGACCGGCCAGCGGCTTGCCCGGCGGGATGATGGTGAGCTTGGCTTTACTCATTGCGCTTGTCTCTTCTGTCGATTGCAGCGGCCGCGATCGGCCATATCGGACTGCTCATAGCAGTTTTTGCGCAAAGACAAAGGTCAGAACTTGACGGTCGGCACAGTGCGGTCCGCCTCGTTGGCGATTTCGAAATATTCGCGCTTGGAGAAGCCGAACTGGCGGGCGACGAGGTTCGAGGGGAAGCTCTCGACCTTGACGTTCAGGTCGCGGGCAGCGCCATTGTAATAGCGACGCGCCATCTGGATTTCGCTTTCCATCGTTTCCAGCGAGGACTGAAGCTCGGAGAAATTCTGGTTGGCCTTGAGATCGGGATAGGCTTCGGCCAGCGCCAACACCCGACCGAGCGCCTGGCCGAGCAAGCCTTCCGCTTGCGCCCTGCCGGCCACATCGCCAGCGGGAACCGCCTGCGCCTTGTTACGGAGTTCGACGACCTCTTCGAGCGTGCTCTTTTCGTGAGCGGCGTAGCCCTTGACCGTCTCGATCAGGTTCGGGATCAGATCGGCACGCCGCTTCAGCTGCACATCAATGCCGGACCAGGCCTCCTCGGCCATCTGCCGGGAACGGACGAGGCCGTTGTAGATGAAGACAACGTAGAGTGCGATCAGAACGATGACGCCAAGAGCGATATACATCGCGAATCCCCCGGAAAGCCAGTGTGCCGGGAGACTACGCAGGTTTCGCGGATGTCGTCAAACAGGGAAAGCGGCGCGATCCTTGCTCGCACCGCAGCAGGTCAGGCGGCTGCGGTCAGATCGAAACCACCCGCATCGGTCAGCAGGAAGGCTTCGCCGCAGGCCTTGGCGAGCGTGCGCACGCGCAGGATGTAGCTCTGCCGTTCCGTGACCGAGATCACGCCGCGGGCATCGAGCAGGTTGAAGACGTGACTGGCCTTGATGCACTGGTCGTAGGCCGGGAAGACGCATTTGTGCAGGCGCTGGTTGGCGTTGTCACCGGGAGCGCCGGCGGCGAGCAGCGCCTGGCATTCCTTCTCGGCATCGATGAAATGGCGATGCAGCATCTCGATATTGGCGAATTCGAAATTGTGGCGGGAATATTCCTGCTCGGCCTGCAGGAAGACATCGCCATAGCTGATCTTCTCGTCGCCTTCGCGGCCATTGAAGTTCAGATCGTAGACATTGTCGACGCCCTGCACATACATGGCGAGGCGCTCCAGACCGTAGGTCAGTTCACCCGCAACCGGCGAGCATTCGATGCCGCAGATCTGCTGGAAATAGGTGAACTGCGAGACTTCCATGCCGTCGCACCAGCATTCCCAGCCGAGACCCCAGGCACCAAGCGTCGGGCTTTCCCAGTCATCCTCGACGAAGCGGATATCGTGCAATAGCGGATCGAGACCGATGGCGGCGAGCGAGCCGAGGTACAGTTCCTGCAGGTTCGGCGGGTTCGGCTTCAGGATGACCTGGTACTGGTAATAATGCTGCAGGCGGTTCGGGTTTTCACCGTAGCGGCCGTCGGAGGGACGGCGGGAGGGCTGAACATAGGCTGCCTTCCACGGCTTCGGGCCGAGAGCGCGCAACGTAGTGGCCGGGTGGAAGGTGCCGGCGCCGACTTCCATGTCATAGGGCTGCAGAACCGCACAACCCTTGTCCGCCCAGTAATTATGCAGGGTCAGGATCAGCGCCTGGAAGGAGCGCTTGGGGTTCATGTGATCGGGAAAGGCAGCAGACATGGAACGGTACCGGTTGCTTGGAATATGAGCGCGACAGGTGCCACGGAGGGCGACAGGGGTCAAGGGCCTCGCCGTCCGAGTACGCTACAGAAACGGATTGACGATCGTCAGTTGCTTTTCGACAATCAATCCGGCCTGCATGTCTTCGGAATAGAGTTGGTCGCAACCGGCCCTGAGAGCGGCAGCGACAATCAGGGCGTCATAGAATGAAAAGCGATAATGGTCGGCAAGATCGAGCGCGGCGATGGTGAGATCGTCATCCAGCGCCACAACTGCCGACGCCAATATTAGAATGCTCCCCACTGCCTCCCGAATTTCGGGCCATGACATAGCCAGCTTCTTGCGGCCGATATTGGCAAACTCGTTCAGTACCTGGGCGCTGATGACCGGTGAAGCGGTGAGCAATGCTTGCGCCTTATCCGACCGAAGGTCATCGCTGAACGCATAGACCAAGATGTTTGTGTCTATAAAAGGCATCAGCGAGCGTTTGCTTCGTCGCGATCAAACTTCCAGTCCGACGGCAGCTTGCGCCTGAAGCGTCTAATTCTTTCCAACGCCCTTTCGCGGCTATCGTCCCTCTTTATTTCGAAGGCATTGTCCTCGGCGATGCGTACGACGACATCGTCGCCTTCCTTCAGCCCCAGAGCATCGGCAACTTTCGCAGGGATACGGACCGCCAGGCTGTTTCCCCATTTTGCGACTTGCATGATCACCTCATGATATACTTTTATTTATGTATATCATTACGCCTTCTTCCAAGGAAGCTTCTATTCGTCTTCCTGCTTGAGACGATATTCACCCGTCGCCGGGTCCTTCACCAGCGTGCCGATGGCTCCCGTCTGGCGCTCTTTCTGGGAGCGGCGAGATTTTTCAGCAAGCTTCTGCGCATCAGAGACGAAGCGGCGATACAGCCACCAGCCCGCGCAGACGAGGATCAATAACGTGATAAGCTGTGCCATGTCCCCTCGTTTCTCCCGTCAAAGCCCGTAACGGCTCCACAATGCTCTTTCCTCCGCCGCTTCGACAAGCCCCGATGCGAGGCCGGATGCTGCACCTTCGAGCGAAACCAGCGAGACACCGGGAATACGGCGGCCGAGCAGGCCGCGAGTGGCCGTAACGAGCTGCAGCTTCGTTTTCTGGCCGTAGCGCTTCTTCAGTTCCTGGCGCATGTCGCCGAGCCCATCGACGAGGCCGAGCTCCAGGCCGCGCGTGCCGCTCCAGAAGAGGCCGGAGAAAACAGTCGCATCGTCCGTCAGCTTGCCGGCGCGCCGCTCGCGCACCATGGAGATGAAGACCTGGTGGATCTCGAGCTGCAGGCTCTTCAGATATTCGATGTCCTTTTCCTTCTCGGGCTGGAAGGGATCGAGGATCACCTTGTTTTCGCCGGCCGTATAGACGCGGCGCTCGACGCCGATCTTCTTCAGGAGCTCCGGAAAACCGAAACCGCCCGAGACGACACCGATCGAGCCGACGATGGACGTCGGGTCGGCGATGATCTCATCGCCCGCCAGCGCGATCATGTAGCCGCCGGACGCTGCGACATCTTCCACGAAGACCAGCACCTTCTTCTGCTTTTCGCGCGCAAGCTCGCGAATGCGCGTGAAGATGAGGCGGGACTGGACGGGAGAGCCGCCGGGCGAATTGATGGAGATGGCAACGGCGGGCGTGTCCTTCACGGAGAAGGCCTTCTCCAGAACCGGCGCGACATTGGCGAGATTGAGGGTCGGGCGGAATTGGCCGCCACCACTGATGATCGCGCCCTGCAGCCTGACGACGGGGATGACGATCCCGTCCCCGCGAAACCGCTTCGGCATCAGCTTTCTCAGAAATCCAGCCATTTCTCTTCCTTCACCATGATCGGCGGCGCCAGCATGCACATGCACATTACAAGGGCATTGCATGTATGCGCTGCAACGACAAACGCAATGGCCAAGCTTCAAAACATCGCCTCCCCATTTTCTTATTGCGAATGACTTGCATTATCATTCTAATCAGGCATAGTGCCGGCATTGCTAACCAGGTGAAAATGGCATGGACATCGTAAATCCGAATGCAAAGGGCGGCTGGCGGACCGAGCGCGGGGAAGCTTCGCTCTCCGACGTCTACCGTACGGTTGGTACGGGGCGGCACAGCTCCACGTGGCGGCGCGCAGCAGCCTTCCTCGGCCCGGGCTACATGGTGGCGGTCGGCTACATGGACCCCGGCAACTGGGCAACCTCGCTCGCCGGCGGATCGAAGTTCGGCTATGCGCTGCTGACCGTCGCACTGCTTTCGAACATCATGGCAATCGTGCTGCAATCGCTTTGCGCGCGTCTTGCCATCGGCTCCGGCCGCGACCTGGCGCAGGCCTGTCGCGATGCCTATCCAAGCTATGTTGCCGTACCGCTCTGGGCCTTTGCGGAAATCGCCATCATCGCCACCGATATTGCTGAGGTGATCGGCACGGCGATCGGCCTCAATCTGCTTTTCGGTATTCCGCTCGAAATCGGCGTGCTGATCACCGCGCTCGACGTCTTCGTCATCCTTCTGCTGCAGAGGCTCGGCTTCCGCTGGATGGAAGCCTTCATCATCACGCTGCTCGGCGTCATCGCGATCTGCTTTGCGATCCAGATCTTCCTTGCCGACCCGCAATGGGGCGCCGTCATCAGGGGCTTCCTGCCTACGCCCGAAGTCGTCACCAACCCGGAAATGCTCTACCTGGCGCTCGGTATTCTGGGTGCTACCGTGATGCCGCACAATCTCTACCTTCACTCCGGCATCGTGCAGACGCGCTCCTACGGCCATACTGTGCCGGAGAAGAAGGAAGCGCTGACCTTTGCGACCCTCGACTCCACCGTGGCGCTCTGCTTCGCACTCCTGATCAACGCCTCGATCCTGATCCTTGCTGCAGCCGCCTTCAATGCCAACGGCAAGACGGATGTGGTGGAACTTGGTGAGGCGCATTCGCTGCTGTCGCCGCTGCTTGGCCTTGCGATTGCGCCCACGCTCTTCGGCATCGCGCTGCTCTGCTGCGGCCTGAATTCCACTGTCACCGCGACGCTTGCCGGGCAGATCGTCATGGAAGGCTTCCTGAAAATCCGGCTGAAACCCTGGGTGCGCCGCCTGATCACCCGCGCCATCGCCATCGTTCCCGCGGCTTTCGTGACGATCTGGTACGGCGATCAAGGCACGGCGGAACTGCTGATCCTGACCCAGGTGGTGCTCAGCCTGCAGCTTTCCTTCGCCGTCTTCCCGCTCGTCATGTTCACAGCCAGCAGGGCGAAAATGGGCGAACTGGTCGCCCCGAAGTGGCTCAGCGCCGTCGCCTATGTGGTCGCTGTCGTGATCGCCGGTCTGAACGTCAAGTTGCTCCTCGACTTCGTGACCGGAGGCTAAACTTGTTCTCGGGCAATTCCTGAATCGGTTCTTTACGCAATTCCGAACGGAAACCGCTGCACAGTTTTCCTGGAATTGCTTCAAAGCCTGGCATAGGCTGCACGGCCATTGTTGAGATCATCGACGAGAAGGGAGAACTTGTGGCTCCCCTCTTCGTGCATGATAAGGGGAGCGCGAAGCGAAAGCCTTGCCCGCGAGCCCTTGATCGCCGTCACGAGGATGCGGATGGCATTTTCTCCTTCACGCGGATGGATGGCAGTGATCTCGATGCCGCCGAAGCGCCTGCCGCAGCCGTCAATGATCTCGGCGATCGATTGCGGCCTCGCGATCAGCGACAGTTGTCCGCCCGGGATCATGATCGCGCCGGCCGTGCGGATCCAGCTTTCGAACAGGCCATCCGTCATGGCATGAGCTTCGGCCTTCAGCGCATCCGGCGTCCTGCGGTCGCCGGCATCGTTGAACGGCGGGTTCATAATAACGTGATCGAAGCATTCGTCGATGAGACCTGCGTCGTTTCGCGCCCTGGCCGTCAGCGTGACATCGGCCTCAACGACCGAGACGCGGCCCGCCATATGGGCGTTGTCAGGCAGGTCGATGCTGCGGCGGGCGTAGTTTGCCATCTCTGCCGATCGCTCGAACAGCACGACCTCAGCCTTCGGAAGGCGGGACGCGACGGCAAGACCCGCCGCACCTGCACCAGCACCGAGATCGGCCACTTTTATTGGGCGATCATCGGCGACGAGGGCGGCTAGCAGCATGGCGTCCATGCCGGCGCGGTGCCCCCTGCCCTTTGGCTGGACGATATGGAAGAGGCCGCGATGGAAGGCGTCTATGGTGTCAGCCACGGCCTGCGTCATTTTTTCACTTCCGCTCCCGAAGCTCAGCCCCGAGGCCGGCATCGGTCAAGATGCGGCGGGCTTGATCGGCCATCGCCTCGTCTACCAGCAGGCGGCGCGGCAGCATGCCGAGCGAACCCTCCAGCACGCTCATGCCCTGATCTGCGATGAAGCACGCAATTCCCGCATCCTTCATGAGGCTCTCGGCAAATGAGAGCAGAACGGGATCGTTTGCGCGGATAAGCTCATGCATTTGCCGTCATTTTCCCTTCCGAATTTGCTGGCAGCGACAATTCACCCCTTGCCGCCTCCATCGCCCCTTTCTATTGTCAAAGGCAACGAATGAACAGGAGTCCGGGTCGTTGGGCGTGGTCATACCGCTTGAAGAAAACAAAAACAAACTGGCTTCCATAAAGCCGCTGGTGGACCTCACCAAGGCTGACATGGAGCGGGTGAACCAGCTTATCCTTTCCAAGGCCGGCTCCGATGTCCAGATGATCCCGGAGGTGGCGAACCATCTCATCTCCTCCGGCGGCAAGCGCCTGCGGCCGATGCTGACGCTCGCCGCAGCCTCGCTCTTCGGCTACCGGGGCGAGAACCACGTCAAACTCGCGACCTCAGTCGAGTTCATGCATACGGCGACGCTGCTGCATGACGACGTGGTGGACGAAAGCGACCTGCGCCGCGGCAAGTCGACTGCGCGGACGATCTGGGGCAATCAGGCAAGCGTTCTCGTCGGTGACTTCCTGCTCGGTCAGGCCTTCCGCATGATGGTGGAGGTCGGCTCGCTGGAGGCGCTCGACGTGCTTTCCTCTGCAGCTTGCGTCATCGCCGAGGGTGAAGTGCTGCAGCTTTCCGTCGCAAAGAATATGGAAACGACCGAGGACGACTACCTCTCCGTCATCCGCGCCAAGACGGCAGCACTCTTTGCCGCCGCCGCCGAAGTCGGACCGATCGTTGCCGAGACCAACAAGTCCGGCCGCAATGCGCTGAAATCCTACGGCATGAATCTCGGCCTCGCCTTCCAGCTCGTCGACGATGCGCTCGACTACGGCGGCAAGGCTGCCGATCTCGGCAAGAATGTCGGGGATGATTTCCGCGAGGGCAAGATTACCCTGCCTATCATCCTCGCCTATCGCCGCGGCACGCAGGACGAACGCGCTTTCTGGCGCGATGCGATCGAAGGCGGCAACAGCAGCGATGCCAATCTGGAAAAGGCGCTTGGCCTGATCACCAAATATGGCACGCTGAACGACACGATCCAGCGGGCGGTCCACTATGGAACGATTGCGCGGGACGCGCTCGCGCCGCTGCCGGACAGCCCCTGGAAATCCGCCCTAATGGAAGTCATCGACTTCTGCATCGAGCGCGTGAACTAAGGCGTGTCGCGATCTTAGGCACAAAGCCGCCTGCACAGCTTTGGGCGGCGCGCGCCAATCAAACGTCCTTGAACGTAGCCTGAATTTCTTGCAGGGCCGCTTCAAAAAAGCCATCCTGTTGTGAATCAGTGTTTGCAACTGATTTTGCGGTCGGCGCGTTGTTCCGGCCGTCCTGAAGAAAGGTTTTCTAATGCGGCAGAGATTTGTCACCCGTCTCCTTTCGAGCGCAGCCCTGGCGGCGGTCCTTTCGCTCGGTGGGATCGGCGGCGTGAGCGCCGAAGACGCGACCAAGGCAGATGACGCCAGCAAAGCCGTGACCTTCGATCCGGACAGCGTTTCCACCTTCTCGGGCGCGTTCCTTGCTGCCCGCACGGCCGATGTGGATCACGACTATCCGACCGCAATCGAGCTCTACAAGAAGGCCCTGCAGATCGAGCCGGGCAACCCGGAAATTCGCCAGCGCCTGATGATTTCGCTGCTGCTCAATGGCGACATCAAGGACGGCGTGAAATATGCCAACGACCTGAAAGGCGATCCGACCGTCGAGCGTATCACCACGATCGTGCGCGGCATGGATGCGATGCGCCGCGGCGAATTCAAGACCGCGGAATCGATCCTGAAATATGACGGGCCGAACGATCTCGACCGCATGATGAACGATCTTCTGCTTGCCTGGGCGCGCGTCGGCGCCGGCCGCGGCAAGGAAGGGCTCGCCATGGTCGAGAAGATGAAGGGACCTGATTGGGTCCGCATCTTCCAGAACTACAATGCCGGTGCGATCGCCATCGTCAACGGCGACCTCAAATCCGCCCGCCGGCACCTGAACGATGCCGTGCTCGACAAGGAAGGCGGCGCGACTGCCCCTGATACGTTCATGCGCGCCATCATGGCGCTCGCCCGCCTCGAAGCCTCGCAGGGCAACAAGCAGAAGGCGCTCGACGCCGTCTCGGTCGGTGACAACCTGCTGCCGAACTACGCACCTCTGAACGCGCTGCGCGACAGCATAGAGAAGGGCGAAAAGCAGGAACAGCAGGTCAAGAGCGCCGAAGAAGGGGCTGCCGGCGTGCTCTTCTCTGTCGGCGGCGCGCTGAACCGTGATGGCGCCGAAGACATTGT
>Ga0102589_1003817_pt1 | contig 15020 bp, 14 predicted proteins | sample AraplaMF_Col_mLB_FD_76858 | JGI IMG/M metagenome (GOLD analysis project Ga0102589, IMG submission 76858) | Arabidopsis root microbial communities from the University of North Carolina, USA - plate scrape MF_Col_mLB | ecosystem: Host-associated > Plants > Roots > Endosphere | place: USA... | reverse complement strand
ATAATCTGCAATCATTTTTTTCATTTTTTCTACTTGATCTAAATGATTATTAAATTGTTCTTTATAAATTAAAAATTGTTCACCATCATGAACCGCTCTTATTTTCTTAGCTTGAATTAATTGTTTTATATAAGATACATCAAGCGATAAATATTCTGCAGTTTCTTCAATTGTTAAATACATTAGAATTCTCCTTTTAAAACAGTGTTCACTTAATATTACCATAAATTGACTTACCATCATGTGTATTATAGAAGAAAAAAACAGAGAAAAACTGTTAGATCAACTAAATGATAAAGACATTGGGTATATAATTTCCAATGTCTTTTTAAATAGTTTAACAAACAATTAGCAGTAGCACACGATCTCCCAAAAAAAGCATGCGTTCATTACATAAAAAATATTAACTAATTTCTTTTCTACAATACAAAGCAAAAGGAAGAACAATACTGTCCTCCCTTTACCCATACACAAGATTGATTTTAATTTTAGGATTTATTTAATTGATCAATACCCTTTTCGATTGAAGTATATAACAAACCTGCTACCACTATTCCAATAAAGGATATGACTGCTACAAATATTATGTGTAGTATATGATTCTCTACATAAATGTTTAAGAATCCAATACATAAAGCTAAAAGAATTAATAATGAAATTTTATAACTTCTTTTTAATTGATCCAAGGATCATTCGCCTCTTTTCTAGTCATCAAAAGATCTTGCGTATGTATTTTTAGTGTATCTTTTCACTATATAAAAAGATACATATTTTTCCAATTAGTTTTCCTATGGAAATTTTACTAATGTATGCTTAAGACATCTATCGAAATCTCTGATCTAAAACAATTAATTGTTTTAGATATCTGGTTTATTTGTAGCTAAAAAATAAGTGCCACTCCCCATTACTAAGCCACCAGAGATTCCTAATAGTATGCCAATTACCGACCATTGGGTAGATATATAAATTCCAGACAAAAACATTATTAATCCTATTAAAAAGATAGTAGTACTTTTTTTCATACCTCACCTCCAAAAACGAAATAGAATCTTAATTTAATCTAAGCATAATCAACCTAATTCACCCTAATATATTAATTTCTATTCATGAATGTGTTATGACCTTCATTTTTATTTAAAAAATGAAAAATCTGCAATAAAGCAGCTTTAGGTTTTCCTAACACAAGCGTTATTTGCATTAGAAATTTAAATACTTTTTAAATATGCTAATAGTTCTTCTATATCTTTAGGGTCTATTGCTTTTTGAAATACGCTCTCAAATAACTTATATGCATAATCATCATTTTCTTTTAACCATCTAAATGACTTTTTTGGACCTAAATACCACAGACCCTTAAGCTCAAAATATATCTCTAAACTTTCTTTTAACAACCAGTAATATCGATAATTTCCTTCCAGATCATTTTTAGAAGTTCTTTTATACATTTTAAAAAGCCATCCTTTTATAAACTCCTTTTCTTCTAAAGATAACTTTTTTGGACCCTTTTTAAATATTGCTTCAATATCTAATAAAAATGTTTCTGCTAAATTCCTTTGATTTAATAAAATTTTTCCACCTTTAACACTTAGGAAGTCATCTGGTTTGTTTAATTTATCAGTATGATGAATCCAAATATCCAATTGTTTTCCCTTAAACAGATTAATATCATTCGAAACTGTCTTATGATCTGAAAAACAAATGATATCTACATCACTTTCATCCGTATAGTCTCCAAAACTATAAGAACCATAAAGAAAAACAGAATGACAATTATACTTTTGTATTAAATATTTTGTTAATTCTTCAAAGAAACCTTCCATGGTTACCTCCTTTGAAACACTAAATATTATCATTATTATTTCATTTCTTACTCAACTATTCTGCCGAATACTGAAAAAAAGAGTTAATTAATGTATCAGATACAAAGGGTTGTTGAACTAACACAGACCTTCAATTCAATAAAAACTCCTAACATTCTCATTTTTTGTTTAAAGATAAAAGAAAAGCCCTACCTATAATAAATAGATAAGACTTTTCTGGTTAGATTACTAATATTATTCCGGAATGTTAAATCAGTTTTTACCTTTTAGCGGACGATACCTCGAACACTTAAAAACATTAATAGATTCTTAATGGCTTTTTGAGCTGTTAGTAAGGCCTGATCCGCGTGAGAATGAATGGTTCTAACAAAGGCAATTCTAGAATAGGAGCTTTTCAGTTTACTAACATGAATTCCATCAGAAATGAGCTGACTGAATTCAGCAACCCCTTCCATATTTTTAATTTCATCTTTATTTTGAATTGTTTCAAGGACTCCATCAAAATTAACAAAAGAATACCAAATTGCAGAAGTTTTCCTTTCCTCATTCACTGAATTTAAGTGATTCACTAACTTTTCTTTTATTGATATTCCTGCTTCTTGTTCCACTAAATATTGAATGCAATCAATTCCGATCGAATCATAGATTAATTCTGGTAATTTATCACTAGGTGGTCTTAGTTGTGTTTCAATAATTTTAGGACCATCAATTGTATAAATGATATCTGTGTGTGTAATACCATATTCAATATTTAATCCATCTAAAAATTTAAAAGTATATTGCTTAATTTTATTTTCGATATGAATTGGTAAATCCGCTGGAAAAACATGACCAATCTCAACCTTGCTATCTTGGTCAACATGCTTTTCTACAATACCAATCATAAAATGTTCACCATTTTCCGAAATAACCTCAACGCTAAATTCTTGACCAACTAAAAGCGGTTCAACCATTAGAGTCGAATAATCAAGACGTGGCGCTGCAGCTGATTCTGAAAACTCCATTGCTTCTTCTATGTCGTCTTCAGTATATATAACGGAAATTCCTGTACTTGCTTTCCCTCTTGAAGGCTTTATGATTAATGGATAGCCGACCTTACTCGCAAATGTTTTAATATCCTCCACTGATTGGATTAGTTCACAAGGTATGTCTTCAAACTGTAAAGCCTCTAGTCTTTTTCTCATTTTATATTTATTATTTACCCAATCAATTGTACTTGGATGATGAAATTGAATATTAAGTGCAGCTGCAATTGCACATGCTTTATCTTGATCCAATTCTTCAAATGATGAAACATGGTGAATTGGATTTAAGCTATGAAGATTTTTTGCATATTCTATCCACATTTCTGGGGTAGAATCATCCTTCATCACAATAATGGACTCATGACAATGTGCTCTATGTAAAAACGGTAATTCAGATGCCCGACAAATTACACTAGTTCGAATAGTAGATTGTATCTCACTTAATTTAGAGGAATAATTAGATGTACCTATTATTAGTATATGTTTTTTTGCTTCGACTAAATTTTCCATTAAAAATCCTCCTTCGTAAAACAAATTAGATACTGAATATTTAGTCATATTAATCTATTTATATACGTTTCAACCCAAAATATTATGAATATTGGCGAAAAAACAATATTTTTGTAGAAAAATATACAAATAGCTCATGACATTTATTAATAATTAGACTAAAATATAATTAAATTTCTGTAAATTGGGGTTTTGGAGTGGAATATATGTTCGATAAAGGATCAATTATTCAATATTTTCGTCAAAAAAAAGGACTTACACAAGAAGAACTTGGTCATGGAATCTGTTCGAAGACTCATTTAAGTAAAATTGAAAGAGGTCTTACTGAAGTTTCTGATGAGACTATTTCCCTACTTTGCGCTCGAATGGGATTTGATATTGATGAAGAAATTGGTATGCTTCAAAAGGTTGAAAAGATGCTTGAATCCTTGCAAAAACTGATTATTTTTCAAGATAAAGAAAAAGCACATGCCATTATTAGTGAACTTGAAAAGCAAGAATTTAATTACATTACACCATTACATATTCGATATTTATTAATAAAAAGTAGACAATTATTACTAGATCATCAATTAGAGGATGCTAAAAAAATATTATTCTCAAAAGAAATTCAAAATCAAAAAATACCCCAACTTGAGAAGAATTTACTAAATCATACTCTTGGCATATACTATATACAGACATATGAACTACATAAGTCAATTGAGTTTTTAAAAAAGGTTTCTTTAGAATCATATAATAATCCCGAAATTCATTATCATCTTGCATTAGCATATTGTCATCTAAACGCACATATATCTTCATATCATCATTGTCAAAAAGCAAAGGAATTTTTTGTTCATACAAATAATTATCAAAGATTACTAGACACAGAGATGATTGCTTTAATACTTCTTGAAGAAGAAACTCATCTTCTTTTCAGCGAAATAGAATCTAGATATGAAAACTTACTAGACTCAGTTAGAGTCATAAAAGATCAAGAAAGGGAAGCGTTTTTATTACATAATTTTGCTTATCAACTATATAAATTTAAGAAATATAGTGAAGCACGCAATTTTTACGAACGCGCTCTTACTCTAGCACCAAAAGAACACGTAAACTATCTAACTGCTCTTTTTGGTTATATGAGATGTCTATATGCGGGAAATTTAGCAGATGAAATCACTATTAAAGGGATTATTAAAGAAGGTATTCAAGAAGCTAAAATTAAACACTTAGATTATTATTTACTGTTATTTTCTCTATACCACTATAAGTTAAATAATGATGAATTATTATATTTTAATTATTTAAAAGATAGTGTTTTACCATATTTATATGAAGTCAAAAATAAAGAATTTTTTGTTCCTTTATCAAAAGAATATATTCAATATTTGATTTCTAAAAATGATGGTCATTCTATACTAGAGTTTTTAAGTATTTATCAAATTAACTATACATTGGAGGACTAAGAATGAAAAAATTAATTTTAATTGTAGCCTTATCTGTAATTGTTACTTCATTTACATTCTTATCAAATGATTCAAGTTCAAGTTCAACTGCAGCACTTTCAAATTATGAAAATGATTTTGTTTATCCTTTAAGTAATCGTATTTTACCTGGAGGCTGAAAAAAGCAAAACACGAATCAATCGATTCGTGTTTTTTCTTTTTAATATGCCTTACCCCAATATACCATTGTTTCTGCTTTCTTACCGCAGCATACACACTCTTCTGTGATTTGCTCTTGTTCAAATGGCATACATCTTGAAGTTAAGCCAGCCTCTTCTTTAATTTTTTCTTCACATGCTAAATCTTTACACCACATTGCTTTAATAAAGCCTTGTTTTTCATTACTTAATTGTTTTAGTTCGTTTAATGTTTCTGCCTTGTATGTTTTTTCAGTGCGATTTTCTAGTGCTTTTTCATATAAAGATTGTTGGATTTCTTTTAATAATTCAGTGATCGTTTCTTCTAATGAATCCAATGAAACGAATATTTTTTCACGAGTATCTCTTCTTACTACTACCGCTTGGTTTTTTTCGATATCTTTAGGTCCAATTTCAACACGAACTGGGATCCCTTTCATTTCATATTCATTAAATTTCCATCCTGGCATTTTGTCGGATATATCGATTTTCACGCGGGCAACTTTGGAAATTCGTTTTTGAAGCTCTTTTGCTTTTTCAATTACGCCCTCTTTATGTTGTGCGATTGGAATAACCATTACTTGTGTTGGTGCTACTTTTGGAGGTAATACTAATCCACTGTTATCACCATGTACCATGATTAGTGCACCGATTACCCTTGTAGTCATACCCCATGAAGTTTGGTGAACATATTGTCTTTTAGAATTTTTATCTGTGTATTGTATATTAAAAGCTTTTGCAAATCCATCTCCAAAGTTATGTGATGTACCACTTTGAAGTGCTTTTCCGTCATGCATTAAACTTTCAATTGTATAAGTTGCCTTTGCTCCTGCAAATTTTTCTTTTTCTGTTTTTTGGCCTTTTATAACTGGAATGGCCAAAAAGTTTTCTAAGAAATCTGCATAAACGTTTAGCATTTGTATTGTTTCTTCTTGTGCTTCCTCAGCCGTAGCATGAGCTGTATGACCTTCTTGCCATAAAAATTCAGTAGTTCTTAAGAATGGCCTTGTTGTCTTTTCCCAACGTACAACAGAACACCATTGATTATATAGTTTTGGAAGATCATTATAGCTTTCAATGACCTTTGAATAATGTTCACAAAATAATGTTTCTGATGTTGGACGAACCGCAAGTGGCTCTGCTAATTCATCATGTCCACCATGTGTAACCCAAGCTAATTCAGGTGCAAAACCTTCTACATGATCAACCTCTTTTTGTAATAATGACTTTGGTATAAACATTGGCATATATACATTCTCGTGATCAGTTAGTTTAAATTGTGTATCTAACTCTTTTTGAATGTTTTCCCAAATCGCATAACCGTATGGTCTTAAAATCATACAGCCTTTTACACTTGAATAGTCTACTAATTCGGCTTTTTTTACAATATCTGTATACCATTGTGAAAAATCAACATCCATATCTGTAATCGCTTCTACAAATTTTTTTGTACTCATTTTTTCTACCCCTTTTCAAATTTTTTATACAAAAAAACACCGAGAATGATCTAAAGGGACCATTCTCGGCGTTACCACCCTAATTATTATGTAGAAAAACAAATGATAAGTAAGATAAATAAAAAACGCCATGAATGACCTAAAGGGACCATCCATGGCGTTACCACCCTACTTATTATGTAAATTGCTACATAATCTCTTAATATCTTTAACGGGAAAACCGCTGTAGCCTACTCTAGTTCGGTACAGTGACTCCAAGGCTGGTTCAGTTTACATACTTTAGGAATTTTCACCATCCATTCCCTCTCTAAAAAAGCTGTTAAACTTAGTATTCCTTTTCTAAGTCGTTTATTAATTTAAAAATATAATACGTTAAGTTACAACATCTGTCAATGAGATCAATACCCAATTTTACAATATTTTCTACATTTCTTTATAAATTGCTTCTTCTTTTACATTTTTCTCTCGCTTTGGCATTGGAATTTCAGATAATAACATACCCCCAACGATAAATGTTCCACCAATTAAAGTATGTGAAGTTAAAGTTTCTCCTCCAAATACTACTGCAGTAATAGCAGCAAAAACAGGTTCTAAAATGAAAATAAGTGCTGCTTTAGTTGATGAAATATGTTTTTGTGCAAACATTTGAACCCAAAACGCGATACTTGTACAAAATATTGCAGTTACGATTACGGCAAAAATAAATGTTGAATTAGTAAAGAGATCTTTTGATAATGGCGCTTTTGGAAGTTCAAAAATACATGCAGCAATTGTACTAAAAATTCCTACTGTTGCTAATTGAATCGTTGTAAATGTTAGAGCATCCATTTGTTTCGTAAATTTACCTGTTAAAATGATATGAATAGCAAATGCAATTGCTCCAAAAAGTGTTAAGACATCACCAATATTGACTGACAAACGATTTCCTAATGTTAAAAAGCTTAATCCAAAAAGTGCAATGAAACAAGCAAGAACGGTAGCCCAGTTTGAGCGTTCGCGATAAAATAAATATAAAAATACTGGAACTAATACAACACATAAGCCAGTAATAAACCCTGATTTAGATGATGTCGTATAAATAAGGCCAAAAGTTTGAAGTAAATAACCAGAAAACAACATAAATCCGATTCCGCTAGTGATCAAAACCTGTTTTAATGTGATAGCATTCTTATGTTTTCTTCTTAATAGAAAAGGTAATAGAATTAAAGTTGCTAGGATGAAACGAAATGCATTAAATGTGAACGGTTCTACAAACTCAATTGCATTTTGAACTACGACAAATGTCGTCCCCCAGAGTAGTGTAACAATGATTAGTGAAATGGTAGCAATTCTTTCAATTTTCAATCTCTCATACCCCTTTTCTTTGACTCTATTTCCCCCAATTACAGAAAAAAGAGATGTGACATAACACATCTCAGTAATTATGATTTCAATTAGTCGTCTCAATAATTATATACTCTATTTTACCATAATGTGAGGGCTTTTTGTCTTATTGAAATAAATTTCGTTTGTTTTACCAATAGGTTATTACACTTACTCAAAATCGCACTATCTTCACATTGACTGAAATCAATCACCTATCTATACTTAATTACAGAATAAAGAAAAAGGTGATCTTATTGGATTTTGAAATAACATTTCTATCATTTTATGTAGTAACAGTTGAGGGTAAAGGAGATCAGTCTGATAAACGATATAAACATTTTCAAACAATAGATGAGAATATGTACGAAGAAAGTGCTTTAAAAGCCTTTTTAGACGGTGAACTTGCTCGAATCGTTAATCGGAAAGTTGAACGACATGCTAAAAATGATACAGTTCCGACTAAGTTAGGACATTTTATCGTAGAAGAAAATCATTCGCTAGATTCTAATCCGAATTATAATTTATTTCAAAGAATACGACACGCAAAAACAACTGAAGAATTTAAAGCTGCCAATGAAACATTAGTTATAAATTATGTGGATACTAGTGCAGTTCGAGGTGGAGCGTTCTTAGTGATACAGGCAAAATTAAGAAAGTATTATGATGATCCGATAGTTTTTGTATTAAAATGCGATTTTGAACCAAAAGTTGCATCCATTTCAGATGAATCTACATTAATTAAAACCGTAGAAATGGCAATTACAACAAAAAATATGAAGTCAATTCAATATCCATACATGGAAGAATTAGGTTTATTATCTGAAAGTGAACTTAAAATACATCAAGCATCTCACGCTCGATATTTTGAGGACTTCTTAAAATTTGTTTCTTATGCAGAATCTATGCCAGAAATTGTAAAATCACAAGTTATGACGATGGTTTATGACCGGATCGACGAGGTATTTGAAGAAGAAAGCGAAGAAAGACAACAATTCGAAGCTGCAATGGAAGTTTGGGCCGCAAGCCCTAAAAGAGAAATTCAAGAGCATTTCTCTTCTGAAGAAGTAATAGAAGCGGCAGCACAAATCGTAGAACATACTCCTGAAATTGAATTAGCATTTAAGGCTGATCATTTTTCAATTAAAGGAATGCTTGCAGACTTTGGAGAAAATTTACACATTGCAAAAGTAAATGGTCGTTACGTTGTTATGATAGAAGCCGATACACTACAATTTGAAAAGGGATTTTCCCCTATTGAATTTTTAAAACCTGATGAAATTCATCATGTTATTGATAAAATTAAACAAAAATAAAAGAGCCTTCAGACTATTGTCAAATGCTCGCTTTCTAAGTTGTTTCGCCTGTCTGCGGTGCTCATTACCGTTAAGGTAACTCCGCTCCTCACCAGACTTCACGCCTCGAAAGACAACCGTTTTCAATCAGTCTGAAACTCTATGATTTAATACTTTGATGACACACTGAAAGAGCCTAAGAGCTCTTTTTTTATATCAATTGAAAAATGAACTGATTATACATATTACAAACAAAGCAAGTGCATAATACCTAAATTTCACAGGTTTATTGTATTTACCTAAAAGCTTTTCAAGAAACCTATCACAAATTTTTAACATAATAACACCGATCGTTACTTTTATTATGATATAGATAATATCATAATACCAATGAGCAAATCTCCTCTCACTAGTAATTTGAATTAGAAAGAAAAAGATGCTAAACAAAATTAAATAACTTACATCCATTTCTTTTTTATTAAACAACCACTTTTTAAATCGTTTTATATGGGTAATAACATTCACCACCAAGTAATTTTATATTTATGAATTTTAATTAGTAGACTATATTTTCCTACTGTTACAGAGGTTTGCATGTTTTAATTCTCATAAAAAAATTGACTTCCTTACTAAATGAAAAAATTCTCTTAGGCATTAGCCGTCTCAATCCGCTATTTGCCTACATATTGTATTTTGTATTACCGAAAAAGGAAGGAGCGACTTTTATATGTATCAGTATCCTAATTACTATCCGTATAATCAACAGACAGTTTATCAACAACCTCAATATAATCAATACTCCCAAGCTACTTGGGAAGATCAATATGATATTGACAGACAACCTCAGCAAATTCAAAATCTAACTAGACGCGTTAATGAATTAGAAAGACGCATGAATCAACTAAATCAAACTGTTAATCGACTTCAACAAACATCAGAGCGTCATACATTCCGTTTAAATAGGTTGAATCAACGCTTACGTCGAGTTGAGCAAAGATTAAATATTCCATTTACTGCAAGTGAAGATGGATTTTAAAAAATTAAAAACTATAAAAAGAGAGTGTGATACTCTCTTTTTTTTATGAGTTTATTTATATTATACTTTTCATTAGTTTAATGACTTTATCTATGTCTTCTTTTGTTACCCAATAATGTGTTGCAAATCTCATGTTTCCATTTTCATCAGGTGCAAAGATCGTAATATCATGTTCTTTAAATATTTGTTCGATTTCTTCTGGGGTTTTATTCGTTTTTTCAATTTGAAAGAATACTAAATTAATATGATTGTTTGTTGAATCTACTTTCAAACCTGGAATTTCTTTTAATCCATTTGCTAAATAAAGAGCATTTTCATGATCTTCATGTAGTCTAGTCGTCATTTTCTCCAACGCTATGATGCCAGCTGCGGCTAAGAATCCAGATTGTCTCCATCCTCCGCCTAATAATTTACGCTTTTTCTTCGCATTTTCAATAAATTCAGTACTTCCTCCTAATATTGACCCTACTGGAGCACATAAACCTTTCGATAAACAAAACATTACACTGTCACTATACTGGGTGATTTCTTTCACATCAGTGCGTAAATAAGTTGCTGCATTAAACACTCTTGCCCCATCTAAATGGATTGGTATATTTTTTTCTTTGGCAATACAATATACTTCTTTCATATAGTCAATATCAACTACAGCACCATTGGAGTATGCATTCTCTAAACAAATTAACGAAGTTTCAGGAAAATGCAAATCTTCAGGACGAATTGACTGTTTTATTTTTTGAAGCTCCATTTTACCTGAAACTGTTTGAAGTGTTCGTAAATGAACACCCGCAATAATTGAAGCCGCTCCTACTTCATGTTCGAATATATGACAGTCCTCACCTAATATTACCTCTGTTCCACGATCGCAATGTGTAAATAAAGCCAATTGATTACCAAAAGTGCCACTTGGGACAAAAAGTGCAGCCTCTTTACCAATCATCGATGCCGCTAGTTTTTCAAGTTTTTGTACAGTTGGGTCATCACCATAAACATCATCCCCAACCTCTGCATTAAACATTGCCTGTCTCATTTCATCAGTAGGTTGTGAAACTGTATCACTTCTTAAGTCAATTACACGTGGATTCATATTTTTTCTCCTAACTCAATAAATTTCAGAATAATCTAATACAGCCTATCAGACGCATCGAAAACGATTTTGTCGTAATATCATACATTCATTTCCTATTATATTATATTTACGAAAAGTCTAGTTTTTTTTCATATTCAGCTAAACCTATACGAATCAATTTTTCAGTGACTTCTTCGATTCCTAAATGGTGATGTAATGCAATTTGTTTTATTTTCACTTTCATAGCGTCTTCTACAAATGTGGTCAATTGTTCTTGATTACTTGAAAAAACAATTAATCCTGGTCTAGAAGATAATTTCCCATCAATCAAACAGTTTTGGAGGATTTCAAAATCTTGCTCTAGACGATCAGCTTCATATTGTAATTTAACAGGTTTTAACTCTGCAATAATTGTGTTTCCTTCAATATAAAGGTTCAAATTTTGGATTCCAATTTTTTGATAAAACGTATCAATTACACTAAAAATAGGCGCATTAATTGATTGAGGAAAAGGAAATCGAAAAATAATATTTCCCCTCTTTGTACTATGTTTAACTTGTTTCAGGTCATACGCTCTATAAAAGCCACGTTCCACTAGCTCCATTTGGTTTAGAAATTCACCCATATTTGTTTTTGCTACACAATCTCCATCATCATTTAATTCGATAATTCTTGCTTTTTCATTTGAATCTCTTTTTATATATAATCCAAATAAACAGTATGCTAAATCCTTCGAAAAGTATGTCTTTCTATTTTGATTACTTGGAAATGTGGATTGAAGTTTTTCAACTTCATTGGACGGGATAAACGACGTATTCCTACCCTTAATCATTACTTTTTCGGATGATAATTTCCCTGATTTTATATATTGATGGATCGTTGCCTTTGATACACCTAATTGATTTGCCGCTTCTAATACTGTAATACCTATTGGTCTTTCTGCAGTAGATTGTAATCTATCAATCTCATCTCGATAAAATTTCATCGTCCCGTCTATTTGCCAATCCTCATAAACTAGTTTGAGTTTACCATTTTTCACATAATTATATATCGTTTGTTTAGACAAACCCAGAATTTCTACAGCTTGATTTGTCGTCAAAACTTCTCTTTCGAATTGTACATTTTCAGACATAGTATGTACCTTCCTTTTATCATTTACAGCTTATTTCCTTCTATTATATCATATATTTTTAACAAATTATCACGATGTTGTTTCTATATCTTTACATACCGTATATATATTTATAAATTATTAAATAGACTATATTTTATTTAAATAGAATAATATTGTATTTTTCTATTTTAGAAGAAAAGTATATAATATAATTTATAAATAAAAAGATTTTTTTACTAATCGATAAAAAAAATTCAAATACATACTAAATTTAAGTTTCTATCTAAATCTTAGGAGGTGAATATCATGTTACCTATTAATCCTTCCTTTAAAAAAGCAGTACTTCCTACTACAAATGATGGATCGAACATAATAAATCTATTGTTAGATGAAGCGCACCATCTAGCTCTTTTACAAACAAAATTTGAAAATGAAAAACAGAACCGCTCATTTTTCGATGGTTTTTCAGATCTGGACATGATTTACTATTACGTTCATCAACGGAAAGATATACAAACCTCAAAGCAAAGAAAACAAAGCACAAAAATGGAATACATAAGAGAACTACTCCAATTTTACAAGTATCTAAAACAAAGTGAAGATTTTATTCGTAAAGATGTAGAGATTTATCATGAAAGTTCTCTGTTTAAGAATTTAAAGCAAAGACATATCGATGCTTATCAACAGTGGCTTTCAACCTATCAATATGGGAAAAAGAAACAAGTATATCGAGTAACTACACTATCTAGAAAACTAGTTATATTAAAAAGTTTTTTTAGATTTTTATTTGATTCAAATTATATTCAAGAAGCACTATATACTAGGATTTTAGATGCAAAAATAACAAAAGATGATTTACCAAACCGCGATTTAGAAGAAGCTGAAGTAAAGGCTTTATTGGACTTTTATAAAAATAATATATTGAAATCTACGTTAATTAAACTTTTAGCCACTACTGGAATGAGGATTCGGGAACTTTCTGAAGCAAAATGGGGTAATCTTTCAAAAGATACGAATGGATATTGGTTACAAATTATAGGGAAAGGAAATAAAAAGCGTGAAGTGAAAATATTAAATCATGTATATCTTGATTTATGTAGATTAAGAGATCGTCGGGGCTTGTCATCACAAATCAGTAAAACAGATGCCAGCCCCCTATTCCCTAATAAAATGAATCAACATTACTCTTTTAAATATTTATCAAATTTTGTAGTTGATATGGTGAAAAGTTCAGATTTGCCATTTGTTACAGAACGTAACGATACGAATAATATAAGTCCTCACTTTTTCAGACATCATTACGCATGTCGATCAATTGAAAAAGGTGCAAGCATTTATCAAGTAAGTCGTAGCCTTGGACATGAAAGTATTCAAACGACAGAATTATATTTATCAAAAATGATGAATCGCAATCAACATGCAAGTAATGTTTGGGATGAAGATGAATACTAAATATTTGTGGTGATCGATTGTCTGTAATAATTCCATAATTAGTTTGAAAGCCTAGGGTAATCCCTAGGCCTCTAGTTTGCAAACAGATAACTAGATCAACAATTTGTATGACTTACTCGTTGACAACCGCTTTAAGCATAGAAAACGAGAATTCGATCAGTTACTCAGATTATTTCTACTTTAGTATCCTTTGTAATACCCGCTGCATTTCCTTCATCAACATCTACATGCATCTCGAGCGCAAATTGTTCATTTACTCTAACGAGCACGTTCTCAAAAATTAATCCACGCTCGCCTTCCACTTTAACTTTTACAATATCTTTGTCAGCAACACCAAACTCTTCTGCATCTTTCGTATGCATGTGGATATGCCTTGCTGCAACGATTAAACCTTTTTCAATTGTTACTTCACCATTTGGGCCTATTATTTTACAACCCTCTGTATTTGAAATATCACCTGAATTTCTTAATGGTACTTTTATCCCAAGTTTGAATGAATCTGTAATCGATACTTCAATTTGGGTATCTTTTCTTACTGGTCCTAACACTCGAACACCAGATAAAGTACCTTTATTTCCTACAACATCCACCTTTTCCTCTGCGGCATATTGTCCAGGCTGCGATAGGTCTTTCCAAACATTTAATTCATAGCCTTCTCCAAACAAAATATGTAAGTGTTCTTTTGTTAAATGTATGTGCCTATTTGAAACACCGACTGGAATTTTTTTATTCGTCATGACAACCCTCTTTCTTTTTTTGGATATTCATCAATCTATTTGGCCCTACTTATCACAGTTTTAACCACCTAAAATATTTCTAAACAATTTCATCATATCACTAATTAGTTTACATAATATGATTATTTGTGTATTTTCACTAACAATTTCTCAAGATTCGAGAATAGTATTTAAATATAACCAAAAATAACACCTGACCTTCTAATGAGGTGAATACATGTCTATTCCTATAAATGCTTCAACAATTCAGATTGTTCCTTGGACAAGCTCAGATCTTCACTTACTATATAAACTAAATACTCCTAACATGACGAAATATTTAGGGGGAACTGAAACGTATCATCAGATTCAAGCACGGCACAATTTATATCTTCAAATAGCTGCACAAAAGAAAGGTCAAATGTTTACTATCATGATCCAACCGTTTCAATTGAAAGTTGGATGTGTTGGTTATTGGGAAAAAGTTTGGCAAAACGAAACTGTATATGAAATGGGATGGAATGTTCTTTCAGAATA
>Ga0102589_1003814_pt1 | contig 15029 bp, 17 predicted proteins | sample AraplaMF_Col_mLB_FD_76858 | JGI IMG/M metagenome (GOLD analysis project Ga0102589, IMG submission 76858) | Arabidopsis root microbial communities from the University of North Carolina, USA - plate scrape MF_Col_mLB | ecosystem: Host-associated > Plants > Roots > Endosphere | place: USA... | reverse complement strand
GGCAAGCGCACCCAATCGTTCTCGACCATGCCGCGCCAGCAGACGAAAGCGACCCGCGCGCACGGCTTGAGCGCACGGCGCATATGAGCGAACGCCGCCGTAGGATCATCAAAAAACATCACTCCGAAGCGCGAGAACAGGATGTCGAACGCGCCCTCGGGCAACTCGGTGCTGCTGGCGTCGGCCACCTGGAACAGGGCCGGCGTATTGTGCGGCGCTAGAGCGCGCGCTCTGCCGATCAGCGGCTCGGAGATGTCCACGCCTAGCACATGGCCCCCCGCGCCGACGCGGGCGGCCAGATCCAAACTAGACGCCCCCGCGCCGCAGCCGACGTCCAGCACGCGTTCGCCCGTGACGGGCGCGGCGGCTTCGATCGCGGCCTGGCCGAACACCGCCATCATGGCATCGAGCCGGGCCTGGTAAGCGACCCAGCGCTCCCCGCTTTGGCCATTCCAGTCGGCTACCTGATAAACATTTTTCTCTGCCATGCCATATCCTTGTTCTGATCCGTTCCTAACTCGGCTATCCGCCCGCGTGGTCGTTGCCACCGTGCGCGGCGACGAACATGGCGACGGCCGACCGGCAATAGGATTCGATTTCGTTGTCGTCCTCTGCTCTCGCCTCATCGAAGCGTGCGATAGTTAGAAGATCGGATCCTTTGAAAAGCGCGGCAAACAAGCGGGCGGACCGGAGAGGATCGGGCACGTTCAGAACCGCCTTCGCGTGCAACTGACGCAACAGGGCCTCGATTTGCGCGATGACATGGGCGGGGCCGGCTTCGTAATGGAGCTTGCTTAACGACTTTTGATTCGTCTTGTCGGCCATGACCATGGCTTCGACACTGCGGACGTCCGAGCGCAACAGCGTGCGAAGCAGGGATGATCCCACCGTCATGAGCTGATCTTCGGCCGAACCGTCGACGTCTTCAAAAAGGGCCTGTGGTGCAAACTGATGGCAGCGGCCGGCGATGGCCGCGCTGAACAGCGCCTCCTTGTTCTCGAAATGCCGATAGATGCTGAGCTTGGATATCTTCGCTCGCTGGGCGACCTTGTCCAATGTCGTCGCTTGAAAACCCAATTCCACAAAGAGTTCGCATGCGGCGTCGGCTATTGTTTGGCCAAGCGCCTCGTTTGCGGGCCGGCCGCGCCGGCCCTGGCTGTTTTCGGTCACGACAATTCTAGTCCTTGACAGTATCGTTATTCTCACATTATGATAACACGCAGTATCCAAAATGTGCAAGCAGGCCCAGCCCAACCACAACACGGAGCCCATCACCATGCATGACGTCATCATCATCGGCGGCAGCTTTGCCGGTCTCGCCGGCGCCCTGCAGCTCGGCCGTGCCCGCCGCAAGGTCACCGTTCTCGATACCGGCCTGCCGCGCAATCGCTTCGCGGGCCGCTCGCATGGTATGCTCGGCCACGATCACAAGCCACCGCTGGACATCCTGGCCGAGGCGCGGCAGCAACTGGCGCGTTATCCCGCGATCAGGCTGGTCAATGCCCGGGCTGACAGCATCTCCGGTACCATCGACAATTTCTCCGTCCTCACTGGCGATGGCGAAAGCCTTGGCGCCCGCCGCCTGATCCTGAGTTATGGCGTTGTCGACCAGATGCCTGCTGTTCCGGGCTTTGCCGAAAGCTGGGGCACATCCATTGTGCCCTGCCCCTATTGCGACGGCTTTGAAGTCGCCGACCAGCATTGGGGCCTTGTCTGGTCGGGTCCGCAGTCGATGAATCAGGTCAGGCTGTTTCACGATTGGACCGACAGGTTGACCATCTTCGCCGATGGGCACGACATTCCGCCCGATATCCGGGTCGATCTGGAGCGTCGCAACACACCTGTCGTCGACGGCCGGATCACCGAGGTCGCCCATCACGGGGGGCATGGCGCCACCGTCAAGCGCGATACCGGCCCCGATGTCGCGGTGGATATCCTGTTCGCGCATCCGCGCAACAAGCCGTCCGCAAGCCTGCATGAATCACTGGGTCTCGCCACGGTCGAGACGCCCCTCGGCATCGTCCTCAAGGTCGACGAGCGGCGCGAAACCAGCATGCCCGGCATCTACGCCGCCGGCGACCTCACTAACCCCCTCATACCCTCGGTCACCACGGCATCATGGCAAGGCGCGATGGCGGGTATCTTCGCCCAGCAGTCGATGCTGGTTTGAGAGCACAGACTGGAGATGAGCATGGCCGTCGAACCGGACAGCGCGGGTGTACGCTTTCCTCCGCCCTTCGTCTATCTGGGAGCGCTGCTGTTGGGGCTGGCGGCGGAGCGATTCGTCACCCTGCGCTCTTTCGGCATCGACTGGCGGTTGCTGGCCGCGACCGGCGCGCTGCTGGTCGTTGCCGGTGCGGCGATGATGCTTGCGGCGGCGGGGCTGTTTCGGCGGCTGGGCACCAACGTTCCGCCATCGCGGCCAACGACCCTCATCGCAACGACCGGCCCTTATCGGTGGACCCGCAATCCCATGTATCTCGGCATGGCGCTTATCTATGCCGGCCTTGCGATCGGCTTCGACGGGCCGATCGCCTTTGCCTTGCTCCCGTTGGTGCTGATCGCGATCCAGACGCAGGTGATCGCCCGCGAGGAGCGCTATCTCGAAGCGACGTTCGGCGACGACTACCGCCGCTACAAGACCGAGGTTCGCCGCTGGCTCTGACTATTCCGCCGCTGCCGCCTGCGGGGCCTTCTGATAAACCAGCACCGGCTCCTTGCCGCGAGCTATCATATTCCGAAGGTTGCGGGCCGGTGTCACGGAAAACCGACTGGCCGGCAGACCCCGCAGTACAACCAGCGCCTGACGAGACGCACATATCCAAAACCAGAGACACCGAAGCCAGCATCAGCATCTCTCGTCCGACCGCTCTTGGAGAAGCCTGACACACATGGAGTTCGAACACGTCACCTTCGATCTGCCACACGGCACTTCCACGCGCTGCAGCGTGGATTGGCCGACAGGCATGCGATAGGCCGTTCTGGCTGCGCCAAGCTAGAAATCACGAACGATACGCAAATCAACCGCTTGGCGGGCCATCCTGCTTGAATGCCGGACGTTTGACACCAAATAAGCGAAATGTTCGACCATTCGTCTCGACCGCTGTCACCGGCAAATATCCCAATGGACGCGCTGAGCGAAGTCCTGCAAGACTTTCGCTTGAGTGGAGTCAACTATGGCCGCTGCGAACTCAGACATCCATGGAGCATCGCCTTTCCGCAACAACAGCTGCTTCGTTTTCACTTCGTCAGCCAGGGTCCGTGCTGGATCCATACCGAAGCTCAAGGGTGGCAGGAGTTGAACGATGGAGATCTGGTACTGCTGCCGCAAGGCCTCCCACATCGATTGGCGAGCGCGCCAGATGTTGAGGGCGACTCGTTAAAAAATTGTCAGATCACGAAGTTGGGGAGCAACGTCTGCGACGTGGTGCGCGAAGGAACGGGTGCGAACAGCACCCTTTTTTGCGGGTCCATGACTTTAGGTGCGCATGCGCTTAACCCCTTGATCGCTCTGATGCCACCAATCATCAAGGGCTGCGATGTGGCGGGCAATGACCCGATCGTTGGCCCCCTGCTTGCGGCGATGTCGGCGGAGGCGACACAGCCCCAAATGGGTAGCGCAACCGTGTTGTCGCGAATGGCGGACTTGCTCGCAGCGCGGCTAATCCGCTGTTGGGTCAATTGCAGCGGAGCCTCGACCACCGGGTGGCTCGCCGCCATCCGCGACCCCCACATCGGTCGTGTGTTGGCAGCCATGCACCGAGACCCTGGCCATAACTGGACCCTTAAACGCCTCGCCGGCGTGGCAGGCCAGTCGCGCTCGATTTTTGCCGAGCGCTTCAGCGCTGTCTTGGGAGAAGGCGCGGCACATTATCTCGGCCGTCTGCGAATGCAACTTGCCCGGGAATTGCTGGGGCAAGGTGGCATGTCGGTTGCCGAAGTCGCTTCCCGCCTCGGTTACGAGTCGGAGGCATCCTTCGCCCGCGCCTTCAAGCGCATCACCAACCTCTCACCAGGTGTTGTGCGTCGCACAAATCCCGGACGAATGGACATGGATTTCGGATTCTAAGAGACATATTGTCCTGAAAAGTTCGTCTATGAAGATCTCCAAACGTAGGAGATACATCAATGACGGACACAACATCACAGCTTGACGGAACCGCAATTGGCCTGGAGCGCGCAGAGATGTCCACGTGGACCGCTCCGACCTGGTTTGCCGTTCTTTCGATGGCAGCCACGAGCTTCGCTCTGGTCTCGGCTGAGTTCCTGCCCACGGGCCTATTGACGCCAATGGCGCGCGATCTCGGGATCAGCGAGGGGACAGCCGGACAGGTTGTCACCGCTACCGCTTCCGTGGGCGCCGTAACGGCCCTATTGAGCAATGTTCTCATTGGCAGACTGAACCGCAAGGCGGTGCTCGTCAGTCTCAGTGCGTTGGCGGTCGGCTCCAATATTCTTGCATCCTTAGCAACCGATTTTTGGCTGTTGTTGCTGGGCAGGGCTGGGTTGGGCGTCGCGCTTAGTGGCTTCTGGGCACTTTCAGTTGCTGTCGTGGCGAGGCTGGTGGGAGCCAATGCAACTGGTCGAGGCATGGCGATCGTTACACTCGGAGTCTCGCTCGCTACGATCGCTGCACCATCGATGGGTGCTTTGATCAGCGACTGGCTGGGATGGCGCATCGCCATGGCCATGACAGCGGGGCTTGCCGCGCTTGCCATGCTGCTGCAGGTAACCAGCTTGCCAACTTTGCCTGCAAGCACAAGCAACAGTCTCGCCGATGTTTTCGGGCTTACGCGACGTCGTGGCGTGCAACTTGGGATGCTTGCCATCCTTTTGCTGATGACCGGGCATTTTGCTGGATCGGTTTATGTGCGTCCCTTCCTTGAACAAGTGACGCTCCTTGAAACCAGATCGATCGCACTAGCGCTGCTTGGGTTTGGCATCGCTTCTGTGATCGGCAACATTGCTGGTGGCCGAATGGCCGATGCCAGTATCCGCAGAGCACTTGCTGTCACCGCGGCGCTGATGGCCTTCGCGGCGCTCGTCTTGCTGCTTTGGGGCGCTCATTTCGGCATTGCCTTCGCGCTCGTTACGCTATGGGGCTTCGCGTTCGGCATGGCGCCGGTGGTGCTGCCGACCAATCTTTCCCGCGAGGCGTCCGATGCTCTGGAGGCGGCAGGCAGTCTGATGGTCGTCTCTTTCCAGGTCGCCATCAGTATTGGCGCGGTTTTCGGCGGTTATGTCGTCGACAACTACGGCGCTGCAGGGCCCTTGACCCTTACCGCCGTCCTAGCTGCAGCGACGGTCTGCTTGGCGCTGCTGCAACCGCGCAGCTGATCTTTTTTCGGCTTGACAGAACAGGCTGTGGGGCCGCTGCGCAGGTGTAAAGAGGTGGCTCGGTTTGTTTGAACACTGTGGTGCCGATTTCTAAGTGGTTTCCGGGGCTATCGAGGAGGGTTTGAGCTTCTTGTTCGTCCGTCGTCACGACGACGAAACCCGAACCTTCCTCAATTTACAACCCGAAACGTTTACCATGAAAGATGATGGATGAGAGATGTCGTCAAGACCTTATGAACGAGAGCAAGTCGGGGTTGAGGACATCCGCATGTGTGGTTAGCATGCCATGGGGGTAGCCGGGATAAGTCTTCAGCGACCCGTTCTTGAGCAAGTTGACCGCACGCGGCACGGAACTTGCGAACGGGACGACTTTGATCAGCCTCGCCATGCATCACCAGCACCGGCACGGTGATTTTCTTGAGGTCCTCGGTGTAATCTTCAAGCCAGGAGGCGACGGTCGCGTAGTGAGCGAGAGCGCCGCCTGCCATGCCTTGGCGCCACCAGTTCGCGATGATTGCCTCCGAAGGCTTGGCCCCATCGACGTTGTAGCCATAGAACGGATTCTCAGGAACGAAACGGTAGAACTCCGACCGGTTGCCCAGCACGCCTGCCCGGATCGCTTCGAACCACTCCGGCGGTTGACCGGACGGGTTGTCCTCGCTCCGGTACATGTTCGGCGTCAGTGAGGCGACCAGCACCGCCTTCGAGACCCGCTCCTGGTGGCGAGCGACATAGCGAGCCACCTCGCCGCCACCTGTCGAGTGCCCGATATGGATCGCGGGGGCCGACACTTTAGCCCGCTCCCCTCCGAAACGAATGAGGCCCGCCTTTTCGAGCGGGCCAACTCTTTATTTCTTGAGAATGCCAACCATCCGATTGACAGCGCCCCAATAATCCTTGTGCATGGTTTCGGCTGCCTTCGAGATCGCCAGCTTCCAGGCAGGCCCGCGATCCCATGCCTCTTCCAGGGAGTCAGCCAGTGAAGACCCATGACCTGTGACCGGCAAGGCGTCGAATAGCATTCCTGCCTGCCTCAGGTCTTTATCCCGTTTGGCCTGGCCACCAGCGTCATTTTGGCGGCGACCGGCAATGATGAGCTTATGCACTGCATACCTGGAAGGATCAGGGATGACCACCGAGACACCGGCACCATGTAGCAGGATCGAACGAACGGGATCACGGATCAAGAAATCCATGAATCTTAGCGGTTCGGCCGACGCGCCACCGAGAGCGGGCATGTTGGCGGGTTTGTCCGAATATTCTTCGGCTCCCCTGTTCGTCGTCACGAATTCGACCCGATAGCCGGTTTGATTCCGGAAGGCATGAGATCGAGAGCTACCGCTGATGTGCGGCACGGCCCGGAACGTTGGATCAAGCCCTTTCAGGAGATCGAGGATCGGCGGCAGCGAATCTGCCACCTCGGCGGAGATCGCGAAATCCTGGGCCAGGTCTGCATCACCTGTTAGGATCGCCGCCGAAGGCAGACGGATGCCAAGATATGCCGAGTAGCATTGAAAAGCGACAGTGCCGATGAGAACACCGCGCAGCCGGAAGAGACCGGCCTTGGCAAGCGCCTGTACGATATCACCGGTAAAGCGATCAGCGGCAATTAAACCGGCTTCGCGCGTTAGCGTAGAAACGTACTTGCGGCGAGCCTTATAGTCAGACTTCTCACCCTTGAAGGTTTCGACCCGTTCCGAAATCAGGGGGTCGTCGGCAGGCCCGACATACCGGCGCTTCTGCCCACCCTCCCCGTCGGGCTGGTCGAAATACCAGTAACGCCGGCCATCAACTGCTACTGGCACGAATCTACCCGATGGAGGGAAGTCTTCCGCCCAATCATCATCAAATGCCCGTTGCTGGAGTTCCGCGACCATGGTGCGAAACATGAGGTCAATCTGCTTAATCATGCCACCTCTATATCTTTTTTGCAAATCTAGTATAGCAAGTGGTCGCGAAGCACGTTTCACCGGCGGATTTTACGATGGAAGTACCGACGCAAGTGCGCGTCGCTGGGGGTATCTTGAACAAGGACGAGTGTTGCAGCCGAAGACCAGTGCCCCGTGTTCGACGCCGACTTACTCGAAGAAGCGCTGAGCCTAGGCAACAATCGGATGTCGCAGGTTCGCAGCAAGATCTCGTCCGAGTGGCCAAGGAGGTCGACAAGACCTGATGGGGACGGCAAAGCTCGCCATCCGCTATGGGACCGCGACTCCGACACCTGGTTTTGCTTGCATTGCGATGGGAAGATCACGGGCGTTCAGATCGCTAAAAATCTGTGGCATTGCCCCGCATGTGGCGCTGTCCCAGTCGACATTCTCGACACTGCTTTCTGGTGCGAAGATGAAGGCAAGTCGCTCCCGCCGATCGGCGATAAAGCGAAATCAGACATTAGCAAACCTGAATTCCACGTAGTCGATGACCGTCCAAAACTTGAGTTGAACGAACGCAACATCGTTCTTCTCATGAGAAGCGCACTCTTAGATGACTCGACGAACGTAAGCGAACGACTGGGGGCGCTGTTGGCCGAAATCACCGTCGATGAAGACAACGACGTTTGGATTCGGTCGAAGAGCGATTTGTGGCCGGATGATAAGGCGCCAACTCAGGCGATCAACGTTGCAGCACAGCTCGGTATCGAAATTGAGTGGGAGACCATGTGGTCGAAGATACCTTTTCACTGACCAGTTTTGGGTGAGCAGACCTCAAGCACCACCGAATACCTGCAAATGTTGCTAGAGGCATATGCGCATTATGCTGTCCCCTCATACAGCGACGCGTAGTCGTTTCAGGCCAACCTCCTCGCTTGAATATCTACCGAGGAGGTTGGTCACGACAAAGCGTACACTCCGGCCCTTCGAAACGAAGGTGGTCTTGCATCTCAGACGAGGAAAGCGGTTTCCGGAGCCGAAGGAAATGATTTGAACCACCGACCCTTTGATCGAAGGACAAGGCGCTGGATATCCGCGACCACTAACTGCTTAAGATACATGCTCCGCGGCTCTCTGTAGCAAACCAGCCCGACTTGAGATGACCTTGCGAATTGCACTCAGGATGGGGTGCCTGATCCCCTCGTGGGCCAGTTCTGCAACAAGGGCGTCGGCCTCGCTCACAATCCTTTCCGCCATCTGGGCAAGATCGCGGACAAGGATGCGCTGAGAAGATTTGGTTTCGGGCACGAGTGTCGCCCAATGCTTCAACTGGATCGTGTCGGGCACATCGCGGCCACCAATCTTCATGGCGAGCCTCTTTGACAAGCGGGGATAAACAGCCGTGCAAACGACATCGTAGATCGGCGCCAGATCCGGTTCATCGGAGCCATAAAGCAGGGCGTAGTTCTTGCCGTGGGCATCAGCGTTGCCGACGAGATAGTGGAAGATCAGCATGCGGATGAACTGCAACCGATCCGCGACGGGCCTCGCGCAGGCGTTGTCGATCAGCCCGAGAGATCGTTCTGTTCCCGGTCCTCCCTCGGCCTCATACTTCAGCTCTGGCGGTACGCTAAGGGCCTGGCAGAAGTCTTCCTGGTGTAGGCGCTCAATGATGCCGTCCGCAGCTTTCGTTCGATCATAACGCTCAACCAGGAGAAAGGCAGTCGCCCCGTCCAGGCGAATCTGAACATGGGGTACGGGCAGCTTGAGGCGGGCGGCCAGCTGCATACAAAAATACTCGTTCTCCACCGTGCCTTCCAACGCCTGGATGACTGGTTTCAAGATATGGGTCGTTGGTCTTCCGTCTCTTGCCAAGGCGATAGAATCTCCATCGACAATGACCGCCAGTTTGTCCTGCGCGCCGGCGAGCGACAGGCGGATGCCCTCGTCTCCGCCAAGCAGAGGCCGGGTCCGCAGCCTGCTGAGAACCTCGTCCAGACGTTCCGAAGTGAGAATTTCGGCTTGGGACTGGCCGGGAGGTTCGGGCGCTGTGCCGGTGGGATAGATTGACAAGGCACCTGCGCATTCGCCGCCGATAACTTCCAGTAGCCCGAAGGCATTGCCTGCCGAGAGGCCGAGCGCACCAGCTAGGCGTTGCCGCGCGCCTTCGTCCGGCAAGAGACCGGAAAAAAACGGGCGCACGACCTGATCACCAAAGGGTTCTTCTTGCAGGGGCATCGAGAACGAGATCGCTCGCGATCGTTGGTCCAGGAGATACGCGCCATCGTAGGCGAAGATCAGTAGGCCGTCGTCAAGCCGGCCGAGCACGCCCGCCTTGGTGTCGCGAAAATAGACGTCCAAGACGCGGGTCATGATCGCGGGCCCTGGCGACGCCCAACGGAAACAAGAAGACCAAGACCGGCCAAGACTTGCATCGCACGGCCAATCTGGCAGCTCTCTTTGCCGGCCTCAAGTTCACGCAGAAACCGTACGCCCACACCAATCGCCCCGGCCAATTGCTCCTGGGTTAACCCTTGCTGTCTGCGCTCCTGACGGATCAGCATGCCGAGAGTTTTTGTATCTTTGATCTTGTCCATAACCACCCCTATCGGGATGATTATATCATCGGATGGTGCAAAAGAAAGACAAAAGAACCGATCGGGATGATTTTCGGATTTTTTTGGCCAGCTGACCGAAATAGACCCGCTCGGGATGAGACTACATCGCACGACTTACCCTGGCGCTCACTACTTGAAGCAGTTCTCACGGTGCCATCTCAGGAACTGGGGATGTGGCCGCTCGAAGACCCATGCTAGGCACGGTCGCCTTCCCAGTCTTGTTGAGGAGTCCTTGAATGCTGTCAGGATCATTCGCCTGACGCGATATCAGGATATCAAGATCGTCCGAAAGACCAATCAGACCGCGATCAAACATCCAGTGTGCGGTGCCCGAAAGAGCAATTCCGTTGGAAAGAATGTCGGGTCCGCTCGCTTCCACCGGCCCGATATGTGCGGCGTCGACCTCCGATGGCGGATCGTTTGTCATAGGCGTGAAGAACGAGCCGGCGAAACAGCCGATTTCGAACGATCCGCGACGAGAGTTGCATAACCCGGTCGCGCTCCTGCTCGAACATGAACGGCGCTTGAGCTTCATCTGGCCGCATGCGTCCCCCGGCTCATCCAGCCGAGGCAGTTCAGGCTCATGCTCGTCTATGCCAATCGATACGATGCGGTTGAAATCTGCTGCGGACATCGGCCGGACTGCAGCCTGCGCCCTGTCGGAATACGGCCCTCTTCAACATCCACGCCATCCCAGCCTGGATGTACCAGGCCGCGGAGACCATAACTGCCGATCCGCCGCCCCAGAAAGACGGAAGCACTCTGCCAAGCATTTCTGGGTTCTCCAGGGAAATGGAGCTGGGTGGTGCGAACGCGCCTACCCGGACGCTGGACTTTGAAATGAAAATGACGCGTTCGGCCGGGATAAAGCGCCGGCATGATGGTGGTGGACCGACCACCAGCGCCCCTTGGTGTCGGCGAACTGGTGCCCACGCAGACGGAAACCCACGGTGTCCTAGTCGCCGTTTTCGTCCGCATGCCAAATCTCAACGCGGCTGCCGCCAAGCGGCTGGCAGCGAATGTCGAGTACGAACTGCGACCGTTATTCGCTCGCCTCCGGGTGCATCCGAATAGAGATCCCGGTTCAGCGGCGAGTTCGGCTTGAAGAAGGGGCCGCCTTCCCGTTCAAGGGTCGGTCCGTCTCCATCGTTATATGCGGGCGTGAGCGGCAGTTCGGGAACGGCCTGCGCAAACGCCTCATTCTCGCCACCTCAACGAGCGGCAGCGTCAGAAAGGCCGTCAGAAGCGCGCGTCTAGTGGAAGGCAAGGCCGGCCTTCCCGTGATTGTGCCAACGTGATGGCGGGTTAATCAATGCGCCGTTACTGCAGGCGCTGCGCGGCATTTGTCTGTGCCTCTCGGATCAGGCCGGAATACATATTCTCTTTGCCGATATACCACGGCATCGTGCCGATGGAGCCGAAGCCGGGAATTGTTTTCATGTGCGCGACCATACGAGCCCGCATGCGCTCGTCCGGAAGAGGTCCTGTCATCGCCTGGACATCGTAACTCATGTGGTCGGAATTGGACGTGCCGCAGAGGACGCTCGTGACGGCGGGGCCGTGACCGATTTTTATCTCCATCCTGCCGCACCTCCTTGACTGGCTGATTGCAGCACTTGTTCTGTTCACTTGCACCTTCTGGATGGAACGAACATCCCGCGCAGCGATGCCGCTCAGCGTTGCTGAAACCGAGCACTCGATGATAGCGTCTACGCGCCCAACGCGTTGCTGAGATCTTTCAATCCGATCATCAGCATCAGCGGGTCAGACGGAGATGGGAGAAATCCAACGACCTCGTAGAAGGTACGTGCGTCATCTGAAATCGCATGCACCAGCACGCCGCGGATACCAAGTATTTCGGCTGCGTTGAGCAGGCGCAACCCTGCATCACGCACCAATGCCCGACCGATACCGCGGCCCCGATAGGTCCGGTCGATAGCCAGGCGACCAAGTACAGCGACTGGGATCGGATCTGGCATGTTTCGCTTAAACCGGCCTGGAACTTCTGGTGTCCTCACCGCGCCGGAGGCGAGAGCGTAATAGGCGACGACACGATTTCCGTCGCAAAACACGAAAGTACGCGACGCACCGCTTGCCTGATTAACTCGCGCTCGTCGGCGCAGCCAATCATCCAGTTCTGAAACGCCGGAATCAAATCCGACAAGTTCATGATGCTCGGCCAAAGGGGCAGGCGAAGTGAGGGTCACGCCTCATCCCATGGAGCTTGGGTCAACATTGTGCGTTTCAGACGCGCATTCGGCTTCGCGGGCGCATCGAGTCGGGTAAGGTATTCGGCATACACCTCAGGACTTACCGTGAAGACGGCACGGTCAAGCAGTACTTCCTCGGCGCGGCGTTCAGAGGCTTCCAGCATGAAATCTGTGCGTGTCTTGCCAAGCAGTTCAGCCGCGCGGTCGATAAGATTGCGCGTTGCGGGCTTGATACGGATATTCAATGGAACGCTTGCTTCCAAATTTTTGCGTTTCGTCGGCATGGGCAACTCCAATGTGATAATGCTATAGCGTAACGACACTATCGTTACAAGCCCCGTAACGGTCGTGTCGTTACGGGATTATGAGCTGACACGTACAATGGGCTCTCGATGGGGTGCGAACCACCGGCCCAGTCGTAATAGAGCTATCCAAGGAAATTTCTTTGTAGTGGGCGTCAACCTCGCTCATTTGGATTCACCACTCGAAGCTAGGAAGCAGGCTCATGGCTATGCCTGAGACCTTTGTGCGCGGGATCCTCAACTCTTCGGAAAAGATTACGCTGATCTGACCGTACGGCTCGCATATTACGGACTTCCGCCGTGCAGGGCGATGACTACCACCTAATTGAACGTTGCCAGCAAGCATCTCCGGTCAAGCTGGCAAGATGCCATGACCTCGGCGCCACAACCGGCACCAGCACCGCCCTCCTGCACGCACACAGTTCCGATGGTCAGGCTGTTAATCAGCGCCGTTGGATTATCGATACGCGAAGTGCCGAACAGGAGCTTAAGTGATAACCGGAAACAACAGCCGCGCTCCCACGGTTAACTGACAAACGGCACCAGCCCCTTACCGCGTCAGCTTCTGGCCTCCTGCTGCGGTGATGACACCGACAATGATGAGGCCGGTGAGTAGCAGGCGTATGCCTGCGCTGACGCCAAAGGTGTTCAGCATCGTCAGCAGCAGCACGAGAAAAAGCGCCGCACCCCAGATGCCGGGAACATTCGCCTTGCCGCCGGCCACCGACGTGCCGCCGATGACGACCACCGCAATGGACGACAGCAGGTATTCATTGCCGATATCAACATTGGCACCGCGGAAATAGCCGGCCAGCAGTGCGCCGTTCAATCCCCCGAGCATGCCAGACAGGGTATATGTCATAAAGCGGATGCGGCCGACATTGACGCCGGCGAGCCATGCGGCGCGGATATTCTGCCCGATTGCCAGGACGGACCGGCCATAGATCATGCGGTTTAGGGCAATCGAAGCGCCCACCGTGAAGAGCACCGTGAACATAGCCAGTACCGGAAAGCCAAGAATCTGGATGTTGGTGAACTCGGCAAAGCCAGGCGGCGGCTTGATTTGCAGCCCGCGGCCATAGCTGATGTCGATCGATTGGATGATGAAGCTTGCCGACAGCGTCGCGATGATCGGTGGGATGCGCAAGGCCCAGATCAGCAGATAGTTCGCAGCCCCTACCGCAGCGCCGCTGGCGAGCGCCGCCAGCAGGCCGATCACGATCATGCTGTCCTGCCCGTCCATCGTCTTCATGGCGACGGCACTGGCGAGACCGATATTGGCCGGCAGCGAGAGATCGACATTGCCGGGGCCGAGTGTGATGACGAACATCTGGCCGATACCGACGATGACCATGAACACGGCGAGCGAGAGTGCTGCCGTAATTATACCGCCGGCACCGTAGCCGCCGGTAAAGGCGATCGTCGCCACCCAGGCGGCCAATGCGCCGATGAAGGACCAGATCCAGGGCTTTGCAGCAAGAGCCTTTAAACGCGCCATATTACGCCTCCTTGCGGCTGATGAGAGCACGCGCCGCAAGCACGATGATGAGGATCGCACCGTTTGCCGCGACCTGCCAATCCGGCGGAATATGCATGAAGGTCAGCAGCGATGACGCGGCAAGCGCGAGCGTCAGCGCGCCTATGACGGCACCGATCGCCGATACGCGCCCGCCCATGAATTCGCCTCCGCCGAGAATGACGCCTGCGATCGACAAGAGCGTATAACCATTCCCGATATTGGCATCTCCCGACGAGGTGATCCCGATCAGCGTCAGCCCCGAGAGGACGCCAAAGCAGCCGGCAAGCGCAAAAAGCGTGACCTTGGTGCGCAACAGAGACCATCCGGCGCGCGCAAGCGCCGCCGGATTGCCGCCCGACCCGCGCAAGATCACGCCATAGGAGGTGCGCATCAGCCCGAAATAGACGATCAGGGCGATGATCACGGCAGCAACGATTGGAAAGGGAACAATGGGCGGCTTGAAGGATGTGATCGCCTGCAGCCAGTCCGGCGCCTTGCCACCTGGCTTCGGCAGGACCAGGATCGCCAGCCCCTGCCAAACGAAGCTCATGCCCAGCGTCACGACGATCGATGGCAGGTTTCGCAGGTGGATCAATGCCCCCAGTAATGCATAGATACCAAGGGATCCAAGCAGAATGGCGACGCCGAGAAGCGGCGCATCGCGCAGCCAAGTCGCAGTGACGCAACCGACGAAACCGACAAAAGTGCCGATCGAAAGATCGAGCTCGTTGCCGGCGATCACGAACATCTGCGCGATGGTCGCAAGCGCAATCGGAATAGCGAGGTTCAGCATGAGACTGAAGCCGAAATAGGAAATCGCGCGCGGATTGAGCCAAGCGATCGCCATCAGCACGAGCGCGAGCGACAGTGCCGGCAGCATGGCGCGCAAGGCCCTCGTCCTGCCGGCGCTATTGCGAGCCGCACGCGTGACGGAACGGTCGAGCGAAACGAAAGTCATCCTAATGCACCTCGGCGAAGGAGGATTGAATGATCTTCTCCTCGGTCAGCTCGTCACGCGTCAGGTTAGCGACGATGCGACCGTTCTTGAAGACATAAACGTGATGGCAGTTGTCGAGTTCTTCCGTCTCGGTCGTGTACCAGATGAAGGTACGACCGTTTGCCGCTTCCTGACGGATGAGATCATAGACCTCGAGCTTGGTGCCTATATCGAC
>Ga0102589_1003812_pt1 | contig 15033 bp, 11 predicted proteins | sample AraplaMF_Col_mLB_FD_76858 | JGI IMG/M metagenome (GOLD analysis project Ga0102589, IMG submission 76858) | Arabidopsis root microbial communities from the University of North Carolina, USA - plate scrape MF_Col_mLB | ecosystem: Host-associated > Plants > Roots > Endosphere | place: USA... | reverse complement strand
CGCTCGACGCGGTTATGTCAGAGTGCCTTGCCGATCAAGGCGCCAACGAGACCGGTGACGACCATGGCCATGGCTCCCCAGAACGCTACCCTGATCGTTGGCTTGATGATGCCGGCGCCGCCCGCCCTGGCACTGACAGTGCCGAGCGCTGCGAGGAATATCAGAGATATGACCGGGATTGCGAGTTGAATTGAATGAGGCGGCGCCAAAATTGCGGTGAGGACGGGAACGATTGCGCCGGCCGAGAACGTCAAGGCCGAGGTCAAGGCGGCTTGAACGGGCTGTGCCGTAGACGTCTCAGTGATACCGAGCTCGTCTCGTGCGTGCGCATGCAGGGCGTCATAGCGGTCAACTGTCGGGCGACCTGAAGCGCCAATTCCTTGGAGACGCCACGAGCTTCGTAAATCTCGGCGAGTTCAACCAGTTCGTGTCAGGCTGATCGTCGAGCTCACGCCGTTCGCGCGCGAGATCGGCAGCCTCGGTATCAGCATGGGAGCTGACGGAAACATATTCGCCCGCCGCCATAGCCATAGCGCCAGCGGCGAGCGAGGCGAAACCGGCAACAAGCACCTGTGAGGTTGAAGTGGATGCCGATGCTACGCCGACCATCAAGCTGGCGGTTGAAATGATGCCGTCATTTGCGCCGAGAACCGCTGCCCGCAGCCAGCCTATCCGCTCGATCGAATGCTTTTCGATATGCCTGCGCATGGCCCACCGTCGCTAAAGGCGGTTGAAACTGCTTCAAATGTTATCTCGGAAGGTCACGCAAATCCAGTCGCGGACCCGCATAGCTCCGATGCGCGGCTGCTTTGGTCGTGGGAAGATGTTGCGAAGGAAGTCGGGATCCTTGCCGCGCGGCTCATTCTTGGCCAAAGGCCTTGCACCTGTATTCCTTCCTGGTGACCGAGAAACCGGCGCGGACGCATTCCTCACGATATATTGCAGATCTCCGGAAACATGCCTTCTGGGGTATAGTTGGAGATCGCAATCGTGATAAGCGTTGGCGCCCCTCTTCACCCGCCGAAGGCTGTCACAGAGATGAAGCGACTTACCCCTGAGCAGTTCGACCTCCTCGAAATGCTCGACGATACAAGCAAGCTCAGACGTCTTCCTGAAACATCGACCAGTCTGGCATCGCTGGAGGAACTTGGTCTCATAGGGCCAGATCTGACCCTCACGGATGCCGGGAAGGCAATCGTGTCGCGCCGGACGAAAGATCGTTTCACGCGCAGCGTCCACTGATCGAGTTTCTTTATCGCAGGTCGCGGCTTGCAAAGCCTCGTTTTAAGAACGCCGGTTCCGCTTTGCATGTTCAGATTGCCAGCTTCGCGTCAGTCGCGAACTCGCCACAGGCGTGCTGAAAAGCACCCTGGCAAGCTGCTTTGCCTTTCCTGGGTTGTGACGTTAACGGGGCCTAAAAGATTCGGTGCGAAAAATCGCAAGCGTGGGAGAGAAGGGTGAGCTTCGCGTGAGGGGCGGGCCGACGACTTTTCTAGCGATGTTATTGAAAGTCATATTTTCGGGAGTTCGAAGTGCTGAGAGTTATGTCATGTATCGCTTACGAGCATAATCTCGCCTATGTTTTAGCCGCGGCCGTTCTTTGCATGTTGATGTGTACGGTCACCGCCAGACTTTTCGATCAGGCCGTTCGTTCTCCCGCCACGTCACGTCTCTCCGGCGCTATTGTCGCGGGCATCTCCGGAGGTCTGTCCATTTGGACGACGCATTTCGTGGCAATGCTAGGGTTCAAAATGCCGACAGAGTTGGCATTTGATCCCTACCTGACTGTCGGGTCGCTCCTTCTTGCGGCACTGTTTTCAGTCGCCGCCTTTACTATCGCGATCAACCTGTCGAGACCCGCGATACCGTGCGTTTCGGGCCTCTGTCTTGCCGGCGCAATCCTTTCCATGCATTTCGTTGGGATGACGGGGCTAAGGAACGCCGACGCGCTTTTCTGGGACCGCCGTATGCTCGTCGCGGCAGCGGCATTGGCGTTTGGCTTCGGGGTCGCGACGATGGTTACCCTGATCCGTCTGCGTTCAAGGATAGGCCTCGGTCTTGGCCTTGTCCTTATGACACTGGCCATCTGCAGTGCTCACTTCACGGCAATGACTGCGGTCACGATCGAACCCGGGCCGTTGCAGGCTGCTGCGAACGGTACGCTATCCAATAGCATGCTGGCGGTTCTGGTGGTCGGCGCCGCGATCATTTTTGCGGGAGCAGTCGTTATTGTAACTGACGCACGCGCGCAACGCGAGCTTCTCGAAGCGTATCGTTTCGCTGCGCACCACGATGCTCTGACAGGCTTGCCAAACCGAGCCCATCTCTATGACGAGCTGACGAGGCTTTTGGATGTGGCGACGTGCCGGCCTGGGCGTCTTGCACTGGCGGTCGTTGATCTCGACCATTTCAAAGAGGTCAACGACGTCAGGGGACATCAAGCCGGTGACGAACTGTTGCAAGATGTCGCTCGGAGCCTGTCGGCTTCGCTTGGACCAAACGAATTCGCGGTTCGCATGGGCGGGGATGAATTCGTCGTGGTCAGGCACAACATCGCAGCGGATCAAGACGTCGAGGAATTTTCGATGCGGGTGCTGCGCGCGATCGTCAGAAGCGACGGCTCGCAGCCTTCGCTCTTGTCTGTCGGTGCAAGCGTTGGCGTGTCGGTTTACCCCACGGATGCTTCGGATGTCGAGGAGCTGATAGCACGGGCAGATTCTGCTATGTACCGCGCAAAGCGCTCCGGCGGCAGCCGATTCTGCAGATACGAATTCTCCATGGACGAAAAGCGACGCGACAGGACGGCGCTTGCTGCGGATCTAAGGGTTGCCTTGGACAGGGACGAATTTGTTTTGCATTTTCAGCCCCAGGTGAACGCAGCTTCCGGAGACATACTGGGTCTGGAAGCGCTCCTGCGCTGGAACCATCCGCAAAGGGGCTTGATCCCGCCTTCGGAGTTTATCCCTATCGCAGAGGAAACCGGGCTGATCGTCCCGATCGGACGATGGGTTTTGGTCTGTGCCTGCAGTCAGGCGGCATCATGGCCGCTTCCGGTCAGAGTCGCCGTTAACATCGCCTCGGCGCAGCTTGGAGAACCAGGATTTCGGTCGATGCTGGCAGAGATATTGCAAGGCTCGGGGTTGCCTGCGCAGCGGCTAGAGCTTGAGATAACAGAGGCGAGCGTCATCGAGGACCGGGAGCGCGCGCTTGCGGTGATCACTGAGCTGAAGGAACTGGGGGTTCAGATCGCCATGGATGATTTCGGCACGGGATATTCGTCATTGTCTACCTTGCAGATCTTTCCCTTCGACAAGGTCAAGATCGATCGCTCCTTTATAAAGGACATCAATGCGAACACCGTCTCCCAGGCCATCGTCAAGGCAACCCTTCTGCTGGCCGACTGCCTCGACATGAAAGTGATCGCCGAAGGCGTAGAGCGTCCCGAGCAGGCCGCATTTCTGCGCGGCCTCGGTTGCCATGAGCTACAGGGCTATCTTTACGGTCGACCGGTGCCGCATACAGACGTTGCTTTTTCGTTGACGCCGCCTGAACGCACCAACGTGGCAGGGGTCCACCCCGCTGGCAGATAAGGGCCGACAAGACGCCAAAGGTCGAGGGCGGAGCAATGGTTCCGTCGGGGCGTCGCTCCCCTCTCTGCAATCTCTTATGGATTTGAGCAGCGCATGGCGCTTGTCTTGGCGAAAGGCCATTACCCTCCCGCCGTCGCCAAATCAGATCGTTGCGCGGCTCTAATAAAGCCGCAGTCCACGAGGTTCGTAAGATCACGCACAAGGACCTTTTTATCACGTATTTTCCCGGCTGCGAGGGTTAGGACCCTCTTGCGACCTTAGAGGCCTCGGCCCCACCCGTAGTAGGAGGGGCGGACTTTCAGTAGGCTCGGCTTTTCCCTGATCAATCTGTTGACCGCCTTCGAGAGAGCAAGCCTGCGCAGCGTGGAATGGCTGATTACACCGTGGCCGTGGAAGTCGATCAAAAGTGCTCGCACCGAAATGCGCTCTTCATCCGAGCCGATCCACCCATCCTCGATCAGCTCCTGCAGCACGTTGAGGCATACGGCTGGAGCCTCGTCCGTTGCTGTTTCTTCGGGCGTCATCGGCTTTCTTCCGCAACGCTTTTCATGCAACCTGCGCAAGGCCGGCGTCTTCATTCGGGCCCTCGACCGGCTCCCAGTTGCAGCCGGCACGATAGCGCCAGGCCAGCCGTCCTTCCTCGTTGAGGACAATGAGGTGCATCCATCCGTTGTCGAAGAGCGGTTGGACAGATGGGTGCCGGCGCAGAACCGCTGCTATCTCTTCCTTGGGCGCCTCCAGCGCCACAGTGAGCCGTTTCGGGTCGTGCATCAAATTCGCACCGTCGTGAACTGATTGCCAGGGAAGCCCCGTCCGCAAGTTTCCGCCGTTTCCCTCCAGAACGCCGATGCCGCCCACCGCGTTGTGCAGCAATTTGTTTCCGGACCCGAACAGCGACGGGGCAACCGCGGAGCCAAAATATTGCAACCCGATCCAACTGGCCACGACGACCGGGGCGGTCAGGATCAGCTCCAGGATTTTGAAGTCGACATCACGTTGCCATTCGTAGTCATGCAGGAAGACCCGTCCGCCGAGAGAACGTCCCCGCGTCCTGGTGCGCGGCGCAGCTATGAAGGCCGAGCAGCCGGCAAGCCCGGCTTCCGGCCGCATCTGGGCCCATTGACGGCCACGTGTGCCGATCGTGTCTGCTGACGATCCGAGCAGGCGACCCGCCCGCTCTGCGCGCGTGAGGTCACCGGCTTGCTGGAGCCACGTTCCTACGGTGGTCAGCGCGGATCTTTCGATGCCTTCTGGAAGATCGCTTTCAAAAAGCGTCACATCGTCCGACGCAGTGTCATGGAGCGCGCCGACGAAGACAGTGTCGGTCGGAACGTCGATCCCCCTCGCAGCCAGGCCGTTTCTGACATCGACTTCGTTCAGCATCATCGCCAGCAGCCGCGCGCTGACATCGCCTGCATGGCCACCACATGCCCCGCATTGCAGAGCGCTGGCAAAGGGATTGTTGACGACCTTTGAACCGTGTCCGACTAGCAGAACGATGGGCGCGAAATCGGTGATGAGGCCCATCCCGCGCAAAGCACCCTCCGCGACGTCCGCCTTTCTTTCCGCAGTCATCTGATCGGAGAGTTGCAGCGGGTAGACGTTGTTGCCCGCCTTGCCTGTTGCCAAGGTCGATAGAATGAGGGGCAGGGCAGCCAGGGGACCGGCCGCTTCGACAAAGGCAAAGGAGGAGACTGCGGCGACCTTGAATCGGCTCCAAGCACGCTTGGCACGGGCGGTTATCTGCGCACCCCGATCCTTGCTGGCACTGGAAGCTTCGCACGCGAAGACCGAAGGCTCAACCAGCACCGGTAGCCGATTTTCCGAGATGACGGTGCCCCGGCGCCGGAAACTGGCGCCCACACCGAAAAAGCCGGCAAAACCGCGCGTCTGGATACCAGCGTCGGCGCTTTCGAGCGCTCGCCTGAACGTTTCCGAGCGCACGTCGATGCAGAAGGCTGCCTGAAGGCTCGGTCGTCCCGTCCGCTGGCGACTGTCGCACCTCTCTTCAAGCAAGCTCTTGAGTTCGCGCTGGTAGGCGCGTTCTGTGGCTGTTTGTAGCACCGCATCGATCAGGTCTTCAACGCCTGGCGATATCGGTTGACGATGAGCAGCGAGCGCTTCGGACCAACGCGTCCTGACGTCGGCGGGACTAATCTTGTAGAGCGCCTCTTCGAACACCAGGCGGACGGTGAGTAGCTCGAAGAGTGTTGTGTCGCGATTTCCATCTCGTTCAGCGAGCCAGTTCAGGTGCCGGGCGTGCTGGGCCCAGCCGCCCATGCTCACCAGTAGCTGATGAAAATATGTTCCCGGTTCGCCAATCCCGAGCCCTCGGCACGCATTTGAAAATGCGGCATCTGCGGTTGCGGCAGCGTGAGCGACGTGAGATGCAAAACCGCTCAGCCCCGACAACTCCGGCGTCAGGTCATGCATCGCGAAGTGACGCCAGCTTGCAAACAGCCCCTGATCTTGCGGGGCCGCCCATAGCGCTTGCCCGGAGTCGAAATAGCCGCTGGCAAAGCTCGATATGCGATCGCAAATCAATCCCTCCCAGTCCCTCCCGTCGAAGGCCGCGGCGATGCTGGCAAGCGACGGAAGGGGTGCGGAGCTGACAGGCTCGTTCGAAACACCTCGTTTTATCTGCGCAAGATCCAGTTTTGCGAACGATTCACGTGAGGCGATCGCGCCGACAATATCATCATCACGGATGGTCCCATCGCGTAGCTTTTGGACGTAATAGAAACGCGGCGGGGCAAGTCGGATGCCGGCAAGCCTTTGGAACAGCGCCGAGACATTTTCCAGGCTCTCGTTTGCCTGGCCCAGGAAAGGGTTGACGGCAACAGTGGCTTCGAGCGGCCAGGCGGGAGGGATCGCCCGGACTGCAGCTTCTGCGACGAGAAGAAGATCGTGGTTGTGAGCTGTTTGCAGGTGCATGGTCAGTCCTTGCTGATGGTTTGGGCGGCGGAAGTCGCGCCGGTGGAGCGCAGGAGTTTGTCGACGATCGGCTGCACGTAAAAGCCGTTTGAGACGTGGACGCGCAAGCCAGCGCAAGCGGGATGATGGGCCCATTTTGGCAGCAGCGCCTGCATAACGGCGATCGCGCCGAACGATAGGAGTGCGAGGACGATCAACGTCCATTCAAGGGGACCGGCCGGCGGAGGGGCAGGAAGGGCGCCGGCTGTCAGCCGCTCCAGTAAATGCTGCAGGGCAAAGTAGGCGACGGCGGTGCAGAGTGAGAACATGGTGGTGCGCAAGGTCAGCGATCTCGGCGCGGTCTCCGCCATTCCCTGTGCGACAAGGTAGGCGATGCCAAAGATGAGGATCGTGCCAAGGGCAATCGCCTGCGGCGGTTTTTCGGTGATGCCGAAGGCGATGCCGATGAACAGGTAAACCCCTATCGCAATGGCGAAAGACTTTCCGACCGCCAACATGCTTGGTGAGGAAACGGGTCCGGGTCGACGCGTTGCAAGAACCTGTTCAACAGCCGAGCCTGACGCCAGAAAAGCGTGAGCCTTATAGAGCGAGTGGGCAATGATATGGAGAAGCGCGAGCGGGAAGAGAGCGAGGCCACACTGCAGAATCATGAAACCCATCTGCGCGACCGTCGACCAGGCCAGTGACGTCTTGATTGCCGGCTGCGTCAGCATGACAACACTGCCGAACAGTGCCGTAAAGCCTCCAAGGATGATCAGGGCTGCAAGGACGGCTGGTGCCTGGACCATGATGTCTGCGAACCGAATGAGCAGGAAACCGCCGCCGTTGACAACGCCCGCATGTAGCAGTGCCGAGACCGGGGTCGGGGTCTCCATGACTTGGGTGAGCCACCCGTGTGTGGGAAACTGTGCCGAGCGCAGGAGCGCTGCAACGGCAAGCAGCCCTGCCGCCCAGTGGATCCCGCTGGTTGATTGGGAGACCTGGAGCGATGAGAGCTGAAGGCTGCCATCCGTCCACCAAAGCAAGACGAGCGCCGCGACCATGGCCAGGTCGCTCCCACGGGCAAACAGGAAGGCCTGATGCGCAGCTTTTCCAGCCTTGGGTCTATCAGAGTAGCACAAAAGAAGTTTGTTTATTGCAATGGACGAGCCCACCCATCCTACCAGCAGTCCGGCAAAGGATTCTGATTGGACGGCAAGAAGAACCGCAGCGATCGTTGTCGCCATCCACCCCATGAAGCGCGCCTGCCCATTCTCCGTATCCAGCGCTATCTGAGAATAGCGCACGACCGTCCATGATATGAATGAGACGAGAAGAAGCATTGCCACACTGACGACGTCGATGCGTGAGGCCAGAATATCGAGATGGCTCCCGGCACCGGTGGAGGTGCCGGCACCAAGGCCCAGCAGGATAGCGACACAAAATGCCGACACCAGAAGCGCAGCAATCGCGGCACTCTCAACGATAGTCGCTGCGGTGCGAGGTTTCGCTCCCGGACTGAACGCATAGGCAGCGGCCAGCAGGAATATTGTCGGACAAGCGAGTGGCGTGAGGTAAATCAAAGTCGGCTCCTGTTATGCTCAAGGAGGACCTATCCCACGCCGTGGCTCGTTAAAAATACATTGATTGCGCAATTTCGTTCTTTTAAATAGAACGATGGCAGACCTCAACTATCATCATCTCCGCTACTTCTGGGCCGTTGCACATGAGGCAAACCTCACCCGTGCCGCCTCGCTCCTCAATGTTTCCCAGTCGGCCCTGTCTCTCCAGATCAAGCTTCTGGAGGAGCGATTGGGCCACGCTTTGTTCGAGCGGCGGGGGCGTCAGCTCCACCTCACCGAGGCGGGACGTATCGCACTCGATCATGCAGATACCATCTTTGCGGCAGGCGACGAACTAATCGCCACGCTTCGGGAAAGTGGAGCAACCAGACGCACTGTTCGCATCGGGGCATTGGCGACATTGTCGCGCAATTTTCAGATGGAGTTCCTTCAACCGATCCTGGGTCGTTCGGATGTAGACCTGGTTCTTCGATCTGGCAGCTCGCGCGAGCTGATAGAGGCGTTGCAGACACTCAGCCTCGACATCGTCTTGTTGAACAAGTCTCCCGCGGCTGATCCGATCTCCGGCTTGATCGCCCAGCACGTATACGAGCAACCCGTCAGCCTTGTCGGAAAGCCGTTTCACGCCCGAACCGGCGCATCGGTAAAGGAGCTTCTGGCTGCATATCCATTGATCCTCCCAACACCGGAGAGTGGCGTTCGCTTCCAGTTCGACGCCATCGTCTCCGGCCTGGGCGTCCAGCCGCAAATTGCCGCCGAGGTCGACGATATGGCAATGATGCGTTTGCTGGCGCGGGCAGGGGCCGGACTTGCGGTTCTTCCCCCGATCGTCGTCAAGGGCGAGCTTCAGACCGGTGAGTTGATCCAGTTTGACGTCCTGCCGAGCATCATCGAAACATTCTATGCGGTTACCGTGCGAAGGCGGTTTCCAAACCCGCTGGCAGCGCTGTTGCTAAAGCGAGATCATGATTGACGCCGGGTTACTCGACCCCTTTTCACATACCGCTCATCCGCTGCAGACCGTCCAGTATCGCCCTCCGTTCGCTGAACCTTTCGCAGCCTGACGTCCTGCCGTGACACGGTGGGGTGGGGCAAACGGTCTGCTTTCGATCGGTTTGCAATCCATTCTAGCCTCCGGTCAAGACTTCGGCCAGCAGGCACCAAACGTTGCATTCCTTTCGTGAGCCAGAACTGGACTGAGAAGATGACCTTCTTTCCTGCGCTTTGAAGCTGGTCAGCATCGCAGCGATGAGACAAAACCTTCGCGATACTTCGCTGGCGTCGTTTCGAAGCGGGTCTCGAAGGCATCGTAAAAGCGGGAGAGCGACCCAAAGCCGCTTTCGAACGCAACAGAAGCGATCGGTAGCTCGGAGGAGATCAGAAGGGACTGCGCTGTGTCCAGCCGATGTCGTGTAACAGCCTGATGCATTGTCATGCCGACTGTCTTCTTGAAGACCGTCATGGCGTAGTTTGGATGAAGCCCCGCCGCGGCCCCGACAGCGGCGATGTCGATTGGGCCAAGGGCGTGTTCGGCGATATATCTCAGCATCACCTCGACTTTCGGCAGCCTGTCGGCGTCCATATCACGAGACGATACGAGAGCGGAGCCCTGTTCCCGCAGATCACGCCAGCCATCCCGTCCGATCCGTCGGATGCGCGCCACAAGCTCATCCCTGACGATCTGCTCGACTTCCTGATCGCCCGACAGCAGCTCCTCGCGCCAGCGCAGGAACATGTCCCTGTCAAAGCTTCTGACGCTGATTGCTTCGATCAGCGCGCCCCTGAAGACGGCGTCTCGAAATGGTGCCAGGCCGTGCAAGTTCACAAGAACGCTCATCGGGACGTATAGGCAAACGAAGTTCGTCGGGTCGGTCACCTCAGTGACTTGATGGGGGACCATTCCCCAGAAGAGACAAAGCTGGCCTTCCGAGATCTGAAGGAGTCGTCCATCCAACCAGTAGGTCATACGCCCTTCAAGGACGAGGTTGATCTCGACCTGGCTGTGCATGTGAGGACCGCTCATGCGGCGCACGTCAAGGCGCTCGCCCGCACAGAAGCGATGCTCTCCGAATACGACCAGCGGGTGTCTCGTCGCGCCGGAATGCACCGGAATGGATTCGTCCTCGAACATGCCTTCTCCTGTAAAACGCGGACATCTTAGTATCCAGGAAGCGTATGCTTCAAGAGCGGTAGCAGAATTCTGCGCGATGTGATGTGGCTATGGCAAGGGCCGGAGGTACTCGGACGGCCCGCTGCATATCGGTCAGGGAGGAAGAAATGACCTTTACGAACTATATTTATGCATTCGCGATGAGCACGGCATTCATGGCGTCCGGCGCCTGGGCCGGCGAGCTCGTTCTCAATTCGGATCAGTCGGATCCCGCCCCGAAAAAGGCAATGGAGGAGCTGATTGCCGATTTCCAGGCCAAAAACCCCGACATCAAGGTCAAGTGGAACAACTTCGACCACGAAGGCTACAAGTCGGCGATCAGGAACTTCCTGACTGCCGATGCGCCTGATGTCGTGGCCTGGTATGCAGGTAACCGCATGGAACCGTTCGTGAAGGCCGGGCTGTTCGATGACGTGACGGACGTCTGGAAATCAAACGGCTTCGACGACCAGTTGAAGTCCGCCGCGGCGTCCATGACCATCGACGGCAAGAAGTGGGGCGTGCCTTATACCTATTACCAATGGGGCATCTACTACCGCGCCGACATCTTCAAGGACAAGGGCATCGAGCCGCCGAAGAGCTGGGATGAATTGATTGCTGCCTGCGCGAAATTGAAAGCCGATGGCATTACCCCATTCGCAATCGGGACCAAGGCGCTCTGGCCGACGGGCGGCTGGTTCGACTACCTCGATCTGCGCGTCAACGGCTACGAATTTCACATGGACCTGACCTCTGGGAAGGTCGCCTACACGGATCCAAAGGTGAAGGCGGTCTTTGACAAGTGGGCGGAGCTTGTAAAGCCGGGCTACTTCATCGAGAACCACGCAGCACTTGACTGGCAGGACGCGATCCCCCAGTTCGTTCAGGGCAAGGCCGCCATGTATCTCATGGGGAATTTTGCGGTCGCGCCGATGAAGGACGGCGGATTGAAGGAAGACCAAATCGGCTTCCTGCAATTCCCGCAGATCACTGCCGGTCTTGCGGTTTCCGAAGAGGCGCCCACCGACACCTTCCACATTCCGGCCGCAGCCAAAAACAAGAAGGACGCCAGGACGTTCCTCGCGTATCTGGGCTCTCCGGAGGCTCAGGCGAAGATGAATGCCACGCTCGGACAGCTTCCGGTCAATAACAAGGCTCCAAAGCCTGAGGACAAGTTCCTGGAAGCAGGCTTCACGATGCTTTCGAGCGCGCACGCACTTGCTCAGTTCTACGATCGTGATGCGCCGGCGGACATGGCAAAGGCCGGCATGGAAGGCTTCCAGCAGTTCATGGTGAAGCCGGACAAGCTCGACGCGATCCTTGAGCGGCTCGATAAGGTTCGCGCCCGCGCCTACAAGTGAAGCAAAGCCGCTGAACCTACGCTGCCGGATGACTCTCCCCATTCCGGCAGCGCCTTTCGTTGAGGAAATAACAATGGTCGTCCGAAAAGCGACCCCAGCCGGCATGTGGTCAAAAAACCAGCGCCACTGGGCTCCAGTTTTGTTTCTTGCGCCAGGCGCGCTGATGTTTCTTGTCTATGTGATCGCACCTGTAGCGCAGTCGGTGTGGATCAGCTTTCACGACTGGGATGGCCTTGGCGCCATGACATGGATCGGCCTTGGCAACTATGTCGAACTTCTCGGTGACGATGCCTTCTACACTTCGCTCGAGAACAATCTTATCTGGCTGATCCTCTATCTCCTCGCCGTGCCTGCCGGGCTCGCAGCGGCGTTGTTCCTGAACCAGACGGTTGCGGGTATTCGCATCTACAAGTCGCTCTTCTTCTTTCCTTTCGTGATCAGCCAAGTCGTCGTTGGACTTATATTCACCTGGTTCTACGCGCCGAACTTCGGCCTGTTCTCCGCCCTGATACATTCGCTGACGGGCACCGAGGTCGCCATTCTCGCCGACGAGCGTTTCGTGACCTACGGCATCATCGCGGCCGGTCTCTGGCCGCAGATCGCCTATTGCATGATCCTCTACCTAACCGGCCTCAACAACATCAACCCCGAGCAGGTCGAGGCAGGGCGCATGGACAGTGCAAAGGGCTGGAGCCTGTTCTGGCACATCGTTCTGCCCCAGCTTCGGCCGGCGACCTTCATTGCCGTTGTCGTCACCGTTATTGGCGCGCTACGTTCGTTCGATCTCGTTTCGGTGATGACTGCCGGAGGACCGTACGGGTCCAGCCGTGTGCTTTCCTACTACATGTACGAGGAAGCTTTGTCGGAATACGGCTTCCGAATGGGCTACGGTGCGGCGATCGCCGTCGTCCTGTTCGTGATCATGATGGTCTTCATCACCTTCTTCCTCGTTCGCATGATCCGGCAGGAAAGGAACGCGTGATGTTTCCGACACCAGTTCAAAAAGCGTCGCCCTGGATTTCATGGGCCTATCAGATCCTCTTGCCGATACTGCTGGTCATTTGGCTTCTTCCTCTTATCGGGGTCGCACTCACCTCGATCCGCCCATCCGGTGATCTCGCTGCTGGCAACTATTTCGGCATGCCTTCCGGCTTCGCCGGCGTCGAGAACTACACCTCAGTCTTCCGGGATTCTCCGATCGGCTGGTATATCCTTAATTCGTTCAAAATCACCGTTCCAACCGTGATTGGCGCAGTCGGACTGTCGTGCCTATGTGGGTTCGCGCTTGCGGTCTATCGCTTCCGCGGAAGCCTCTTCCTGTTCTTCGTCTTCGTTGCCGGCAACTTTATTCCGTTCCAAATCCTCATGGTTCCAGTCCGCGATCTCACTCTTAAGATGGGTCTTTATGACACCGTGACCGGCCTGGTCCTTTTCCACGTCGCTTTCCAGACGGGTTTCTGCACTTTGTTCATGAGAAACTTCATCAAGGGTCTGCCCTTCGCGCTCATCGAGGCGGCGAGAGTTGAAGGCGTCTCGGAATGGAAGATATTCCGGCACATCGTTCTTCCCCTGATGCGACCGGCCATCGCAGCGCTCTCGGTTCTTATCTTCACCTTCGTCTGGAACGACTATTTCTGGGCAACTGTCCTCGTGCAGGGTCAGGCAGCCATGCCGGTCACGGCCGGACTGAACTCTCTGAACGGTCAGTGGGTCGCTGCCTGGCACCTGGTTTCTGCCGGTTCGATCGTGGCGGCGATGCCCCCGGTCCTGATGTTCTTTTTCATGCAACGGCACTTCATCGCCGGGCTTACTCTTGGAGCAACCAAAGGATGACTGAGATCGTCACAATGACGAGCGGCCCGCTTTCCCTCGTAATTGGTCTACCCACAGCAGGGATGCCGGAAATCATTTCCTTTGGGTTGAAAGCTGCGACGGGCCGGATTTGGCGCGACGATATGCGGTCGAGCCGGGTCAACGGCATGGATGAGGCCGGGCCTTCGGCGGTCCTTCTACCGACAGGAGGCCTCGGTTATTTCGGTTGGCCTGCCATTTCAGGCCATCGTGACGGACGAGACTTCGTTCTACAGTTCCGGGATTGGAAGGCCAGGCACGACGGATCGACGACTACTCTGCACGCCGTAGATCCGGTGGCGGCGATCGAGATCGCAATCAACATCTGTATGAGTAACTCTGGTGTCCTGTCCATGTCGACCTTCCTCACGAACCGCGGCGCAGAATACACGGTGGATCGCTGCATGGCCGCGAGCTTTCTTCTTCCGCAGGGGGAGGCTACGCTGAATTACTTCACGGGCATGTGGGGACGCGAGTTCCAATCGAGGTCGTGTCGCGTCGATCACTCGCTCTGGCTACAGGAAAACAGACGCGGGCGAACGTCCCACGACAAGCCTCCACTTATCTCGGTAGAGGTAGGAACGCAAAACCTCTTGTTCCATCTTGGATGGAGTGGCAATCACGTGATCGCCGTGGATGTTCTCGACGACGGCCGGCGTCTTGTCCACCTTGGCGAGCTTTTCGAGCCGGGCGAGATCAGGCTTAAGAGGGGCGCGACCTATAGCAGCCCAGTCGCGTACGCTTGCAGCGACGACGCCTGCTTCCATGCGTTCGTCCGTGATGAGCTATTGCTCTGGCCCAAGGGGATAATGAAGCCTCGTCCGGTCATGTTGAACACTTGGGAGGGGAACTACTTCGATCACCGTCTGGATTCGCTCAAAGCGCAGGCAGACGCTGCGGCGGCACTCGGGATTGAGCGTTTCGTGCTCGACGACGGCTGGTTTGGCAAGCGGGACGACGACACGACAAGCCTCGGCGACTGGACTGTCGACAGCCGCAAGTATCCCGATGGCCTGACGCCGCTTGTCGATCATGTCATTGGACTGGGGATGGAATTCGGCATCTGGTTCGAACCTGAAATGGTGAGTCCTCAATCCGACCTGTTCAGGGCTCATCCCGAATGGGTTCTTCAGGTTGACGGTCGCCCATTGCTCCTCTCCAGGAACCAGTTGGTTCTCGACCTCAGTAGGCCGGAGGTCGGCGAATACCTTTACGGGGCGATTTCGGCTTTGCTTTCGAAGCACGCCATATCATACGTGAAATGGGACATGAATCGCGACTTGACCCATGTGGGCGGCCGCGACGGCACGGCGCGAACCTCTGCGCAGACGCAAGCGGTGTATACTCTGATGCACCGCATTAGGTCGGCTTTCCCGCATGTGGAGATCGAATCCTGCGCTTCGGGAGGCGGACGGATAGACTTCGGCGTCCTTCGTTACACGCACCGGGTCTGGACATCGGACTGCACTGTCGCGCTAGAGCGGTTGGAGATTCAACGCGGTGCGTCGTCTTTGCTACCGCCCGAGATCCTGGGGGCGCATATCGCAGCCTCGCCGAACCACCAGACGGCTCGTCGTTTGTCGCTT
>Ga0102589_1003811_pt1 | contig 15035 bp, 12 predicted proteins | sample AraplaMF_Col_mLB_FD_76858 | JGI IMG/M metagenome (GOLD analysis project Ga0102589, IMG submission 76858) | Arabidopsis root microbial communities from the University of North Carolina, USA - plate scrape MF_Col_mLB | ecosystem: Host-associated > Plants > Roots > Endosphere | place: USA... | reverse complement strand
AGGCGGTGTCATTCCGCCGAACGGGTCGCTGGTGTTCGAAGTCGAACTGCTCGACGTTCGCGAGCACGCAAGCCCGTCGACTCGACCTTAGGCCGCAATCGCGTCGCGCGCCTTCGCGGCGATCTCGAACGATCGCAGCCGGGCCGCGTGATCGAACACGTTGGCGGTGATCATCAGTTCGTCGGGACGGTGGCGTTCGATGAAGGCGGCGATGCCGTCGCGGACGGTGGTTTCGTCGCCCACCACCGCACAGGCCAGTGCCTGCTCGACGCCGCTCTTCTCCAGCGGCGTCCAGTACGACTCGATGTCGTCGATCGGCGGCGGGATCAGTCCCGGCTTGCCACGACGCAGGTTCACGAACGCCTGCTGCTGCGTGGTGAACAACCGGCGCGCCTGCGCATCGGACTCCGCGCCGACCACGTTGAGGGCCAGCATCGCGTACGGCTGCGCGAGGCGCTTGGACGGCTGGAACTCGCGCCGGTAGGAGGCCAGCGCCATGTCCATCGCATCGGGCGCGAAATGCGAAGCGAACGCGAACGGCAGGCCCAGCTGTGCCGCCAGCCGCGCCGAGAACAGGCTCGACCCGAGCAGCCACACCGGCACGTCGAGGCCGGCGCCGGGCACGGCGCGCACGGCCTGCGCGGGTTGCACCGGCTCGAAGTAATGCAGCAGCTCGACCACGTCCTGGGCGAACATGTCGGCGGCTTCGAAATAGCGGCGCAAGGCATGCGCGGTGGCGTGGTCGGTGCCCGGCGCGCGTCCCAGCCCAAGGTCGATGCGACCCGGGTACAGCGACGCCAGCGTGCCGAACTGCTCCGCGACCTGCAGCGGCGCGTGGTTGGGCAGCATGACGCCACCGGCACCGACGCGGATCGTCTTCGTGCCGCAGGCGACATGGCCGATCAGCACCGCCGTTGCTGCGCTGGCGATGCCGGGCATGTTGTGGTGCTCGGCCAGCCAGAAGCGCTGGTAGCCGTGGCGCTCGGCGTGCTGCGCCAGGTCGAGGCTGTTGGCGAAGGCCTGCGCGGCGTCACTGCCTTCGGTGATCGGGGCCAGGTCGAGGATTGAGAATGGAATGGCAGGCGCATGAATCATCGGTGCACTCCCTGGCACGATCACCACAAATCAAAAACCACGCCGTCGCGCTCGTTGTCCCAGATGGTGCTGAACACCCACCAGCGCCCGTGCTCATGGCAGAGCTGGATGCTGTTGGCGCCGCGCTTGAGCAGCACCTTCGAATCCGCCGCCGGCCGCGCTTCGTAGCGGCTCCAGACGTGCGCGACCTGGCCGAAGCGCTCAACACGCTGCTCGATCTCGACTTCATGGAAATCGTTGGCGGCAAAGAACGGGGCGACATCGAGGATGTAGCTGTCGACGTCGAACACCATCGCCCGCGTGGTGCCGTCTGCATCGACCACCGTGCGCAGGCTGCGCGCCTGCGGATGCTGCAGATAGCGGAAGCGCGCCCAGTCGCGCGGCGCGCCGGCCGCACCGGAGATGCACTCGTAGATCGCCCGCACCAGGCGCGGGATGTCCTGGGTGTCCTGCCACCAGCGCTGGTCGTCGTCCATCGAAGCAATCCTCCTGGAAGCAGCCTCGGGCGTCCGCCGTGAGGCGATTGTGAGCGGCCGCCGTCAGCCCGATGCCTTGCCGTTTTCGCCTTCCGCCACCGGCACCAGGCGCAGGTCGTGGAAGTCGAAGCTGAAGTCGGTCAGCGGCGAGATCGCCTCCATCCGCGCCTCACGTATCCCGCCATCGGCATCGAGGGCGAAGGTCACGAACGCATCGGCGTTGAGCCAGCGCTCGTTCCAGCGGACCACGAAGGTGTCGTTCTGCCAGGGCGTGAGTTCGCCCACGAGTTCCGGCGTGCGGCTGAAGCGCATGACCAGCTTGTCGCCGCGCTGCTCGACCAGGACGTCGCCGTACCACGGGTCGCGGTAGGTGCGGGCATAGCGTGCCAGCGGCAGCGACGGCGGCGCAGCAGCTGCACGCGCGGCCAGGTGCTTGTTCCAGTCCTCATCGGCCTTGCCCTGCGACTTCGCCAGGGCGGCAGCGTAGGCGGCGGTCCAGTCGGTCTTCGGTGCATCGAGGTAGGCATCGAGCACGCGCAGGGTCACGGCGTTGAACGCGCCGCCTACCTCGGCATTGGTCAGCACGATTACCCCCAGCTTGTGCTGCGGCACCAGGGTCAGGCGCGAGACCATGCCCGGCCAGCCGCCGGTGTGCCACACCAGCTTGCGCCCACGGTAGTCCGACAGCTGCCAGCCCTCGCCGTAGCCGAGGAAGTTGGGCTTGGCCGCTTCAAGCTCCGGCACCGAAGGCTTGGCGATCGGGATGGGCGTCAGCACCGACCACATGCCTTGCTGCCGCTCCTCGCTGAACAAGCGATGCTCGCTGCCGCGCGCGTCGCGGTAGGTGCCGCCGGCCAGCTGCATGTTCATCCACTGGCTCATGTCGTGCACGCTGGAATAGATGCCGCCGGCGCCGGAGACATTGCCCCACGACATGCGCGGTGCCGGCTTGAGGTCCTTGAAGTCGGCCTTGGCATAACCGGTGGCGACGTTGTCGCGCGGGCGCAGCGCATCGCTGTTGAAGCGCGTGTCGCGCATGCCCAGCGGGGTGAAGATGCGCTGCTGCAGGAACTGCGCATAGCTCTGGCCGCTGGCTTTCTCGATCACCAGCTGCGCCACGCCGTAGAGGATGTTGTCGTAGGCGTACTGGCCGCGGAAGCTGCCGGTCAACGGCACGTCCTTGAGCCGGCGCGCGACTTCTTCGGTGCTGTAGTCGGTGCCGGGCCAGTACAGCAGGTCGCCGGCGCCCAGGCCCAGGCCGCTGCGATGCGCGAGCAGGTCGCGCACGCGCATCTCGCGGGTGACGTACGGGTCGGACATGCGGAACCACGGCAGGTGGTCGATGACGCGGTCATCGAGGCTGAGCTTGCCTTCGTCAGCCAGGATCGACAGCGCCGCGGCCGTGAACGCCTTGGTGTTGGAGGCGATCGCGAACAGGGTGTTGGCGTCGACGGGTTTGCCGCTGCCTTCCAGCTCGCGCTTGCCGAAGCCGCGCTCGAATACGATCTGGCCGTCCTTGACGATGGCCACGGCGATGCCCGGCACGTCGAACTGCTTGCGGACGCCATCGACGTAGGCGTCGAAGTCCTGCAGTTGCGGCGGCAACCCGGCCTGGGTCGCAACCTGCTGTGCACCGGCGGCGCCCTGCACCGCCAGCGCCAGGCCCAGTACGGCGCATTGCGCCGGAATGAATCGCAAAGACATGCGTTGATCAACTCCCCGAAGATGAGGCCACCTTAGCCAAAGTGCGCCCCCGCCCCAACCCCTTCCCTTTGCCGGACAAGGCGGCGCAGGCAGCAGGCATAATTCCCCTCCCCCGCAGCCTTGCCGACGATGCCCGCCCAGACTCCCCCATCACGCTTGGCCATCATCGGCGGCGGTCCCGCCGGCCTGATGGCGGCCGAGGTCGCTCACGCGGCCGGACTACAGGTGGATTTGTTCGAGGCGAAGGGCTCGGTCGGCCGCAAGTTCCTGATTGCCGGCAAAGGCGGCCTCAACCTCACCCATGGCGAGCCGCGCCCCGGGTTCGACCTGCGCTACGGTTCGCGCCGCGGCGAGATTGGCGCATGGCTGGACGATTTCGACGCCGATGCCTTGCGCGAGTGGGCCCGCAGCGGCTTCGGCATCGAAACGTATGTCGGCACGTCAGGCCGGGTGTTCCCGATGGACCGCAAGGCGGCGCCGCTGCTGCGAGGCTGGGTCCGTCGACTGCGCGAGAGCGGCGTGAGCTTCCACGTCCAGCACCGCTGGCTGGGTTGGCGGGACGACGGCGCACTGCACTTCGACACCCCCGAGGGTGAGGTCGCGATCCAACCTGACGCGACCGTGCTCGCACTCGGCGGCGGCAGCTGGCCCGAGCTTGGCTCCGACGGTGCCTGGGAACCACTGCTGCAAGCGCGCGGCGTCGACATCGCCCCACTGCAACCGTCCAACTGCGGTTTCGACATCGGCTGGAGCGAGCACTTCGCCACGCGCCATGCCGGCGCGCCGCTGAAACCCGTCGTCGCCCACTGGCGCGATGCCGGTGGCGGATACCACGAGCTGCAGGGCGAATGCGTCGTCACCGCGACCGGTATCGAGGGCAGCCTGGTCTATGCCCTGTCGGCGACGCTGCGTGATGCGATCGCGGCCCACGGCGAAGCGCGCATCGAGCTGGACCTGGCACCGGGCCGCGACCTGCAACGCCTGCAACACGACCTGGCGCGCCCGCGCGGCGGTCGCAGCATGAGCGAGCACCTGCGGCGCCACGCCGGCATCGCGGGCGTGAAGACCGGTCTGCTGCATGAAGTGCTCGACAAGGACGCGATGCACGATGACGCGGTGCTGGCGCGCACGATCAAGCGCTTGCCCTTGCGCCTGCTGCGCCCGCGCCCGATCGCCGAAGCGATCAGCAGCGCCGGTGGCGTGCGCTTGGAGGCACTCGATGATGCGCTGATGATCCGCGCGTTGCCGGGCGTGTTCTGCGCCGGCGAAATGCTCGACTGGGAAGCGCCGACGGGCGGTTACCTGCTGACCGCGTGCTTCGCCAGCGGCCTGCGCGCCGGGCGCGGCGCGGTCGACTGGCTGACGCGCTGAGCGGATCAGCCCTTCGCCGGCGCAGTCACCGGAAGGTACATCGTGCTCGCACACAGTTCGATGCCCTTGGCACTCGCCGCCGGCATGTCGCTGCCTTTCAGGCCGATGACCTTGACCATGTCGCCGCCCGCCTGCGTCACCTTGGCCAGGGCGATGAAGCCGGTCTGGCTGCCGCCGCACATGGCGTTCGCCGGCATCTGCGTCGGCGGCGTCTGCTCAAGCACGCGACGCAGTTCGATCTCCTGGTCGGCCGCCACCATCATCGCCTGGGCATAGGTGTTGCCGGGCGAGTACTGGTCGGCACCGTTGACGATTGCCACGCGCTCGGTGGTGAAGCTGGCGCCGTTGTCGCCGCGCATCGAGTTGTCGTCGATGGTGAGCTTGCCCGTGACCGCCGTCGCCACCGGATTGCCCGGCTCGAACTCGCCCATCGCCACGGCTTTCACCATCGGCGGCGCCGCGCGCTCGACTGGCTCGGCGTTGACGTCCGGCTGCGGATTGGCGGCCGGTGCTGGAGCCGTGATCTCTTCCGGCGGGGCGCTGTTGACCGGCGCCTGCTTGTCACACGCTGCAAGCAGCAACGTGGCTGCGGCCACCATGGACAGGGCCCTGTTCGTACCCATCGCTCGTGCTGATGCCATCAGTGTCCTCGCTAGTCTTGATCCGCGGCGCTGGCGTCCCGGCAAACGTGCTGCACCGCGTTCGCTGCCCTCAGGCAGCGTCGTCGATCGCCGGGTCGACCAGGGGTTGCAGTTCGGGGTCGAGCGCCACGCGCTCGTCGAACACGAAGCAGCGACCGTCGTAATGGCGTCCACCAACGCGTTCAAAGTAACCCAGAATGCCGCCATCGAGCTGCAATACGTTGCTCATGCCCTCGGCCTGCATCCACAACGCCGCCTTCTCGCAACGGATGCCACCGGTGCAGAAGCTCACCACCGTGGCGTCACCGAGCGCATCGCGATGCGGCTCCAGTGCCTGCGGCAGGTCGGTGAAATTGTCGACCGGCAGCGTCAACGCATCGTTGAACGTGCCGTAGCCGAACTCCTCGCGGTTGCGCGTGTCGAGCATCACCACGCGCTTGCCGTCGTCGTCGTGGCCCTGGTCGAGCCAGCGCGCGAGCGTTTCGGGCATCACGGCCGGTGCACGCCCCACCAGCGGCGAGGCGTTGTCACGGCGGAAGCTGATGATCTCCGGCTTGACCTTCACCTTCAGCCGCGCGAACGGCTGGCGCCGGCTGCGGCTGAACTTCACGATCAGGTCGGCAAAGCTCGCCTGCGCGCGCAGCGCGTCGAGGAAGCTTTGGATGCCCTCTTCGGTGCCGGCCAGGAACAGGTTGATGCCCTCGCCCGCCACCAGCATGGAGCCGCGCAGGCCCAGGTCCTCGGCGCGCGATCGCAATTGCGCGGCAAGGTCCTCGGGATTCTGGATGGGGGTGAAGTGGTAGGCAGCGATATTGAGCAGCATGGTGCGCATTGTAAGCGCCACCGGGCGAGCCTTAGCCCTAGCACCCAAGTCATTGATTAATCAGGATTCATCAGCGACTGCTGGCGGAGCCATCCGGCGGCCAGGGAGAGCCAGGCCAGGATCGCCAGCACCACCAGCTTCTGGCTCAGTCCCCGCGGCAGCTCACGCCACAGCGCGAGCACCCATAGCGCCGCGAAGCAGAACAGGGCGAGGCAGAAAGCGACGGCGAAGCAGCTGCGCCAGTGTGGGTCGGAGCGGAAGCGCCACGACTGCCAGAGCATGCCCAGGGCCGTGAACAGGAACGCCAGCGGCGCGGAGATGGCGTGGACGATCGCACCGGTGGTCAACGCGCGGCCGCCACCGAGGTCGGTCTCGGCCTGGGCAGTGATCGCCAGCGCCATCGAGCCAAGCATGAACAGCACCAGCACCCCCTGCCTTCCCGGCCCTGCGACCGTGACGCGGTAGTAGCCGATCGCCATCACCGCGATGGCAGTGGCCAGGGAAACGTAGGCGAACTGCAGCCACGGCCCGTAGGGGCCGATCAGGTAGAAGCTGAGCGGCACCCGGATCCAGTCGAGGTCTTCGCGCAACACATGCACGGCGACCGCGGTAGCGAGGAACCAGGCGATGGCCACCAGCGCGACGGTGCCCAGGTTGCGGGCCAGCGCCCGCTCCCTGTGGTTGATGCCAACGGAGACATCGACTCCCGACATCGCCTCGACCTCGATGGATTCGCTTTCAGTTGGTGATCAGCGCACGCCCATGAAATCCAGCTTGCCCACCGCGACGCCGTTGTGGCGCAGCAGCGCATATGCGGTAGTAACGTGGAAGTAGAACTGCGGCAGGCCATAGTGCAGCAGGTAGGCCGTACCGGTGAAGCGGCGCTCCTTCGGCGTACCCGGGCGCAGCACGATCTCGCGCTCGTGGCTGCCTTCGAACAGCAGCGGGTCGAGGCCGTCGATGAAGGCCAGCGTGCGCGAAATGCGCGCATGCAGCTCGGCGAAATCCTGCTCGGTGTCGTCGTAGGCCGGGACCTCGACATCGGCCAGGCGTGCCGGGACGCTCTTGGCGAAATCGCAGGCGATCTGCACCTGGCGCACCAGCGGGAACATGTCCGGGAACAGGCGCGACTGCAGCAGCACGCTGCCGTCGATCTTCTTCTCGACGGCGTAGGCCTCGGCCTTCTCCAGCAGGCCGGCCATGGCGCCGAGCATCTGCCTGAACACCGGAACGGATGCGTCGTACATCGAAATGGTCATGCCTTGCCTCGCGTGGGTTGACGTAGCCGGGCATGGTACATGGCGCCGGCGTCCGCCTTGTCGCTGCATTGCGCAACATAGCGTCCCGATCACCAGCCGATGCCGATACCGACGCCGGCCGACTGCTCGCTGCCACTGAACGCCGCACCCACCGACAGCGAGACATTGCGCTTGACCAGCCGCTGGTAGCCGACCGCCAGTGCTTCCTCGCCTTCCGCGTAGCCGGCACCGACCGAAACCCGGTTGAGCGTCTGGATGTTGGCCGCGCTGCTGGCCATGTGCACCATCGCCGCGGTCATCGCGCCCTGGCGGTTGATGCGCTGGTCGGTGGCGCGGAACTCGTCGTTGACCTCGCCGCGCAGGTCCTCGATCGCCTGCATCGGCAGGGCCACGATCTGGCTGACCTGCTGGTCGGTGTAGGCGTTGGCCTGGTTCAGGGTCGCCACCGACTGGTTCGACAGCTGCTGCACGTTGACCGCGTCGGTCGCGGCGGATCCCTCGGCGACATTGACCACCTGGCGCGCATTGCCGGCGGAGCCGACCGAAACGGTGTTGTCGCGGTCGGCCACCGAGTTCGCGCCGACGGCGACGCTGTTGGCTGCAGTCGCGCTGGCACCGCCACCGGCGGCCACGCTGTTGCTGCCGATGGCGGACGCAGTGGCCGCGCCGCCGTTGGCGGTGAAGCGCAGGTCGCGACCGGCGCCCACTCCGCCACCGCCGCCATTGGCCTCGATGCTGGTGACCCGACCGTCGAGGTTGGCCAGCGCATTACCGACATCGTTGAACACGTTGCCACCGATCGTGTAGCTGGGCGGGGTGATCACGCCACCCGGGGCGACCGCCGCACCGCCACCGAACATGGCAACCACTTGCTGGCTCATCGCCGCCAACTGACCGACATTGACCGCATCGGTGACGGCACTGCCGGCGGCGACGTGGGTCACCTGGCGCTCCGCCCCGGCACTGCCCACCGAGACCTCGCCGAACGAGTTCTGCGGAGCAGTCAGCGCAAACGCGGTGTAACCGGTCTGCGCGCCGACCGCCGTCTGCGATGCCGAACCCAGCGCCACGCTCAGGGCGTGGGTCGCGGTCGCGCCCGCACCCAGCGCCACGCCCTGCTCGGCGTTGACCTGGGCCTGGCTGCCCATCGCGATGCCGGAAGCGAGCAGCACCTGCGCGTCGCGACCAATCGCAATCGCCCCGGGAGCGGTTGAGCCCACCACGGCACCATTGCCAATGCCAATGCCGTTGTCGCCATTGACCACGGTGGTTGGACCGACCGCGATCGCGTCAGTCCCGACCGCGAGCGAATCGGCGAGCACGGAGTTGGCGTGGAAGTAGGCCGTGCTGGTCGTCGTGACGGCGTTCAACGCACCCTGCAACTGCCGCAACGTCACCGCGTCCTGTGCTTCAGTACCGTCGGCGACATTGATGATCTGGCGATAGGACGTGCCCGAGCCGACCGAGACCGCGCCCAGCAGCACGGCATCGGTGGTGTCGACGGGAATCGCGGTCGAACCGGCGGGGATCGAACCCGTTGTCGGTGCGAGCGCGCGGTCGGAGACCGACGCAGACCCAAGCGCGACCGCGCCACTGACGGATGCCACCGTTCCGAAGCCCAGTGCCGTGCCCTGTGCTGCCGTCACGCTGCTGGTTGCGCCCAGTGCGGAGGCCTGCGTCGCGCCGGTGGCGATGATTGCCCCAGCGCCAACCGCCGTGCCCTGGTCGGCCTCGACCCGGGCGTTGTTGCCGAGCGTCGTGTCTTCTGGTCCGGCCGCGAAGCTGGTGCGGCCAATGGCGATGCTGCCCACGCCACCGGCGATGCTCGCCTGTCCGACCGCGATCGCGCTGTCGGCCTGCGCCCACGCGTCCGCGCCGACCGCCACCGAGTTGATGCCGTCAGCTTCGCTGAACTGCCCCAGCGCCGACGACGCGGTGCCGACGGCGCGGGCCGAGCGTCCCAGTGCCGTGGCGAACGCAGCAGTCGCCTGTGCTCCGCTGCCGACCGCGGTGGTGTTCTGCTGATTGGCGACGGCGCCAGCGCCAGCCGCAACCGATGCCGCGCCGGTCGCCTGCGCATCATCGCTGCCGTCGTTGAGTCCCTCGGCCTTGAAGTAGCGCAGGCCGCCAGTGGCCGTGCTGAGCTGGCTGACATTGACCGCATCCGTCGGCGCCGTGCCGGCGGCGACGTTGACGATCTTGCGTTCGCCACCGACGGTGCCGACGGACACCGTGTTGGCCTGGTCGGCGACGGAGGCGTTGCCGATCGCGACCGCATTCACTGCGGTCACGCGGCTGCCGAATCCGAGCGCGGTACCTTGGGAAACGGTGACATTGCTGGTCGCACCAAAGGCCGACGACTGCAGCGCGCCGACGGCGATGACGCTGTCGGCGCCCACCGCCGTGCTCTGGTCAGCCAGTACCTGCGCGCCGCTGCCGATGGCGGTGTCGTCAGGTCCGGCGGCCCGGCTGGCCGAACCGAGCGCGGTACTGCCGGCACCCACTGCGGCACTGCCGCGACCACCCGAGAAGGCATCGACCGCCGAGGCGATCGAGTCCGCACCCAGTGCCAGTGCACCGGTCTGCGAGGCATTGGCAGAACGCCCCAGCGAAGTCGCGTTGGACGCAGTCGCCTGCGCGTTGTTGCCGACCGCCAGCGCTTCGCTTGCCGTGGCATCGGCGGACTGCCCGAGCGAAACGCTGAGCGAACCGGTCGCGGTGGCGTTCTGGCCCAGCGCGGTGCTGACGTTGCCCTGCGCCAGCGCCGAGGTACCCAATGCCACGGAGTTGCTGCCGATCGCACGCGCCCCTTGGCCGATGGCGCTGGCCTGCGGCCCCTGCGCATTCGACGCCGTGCCGAAGGCGACGCTGTTCTGGCCGTTGGCGATCGCGTTGGCGCCCACGGCGGTGGCGTCGGAGTTGTTGGCGCGGCTGTTGTTGCCGATCGCGATGCCGCGGCTGACCGGCGTCCCGCTCGGGTCGTTCGCTGCCACTATCGCGTTGGTGCCCAGCGCGAGGCCATCGACCGAATTGACCTGGCTGGTGTTGCCGATCGCGATGCCATTGGCGCCGATCGCGCTGGACTGGAAGCCGATGCCGATGGTGTTGCCGCCGCTGGCCACCGCCAGCGTACCGATGGCCGCGCTCTGGATGCCCGTCGCCGCTGCGCCAGCGCCCAACGCCAGGCTCGCGGTCGTGGTCGCACGTGACTGGTAGCCCAGCGCGGCACTGCCCAGGCCCGAAGCCTCCGCATCGGTGCCGATCGCGGTGCTGGCGTCGATCAATGCACGACTGCTGGAACCGACGGCGATCGAACCAAACCCGTTCGATTGCGCCGCACTGCCCACGGCAACGCTGCCTGCACCTGTCGCTTGAGTGACCTCGCCGGCCTCCACCAATCCGTTGCCGTTGACGTCGTTCCAGCTGCCGATGGCGATGCCGAGCGTGCTGGTGGCCACGCTCCGGTAACCGATCGCCATCGAGCTGAGGCCACTGGCCAGCGAATTGGCACCGCTGGCGATCGAACGCAATCCCGTCGCCTGCGCATCGTCGCTGCCATCGCCCAGGCCTTCGGCCTGGAAGTAGCGGATGCCCTCGGTGGCCTGGACCACGGCGTCGAGCTGGCTCATGTTGACGCCATCGGTCGGCGCGGTGCCGGCAGCGAGATTGACGATCCTGCGCTGCGCCGCGGCTGTGCCGACGGACACGGTATCGGCCTGGTCGGCGACGGAACCCGTACCCAGCGCGACAGAGTTGGTGGCGGACGCTGTCGAGGAGAACCCCACCGCGGTTGCATCCGCCGCGCTGGCGATCGCCTCGGTTCCCAGTGCGGTCGCATTGCCGCCGGTAGCGCTGGCGTTGCTGCCGCATACGAAAGAACCTGCGCCGGTCACCGTCTGGGCGAACGCGCCGGTGCACGATGCCTGCGCAAAGGCCAGCGGCGATGCACCGACAAGCACCAGCGCCACTGCAATGCGCAGCACCTGTGACGGGCGACGACGGTTGTTCCCAGACACGCCATGGATGGTGTTCACGATGACTCCTCATGCGAGCAGCGAGTGTGTGTAGCAATCACATGCTTGCCGGAGGCTCACGCCTTGGACGTGGAGTTGCCGTGAAAGAATTCACACATGCCGGGCGAGGTGCGCGGCATGGTTCTTGCTCGCGATCGGGTCGCAATGGCGATGCACTGCATGTTGCAAGGCCGCACAACGCATGCCTTGCAGCGCTCAGGTCGCCGGTACCAGCGCGTGACCCTCCGCCAGGCGCGCATACAGCGCCTCGAGCCTGCGGCCCATGCCTTCCGAGCCCCATGCACGGGCATCCTTGGGGCCGGCGGCCGCCAATTGCGCGCGCAATTCAGGCGAACGCAGCAAGCGCGCGACATGGCGTGCGAAATCCTCGACATCCGGCTCGGCCACCAGCGCGCTGCGCGCATCACGCAGTACGGTCGCCGTGCCCATGACCGCGGTGGACACGATCGGCACGCCCAGCGCCATCGCTTCTATCAGCACCAGGCCCTGTGTTTCAGTGGGCGACGCGAACACGAACGCATCGCCGGCGCGGTAGGCATCGAGCAGCGTGGTGCGACGGTCGAGGTTGCCGAAGAAGCGCACGTGACCCTGCAGGCCCAGCTCCTGGACCAGCCGGCGCAGGCGTGGTTCGTCGGGGCCTTCGCCGGCGATCAGGAACAGCAGGTCCGGGAACGCCGCGACCAGCTTGCGCACGACCCGCAAGAGGAAGCCGATGTTCTTTTCCAGCGAGAGGCGACTGACCGTCACCAGCGTCGGCCGCTCCGGCGAGACGCCATGTGCAGCGCGGAAGCGGGCGCCATCGCCGTTGCGGAACTGATCGAGGTCGATGCCGGTCGGGATCACCGTCGACGGCGTGGTCACGCCGTAGCGGTCCAGCACGTCGACCATCTGCTGGCTCGGCACGATCAGTTCGTCGACGCTATGGCACAGGTGGCGCGATGCGCGTCGCGCCAGCAGGCGGGTCAATGCACTCGGCAGCCATGGCAGGTAATGGCCGACGTACTCCTCGAAGTAGGTGTGGTAGGTCTCCACCGTCGGCCAGCCGCCATGGCGCGCCAGCCGCACGCCGAGCGAATGCGCGCGGAATGGGGTGTGGATGTGGATCACGTCCCACTCGCGCTCGCGAAGTGCCGCCTCGGCACGGGCAAGGTCGCGGGCCTTCATCAGGCGGTCTTCGGGATCGAAGAAGATCTCGCGCGACGGCAGCCGCTGTATCTCGAATCCTTCGTTGCCGTCATCCACGGCCTGCTGGTCGGTGCCGTAGTCGGGGGCGACCAGGGTGACCGCGTGCCCCATCCGCGTCAGTCCCTGGGCGAAGGTGCGGATCGAGGTGGAGACGCCATTGATGCGCGGGAAGTACACGTCGGACAACATCAGGATGTTCATGCCGGTCTCGCCTGGGCCCGTGCCCGCGCCACGACGATTCCACAGGCTGAACGTTACCGTTTTGTCACAAAGACGCGGTTCGTTGCCGTTCCGGCCGATCAGGGCTCCTGGACGTCCGTCCAGCGCTGCGGTCCGGCCCCGTGTTCGCCCAGCACGTCGCCCGGATTGGCCAGGCGGCAGCGCTCCAGCGACAGGCAACCGCAGCCGATGCAGTCGTCCAGCGTGTCGCGCATCTGGATCAGCTGCTGGATGCGGGTATCGAGTTCCTCGCGCCACATCGCCGACAGCCGGGTCCAGTCGCGACGCGTCGGCGTGCGCGCCTCCGGGAGGCTGGCCAGTGCGTCGCGGATGCTGGCCAGTGGCATGCCCACGCGCTGGGCGGCGCGGATGATGGCGATCCGACGCAGCATGTCGCGCGAGTAGCGGCGCTGGTTGCCTGCGGTGCGCTGGCTGTGGATCAGGCCCTTGGCTTCGTAGAAGTGGAGTGCGGACACCGTCGTCCCGCTGCGTTGCGCCACTTCACCGACGGTGAGCTCGTCGTGGGATGCCATTGCCATTGCCCTTGACCTCAACTTAACTTGAGGTTCTATCCTGCTCGCCGTGTTCAATTCTGGTCAAGTCCTGCTCACTTCATGGATACCCGCAACGCGCGCGACGGTTACGACACCCGATCCGTTCCGGCCGCAGCCGCCATGCAGGCCGTCGTCTTCGACCGCTACGGGCCTGCCGACGTGCTGCGCCTGGCGCAGTTGCCCCTGCCGCACCCTGCCCGCGGCGAGGTCCGCGTGCGCGTGCGCGCCGCCGGCGTGCAGCCTGCAGACTGCTCGACGCGCAGCGGCTGGTTCGCGCAACGCGGCATCGGCCAGGCGCCGTTCCCGCGCCAGCTCGGCAATGAGTTCGCCGGAGTAGTCGAGCAGGTGGGCGCCGACGTCGACGGCCTTGTTGCCGGCGACGAAGTGCTGGGCTGGACGACGGCCAATGCTTACGCCGAGGCGGTCGTGGTGCCCGCGGACCAGCTCGTCGCCAAGCCGGCGATGATGACCTGGGCCGTGGCGGGATCGCTGTCCGCCTCCGGGCAAACCGCGCACACGGCCGTGCAGGCGCTGGCCATCGCTACAGGAGACACCGTGCTGGTGCACGGCGCGGCCGGCGGCGTCGGCACCATTGCCGTGAAACTGGCACGGCTGCGCGGTGCGCGCGTCATAGGCACTGCCAGCCGCGAGAACCACGACTACCTGCGCCACCTCGGCGCAGAGCCGGTGCTGTACGGACCGGGCCTGGCCGCGCGCGTGCGCGAACTTGCGCCGGAGGGCGTGCAGGCCGCGCTCGACGGCGCCGGGCGCGGGGCGCTGGACGCGTCGATCGCGCTCGGCATCGAACCTTCGCGCATCGCCACGCTGGTTGCCTTCGAAGACGTGCAACGCCTGGGCGTGCGCGGTGTGCGCAGCGACCGCAACCGGGCGCGCCTGCAGGAGCTGGTCGACCTGTATGACGGCGGACGGCTGCGTGTGCACGTGCGCGACATCTATCCGTTGTCGCATGCCGCGGTGGCCCATCGCGATGTCGAGAACGGGCACGGGCGCGGCAAGGTCGTGCTGATGGTCTACAGCACCTTCGGGCATGCGCTGTGAATGGTGATACCGCGGCACCGGCTTCGTACGACAACGAAGACGGCGGCCTGCTCGACCGCCGCTATCGCGGTGTCACGCTCGGCGCGGTGGCGCTGGTCGCGTTGTACGCCTTCGAGGCGCTCGCCGTCGCCACCGCGATGCCGACAGTGGCGCAGGCGCTCGACGGCCTGCCGCTGTACGCCCTCGCCTTCGGCGGCACCCTCGCCGCCTCGGTCGTCGGCATGGTCGTGGCCGGCCGCTGGGGCGACCGGCGCGGGCCGGCACCGCCGCTGCGCCAGGGCATCGCATGGTTCAGCGTCGGCCTGCTGATCGCCGGCCTGGCGCCGTCGATGTGGGTGCTGATCCTCGGCCGCATCGTCCAGGGCTACGGCGGTGGCTTGATGTCGGTGGCCTTGTACATCGCGGTCGGGCGCGTGTATCCGCCCCAGTTGCATCCGCGCATCTTCGCTTCGTTTGCTGCGGCCTGGGTGTTGCCGGCGGTGATCGGCCCGGCGATCAGCGGCCTGCTGGTCGAGCACCTGGGTTGGCGCTGGGTGTTCCTGTCGGTGCCGCTGATCGCGCTGGTCGCGGCATGGTGCGTGCTGCCGGCGCTGCGCGGGCTTGGCGCGCCGGAAG
>Ga0102589_1003810_pt1 | contig 15036 bp, 13 predicted proteins | sample AraplaMF_Col_mLB_FD_76858 | JGI IMG/M metagenome (GOLD analysis project Ga0102589, IMG submission 76858) | Arabidopsis root microbial communities from the University of North Carolina, USA - plate scrape MF_Col_mLB | ecosystem: Host-associated > Plants > Roots > Endosphere | place: USA... | reverse complement strand
AATCAGGTGATTAAGGCGAAGAGGTCACACCCGTTCCCATACCGAACACGGCAGTTAAGCTCTTCAGCGTCGATGGTAGTTGGGGGTTTCCCCCTGTGAGAGTAGAACGTCGCCTGGTAAATGAAAAACATCAGCTATTAAGCTGATGTTTTTTTGTGTTTGTCATGATAGAACATTGTTTTTAATAATAATCAGCAGGAATTTGAAAGAATTAGTAGTAATAAATAAAGTACTTCATCATTCAATATAACTTAATAAAAATAACTTCATAATAAACATTAAATTACATATATTTATATAATACAAATCAGATTAAGTCGCTCATACTTTGGCAAAAATAATAAAAGAGTTATTAGTTGAAATTTTTCTTGAAAGGAATATAATAATAGTCAAAGATAGTCAAAGTCAGTAAGGGTGGTTAGTAATGAAAAATATATCAGATATTATTGAACAATATCTAATGCAGTACTTTGATGTATCAGACAAAGAATATGTTGAAATAAAAAGAAGTGAAATTGCTAATAAATTCGATTGCGTACCATCACAAATTAATTATGTAATTAACACAAGGTTTACGTTAGAAAGAGGATATGTAGTTGAAAGTAAACGTGGTGGTGGAGGTTACATCCGAATTATCAAAGTACAATTTCATGATAAGGCCAGCGTTATTGATCAGATCATGAATAGTTTTAACGCTAGTATCGCGCAATCCAGCTCTGAAGATTATATACATTTACTCCTAGAGAGAAATGTTATTACAGAAAGAGAAGCAAAAATGATGCTAAGTGTATTAGATCGTTCAGTTTTAATGGTCAATTTACCCTATCGAGATGAATTAAGAGCAAGATTATTAAAGGCAATGTTAAGGAGTTTAAAATATAAATAGAATATGGAGGTTGCCCCCCAATGATATGTCAAGAATGTCAAGAACGTCCGGCAACATTACACTATTCTAAGATTATAAATGGTGAAAAGACAGATATTCACTTATGTGAGAAGTGTGCAAATGATTCAAACAACAAATATATTTTTTCCGAAATAGGTGGGTATTCTGTAAATGATTTGTTAGCCGGATTATTTAAAGGTAATAATGGTATTTATGAAATGAAAAAAAATACGTTTCATAAAGATCAGCAAATTGAATGTCCTAGATGTAAGATGACATTTCAAAAGTTTACTAAAATCGGACGTTTAGGTTGTTCAACTTGTTATGAGACATTTAAAGAACAAATGAAACCAATTGTAAAAAGGATTCATAGCGGAAATGTTTCTCATACAGGAAAATTGCCTCAGAAAATTAGTGGAGCAATTTCATTAAAAAGGAAGTTGAATGATCTTAAAGAGCAAATGAAGACTTATATTGAAAAAGAAGAATTCGAGCAAGCAATCAAATTACGGGATGAAATTCGAACAATCGAAAAAGATTTACAAGTCCTTCAAGAGGAGGGGGAGTAAGTTTTATGTCAATTCATCGCATTATAAATGAAGCAATTAGTCCTTGGATGAAGCAAGAAGGTCCTGATGATGACATTGTACTAAGTAGTCGTATAAGGCTTGCTAGAAATTTTAGTGCATATTTGTATCCAACTTTATTAAGCCAAGACAAGGCAAAAGAAATTTGTCACTTAGTAAAACATTATTTTGAAGGAAGTACAGCTTTACCAAATGCACCTTTTGAATATATTGAAATTAATAAGTTAGAACCTGTAGAAAAACGGGTACTGATTGAAAAACATTTGATTAGTCCAAATTTAGTTGAATCTGTACATGGTGCATGTATACTTTCTCAAAATGAACAAATTAGCATAATGATTAATGAGGAAGATCATTTACGTATTCAAGCTTTGTACCCGGGTTTACAACTTAGAGAAGCATTAACAGAGGCGAATAATATAGATAATTATATTGAAAGTCAACTAGAGTACGCGTTTGATGAAACGATAGGTTATCTAACAAGCTGTCCAACTAATGTAGGTACTGGTTTAAGAGCATCCGTAATGATGCATTTACCAGCACTTGTCATAACAAAGCAATTTAATCGCTTAATCCCAACAATTAATCAACTTGGATTAGTTGTAAGAGGAATTTATGGTGAAGGTAGCGAAGCTTTAGGTAATATCTTTCAGATTTCGAATCAAATCACATTGGGGAAATCGGAAGAAGAGATTATTGAAGATTTGATTACAATCGTTCAACAGTTAATCAAACATGAAAAGTCAGCTAGAGACGCTCTTGTAAAAACTTCTCTAATCAGACTGGAGGACCGAATCTATCGTTCTCTAGGGATACTAAAGTATGGTCGAATTATTGAAACAAAAGAAAGTGCAGTTTGTTTATCAGATGTACAATTAGGTATCGACTTAGGTTTAATTACCGGTCTATCTAAAAACTTTTTAAATGAATTAATGATCCTAACCCAACCAGGTATACTACAACAATTTGTTGGTAATCAACTTACACCTGAGGAAAGGGATATAAGAAGAGCATCATTAATTCGAGAAAAACTATCTAGTAAAAATAACTAATTATATGGGAGGAACCAATTATGATGTTTGGTCGATTTACAGAACGTGCTCAAAAAGTATTAGCTCTTTCTCAAGAAGAGGCAATCCGAATTGGACACTCAAATATAGGAACAGAACATATATTATTAGGGCTTGTACGTGAAGGCGAAGGAATTGCAGCAAAAGCATTACTTGCGCTTGGATTAAGCCCTGAAAAAGTACAACAAGAAGTAGAAACTTTAATTGGTCGAGGTCAAGGTGTAGCACAAACTGTACATTATACACCTAGAGCTAAAAAAGTAATTGAATTATCTATGGATGAAGCTCGAAAACTAGGTCACTCTTATGTAGGGACAGAACATATCTTACTTGGCTTAATTCGTGAAGGCGAAGGTGTTGCTGCACGAGTTTTAAATAATCTTGGTGTTAGCTTAAATAAAGCTCGTCAACAAGTACTTCAATTATTAGGTAGCAATGAAAGCTCATCTAATCATCAAAATGGATCAGCTAACCAAGCGAATACACCTACGTTAGATAGCTTAGCTCGTGATCTAACTGTTTCTGCTCGAGAAGGACGTTTAGATCCTGTTATTGGTCGTAGCAAAGAGATTCAACGTGTTATTGAAGTATTAAGCCGTCGTACGAAAAATAATCCTGTACTAATTGGTGAACCAGGTGTTGGTAAAACAGCAATTGCTGAAGGGTTAGCACAACAAATTGTAAATAATGAAGTACCAGAAATTCTTCGTGATAAACGAGTAATGACACTTGATATGGGTACAGTTGTAGCTGGAACTAAATATCGCGGTGAATTTGAGGATCGCTTGAAAAAGGTAATGGACGAAATTCGTCAGGCAGGAAATATTATTTTATTCATTGATGAGCTTCATACATTAATCGGTGCTGGTGGAGCTGAAGGTGCAATTGATGCATCTAATATCTTAAAACCATCACTTGCACGTGGTGAATTACAATGTATTGGTGCTACAACAATCGATGAATACCGTAAATATATTGAAAAGGATGCAGCTCTAGAGCGTCGTTTCCAACCAATTACAGTCGATCAGCCAAGTGTTGAGGAGTCAATTCAAATTTTACAAGGGTTACGCGACCGTTATGAAGCGCATCACAGAGTATCAATATCTGATGAATCGATTATTGAAGCTGTAAAGTTATCTGACCGCTATATTACAGATCGTTTCTTACCAGATAAGGCGATTGATGTAATTGATGAAGCTGGTTCTAAGGTTCGTTTACGTAGCTTTACAACTCCACCAAACTTAAAAGAATTAGAATTAAAATTAGAAGAAGTACGAAAAGAAAAAGATGCAGCTGTTCAAAGCCAAGAGTTTGAAAAAGCAGCATCATTAAGAGATTCAGAACAAAGATTACGTGAACAATTAGAAGATACGAAACGTCAGTGGAAAGAAAAACAAGGTAAAGAGAATTCTGAGGTGACTGTAGAGGATATTGCGAATGTTGTATCTTCATGGACGAATATCCCAGTTACTAAGCTTGCACAAACTGAAGCTGATAAGCTGTTAAATATGGAAAGTGTTTTACACAAACGTGTAATAGGTCAGGAAGAGGCTGTTGTTGCTGTTTCTAAAGCAGTAAGACGTGCAAGAGCTGGCTTAAAGGATCCTAAACGTCCAATCGGTTCATTTATCTTCCTAGGGCCAACTGGTGTCGGTAAAACAGAATTGGCGAGAGCTCTAGCAGAGACAATCTTTGGTGACGAGGATGCAATGATTCGTATTGATATGTCTGAGTACATGGAGAAACACGCAACTTCAAGACTAGTTGGTGCACCTCCAGGATATGTAGGATATGATGAAGGCGGACAATTGACTGAAAAAGTTAGACGTAAACCATATTCTGTTATTCTTTTAGATGAAATCGAAAAAGCTCATCCAGATGTATTTAATATCTTACTTCAAGTATTAGAAGATGGTAGATTAACTGATTCTAAAGGTCGAACTGTTGACTTTAGAAATACACTAGTAATCATGACTTCTAACGTTGGAGCAAGTGCATTAAAAACAAATAAATATGTTGGATTTAATATCAATGATGGAGCAAAAGACTATCAAGATATGAAAGGGAAAGTAATGGAGGAATTAAAGAAAGCATTCCGACCAGAATTCCTTAACCGTATTGATGAAACAATTGTGTTCCATTCATTAGAGAAAAAACATATTAAAGAGATTGTTCATTTAATGGTAAATAGTTTAACAAAACGATTAAAAGAGCAAGAAATCGAATTAGAATTATCTGATGCAGCGATTGATAAAATTGCAGATGAGGGATTTGATCCTGAATATGGAGCTCGTCCATTAAGAAGAGCAATCCAAAAGCAAATTGAAGATAGATTATCAGAAGAACTATTAAAAGGCGCTGTTGAAAAAGGACAAAAAGTTGTTCTTGATGTTCAAGAAAATGAATATGTCATTAGATCAGCTGCTGAAATTGTAAATCAATAATTAATAATTGTTTCCAATCTTTCTAAAATAGGATTATAGACTATGGAAACGATCAATTAACTAATTTTCGAAAAAGGGCGTGAAGCCCTTTTTCTTATATCATAAAAAAGGTAGGATAGACTTAGAATACATATCATAAATAAAGTAAACATGTTGCATGAGAGGTACAATACATATGGCTAAAAAGAAAACTAAATTTGTCTGTCAATCTTGTGGTTATGAATCTGTTAAATGGGTAGGAAAGTGTCCAGCTTGTAATGAATGGAATACAATGGTTGAGTTCATTGAACAAGCGCCAAGTTCTAGAAGATTAACATTTAATACAAGCTCTTCTACTGAAGGTTCAAGGCCAATCTCCATTATGGAAGTTGAAATTGGGTCTGAAACGCGTATTGAAACAACTTTTCAAGAGTTTAATCGTGTATTAGGTGGAGGAATTGTTTTAGGTTCTTTAGTATTAATTGGTGGAGATCCTGGTATCGGGAAGTCGACGATGCTTTTGCAGGTTTCTTCACAATTAGCAAAAAAGGATCATAAAGTACTATACGTTTCTGGAGAGGAATCGCAGAAACAAATAAAGCTTAGAGCAGAGCGTCTAGGAGTTGCTACAAAAAACTTATTTGTGTTATCTGAGACGGATCTATCTTACATTGCTAGATTTATGGATGAAATGGCACCAGATTTTGTTGTAATAGACTCTATTCAAACAATTTATTTGAATGAAGTAACATCAGCTCCTGGCAGTGTTTCACAAGTTAGGGAATGTACATCTGAATTGATGAAAATTGCAAAAACAAAAGGTATACCTATATTCATAGTAGGTCATGTTACGAAGGAAGGGGCAATTGCAGGGCCTCGTATGTTAGAACATATGGTAGATGCAGTTTTATATTTTGAAGGTGAAAGACACCATACATATCGCATACTTAGAGCAGTAAAAAATCGCTTCGGTTCAACAAATGAAACTGGCATTTTTGAAATGAAGGAATTAGGACTGGTCGAAGTGTTAAATCCTTCTGAAATTTTCTTGGAAGAGCGTCCATTTGGCGTAGCTGGTTCTACAGTTGTATCTTCAATGGAAGGGACAAGACCTGTTTTAGTGGAGTTACAAGCGCTTGTATCACCTACTAGTTTTGGAAATGCAAGAAGAATGGCAACAGGGGTAGATCACAACCGAGTATCTTTAATTATGGCTGTTCTAGAAAAAAGAGTCGGTCTATTATTACAAAATCAAGATGCATATTTAAAGGTCGCAGGAGGATTAAAATTAGATGAACCTGCTGTAGATCTAGCGGTTGCGGTTAGTATTGCTTCAAGTTTTCAAGACAAGCCTACGAAACCAACAGACGTCGTAATTGGTGAAATTGGTCTAACTGGTGAAGTACGAAGAGTATCTAGAATCGAGCAAAGGGTACAAGAAGCAGCAAAACTTGGTTTTAAACGAGCAATTATTCCTGCAAAAAATATTGGAGGGTGGAGTTTTCCTGAAGGAATGGAAATAATAGGGATAAACTCTGTTCAAGAGGCTTTAAAACATTTGTTAAGTTAGGAGGGTATAGATGGAAGATCAAAAGCAAAAGACCAAAACGATGCTGCCAGTACTAGAAATGATTTCACCTGGTACGCCATTACGTGATGGGATTGACAATGTTTTGCGAGCACAGACAGGTGGTTTAATTGTTCTGGGCTTCAATGACGAGACAAAACAAATGGTAGATGGAGGCTTTCATATTAATGATCCGTTTTCTCCAGCAAGCTTGTATGAATTAGCGAAAATGGATGGTGCAATTATTTTAAATGAGAATGGCTCCAAAATTCTTTTAGCAAATGCACAATTAATCCCTGATCAGTCTATTTTTACAAAAGAAACTGGTATGCGTCATCGTACTGCAGAGCGTGTATCAAGACAAACTGGAAATTTAGTGATTGCAATCTCACAAAGAAGAAATGTAATTACTTTGTACAAAGGGAACCTACGATATACGTTAAAAGATATAGGAGTCATTTTAACAAAAGCAAACCAAGCGATTCAAACGCTTGAGAAATATAAAAGTGTATGGAATCAGGGGATTACTTCTCTTAGTATTTTAGAATTCGAGGAGTTAGTCACTTTATTTGAAGTCGTCAATGTATTACATAGTGTTGAAATGGTATTACGTATTAAAAATGAAATTAATAATTATGTGATAGAACTCGGTGATGAAGGTAGATTGATTGAATTACAATTAATTGAAATCATTTCGGACCTTGAGGAGGAGGCATTATTATTAATTAAAGATTATCATTATAATAAAGAGCAAAATCCTAAATTTATTTTGCAAAAACTACAAGAGTTAGCAAATGAAGAGTTATTAGAGGACCACGTCATTATTAAACTGCTGGGCTTCCCTAATAATACGAATTTAGAAGAAATGGTTGAGCCGAGGGGTTATAGGATGTTAATGAAAATTTCAAGATTGCCACCTTTGGTCATCGAGAATTTAACAGAGCGGTTCAGACATTTAAAAGGGATATTTAGAGCTTCACTTGATGAGCTCGATGATGTTGATGGAATAGGCGAAATCCGTGCTAAAAAAATCAAAGAAGGATTAAAACGCATCCAAGAGCAATTGTATATCAATAGACATAATTGAGTTGTTTCGTCTAAGATAGAGTTAATTACAATATAAATAACCATAGTTGTAATTATATATTATTGATAGGAGGTGGCGAAGTGATAAAAAGGATAGTACAAGTAATTTATATCTTTGTGGGAAGTACATTATGTTTAGTGTTGTTTCCTCTCTTAGATAAGTTGTTAAAAACAGAGATGCCTACGTTATTGCTTAATTCATACGTACAAGCATTAAGTGGGGCAGTAATATTTTTCATTTTATCGCTTTGGTTAGTAGATCCAACAGTAATGTTTATTAGGTATATTGAGGAGAAATTGTTAAAGACTCCTATATCAATGATTTTGTTTGGAAGTTTAGGACTTGTTTTTGGACTTATTCTGGCATTTCTTATTTCAATGCCACTTGACTCGATTAGATTACAGTCTGTATCATCAATTATTCAGATTGTCGTTACGATTTTGTTAGGTTATTTAGGATTCCAAGTTGGAATTAAGAAAAGAGAAGAATTACTTGGGTTATTTACTTTGTCAAAAGCTTCAAAGCGTAAAGTAACAGATGAGCAGGAAACAGTAGAAACCCCAGTTAAAATTTTAGATACGAGTGTTATTATTGATGGACGTATCGCTGACATTTGTCAAACTGGATTTATAGAAGGTACGATTGTTATTCCGCAATTTGTATTAGCCGAGTTACAGTACATAGCAGATTCTTCTGATACGTTAAAACGAAACAGAGGTAGAAGAGGTTTAGATATTCTAAATCGAATTCAAAAAGAGCTTGCTATGAACGTAGAAATTTACGAAGGTGACTTTGAAGATGTTCCAGAAGTTGATGCAAAGTTAGTTAAACTTGCAAAACTAAAGAACGGTATTCTAGTGACAAATGATTTTAATCTAAACAAAGTAAGTGAACTACAACAAATTAAGGTATGGAATATAAATGATTTAGCAAATGCTATCAAACCGGTTGTATTACCAGGAGAAGTGATAACCGCATTTGTTGTAAAAGAAGGTAAAGAAAAACTGCAAGGTGTTGCTTATCTAGATGATGGAACGATGATTGTTGTAGAAGATGGAAAAGAATCGATCGGGAAACGAATAGAAACAGTTGTTACAAGTGTTCTGCAAACATCTGCAGGCCGTATGATATTCGCAAAAGTAAAGTAAGGTAAAGGGGTAACAGAGGCATGCAATATAAAGTCATTATCCCAGCAGCGGGTTCAGGCTCACGAATGGGCGCAGGCTTCAATAAATTATTTCTTAAGATAAAGAATTCACCTATTATCGAATTAACCATTAAAATATTTGGTGAAGATTTGAGATGCAACGAGATTATATTACCAATCAAAGAAACTGAGAAACATCTATTTGAATCATTAAACATACCTAATTCAATTAAACAAAAAATCACTTATGTACAAGGTGGGTCTGAAAGACAGGAAAGTGTATATAATGGTTTACTAGCAATTAAAGATACAGTAGGTTATGTACTAGTACACGATGGAGCAAGACCTTTTGTATCAAAAAATGTGATCGAACGAATTTTAGGAAGACTAAATGATCATCAAGCAGTTATTTGTGCAGTTCCTATGAAAGACACTATAAAAAAAGTAATTGATGATCAAGTAGTTGAAACAATTGATCGATCTACACTTTGGGGAGTACAAACTCCCCAAGCTTTTACTTATGAATGCTTGGTACAAGCTCATCAAAAAGCGATACAAAATAGCTTTCTCGGAACTGATGATGCAAGTTTAGTTGAATGGAATGGACAAGTTGTTTCAGTAGTGAATGGTGACTATAATAATATAAAAGTTACAACAAAAGAAGATTTGTTTTTTGCTGAAACAATCTATGAACAATATCGAGATTAGAAGGTGTTTACATGTTTAGAATCGGACAAGGGTTTGATGTTCATGCTTTTGCAGAAAATCGCCCATTAATTATTGGTGGCATTGAAATTCCGTATGAGCTTGGCTTACTTGGACATTCAGATGCTGATGTGCTTCTTCATACAATTTCGGACGCTTTATTAGGCGCGATCGGGGAAGGTGATATCGGCAAACATTTCCCAGACACAGACCCAACATTTAAAGATGCTGATTCGGCAAAGCTCTTAATTCATGTTTATCAACTTGTAAAAGATAAAGGATATGAATTAGTCAATGCTGATTGTACAATTATTGCACAAGCACCAAAAATGGCACCATATATACAATCAATGAGAAGCAGAATTGCAGAATTACTAGAAACGTCTTCTGATCGTATTAATGTAAAAGCAACGACAACTGAAAAGTTAGGTTTTACTGGAAGAAAAGAAGGAATTGCCTCACAAGCGGTTGTATTGTTACAGAAGAAGGCTTAAACTAATAAAGTATAATTATAAATCAGTGGAGAGTGTCTACAAATGTCAAATAGAGTAAGAGTTCGTTATGCACCTAGTCCAACGGGGCATTTACATATTGGTAACGCGCGTACTGCATTGTATGTTTATTTATTTGCGAAACACTTTAACGGCGATATGGTATTACGTATTGAGGATACAGATATCGAGCGAAACGTTGAAGGTGGCGAAGAAAGCCAAGCAAAATTTTTACATTGGTTAGGAATCGACTGGAATGAAGGCCCTGATAAGGGTGGAGAATATGGTCCTTACCGTCAACTAGAACGTTTAGATTTATATAAACAATACGCTAACGAGTTAATTGAAAAAGGTCACGCTTATAAGTGTTATTGTACAGAAGAAGAACTTGCGGCTGAACGTGAAGCTCAAATTGCTTCTGGCCTTCCAACTACACGTTATAGCGGTAAATGCCGTCATTTAACAGCGGAAGAAAGATCAGCAAAAGAAACAGAAGGCGCAGAATATACAATTCGTTTTGCAGTACCAACATCTGATACGTACGAATGGGAAGATATTGTACGTGGCAATATCAAATTCGAATCAAAAGATATCGGTGACTGGGTTCTTGTGAAAAAGAATGGAATTGCTACTTATAACTATGCAGTAGTAGTAGATGATGCGTTAATGAAAATTAGCCATGTATTACGTGGAGAAGAGCATATCTCGAATACACCAAAACAATTAATGGTCTATCGTGCGTTAAATTGGGATGCACCTGAATTTGGACACATGGCTGTAATTGTGAATGAAAACCGTAAAAAGCTTTCAAAACGTGATGAATCTGTATTACAATTTATTGAACAATATCAAAACCTTGGTTATTTACCAGAAGCTTTATTTAACTTCATTGCACTTCTTGGATGGTCACCAGTTGGTGAGGAAGAAATTTTCAGTAAAGAAGAATTTATTAAAATTTTCGACCCTAGCCGTTTAAGCTCGGCACCAGCTATGTTTGATAAGCAAAAGTTAACTTGGATTAACAACCGCTATATTAAAGAGCAGCCATTAGAGAAAGTTGTAGAAATTTCATTACCACATTTAATCGAAGCTGGTTATGTAAAAGAAGAGCGTACTGCAGATGAAAATCTTTGGGTAACGAATCTTGTTGCACTTTACCAAGATCAAATGAGCTTTGGTGCTGAAATTGTGGAACTATCTAGCTTATTCTTCAAAGATGAGTTAACATTTGGTGAAGAAGAGCAAGCAGTTATTTCTGAAGAACAAGTAAAAGAAGTTCTAGCTGCTTTAGTTGAAGAATTAAATTCTTCTGATGAGTTCACTGTAGATTCAATTAAAACATCTATGAAAAATGTTCAAAAATCTACAGGACATAAAGGTAAAAAATTATTTATGCCAATTCGTGTTGCGACAACTGGACAATGTCACGGACCTGAATTACCAGCTGCAATGACGTTATTAGGAAAAGAAAAAGTTATTGCTCGTTTACAACAAATTATTGGTTAACAATTTTGCATTCGTGTAATATATATAAATAACATTCATATAGGAAAAAATGTTGATAGGGAAGAGTAAATGATTGTTCGTTACCCAGAGAGAATCACATGTGGTGGGAGTGATTTTAACGACATACATGGAAGTGCGCCCTTGAGTCTTTAGCCGAACGATTATTTTAGTAGGTTAAAGCGGTGGAAACCGTTATATTACATGAGTTGAGATGATTTTACTAATTATCTAAACAGAGTGGAACCGCGCAAAAAAAGCGTCTCTGTGTTTAATTACACAGGGGCGCTTTTTTATTTTTAGTACCATATTAAGATAGAGAGAAACATAGTTCTTAATAAATTCTTTAAGGGGAAATGAAAATGCTAAAGTACATGAAGGAAGATGTGGCGACGATATTTGAACGTGATCCAGCTGCGACGGGATATTTAGAAGTAATTCTAACTTATGCTGGATTACATGCATTATGGCTTTATCGATTTGCACATTATTTCTATCGTAGAAAATGGTACTTTATTGCAAGAAGTATTTCACAGTTTGCTCGCTTTCTAACAGGCATAGAAATTCATCCAGGTGCGAAAATCGGTAGACGATTCTTTATCGATCATGGGGCAGGAGTTGTTATCGGAGAAACTTGTGAAATTGGCGATGATGTCACTATTTATCAAGGAGTAACATTAGGTGGAACGGGGAAAGAAAAAGGTAAAAGACACCCGACTTTATTAAACGGAGTACTTGTTGCTACAGGCGCTAAAGTATTGGGATCAATTACAGTTGGAGAGAATGCAAAGATAGGTGCAAATTCAGTTGTACTAAAAGATGTTCCAAATAATACGACTGTAGTTGGTATACCTGGAAAGATAGTTGTTCAAGATGGAATTAGAGTGAATAATCAGTTTGATCACTGTGATTTACCAGATCCTGATGCAGATAGATTGCTTCAATTAGAAGCAGAAATTCAAGAATTGAAAAGTTTATTGAGCATAACTGAAAGGAAGTAAAAATATGGCGATTCAAATTTATAATACATTAACGAGGAAAAAAGAAGACTTTAAGCCTTTAGAAGAAGGTAAAGTAAAAATGTATGTGTGTGGGCCAACAGTATACAATTATATTCATATCGGAAATGCGAGGCCAGCAATTGTATTTGATACAGTACGACGTTATTTCGAATACCGTGGATATGAAGTGAATTTTGTTTCAAACTTTACAGATGTAGATGATAAATTAATTAAAGCAGCAAATGAATTGGGATCAGATGTACCTACAATCGCTGACAAATTTATAAATGCTTATTTTGAAGACGTTCAAGCACTTGGCTGCAAAACGGCGACTAATCACCCACGTGTAATGGAAAACATGGATATTATTATTGAATTTGTTGAGGAATTAATCAAACAAGGATTCGCATATGAGTCAGAAGGCGACGTGTATTTCAAAACAAAAGAATTTAATGGTTATGGTAAACTTTCTCATCAATCAATTGAAGACCTACGTATCGGTGAAAGAATTGAGATAGGTGAAAAGAAAGAAGATCCGCTTGACTTTGCTTTATGGAAAGCAGCTAAACCAGGAGAAATTTTCTGGGAAAGCCCTTGGGGTAATGGTAGACCAGGATGGCATATCGAGTGCTCTGCTATGGCAAAAAAATATTTAGGTGAAACAATTGATATTCATGCAGGTGGTCAGGATTTATCATTCCCGCATCATGAAAATGAAATTGCTCAATCTGAAGCATTGAGCGGAAAAACTTTTTCAAATTACTGGATGCATAATGGCTATATTAATATTGATAATGAAAAAATGTCAAAATCACTTGGTAACTTTGTGTTAGTACATGACATCATCAAATTAATTGATCCGATGCTGTTAAGATTCTTTATGTTATCAGTGCACTATCGTCATCCAATTAACTATAGCGAAGAACTTCTTCAAGAAGCAAAAAATGGATTCGAACGTATTAAAACAGCTTATCAAAATCTGAAGCACAGACTTGAAAGTAGCACGAATTTAACTGAAGAAGACGAGAAATGGTTAAAAGAAATTGAGGACGAGAAGCAAGTCTTTATGAAAGTAATGGATGATGACTTCAATACTGCAAATGCTATTTCTGTATTATACCAATTAGCAAAATCAGCAAATCAATATTTATTGGAATCACACACTTCAACGAAAGTGTTGAATCAATTCCTTCAAACTTTCGATGAATTATCTAACGTTCTTGGTATCAATCTAGTGAAAGAAGAAGCAATGTTAGATGAGGAAATTGAGGCGTTAATTCAAAAACGTACTGAAGCAAGAAAAAATCGTGATTTTGCATTAGCAGATCAAATTCGTGATCAATTAAAAGACTTAAATATTATCATTGAAGACACTCCACAAGGTATTCGCTGGAAAAGAGGATAACTTGATGATTGAAAGTAGTCAAAATTTAGATGTAAAACAATTGAATAGTTTAGCTCTTGCATATATAGGTGATGCTGTATACGAAATATATGTACGTCATCACCTCCTTGTTAAAGGAACGGTTCGACCTCATCAACTGCATAAAGCAGCAACTAGTTTTGTTTCTGCAAAAGGACAAGCTAAGGTAATCAGAGAAATGATGTCTACTGACTTTTTGTCTGAAGAAGAAATTGCTGTTGTAAAAAGAGGGAGAAATGCCAAGTCAGGCACCGTACCTAAAAATACAGATGTTCAAACATATCGATATGCTACTGCAATTGAAGCGTTGATCGGATATCATTATTTACTAAAAAATGAAGAAAGACTCAATAGTATTGTGCAATTTGCAATTCAGTTTATTGAGAATGAAAAAGGAGTATAACATGTCAGAAGAATTTATTATAGGACGTAATCCTGTTATGGAAGCGATACGTTCTGGTCGAGATATTAATAAAATATGGGTTAGTGATAGTGCAAATAAAGGACAAATTCATAAGCTTTTAGAATTAGCAAATGAGAACAAAGTGTTAGTTCAAAAAGCGCCTAATAAAAAATTAGACGGTATGGTTCAAGGAAATCACCAAGGTGTAATTGCTCAAGTTGCAGCTTATGAATATGTAGAGGTTGAAGACTTATTTGAGGTTGCAAATAGTCGTAATGAACAACCATTTTTCTTAATTCTTGATGAGATTGAAGACCCACATAACTTAGGGTCAATTATGAGAACTGCAGATGCAGTTGGTGCACACGGTATTATCATTCCAAAAAGAAGAGCGGTTGGATTAACTTCAGCAGTAGCAAAATCTTCTACAGGAGCAATTGAATATATACCTGTTGCAAGAGTAACAAACCTGGCAAGAACTGTAGATGACTTAAAACAAAGAGGCGTTTGGATTTTCGGTACAGATGCAAAGGGTGCTGAGGATTATCGTAAAATGGACGGTGAAATCTCACTTGGTTTAATTATCGGTAGTGAGGGCAAAGGTATGAGTAGAATTTTAAAAGAAAAATGTGACTTTCTAATTAAACTGCCAATGGTTGGTAAAGTTACTTCGTTAAACGCATCTGTTGCTGCAAGTTTATTAATGTATGAAGTACACCGCAAGAGAAATCCTCTTGGATCAT
>Ga0102589_1003809_pt1 | contig 15038 bp, 14 predicted proteins | sample AraplaMF_Col_mLB_FD_76858 | JGI IMG/M metagenome (GOLD analysis project Ga0102589, IMG submission 76858) | Arabidopsis root microbial communities from the University of North Carolina, USA - plate scrape MF_Col_mLB | ecosystem: Host-associated > Plants > Roots > Endosphere | place: USA... | reverse complement strand
TCCCCAGGTCGGTTCCCGAAGCCTCCCGGGAGCGAGGCGCAACCCTCGCCCGCAGGCGCCGCACCCACCCCGCCAAACGACATGCCTCCGGTCGGCCGCCCCTCGGGATGGGATGCGCGGCATTATACGGGAGGTTTGGGAGGCGGGGATAAGTTTGCAGTCTGTCCCCGCCACGTCCCCGTTATGGTCGGGCCTGTCCCGACCATCCACGTCTTCGCACCCGAGCGACCGGGCACCGGGCCGGGAAGCATGCCATCAGCGCCGCGAGACGTGGATGGTCGCCACAAGGGCGACCATGACGGAAGCGGCGTCGGCGCTCTTGCCGCTGGTCAGGCCGCCCGCCATCCTGCCGGCATGAGGCGCAAGGGTGGCTGGGTCTACATCATGACCAATCGGCCGAATGGCACGCTCTATCTCGGCGTGACCAGCGATCTGGCGCGCCGCGTCCACGAGCATCGCGAAGGGCTGCTCGCCGGCTTCACCAGGACACACGGCCTCAAGCGGCTAGTCTGGTACGAATGGCACGACGAGATCGAGGCTGCGATCCAGCGCGAGACCTCGATGAAGCGCTGGTACCGCGCCTGGAAGACCCGCGCGATCATGGCGCGCAATCCGGACTGGCACGACCTCTACGACGAGCTGGCGTGAGGTCACTCCAGTCCGAATTGCACTCACCCTCGTCATGGTCGGGCTTGTCCCGACCATCCACGTCTTTGCGCGAGTGCGATCAGCCGCGACACCCGCAGCGAAGAGCACGTCATCAGCCCCGCAAGACGTGGATGCTCGGCACAAGGCCGAGCATGACGGGAGAGGCGCCGGAATCTCGACCCTCCCTTCTCCCGGAGGGGAGAATGTGGCGCGGAGCGCCGGATGAGGGCCTGCCCTGTCCGATTGAGGTAGCAGCGGCGCCGTTGCGTCCAGATGATCAGCGGCGGTCTCTCACCCCTGCCCCTCTCCCATCCGGGAGAGGGGTTCCCCGCGCCTTCCTTCATCTCATGCATCGAGCGTGAATCGTTCGAAATCGGGCAATGGGTAAACGAAGGTGGAGCGGGCGGTCATTGCGGGAGGATAGAACCGATATGCCTGTGGGAGAGCCGATAGGAGCGCCTCACCATTAGCGCAAGAGTAGCACTTCGCACTATCATCCCCCTCATTTTGACCGCTCGCAACGATGCAAAAAGTGAAGGCAGTTAGTTCGCGAAAGACAAATTTTCCGTCATCCAGAGCTCTCCACACCATCGACTTCATAGTACCCAGCGTCATTGCGACCTAGCTGTCCGCGCTTGACCATTCGAGCGAGCACCGTATATCCGTATTGAGGGTTTCGCTGTATTTTTTGTCCTAAAGTGTGATGAGCACGTATAGCTTGAGTCATATCTGAGGTGCTCAGCTCATTCCCCAAAGATCGACCTGATATAATCTTTTTTACGATGTCAGGCGCAGCTTCTTCTTCCTCATACCCCGCAAACGGATCGACACCTTTCGTCATCAACCGCTCATAAACGTCGGTCGCTATCAAGGCTTTACCCTGCCGCTTAATCTCCCCCCTGTCGACCATACGTGAGACAGTGTTATAAACAGAATTGGCGTTGCGCCGTACACGATCGCCAAATTCGGAACGCTCCGCAGCGATCATCAGATCTCGATATGCAACTATTTCATTAGCTGCGATCAGGAAACTTCGAATCCACGAAGGTAAATCAATCTTCGATGGCTCACCCGACTTTTCATCTCGCGCAACACCAGCAAGCACCTCGGGCGGTAGAATAAGTTCAATCGCTGCTATTAGGCGATTGAGCTCGTCGAGCCGCGCTTCGATTTTTTTGCGCTCCTCGATCCATCTGCGCACGTCACCAATGGTAAGAAGGACGTCTGTCTCAGGCGGCATTGCACACCCCATTTCCCATGCCAGCGACATATCACATACCCCTCTCCACAGGAAGCCCTCAAGCCGACTGAGGGTGGGGTATTGACGACCTTTCTCCGATGAGCCAGAGATACGGCGAAGGAGACTCAGATGCGAATCAGGAGGGTCGCTCTTGCCGTTGTCATGCTCACGGACGCGGCACGGGCAAAATGAGAAAGCCGCCGACCCATGCACGGGTGCGGCGGCTTAGCGTGGGCGTCTAGCGATAGAAGACCAGCGGCGGTGTGAATAACACTGCCGCTGTGATTTGTGAATCCCATTTCGCGGCGATTGAACGAGATGGTTGGGAGCTACCTCCGCCTTCCCCGTCTCTCTCCCGCCCCCTTAGGCCGCGCTTCCGGCACCGGGCCCATCTCGTCCAGCGTCGGCTTCCGCGGCCGCGCCACGCTCGCCTTCGGCCGGCCCTCGCCCCCGCCCCAGTTGTGCGGGCCCATGTCGGCGTCGGTCGGCTTGCGGGCGCGGGTCGGCAGGTTGGCCGAGGCGCCATAGCTGCGCTCGCCTCGATACTTGCCGGCGGAGGATTCGACATCGCTCTGGCGGGCGAGCGGGTCGTCGGCGATGGCGAGCTCGGTCGCCTGCAGGCGCTTGATCTCGTCGCGCAGGCGGGCGGCGGTCTCGAATTCGAGATCGGCCGCGGCCTCGCGCATGCGCTTTTCGAGATCGGCGATCGCAGCCTTGAGGTTGTGGCCGGCGACCGGCCCCTCGACCAGGCCCTTGTCGACGGTGACATGGTCACGCTCATAGACCGAGCCCAGGATGTCGCCGATGGCGCGCTTGATCGTCTGCGGCGTGATGCCGTTGGCGGCGTTGTAGGCCTCCTGCTTCTCGCGGCGGCGATTGGTCTCGGCCATCGCCCGCTCCATCGAGCCGGTGACGTGGTCGGCATAGAGCACGACCTTGCCGTCGACATTGCGCGCGGCGCGGCCGATGGTCTGGATCAGCGAGGTCTCGGAGCGCAGGAAGCCTTCCTTGTCGGCGTCCAAGATGGCGACGAAGCCGCATTCGGGGATGTCGAGGCCCTCGCGCAGCAGGTTGATGCCGACGAGGACATCGAAGGCGCCGAGGCGCAAATCGCGCAGGATCTCGATGCGCTCGATCGTGTCGATGTCGGAGTGCATGTAGCGCACGCGCACGCCGTTCTCGTGCAGGTATTCGGTCAGGTCCTCGGCCATGCGCTTGGTCAGCACGGTGACGAGGGTGCGGTAGCCCTTGTCCGTGACCTCCTTGACCTCGTCGAGCAGGTCGGCGACCTGGTGCTTGGCGGGGCGGATCTCGACCGGCGGGTCGATCAGCCCGGTCGGGCGGATGACCTGCTCGGTGAAGACGCCGCCGGTCTGGTCCATCTCCCAGCCGCCGGGCGTGGCCGAGACATGGATCGAGGACGGGCGCATCGCGTCCCATTCCTCGAAGCGCAAGGGCCGGTTGTCCATGCAGGAGGGCAGGCGGAAGCCGTACTCGGCCAAAGTCGCCTTGCGGCGGAAGTCGCCTTTGTACATCGCGCCGATCTGCGGCACGGTGACATGGCTCTCATCGGTGAAGACGAGGGCGTTGTCAGGCAGGTATTCGAACAAAGTCGGCGGCGGCTCGCCCGGCTTGCGGCCGGTGAGATAGCGCGAATAGTTCTCGATGCCGTTGCAGGAGCCGGTCGCCTCGATCATCTCGATGTCGAAGGTGCAGCGCTGGTCGAGCCGCTGCGCCTCGAGATAGCGGCCCATGCGGTTGAGCTCGTCGAGGCGGCCCTTGAGCTCCTCCTTGATCGACTTGACCGCCTGGTTCAGCGTCGGGCGCGGCGTGGTGTAGTGCGAATTGCCGTAGACCTTGATGAATTCGAGCTCGCCGGTCTTCTGCCCGGTCAGCGGATCGAATTCCGAAATCGACTCGACCTCGTCGCCGAACAGGCCGATGCGCCAGGCGCGGTCCTCATAGTGAGCCGGGAAGAGCTCGACCGTGTCGCCCCTCACCCGGAAGGTGCCGCGTGAAAAGTCGTGCTGGGTGCGCTTGTATTGCAGCGCGACGAGGTCGGCGATCAGCTGGCGCTGCTCGATGCGCTCGCCGAGCTTCAGCGAGAAGGTCATCGCCGTATAGGTCTCGACCGAGCCGATACCGTAGATGCAGGAGACCGAGGCGACGATGATGACGTCGTCACGCTCCAGCAGCGAGCGCGTCGCCGAATGGCGCATGCGGTCGATCTGCTCGTTGATCGAGGATTCCTTCTCGATATAGGTGTCCGAGCGCGGGACGTAGGCCTCCGGCTGGTAATAGTCGTAATAGGAGACGAAGTACTCGACCGCGTTGTCGGGGAAGAAGCTCTTGAACTCGCCGTAGAGCTGCGCCGCCAATGTCTTGTTCGGGGCGAGGATCAGCGCCGGGCGCTGCGTCTCCTCGATCACCTTGGCCATGGTGAAGGTTTTTCCCGAGCCGGTGACGCCGAGCAGGACCTGGTCGCGCTCCTGCCGGCGGACGCCGTCGACGAGATCGCCGATCGCGGTCGGCTGGTCGCCTGACGGGGAGAAGTCCGACTTCATCTGAAAGCGGACGCCGCCTTCCGATTTCTCGGGGCGTTCGGGCCGGTGCGGCGTCCAGGGCTTGCCGGGCTCGATGAACGGGCTGCCGGTCTCCAACAGCGCCTGCAGCGACTTCGCCGTCAGCGAGGCCGCGCTGTCGCTGTCGGGATCGAAGGCGGAATCTGCCTTCTTCGAAAGCTTGCGCGGCTTCTTCTCATCGGCATCGCCCGGCCGCGCCTCATAGCCGGCCTGCGGCGCGTCGCTGAAGCCGGCCGCGCCGCCCGGCACCGCCTTGCCTCGGTTGATCGCCGGGTTGAGCAGGTCGGCGAGATAGCCGTCGAGCGGCTTGAGCTCGGGCTTGCTCGCCTTCGAGTTCGGCGTGCGGGTCGCGGCGGACTTCTTCGCCGCCTTGGGCTTGGCGGAGGTCGTGTCTGTGCTCTTTGGCATGGCCGCAATATGGGCGCGATTTGCGGCGGATGCGAGGGGGTGGCGACGGCGGGGATCAGACTGGTGACAGGAGTTGGCAGGAGAATGTCACGCCCGCCTGCGCTCGTCACGTCCGGCGATCTCGGCCAGCTTCCGCCCGGCCCAGTCGCAGCCTTCGTCGCCGCCCCAGAGCAGCCAGGCGATGTAGCCGGCCGAGGGTTCCTTGCTGTCGCCGAAGCCCTTGGCCTGCTTGTCGACGGCGTGGCGGGCGAAATACCCGACCATGCGCTCGATCGTCTCGGTGCTGAGCTTGCGGCGGTTGCTGAGGTCGCGGGCGCGGGCAACGCCGATCACGGTGCCGCCGCGGTTGAACTGCCGGCGCAGGCGCAGGCCCTTGCCGGCATTCTCGGCGACGCGCAGCGGTGGCGTCAGGTCGACATGGGCGATGCTCATCTCTCATCCTCGAGTTCGCTATGCGATTTCAGGGCGCGGCCGCCATCGTCCTGGCGGAGCAGATAGGCCGGCTCTTCGGCCGTGCCCTTGCGGCGGATGCGCTTGCCCAGGATGGTGCGGCTGACGGTGCGGGTGAAGGCCTGCTCGACCTTGCCGTACGCGGGATGGGCGCCCCATTGCCAGCTCACCGGCGTTCCCTGTCGCAAAACCTCTGTCATCCGAGCGCTCCATGCTGCCCTCCTGGTGGAAACGCCGGGGCCGTGCTTTGGTTTCGGCAGGAATGAGGAAGGCCAGGATGCGACGAAGCGGTTTTGTCGGCGGCGCACTGGCGCTGCTGCTCTCGACGGGCACGACATGGGCCGTCGGACCCGATTGGACCCATCTCGACGAGGATCCCGATTATCGTCAGGCGCGGCGCTGGATCGAGGAGAAGAACTATGCGCCGGCGATCGAGAAGCTGATGATCCTGCTGAAGCATCAGCCTGACTCGCCGGTGCTGCTGAACTGGATCGCCTTCTCCCAGCGCAAGCTGAAGAACTATCCGGTCTCGAAGCAGTTCTACGACGCTGCCCTGCTGCGCGACCCGACCTATCTGCCGGCGCTGGAATACCAGGGCGAGTGGTTCATCGAGACCGGTGACATGGCTTCGGCCAGGGCCAATCTCGACAAGCTCGTCAAGCTCTGCGGCCGTTGCCATGAATGGCAGGATCTGGACGAGGCGATCCGCAAGGCGGCGGGCGGATAGCGCCGTCACGCAGGCGTCATGGCGCTGTCGCGCGACTGCAAACTCCGGACGCGAAGCGGGGCCGTCCCGCTCTTCCCAACCGGAGTGTCCCATGCGTCTGCGCCTCGCCGCCGCCCTGCTTCTGTCGTCCACCATGCTCGCCGGCGCGCAGGATGCGCCGCAAGGAGCGCCGAAAGAGTTCCCGGCCAAGCTGATCGGCCACGCCCTGCTGCCGGCCAACACCGTCATCCCGGCCCCGGCCGATGCGCCGGCCGATCTCAAGGTCTCCGGCAAGTTCATCACGCCCGGCAAGCGCGTCGAGCAGGTCGGCACGGTGATGGGCACCTCGGGCGGGCGCCCGACCGGCCTCTCGACCCCCTTCGCCGGCCAGCCGGTGCAGGGCTTCTCTGGCATCCGCTCGCTGGGGAACGGCGAGTTCCTGGTGCTGACCGACAACGGCTTCGGCGCCAAGGTCAACTCGCCGGACGCGATGCTGTTCTTCCACAAGCTCAAGGCCGATTTCAACACCGGCGCGGTCGAGCGCCTGTCGACCACCTTCCTGCACGATCCCGACAAGAAGGTGCCGTTCCGCATCGTCCACGAGGGCACCGAGAAGCGCTACCTGACCGGCGCCGATTTCGATCCGGAATCGATCCAGCCGATCGGCGGCAAGTACTGGATCGGCGAGGAGTTCGGCCCCTACCTGATCCGTGTCGACGCCAACGGCAAGGTCGAGGCGGTGTTCGAGACGACCGTCGACGGCAAGCCAGCCCGCTCGCCCGACCATTACGCCGTGACCACGCCGGCTGCGCCGAACCTGCCGGTCGAGTTCAATGTCCGCCGCTCCAAGGGCTATGAAGGCATGGCGCAGTCGCCGGACGGCCGCTTCCTCTATCCGCTGCTGGAAGGCCCGCTCTGGAACGCCGAGACCAAGGGCAATGAAGAGGTCGACGGCAAGGAAGTGCTGCGCATCCTCGAATTCGACGTCCAGAACGAGAAGTGGACCGGCCGCTCCTGGTTCTTCCCGCTCGAGCAGAAGGGCCTCGCCATCGGCGACTTCAACATGATCGACGCCACCACCGCGCTGATCATCGAGCGCGACAATGGCGAAGGCACCGCCGACCGTGCCTGCGCCGCCGGCCAGAAGGGCCCGGACTGCTTCCACGACCTCGCCAAGTTCAAGCGCATCGTCAAGATCGAGATGACCGACGCCAATGTCGGCAAGCTCGTGCGCAAGGTCGGCTATATCGACCTGATGAAGATCGCCGATCCCGACAAGAAGGCGAAGCAGGGCGCGATCGACGGCGTGCTGCCCTTCCCGTTCTTCACCATCGAGAACGTCGACGTGGTCGATCTCGCCAACGGCATCATCGTCGTCGGCAACGACAACAACCTGCCGTTCTCGTCGTCGCGCGACCCGAAGAAGGCGGATGACAACGAGCTGGTGCTGCTGCAGGTCAAGGAATTGCTCACCGCCAAGTGAACTGCCCGCTTCACCAAAGTTACGGCGAAGTCAAATCCCGCCTGTCTCAAGTCGTCAGGCATTGTCATGGCCGGCTCGCGCCGGCCATGATCGTTTTTCGACCAGTTCTTGAGCCGTTTCGACAACAGGCGTATAATGTTCTGGACCAAGCGCCTCGTGCGCGAGGCGCCGTGGTTGGATGATCTTCACCGATGGAGGTGATCATGTTGACCGCGAATATGAGTGGAAAACGGCCGCAGGACTGGCTCAACCTGATCCTCGGCGCACTCCTGTTCATCTCGCCCTGGATGATGGGCTTCCTGGCCGACACCATGCCGACCCGCAATGCCTGGCTGGTCGGCGCCGTGCTCGCCCTGGTCGCGATCGCAGCGCTCTCGGCCTTCGCCGAATGGGAGGAATGGGTGAATCTGGCGCTTGGCCTCTGGCTGGTCGCCGCGCCCTGGATCCTCGGCTTCACCGGCAATGTCGTCGCCTTCCGGACGCATCTCGTGCTCGGATTGCTGACGGCGGCCGTCTCGGCCTGGGCAGTCTGGAACTACCATCACGAGCCGCACGCGACGGCCTGAGCGACCGGCCGAGCCCGCTCGACAGGCGGGCTCGGCCTTATGGCCCTAGCTGCGCAGCGCCCCCGGCCCGGCCACCGCGCCGGGCGGGCATTTGCCTGAGATGATCATGCCCAGCACCTCGTCCTGGGTGACGTCGCGGACATGGGCGGTGCCGACCACCTTGCCGTTCTTCATCACGCTGACGCGATCGGCGAGGTCGAAGACATCATGCAAATCGTGGCTGATCAGGAAGATGCCGATACCCTGCTTCTTCAGCTCCAGGATCAAATCGGCGACCTGCTTGGTCTCGGCCGGCCCGAGCGCCGCGGTCGGCTCGTCCATGATCAGCACGCGGGCGTTGAAATAGATCGCGCGGGCGATCGCGACCGACTGGCGCTGGCCGCCGGAGAGCGCCTTCACCGGCTCCTTGAAGCGGCGGAAATGCGGGTTGAGCCGGCCCATCACCTTGCGGGTCTCGGCTTCCATGGCGCTGTCGTCGAGCGTGCCCCAGGAGGTCAAAAGCTCGCGGCCGAGGAAGATATTGGCGGCGGCGTCGACATTGTCGGCCAGAGCGAGCGTCTGGTAGATCGTCTCGATGCCGTGGCGCTTGGCGTCGCGCGGCGAGGAGATCGCGACAGGCTCGCCGCCGATCCTGATCTCGCCGGCATCGGCACGGTAGGCCCCCGACAGGATCTTGATCAGCGTCGACTTGCCGGCGCCGTTATGGCCGAGCAAGCCGACGACTTCGCCGGCATGAAGATCGACGCTGGCATGGTCGACCGCCTTGATGCCGCCGAAGGCGATCGAGATCTCGCGCATCTCGACGAGGGGCGTGGTCATGTCCATGGGCAGGCTCCTCCCCTGTCATTCCGGAGCTCGCGAAGCGAGAACCCGGAACCCACGACCGGGTGAACCCTCAAATACGACCCCGTCGATCGCGCTCGCCCGGTCGTGGGTTCCGGGTTCACCGCTGCGCGGCGACCCGGAATGACAGGGGAGTTTGCCGCGCTCATCCCGCTAACCCAGCCGCTTGCGATAGAGCCCGTCGAGCCAGACGGCGAGGACGAGCACGATGCCGACGACGATGTTCTGCAGGGGCGTGTCGACGCCGATCAGCACCATGCCCGATTGCAGCGACTGCATCACCAGAGCGCCCAGCATCGCGCCGGTGATCGTGCCGACGCCGCCGGCGAGCGAGGTGCCGCCGATCACCGCCGCGGCGATGACATAGAGTTCGTCGAGCTGGCCGGCCGAATTGGTCGCGGCATTGAGGCGAGCGGTCGAGATGCAGGCGGCGATGCCGACCAGCACGCCCATCAGCCCGTAGACCAGCATCAGCACCTTGCGTGTGTTGACGCCGGAGAGCTGGGCGGCCTCCGGATTGCCGCCGATCGAGAAAACATAGCGCCCGAAGCGCAGGCGCCGCGCCAGGAAGCTCATGGCGACACCGACCGCGAGCGCCAGCAGCACCGGCACGGCAAGGCCATGGCCGATGGTGAGCCCGCCTTCCGGCCAGGTGCCGCCCCTGGCCTCGGTGAGGCGGCGGGCGACGCCGGCCGGCAGAGCATAGGCGTTGGCGATGGCGACCGCGCCGATCACCGTGCCGCAGGCGAGCGCGGCAAGCACGAGCTCGGCCCACAACGGGCGCAGGGCGAAACCGTAGCGCTTGCGCCGGCGGCGGGCGAAGGCGATCCCAGCGACGATCAGCGTGCAGATGACGACGCCGATCGCCCAAGAGGCCGTCGTGCCGATCGCGCCTTCGATGCCGCCGCCGAGCGGGCGGAAGCGTGAATCCATCGGCGCGATGGTCTGGCCCTGCGTCACCCACCAGGCACCGCCGCGCCAGACCAGCAGGCCGCCGAGCGTGACGATGAAGGAGGGAATGGCGAGATAAGCGATCAGCGCGCCCTGGAACAGGCCGATCAGTCCGCCGAGGACGACCGCCGTGGCGATCGAGAGCAGCCAGGTGGCGGGGTGCTCGAAGCCGAGCAGCCCGGGCAGCAATTGCGCCTGGACGAGGCCGATGACCATGCCGACGAAGCCGAGCATCGAGCCGACCGAGAGGTCGATGTTGCGGGTAACGATGACCAGCACCATGCCGCAGGCCATCACCGCGACCGAGGCGGTCTGGACCGAGAGGTTCCAGAGATTGCGCGGCGTCAGGAAGGCGCCGCCCGAGAGCCAGTTGAAGCCGAGCCAGATCACCGCCAGAGCGGCGATCATGCCGATCATCCGCGCGTCGAACTCGATGGCGCGCAAATGATCGGCAAGAGACCTTGTTTCTTGCGTCTTTGCGTCAGGTGCCGGCTGGGCCGGCGCCGGCGCCACTTCAGTCACAGGCCTTGACCTTGCCGGCGGCCACACCCTGGCAGACGGCGGCCTTCGGGGCCCAGCCGGCCTCGATGACGACGCCGAGATTGTCCTTGGTCACCGGCACCGGCTTCAGGAACAGCGCGGTCATCTTGGCCTTGCTCGGACCCTGGTCCCAGGCGGTCGCGCCTGCAACCTCGGTCAGCTTGGCGCCGCCGGCGAGCTTGATTGCGATCTCGGCGGCATTGCGCCCGAGCTCGCGCGCATCCTTCCAGATCGTCACCGTCTGGGTGCCCAAGGCGACGCGGTTGAGCGCGGCGCGGTCGGCGTCCTGTCCGGAGACCGGCACGGAGCCGGCGAGACCCTGCGCGGCAAGCGCGGCGATGGCGCCGCCGCCGGTGCCGTCATTGGCGGCGACGACCGCGTCGACCTTGTTGGCGTTGCGCGTCAGGAACTGCTCCATGTTGCGCTGGGCGTTGGCCGGCAGCCAGCCATCGGTGTAGGCCTCGCCGACATTCTTGATCTTGCCGGCATCGATCGCGGGTTTCAGCACCTCGATCGAGCCCTGATAGAGGAAGTTGGCGTTCGGGTCCGAGCTCGAGCCCTTGATGAAGACGTAATTGCCCTCGGGCTTCGCCTTCTGGATCTCGCGCGCCATCATCCGGCCGACCTCGACATTGTCGAAGGTCAAATAGAAGGCCTGCGGGATCTCGATCAGCCGGTCATAGCCGACGACGGCGATGCCCTCGTCCACCGCCTTCTGCACGGCCGGGCGGATCGCCTGCGCATCCTGCGCCAGCACGATGATCGCCTTGGCGCCGCGGGCGATCAGGCTCTCGACATCGGTGAGCTGCTTGGCCGGCGAGGATTGCGCATCGGCCGAGAGATAGGTGCCGCCGACCTTCTCGATCGCCGCCTTGATCGCGGCCTCGTCGGTCTTCCAGCGTTCCTCCTGGAAGTTCGACCAGCTGACGCCGACCACAGGCCCCTTGCTTTGGGCGAAGGCCGGAAGCGCGCTGCCAGCGGCCGCGAGCAGGAGTCCGGCGACAAGAAGATTGCGTCTCAACACGGCGTCTCTCCCTTGCTGTTCCATGCGCGCTTCTGGGCTTGGCGCGTCCGGAGCGAAGGTGAGCCCATTGGCCGGCGGGCTGTCAAGCCGACATCTCGCAAAATTTGAGGGGCGCACCTCATTTTTTACGATCAGTGTCACACGCCCGAAACCAATTGGTTCCAAACGGGAATTTCGGCGTCGCTCAAGCGGGCGTCAGCGACAGAGCGCGGTCCGCAACGAGGGCAGACGCAGAACCTCGGCCGCGGTCCCGCTGCGCTGCCAGCTGGCCGGAGTGCTGTCCTCGGCCGGCGGATCGACCCGCAGGAAGACCGAACTGCGGTCCGTCAGGCGGCAGATGAACTCGCGCTGGACCTCGGCCGTCATCGGCCCTTCCGGCACGGAGCCATCCTCGTTCGAGGCGACGATCAGCGGGCTCCCGGGCAAGGTTATCGTGACGGTGCGCAACCGTGTCGGAAGCGCCGCCTGGCCGATGAAGAGCTGAAACTGCAGCGCCGCCGTCTGCTGGTAACGCCCCTCTCCGACAGAGAGCGCCAGCCGCAACATGCCACCGCGATGCGGGCCGAGCTCGACCGAGCCGATCGGGGTCGCCGGCGCGACCAGCGTCGCCGGCAGCACCGGCGCAGCGCCGAGGCTGGCAGGCCCGGTCGAGCCGCGCAGGGACCGCGAGGTCGAGAAGGCGAGCGAAGCTGGTCCGACCTCGGTCGCGATCGTGGTCGCCTGCATCTCGTCCGGCTTGAGATAGCGCATCGTGTCGGCGGGCGTCGACACCGTCACCTCCAGGAAGGAGCGGTCGAGCCCCATCGCTTCGAGATAACGCCGCATCTTGGCGTCGATCTCGCCGGTCGCTTGCTCCTGCTTGACCGTCCGCGTCTCGGTTCTCTCGTCGACCAGCTCCTTGCGCCCGCGCACGATCTTGTAGTCGCGCACCGTCGTCGTCTCGGTCTCGACGATGGTCTGCTGGTGCACACCGATGCGCGATTGCGGCGGGATGATCCGCCGTTGTCCTCCGGCGAGGAAGAGCGTGCAGGCCGAGGCGCAGAGCGGGCTGCGTTCGTCGATGGTGCCGAGCGCTGGGTCGCGCTGGGTGAAGACGGTGCGGGCGACGGCGATGTCGAGGCCGCTCTTGCGGACGAGTTCGCCCATGGCGATCGCGGTCTCGACCGTGCCGCCGGTCGAATACACCAGCAGCGGCAGCCTGCGCCCGTTCAGCTCGGTAATCCCACGGCGCAGCTCGGCGAGCGTATCCTTGGTGATCGCGCCCTGGGCGGCGAGCCATTCGCGGCAATCAGGCTCGCAAGGCTCGGCACTGCGCGTCAGGACGATGCGCATCGGCTCCGGCTGCGGCGCCGCAGGCTTGTCCTGCGCCATCGCCGGCAAGGCGAGCAGCGACGGAGCCAAGGCCAAGAGAGGAAGGATACGCATCACCAAACCAGCGTTCTCCGACGCGATTGACGCAAGGAACCCCAGCCGCGCCGATTTGACAACAGCCTCCCCGCCCCGCCGCATGCGCGGAGAGACAGGGTTAACGAATTCGCTTGGTCGTTGGGCGTCTTTGAGGCGCTCTCGCGGCGGATTTCAGCGTGTGATCGCGTCGATCTCGCCGAGCTCCTCCGATGTCAGCACCCAGTCCGCCGCCTTGACGTTGGCGGCGATCTGCTCCGGCTTCGTCGCGCCGGCGATGACGCTGGAGACGACCGGCTGGGCGGCGAGCCAGGAGAAGGCGAGCTCGAGCAGCGTCTTGCCGCGCGCTTCGCAGAAGGCAGCGAGCTTCTCGGTCCTGGCCCAGTTCGCCTCGGTCAGCACCTCGCCGGCGCGCTGCGCCTCGCGGGTCATGCGCGCCCCCTCCGGCATCGGGGCGCCACGCTGGTACTTGCCGGTGAGCAGGCCGTTGGCGAGCGGGAAATAGGGCAGGAGCCCCATGCCGAAGTGCCGGGCGGCGGGGATCAGCTCCTTCTCGGCGCCGCGGACCAGCAGGCTGTACTCGTCCTGCGCCGAGGCGAAGCCTTCGAGGCCGAGGGTCTTGGCCGTCCAATGCGCGTCGGCGACCTGCCAGGACGGCAGGTTCGAGCAGCCGATATAACGGACCTTGCCCTGGCGGATCAGGTCGTCGAGGGCACGCAGCGTCTCCTCGACCGGCGTCAGCGGGTCGGGCCGGTGCAGCTGGTAGAGGTCGATCCAGTCGGTCCGCAGCCGCTTCAGCGAAGCCTCGACCGCCTCGATGATGTAGCGGCGTGAACCGCCCTTCTTCACGCCCTCCTCGTCCATGTTCATGCCGAACTTGCTGGCGAGCACGATGTCCTTGCGGCGGGCGCCGAGCAGTTCGCCGAGCGCCAGCTCCGAGCCGCCGCGATTGCCGTAGATGTCGGCGGTGTCGAACAGCGTGATGCCATGCTCGATCGCGGCGTCGACGACCTTGCGCGCCGCCTCAAGGTCGATCCGGCCGCCGAAATTGTTGCAGCCGAGGCCGACGAGCGAGACGCGCAGGCCGGAGCGGCCGAGATTGCGGAACTGCATGGTGACATCCTTCCCCTCTGGAGCGGAGCGCAACGGAGCAGAGCTGAAAGCGGGAGACAATGGCGCCTGCTGCAGGGCGGGCCCGCGATGATCGAACGGCCTGACCTTGGCGGTCAGGAGACCGGCAGCCAACCGGCCTTGCCGAGCACTTCGCAGGCCAGCTCCTGCGGGGACCGGTCGTCAGTCTCGACGACGAGGAACGCCGCGGCATCCTCGCTCGCCGTGCGTTTCGCCTGGCGCAAGGAGCGCTCGACCTGCGCGTCGCGGCCGGCTCCCGCCTCGCGGCGGTCGATACGTTCGCGCAAGGCCTCGTCGCCGGCGCGCAGGCGCACCACGGTGATGCGGGCATCGGGAATCGCGGCGAGGATCCAGCTCTTGTCGAAGCCGACATGGAGCATAACGCCGGACATGATCAGGCGGCTGTGCCCGAGCGCGCGATAGGTGCCCCAGAGCGCCGCGAGATTGAGCTGGCTGACTCACGGGCGCCGGGCGCAAGCGGGGCGAGCTCCTCCGCGCCGGGCTTGGGGAAGACGCGGTCGAGCTCGTCGCTCTCGATCGCGACATGGGCGATGCCGGCCTCGGCCAGCACCGCACCCATCTCCCAGCACAGGGTCGACTTGCCGACCCCGGCCGGGCCGGTGATCAGCAGGATCTCGACCGGGGCGTCGACCAAAGCTGGGCTCAGGCCACTTCGGCCTTCTGCTTCTGCGAGCGCTTGCGCTCGTTGGGGTCGAGGATGCCCTTGCGCAGGCGGATCGACTTCGGGGTGACCTCGACGAGCTCGTCATCGTCGATCCAGGCGAGCGAGCGCTCCAGCGTCATCCGGATCGGCGGGGTGAGGCGAACGGCCTCGTCCTTCGACGTCGTGCGGATGTTGGTGAGCTTCTTGCCCTTGAGCACGTTCACCTCGAGATCGTTCTCGCGGGTGTGCTCGCCGACGATCATGCCCTGATAGACCTTCCAGCCGGGCTCGATCATCATCGGGCCGCGATCCTCGAGGTTCCAGAGCGCGTAGGCGACGGCCTCGCCGGTCTCCATCGCGATCAGCACGCCGTTGCGGCGCCCGCCGATCTCGCCCTT
>Ga0102589_1003808_pt1 | contig 15043 bp, 13 predicted proteins | sample AraplaMF_Col_mLB_FD_76858 | JGI IMG/M metagenome (GOLD analysis project Ga0102589, IMG submission 76858) | Arabidopsis root microbial communities from the University of North Carolina, USA - plate scrape MF_Col_mLB | ecosystem: Host-associated > Plants > Roots > Endosphere | place: USA... | reverse complement strand
AACAATGACTGTAGCAATCGGGATTCCTTGTGCTTCAGCCATTTCAGCAGCCATTTCAAAATTCATTATGTCTCCTGAGTAGTTTTTTACAATTAACAAAACCCCACTTCCAGTATCCACCTTTTGAATCGCTTTCAAAATCTGATCTGGTGTAGGAGAGGTAAAAATTTCGCCAATTACAGCAGCATCAAGCATTCCTTCACCAACAAATCCCATATGCGCTGGTTCATGACCACTCCCGCCTCCACTGACAATTGCCACTTTTCCTTCAAATGGACTATTGGCTCGAATAATTATATTTGTTTCAGGCATATTTTGTAGTTTATCAGAATGCGCAAACAACATTCCGTCAATCATATCCCTAACTACTTCTTCTGGACTATTAATAAATTTTTTCATGGCATCTATTCCTTTCCATTAGTCGCCGCTAGTACCCTAACATTTAATCTTATATTTTTATTCCCTCCTACACTTCCCTTTTATTATAAAAACCTATAATGATTTCACTTGGACATCTAACTTTAAGTCTCCAATTTCAGCTAAAAAGATTGTTCCAATGTTTGCTTGCTCAAATTTCCCGTTCCTCATGTGAAGTGCTCCAGTGAATACTTTTTTTCATGCCCAAATAGCTCACTTTCATTTAAATTAGGGGAGATAGCCGCACAATTTACTCGAATAAACGACTTATCTTTTCTAAAACTAGCTTTATGGATACCTTTAGCTATAAGTTCTTTTTCTGCTCCACTCTCTCCAGTAATAAGAATCGTAGAATCTGATTCTGCCACTTTATTCGCAACAAAGAGCATTTTCATTAAAGTGTCACTATAAATAATAATGTCTGGAAAAGAGTTGTTTAGTTTTTTATATTTCGACAATTCACATTCTAAATACCTTATTCTTTTCTTTTCAAGAGTCAATTGGTCTAATAATGATTGTGTTTCATGAATAGATTCATCGTTAAAAGTATTCCGCTCAATTTTGCTATAAGTGTAGCTACGGCTCGAGCATGTGGACCATTTTTAGTATGAATATTAATTTCAATCCTTTGTATCATAAGAACCTATTTCATAATAATACATGCATAAAAATACATAAAATTAAACCAGTGAATTTTATGTATTTTTATTTTCATTATTAAAACTCTAACTATTACATAATAAGATTTTTTATACAAAACCTGATAATATAGGTTTTTAATACTAATTTTCCCATTTCACCTTTCTTAAGAAATAGTATTTTATTTTTGATAATCATAACACTATCTTTTAATCCGTCATATAACAGACGAAAAATATACATAAAATATTCATAATTCTGTACTCAGAATTTTGATAACATTAGATTCAAGGCTAGATTTTCAGCTTACTTACAAAAAAATCAAGGAGTGATTATCATGGAACGTATCCTAATTAGCCCGCAAAAATATATTCAGGGAAGAAATGTAATTAAAAAAATTGGAGAGTATGTAAAACCTCTAGGAACCAATTTATTAGTTATTGTAGATGAATGTGTTTGGCATCTTGTTGGTGAAAAAGTTATGGAAAGCTTTCATAAACAAAATCTAAGCTTTGAAAAAGTCGGTTTTAATGGTGAAAGTTCTGAAAATGAAATTGCAAGAATTGAGAAAATAGGAAAAGAATTTGGTGCTGATGTAATCATTGGTATTGGTGGTGGTAAATCAGTAGACACAGCAAAAGCGGTAGGAGAAATTCTTTCGGCCAAAGTTGTAAGCGTTCCCACTATTGCCTCAACAGATGCACCAACCAGTTCTCTTTCTGTTATTTACTCTGATGATGGAGTATTTGAGAAATACAAATTTTATTTAAAAAATCCGGATATTATTTTAGTAGATTCCCAAGTCATTGCACAAGCTCCATCCAGATTTTTAGCTGCTGGGATTGGAGACGGAATGGCTACATGGATTGAAGCTAGAGCAAATTTAGAATCTCGAAAACCCGCTATGGCTGGAGGACTCTCTACCCTAGCAGCTGCTAAAATTGCAGAACTCTGCTGGGATACCTTATTTGAATATGGAGAAGCTGCGCTTTTAGCAGTTAAACAAAAAACTGTTACTCCAGCAGTTGAAGCCGTAATAGAGGCAAACACCTTACTTAGTGGACTTGGATTTGAAAGTGTCGGGTTAGCTGCAGCTCATGCCATCCATAATGGTTTTACTGTTTTACATGATAAGACTCATGATTTGATGCATGGAGAAAAGGTTGCATTTGGCACATTAGTACAAATGGCAATGGAATCTTGGACAACTGAAGAGCTATATAACTACATTGATTTCTGTATCAAACTCGGCCTACCTACTACACTTGAAGATTTGAACTTAGGTGATGCAAGTAAAGAAGAATTGATGAAAGTTGCAGAAGCTGCCTGTCAAGATGGTGAAACTATACATAATATGCCATTTGAAATTTCACCAGAAATGGTTTTTGATGCAATTATTGCTGCTGATGCTTATGCTACTGAGTATAAATTAAAAAAATTAGTTCAAAATTACAATCCAAAAAATTAATTAAGTGTATATTACACATTATTTAATTTTATGTGTGTCCTTTTAAGAATTTAGCAAAATTACAATACTATATATTAGAAACTAAATAAGTATTAAAATTGTATATATCATGAAATAATCTGAAGACCTCATCCAACATATAAGAGCACGAAATATTTAAATGAATCATAGCATTATGTCAAAATTAATTTTATAACTGAACTTTCACACCAAAGATAAATATAGAAATAAGAAAAAACCTCTTTATGAGGTTTTTTCTAGTCCTATACTTTTAATAATAAAATAAGCTGTTTTTATTATAAACAATAGGTTAGCAACACCATCTTAACATATAAAAACAAAAAGTCTATGTGTCAATTTTTCAAACTCCCTATAGTTTATATGAGAATACTAAAAAGATATAACTAATAAAAAATGTAGGAGAAGTAATAGACTTAATTTATGCTGTTTCCAGTTTACCTATTTAACTAAATTAAGACAGTTTTAGAAGATCTAGAAAGAATAATCTCATTTTATTACTAAAAAATACAACATATTGTTTAGATTCAGTCAAAATAGTAGTTAGTCTTCTACTTAAGATAACAATTTTTTAGCTAAACTAGATTATTAGAATTGACACTTTTGTGTACATTTCTATTACTTCTAGCTCACTATTAATTCTCACCTTACAAAAATGGTATATATATATACATTTTAATTCGATTTCCTGTAGTTTATGAGAAGAAATATACTATTTTTGAATGAATATCATTACATTTCCCTTTAATTTGTTTCATTTTTTGTAAGTTGTTATCCTACTAAATGAGGGTAATCATCACATATAAAAATTAGCATTAACTAAAAATATCAAAGACATTCATATTTTTATATCAGTATCGGAGGTTACAGCAATAATTCTTCAGAATATATTTTAAAAGGATTTTTATATTGCCAAATATAATTTTTTTAAAATTATAAATTAGAAGTGAGGAGATATTATTATGATTATAAAAAAACATCCATTTCGTACTCTAGCAAAAACTGCTGTTGCATTAACTATGATAATTCCTACATCCCAAGCCATTAGCCAACCGTTTGCGTATGCTCAAGAAAATATAACCAAATCTCAACAACAAGTAGCACCATTTTGGAATAAAAACAAAGATTATCCAGGCGAATCTTATGTTACATATGAAGGTAAAGTTTATCATTCTGTATATTGGGTAAATGCAGGTACCTTACCTACCCAACAATTTAGCGGATGGGAATTATATACTGGTTCAGAATATATACCTGACAATAGCGATCCAAATGATTTATTTGGTGAAGGAATAACTTGGCCAACCCATGTTTTTGCACCATATGTAGATAACGGAATGAATCCTCAAAATCTATTAAAATATGCCCAAGAAACAAATACTAGTTTCTTTACGCTTTCGTTTATAGTGGCTGATAAAAATGGAAATCCAGTATGGGGAGGAAGTCATACCCCTATTGGAGATGGTAACTTAGATGATCAAATAAAACAAATTAGAAAAATAGGTGGAGATGTTAAAGTATCCTTTGGTGGAGCAAATGCTGGTAATATCCCTGGATTAGGTGCAGATCTTGCTGCAGCTATTACAGATGTAAATAAATTAAAAGATGCTTATAAAAGTGTAATTAACACATTACATTTAACACATATGGATTTTGATATTGAAGGAGTCTTAGTCGCTCACCCTGAATCTATTGAAAGAAGATCAAAAGCAATTGCGTTATTACAAAAGGAATTAAAAGCTGAAGGTAAAGATGTAAAAATTGGTTATACCTTACCAGTAATGCCTTATGGCCTAACTAATGATGGGATAAATGTGATTCAAAGCGCTATAAAACATGATGTAGATTTAAATTCTATTAATATTATGACTATGGATTACGGACAACAAAACCAACAAATGGGACAAGCTGCAATAGATGCTATTAATAGCTTGCATGGACAGTTAACTAATTTATATAAAGGTACTATTAAAGATTCTGACATTTGGAAAATGATTGCTGTTACACCTATGATCGGAAAAAACGATACTCAAAATGAAACTTTCACATTAAATAATGCAAAAGAATTGTTCCAATTTGCCAAAGAAAAAGGTATTGGGGAAATTAGTATGTGGTCAGTGTATCGTGATAAAAAGGCTACTGAAAGTTGGCAAATTGGTCAGGCAACTGGAGATGCTTCTGGATTACCCGATGTAGACGACGGTGCCTTTTCTAAACTATTTTCTGCTTTTAATAGTAGTACTGAAATTGACGTAATCGCTCCAACAGCTCCTTCTAACCTACGCTCTGTTAGTAAAACAACAACAACTGTTGAGCTACAGTGGGAGGCTTCCACAGATAATATTGGTGTGAAAGAATATGAAGTTTATCGTGATGGAAAAAAAGTAGGAACAACAAAAACAACACGTTATGAAGATGCGGGATTACAAGCCAATACAAAATATAATTATAAAATTAAAGCTACAGATGCTGCAGGAAATAAGTCAAAAAGTAGCAATGAAGTTTCAGTTACAACAAAGGAAGAGAATCCAGAACAAACAGCTCCAACAGCTCCAACTGAATTACAAGCATCAGAAACTACTACAAACAGTGTTCATTTAATATGGGAAAAATCCATAAGTAATGTTGGTATAAAAGAGTATGAGATTTATCGTAACGGTACGAAAATAGCTACAAGTCCTTCAACTTACTATACAGATGAAAATTTACTGGCTAGTACTGAATATAGCTATATGGTAAAAGCTATAGATACTCAAGGAAAAGTTTCAGTTGCGAGTAATGAAATCAAAATCACAACAAAAGATACCTCCTCTTCTGAGTATAAGGCATGGGATTCGTATGCTGCATATAAAAAAGGAGATAGAGTAGAACATCAAGGTAAAATTTTTGAAGCAGTTCAAAGTTATCAAGGATACGGTGATCCAAATTGGATTTTCTCATTAGCTTTATGGAAAGTAATTAAATAAACCGTAATACTATTAAATAAAAGACATCTTTCTTTTCAGATTGATGTCTTTTATGAATTGAAATTTATATTTTACAAATCTATTCTTTCATTTGCCCTAGACTATATATTTTCTATAGGTAATTCTTATTTTACATTACTATGATTTGATTAAGCATCATATTTTCTAAGTTAAGACAAAGTTTACATTTTTAATAGTTCGGACGAAAGTCCTAACATTTAAATCTTTTTAACTATATATACAATTAAAAGAAGGTTTTAAGATGCAGACGAACACTAATACTATAGAGGACATCTATCAGGAGATATTAAATGGAAAAAGAAATAGATTTCCACCAAATACTTGGAAATTAGATAGAAATAATCAATTGGCCAGAAGAGTAACAAAGTATTTAGTAACAAAAATTTTGAATTGGAATGAAGAAGAGATAAAACAGAATTGGAATAACAAATTGATTGCAAAGTATCGATTACGTGGTGTATTGAAGCACAAATATAATAATAGTCCATATGCGATGATTAATGATTTATATCCGAATCAATTTAAAGAATGGGAATTTAGAATGACACCATTAAATTTTTGGACGAAAGAAAAGGCCCTACAATTATTAAAATGGTTAATTGAAGAAGAGGAGAAATTACCACCTCAAAAACTCTTGCAAATTTATGGGCAAAAATGGTTAATTGAACATCGACTAAGTGCACCTCTAAGGGTGATTTGGAATGGAAGCCCGTATGCGATGATTAATGATTTATATCCAAATCGATTTAAAGAATGGGAATTTAATAAGGCTCCTAATAAGTTTTGGACGAAAGAAAAAACATTACAAGCACTAAAATGGTCAATTGAAGAAAAGGAAAAATTAAATCTGGATCAATTGAAGAATATATACGAAAATAAATGGTTAGCCCAATCAGGATTGCGTGGAGCCTGTCAATTATATTGGAATGATAGTCCATATGCAATGATTAATGATTTATATCCAAATCAATTTAAAGAATGGGAATTTAAGATGACACCTAACGGTTTTTGGACGAGAGAAAAAGCGCTAGATGCATTACGGTGGACAATTGAAGAAAAAGAAAAGCTGACAGATAATCAATTATTACAGCTATACACAATGCAGTGGCTTAAAAGTCATAGACTATGGACACCTGTAGTAAGATACTGGAATGGAAGCCCATACGCAATGATTAATGATTTATATCCAAATAAATATATAAAAAGTTCATTCAGAGGATATATAAATAAAGCTTAATATTATTAAACTTAACTTAATTAAAATGAAAGCTTAACTTGATAAACAGCAAACTATATTTTCTTGATGGGAGAAATATCCAATAACTAATTGGCACGATTAATAACCATAGAAAAACAGTAAAAAATGCTATTGGTTTAAAAATGAATTTAAGGTTTTAGAGGAGGATATTTATGCAAGCAAAAAAAATTCTATTTATTTTTAAAGTGATTAGGCTATTAGCAATAGTTATCTTATTTCTTCTCTTTTATTTTACACATCAATTATCTTATCTCTATTTTTCAATTCCTTTCATTCTTGAAAGGTTCACTAGAAATATTTTAAAAAACAAAGTTTTATAGATGAAAACAAGCTAGCAACTTCAGCAATGAAGCAATAGCTTGTTTTCATCTATCCTTCCCCCCCATTTTTACATATTTATTACTCCTTTTCATATGTCTCACAAGTCATTAATATAATTCCACCATTTAAGCTCCTCTGCCCCAGTATCTAAAACTTAAGATTTTAGCATTATATTAATAAAAAAAGGAAGAAATTTATATGAGGATTTCGTTATAGATTTTTCTAAAATGAAAATTTTGTGAACTTTATAACAAGATAACTTGTTAAACCATTTTCAATAACTTATAATCTTAACTGTGTATGGTGTGTATGGTGTGCATCATAGACAGTCACACTTGTCGATTGAGAGGTATTTAAATGAAAATTATTTTAAATAATGCATCAAATCAACCTTTATATCAACAAATAAAGGAACAAATTAAAGATTCTATATTTAATAATGAATTGACGGAAGGTGAACAATTACCATCAATCCGTGTATTGGCTAATGATTTACATGTAAGTATGTTAACTACAAAAAGAGTTTATGCGGAACTAGAATCCGAAGGTTTTATCGTTACCAGGGTTGGAAAAGGTACTTATGTAGCATCTACAAACTTGGAATTATTAATGGAATCTAAGCGTCATATGGTTGAAGGAAAATTGACAGAAGTGTGCAAAATGGCTCGAAGTATTGGAATCCATAATGAGGAACTCTATTCGATGTTAGATTTAATCTTAAAGGAGGAAAATGAAGAATGAATGCAGTGTTAGAAGTGAAGAATCTAAACAAAGCTTATGAGAATTTTTCATTAAAAGACGTGACATTTTCACTTAACCAGGACTGTATAACTGGTTTTATTGGTACTAATGGTTCTGGGAAAACTACTACTATTAAAGCTATCCTCGGGCTCGTACTCAAAGATTCGGGTAAAATTAATTTTTTAGAAAAGGATATAGATAAACATGAACGAAAATCCAAAAATAAAATTGGTGTCGTGTTAGACGAAGGGTACTTTTACGATGAATTAACATTAAAAGAAATGAAGAATGTAATCGCCCCTTCCTATACTGAATGGGATGAGCAAGTTTTTTTAAAGTATATTAAACGATTTAATTTAAATCTAGGACAAAAAATTTCTACCCTCTCCAAAGGAATGCGAATGAAATTTGCAGTTGCTCTAGCTTTATCCCACCACGCAGATCTATTAATAATGGATGAACCCACAAGTGGACTTGATCCATTGGTTCGAAGTGAACTAATAGACATACTTCTAGATTTTATGAAAGAACCAGGAAAGAGTGTCTTTTTTTCTACTCATATTACCTCAGATCTAGATAAAATAGCAGACATGATTATTTTGATAGATGATGGTCAAATATTAATTGATGAAGAAAAAGATGCACTAGTGGAAACACATGCATTAGTAAAAGGTGATAATCAATTGATTAATAATCAAACAGAAAAACTCTTTTTGAATTTGAGTCAAACTAAATATGGATTTGAAGGGATTACTCATAAAATAGATGATGTGTGCCGGCTTATGCCTGGTGTTTTGATGGAAAGACCAACTATAGAAGATATAATGCTTTCTTATATTGGAGGAAATACATATGCTTATTAATCTTGTTGTAAAAGACATACTATTAGTAAAAAGATATTTTTTTATTTTACTCGTTTTCGCAGCTATTGCACCAATCTATCTTTCTACTCAGTTACACCTCAACGATGGTGGACTTATTGGTTTTCTTTTAACAGTAGTTTTTATGGAGCATATTTTGTTTGGTACAATATCGAAATTCGAAGACCAATACAAAGGAGCAGCTTTACTTTGTGCAACACCATATACTAGAAGTGCCTTTGTAAAAGCAAAATATCTCTTTCTATTGGTAGTTTTTCTTTGTGCCTCAATTATTCGAATGATAATTTCAATTATTATACCATCTGGTATCGAGAATCTTAGTATAAACGCTCTCGGAATAACATTCTTAGTTGTTAGTATTTTGTTTGGAATATTACTCCCTTTCCAATTTAAATTTGGTTTTGATAAAACAAAAATGATTTCTTTTATTGTTGTCTTTTTGACACCTTTTGTAGCTCCTACTCTTATAAAAGAAATTCAGTTGAGCCATCTAAATTTTACACTCCCTCTTCCATTTCCATCAATTATCATGGCATGGATGCCTTGTCTCATTTCAATAGTTATTAGCATTATATCAATGATAATTTCACTGAAGATATATGCAAAAAAAGATTTATAATTAGTTTAAGGGGCATTTTAAAAAATATGTTTTATCGTCCCATACTTATCGAAGTTACGTCAACGCACAAGATACTTCAGTTCTCAGCGTAGGAACTACTGACAAAACCTACTAAGAAAGCTGGTAAATACGTCGATGTTAGCAGGTATCTGTCACTTCGAACATTTCGTTATTTACTTTCTAAATCTTGAGCATTGATCTATGTCTCGATTAAAATGCATCCCTTGTCAATTAAGTGATGTATTTTAGATACTTATTTGTTAAAAAAGGAAGGATGAATGTTCAATCAACCGACACAACTACTTCTTAGGAAGTGTGTTATAGTTAATTCAGAATCAATACTGCTTAGCAGCATTAATTCTCACCTATCTTTTATTATTTGTTTTTACACCAACTTAAAGGAAAGACCAACTATATTTTTAGTTGGTCTTTCCTTTTGTTATTAGAATACGATTAAGAATCACTTAGTTTATATACACATTACTATTTATTTTACGATAATGTACATATGCTTCCGTTAGAATTCTACCGTTCTCTTAATAAAATATGAAAAACATAACTAGTTAAGGTACCTTTCAAAAAAATCGAAACAAAAAGAACTTGTAATATATAATTACAAGTTCTTTTTATCGTAGCTTCAACACATTGGAACTATAGACTTGTAAACAACAACATTAAAGGAAGGGTGAATTATCCCTTTAAAATGATTATATAACTAATATTCATATTTTGAGATTGAAACCTTGAACATTTCGTTAATTTTAACGATTATTTTAATATTCTTCATTTTTAATTTACATAAACATGTTAATTTCTATACATTATAATAATAAATAATATAAAAATAAAAATATATGTGAAATTTTTTATATTTTTTTTGATAATCATAAAATATTTTATTATTATCATTGCATTTTCACTCTAATATTACCATGTTTGTAGATTGCTATTAGAGATTTACCTTCTAAAACTTACTTAAAATTGGTTAGTATTGAATACATTGACTGAAAATTGAGAAATCAAATGCATATTGATACTATTATCATATAAATTATCTGTCAGTCTAACTTCCATTACCCACAATAATGTTTTTCTATCTATGTATAGAAATAATTTATCTGTCAGTAATTTATAGTTAATTATCATATATTAAAAAGGAGGAAGTAAAATTATGAAGAAGCAAATCATTACAGCAACTGCTCTGGCTGCAACATTAGCTACAGCTGCATTACCTACAACATCAGTATTTGCTGCTGAGACAGTTGCTCCTATCCAACAACAGGAATCACAAGTTAGTATTCAACCGTTTGCACAAAGTAATCTAGAAACGGCTGTTCAAGCTGCATTAAATGGCCCCGAAGTAAAAAAAATAAAAGTATTTGAGCATGAATTTAATGTAAAAGAAATTGAAGTTGTGGATCGAGGTGCAGCTGGTAAAGATGTATACGGACAAATCTCTCATCATTTAAGCTTCCGTCCAGATGATCAACTTTACTATAAATTCACAAAAAAAGATGGTGAGGTAACCGGATTCGAATTTCATATTGATAGAGGCGGCTGGACACCAATTGTAGCTCCACTTTTATCAATTCTTGCTGCATATAACGGAATTCCTGTTAATCCAAATGATTTAAATTCACTCGGTCAACAACTTGGTAAAGTTATCGATGGTAGTTGGGAACATGCAGGACAATCTATTGCTACTGCAGTTAGTTTAAGCTTTAATGAGAAATAAGCTTATAGGCATTATTTAGGATTACAGAGAAGTATTATTCGTAAGTTTTTCTAAAATGATATTATATGTAACAAATATATTTCTAACTTTAATGCATTAATACAAGTGAGACTCTCCCCAAAAGTCTTTTGATCTCAGATATAGAATGCATATAATTTTGCCACATAGGTTCTTAACAAATAAAAATCTATGTTAATTAAAATTAAGAATCATGTAGATCTTACTAATTTCAGCAATTCATTGTACTTCGGAAAACAGACGTCTAGTTTAAGACTTCTGTTTTCTTTGTATAATATTAGATTTGAATTGTATGCCCTATAAAGTACATGAAGTATGATAATATACTTTGTCATCATTTCACTAAACTTGCACTTGATTATTTTGGTCTTCCCATCCTTGTATGATTACATTTCAAAACTTATGTTCCCCGTGTACGATGGCTTTTGAGCAAATCTAAATGAAAATATTCCTCTCTAAATTTTAAAGCTAACACAATATTTTAAGGTAAATGACAATAGTAACTCTAATGGTAGCTAATATATTACCTTATTTGACTTTATAAACCCATTGGTACCTATTATAAATTTGGAACTATTTATAAAAACTAAATCTTCAAATTAATGCGCTCTATTATTCTCATGCTGGACTTTATGCATATGGTAAAAGCACCTAAATTATTATATAAGACTAATCTGTTTAAAATCAGGAGAGATATAATGAAGAAAATAAAGATTATAAAACACTTAAAATTCGGGATTCTTACTTGTTTTACACTAGCGAGTTTATGTACAACTTCAATAGTATTTGCTGATAGACATTCAGGTTATTCATATGACTCCGATTTAGGTTATCGAAATCCAAACTGGATGTCAAAATTGGAAGATACAAAAAGAATAAGCGAATTATCTATTCCAGGTACTCATGGTTCTATGGCTTTACATGGAGCGAGTTTTATTGATGAGAATTTGACAAGAAATCAAACAATGCCCCTACCTCAGCAGTTCAATGCAGGAATACGGTATGTAGACATGCGTGTTAAACGTGTGAAAAATTCTTTTGCCATGCAGCATGGTATTGTAAATCAAAAAGCAATGTTTGAAGATGTATTAAAAGAAACAATCCAATTTTTAAGAGACAACCCTCATGAAACAATTTTAATGCGCTTAAAAGAGGAAACTGATCCAGAGAACGGCTCACAGTCATTCGAGGAGATATTTAAAAGTTATAAAGACCGTAATGTGTCCTACTTTTGGGAACCTAATTCTGTTCCATTTTCAGAAAGAAATAACCCTAAGTTAGGAGATATCCGCGGAAAAATTGTAATACTACAAAACTTCGCAGCATCTCAAGAATACGGTATTAATTATGAATCATTAAATATCCAAGATAATTTTGAAGTTAGCGCTGGACCGGATGGAATGTATGAAAAATGGAGTGCAGTAAAAAACCAGCTTCTAAAGGCAAATAACGACTCTAACAATAATCATATCTATCTCAACCATTTTAGTGGTACAGGTGGCGCTACAGCATTATGGAATAATTATTATCCTTGGTTTGTTGCAAGTGGAAAGGAAAATCGAGATACTGGTAGTAACCCACAGTTAATTCAAAAAAACACAACAAATGAATGGAAAGACTTCCCTCGTGATACAAACGGTCAAGTATTTTATGGTGGAATGAATACAATGGGGACAGATTTCATACTACAAGGTGGTATCAGACATTCTGGTATCATTGCAGCTGATTTTCCAGGTCCAGGTTTAATAGATAGTATCATTAAATTAAATGGGATAAACGTTAATGAAAAAGAGATATTAATTTCCCAAATTTCTTCTGACTCTAAGCCATTGCCTGGAGAAAAGAACCGATCCAGCCAAAACTTTAGTATAAATAATTTACCCCCAGGGACAATCGGTTTAAAATGGATTATTGAACCTACCCAGGGAGAGACTTCTGACAGTATCTCTTTCAATATTATGGTCGATGTTTCTCTGGGTCTAGATCGTGTTAGTTGGAGCAATATTTCAAATGAGTCCAGGACTGCAGCAGATACAAATTCTAAATATTATATCGCAAATCCAAGTGGTGTGAATCACCCATTTACAGTAAAAGTATATGCTATTACCAATTAAATTTTTTAAAGGATTTCTTTATCCCTCCGTCGGCTTAAGAAGTTCAATTACCTTATGTATCAAAAGAGCATTCTCTCCAGGTATGCTATATTAAAGGAAATAAAGAATCCAGTGAACTTAAAAAAATTTCATGTGACATATCTTTAGGATTATAAAATAAAAAAGAATCTAGAAATTCCACTAGATTCTTTTTTGTTTTTGGAAACAATTCATATTTAGATTAAAATGTTTTATTTTATAAAAATAATTAAAATACAAATTAACAAACCGCTGAACGTCCTAAAAGTAAAAGTACAATAACTACAATTTCATTCCATGTTGGTAATTGATTTATTTCAACTTTATACGCGGAAACACATTATATAGAAAATAACATTTCTTGGTTTCGTTCCCCGTTACTTTCATATAAATACATAATCATATCACCTTTCTATATATAATTTATTTATAGTAAAGGCGTTCCTCCTTGATTTCAAATAACTACTTATGACCAATGAGCAGTAACTATCGTATCTTAATGATACTTATAGCATAGAAAAACTGACTGTAAAACACATTCTGTTTTCTTAAAATAACGATATAAAATCAATAAGTAATAGTTGATTCTCCTATTCTTTCTCACAACTAAAAAATTATTATAATAATCATTACACTAACTACCCATAAACTCCATATATACTACAGATTATGTTTGTATGATACGTATATCAATAGAAAGGGATGATATATATTGCTGACAATTTATATAATATACCTGTTTTTATCAATTGCTATCATGCTATTTTTATTTACAAGTACAATCGGTTAATTTTATAGATTATATCAAGCTCGCTTCTTTTCATACAAGAGAACGTCTATTTCTTCACTAAATTAAAGAGAAAATCCTATTACTATCAAGTCGAAATTAGAGAGATTCAGTTTAAGAGAAAGCGTTCTTCTTTTTCTATAAAGCTAAGTCATTATCTTAAAGAAGATATAGATATCTTTCGGTTCCCTCCTACATATAAAGCAATTTACCCTGCTTCCTAATACCCACTGATTTGTTACACAAAAATAAAAATTTGAATTTCAAAACACCCAGGAATACAATGAATATAGTATATACCTTATTTTTTAGAAAGAAGGATTGAACACGAAAACCAAAGTAGCTAAATCAATTCAAAATTTACAATTGAAATCATTTGAAATGATGACAAATTCTGTTTCTTTTAAATCTATTTTGCGTGGAACTGGTATGACTTTTGTAATTATTTTTGGATCATCTTTCATTAACAACTCTTCTTTATTTTCATTAAATTCTTTGATGGTGATATTGGGTTTCTTTTTAATCTTTATGCCATATATTTTTAATATTGCTGAGAAGTCTAATATATAACTTAATTTCCGACGTTTAATCATTGACTTAAAAATTATTAAGCACCCAAAACAAGAAATTCACACACTTTTAATTAAAAGGTGTGAATTTTTTTGTTTAGGTCTATTTGCTCTTAAATCTATAGTTAAGTGATACTACTTCAATTAATTAATTTTTATTTCTAGTTTAAAATTATGCAAATGGGTAGCCTGTATCTTCTCTACAATACAATTTCCCTTATTTAACTATTTATATAGTATAGATTTAAAAGTAAACATACCTAATCCCCCTATACAAAACTGTAAGAGTATCTTCAACCTTTTAATATTATATTTATATAAAATTTACCCTTTCTTGAAAACATACTATACTATAAAATTAAATTAACAAATATTATTTAATGGAGGTTCATAATGAATAAAACAGAACTAATTAACCAAGTATCTGAGAAAACATCACTTACTAAAAAAGAG
>Ga0102589_1003801_pt1 | contig 15064 bp, 16 predicted proteins | sample AraplaMF_Col_mLB_FD_76858 | JGI IMG/M metagenome (GOLD analysis project Ga0102589, IMG submission 76858) | Arabidopsis root microbial communities from the University of North Carolina, USA - plate scrape MF_Col_mLB | ecosystem: Host-associated > Plants > Roots > Endosphere | place: USA... | reverse complement strand
ATGTATCTCACAAATTACCATTTGTCGCAATAACTATTTATAACTAGAGGCTTGGCGGGAATTTCCGTACCGAAATTTGGGCGTTCGCTTTGTGGTAAACGCTCCGGTTGTAGCCGCGTGCATCAACTGGCGGCGTTTGCTGTTGAGGTGCGGATGGAACGAGAGTGATTGCAGGACGCCTCGTCATCGGCTTCAGGTCACTTCGCCCAGTCGACGACGCCCGACAGGATAGCGCCTTACAGGTTCGATTTTATCTCAGACGGTTGTCGGCACGTCGCATGGGCGATCGTCCTTGGAGTGTAAGAGACGTTTGAAAGCCGGGTGGCGTTTTGAGGCCGTCCGGATTCAAGCGTCTGACGCGGACAGTACTAGGCGACACCTTGTAGATTGGAACGACACCTTGGAGATTGGAAGCATGGCGCTCAAGCGGATGGATAATGTGGGAATCGTCGTCGAAGACCTCGGAGAGACGATTGAATTCTTTCGCGAGCTCGGCCTCGAGCTCGAAGGGCGGGCCACGATCGAGGGAGAATGGGCCGGACGTGTCACTGGACTGGCCCATCAGCGTGTCGAGATTGCCATGATGCGCACACCCGATGGACACAGCCGGCTTGAGCTCTCCCGCTTCCTTGCGCCTGATGTCGTCGCAGATCACCGGAACGCCCCGGTCAACGCCCTAGGCTACCTCCGCGTCATGTTCGCCGTGGACGACATCGACGAGACGCTTGAAAGGCTCCGCAGGCGCGGCGCGCAACTCGTGGGCGAAGTCGTCCGGTACAAAGATATATATCAGCTCTGCTATATCAGGGGGCCTGAAGGGGTTCTCATCGGGCTCGCCCAAGAACTCAGCTGAGCGCAATACGAAGACAAGACTAATGTCAGCGAGCGAGTCCGAGGCGGGCCCAGTGTTCGAGATCCATCCCGCCATGGCCGGCCGCGTTCTCGCCAAGAGCAATTAAGTCGTCAATACCGGCCGGCTCGCTCGAGAAAGCCGCCGTCAGCAGCCTAAACGGCCACAAAGGAGAACAGGCATGAGGAAGATCATCACTGGTGCATTCGTCAGTCTCGACGGCATCATGCAGGCGCCGGGCGGTCCGGACGAGGACCCGATCGGCGACTTCAGGTATGGCGGCTGGGCCGCTCCCTATTTCGACGAGGCGATGGGCGAGACCGTGGGTGAGATGTTCGCCAATCCTTTCGATCTTTTGCTCGGCCGCAAGACCTACGACATCTTCGCCGCGCACTGGCCCTATGTCGCGGCCGACGACCCGATCGGTCCACTTTTCGATCGGGTCACCAAATATGTCGCGACCCGCAACCCGGACTTTGTGGCCAGCTGGCAGAACAGCCAGGTGCTCGGTGCCGATGTGGTCGGCGCGCTCAAGGCGTTGAAAGGCGGCGATGGACCGCACCTGTTGACACAAGGGTCAACCGACTTCCTGCAGACGCTTTTCAAGAACGACCTGGTCGACGAGCTGAATATTTCATTCTTTCCCGTCGTGCTCGGCAAGGGCAAGAAGCTGTTCGGTGACGGCGCCTTTCCGGGCAAACTGAAGCTCGTCAGCTCGCGGGTTTCGGGCTCCGGCGTTACTGCGAACAAGTATGTTCGTGACGGCGACGTCGTCACCGGCTCGTTCGAATTCGAGCAGCCGACTACGGCCGAGCTCGAGCGACGCAAGAACCTGACCTGAGGCAATAGCCGGGTGGTGCGGCATAGGCTGGGCGAGGAGCGGCGGCAATGCATCGCTCTTCGTCTTCCATGCACGCCCTTTTCAAAGGTGAGCATGAAGGTTCAAGGATTCCAAAATGCGGCGTCGCGGCAGAAGTCCCTGAGGTTGGGATGCCGCGGCCGTTTTCCCTGCCAGTATCGCGCGTATTTTTCTGGCTCAATCCCGCGTCGTGTGCCAGATTTCCGGCAGCAAACCGTCGCCGCGGCAGACGTGGCGAATCTTGGGGAAGGGTGGCGCGTGGCGGCAATTCAGGTTCCGGGGCTACTGTCTTTCACGATTGCAATTCTGGTGTTCTTTGTTGGGGCAACTCTGAACCATCTTTTCCCCATTCTGACACGGTGGAGCATTCCGGAGGCGGTGACAGGCGGGATGCTTGCGGCGGTGGTGACGCTCCTCGCATACACGCTGTTCGACATCGAGATCAGCTTCGCGCTTCAGGCACGCGATCTGCTGCTTCTCTATTTCTTCACAGGTATCGGTCTCAACGCCCGGCTCACCGATCTTGCCGCCGGCGGCAGGCCTTTTCTGATCCTTCTGGTCATAACGGTCGCCTTCCTGATCATCCAGAATCTGACGGCCATTGGAACAAGCGCGGCGCTCGGCCTGCCCAGGGGCATCGACATTCTGCTCGGCTCGATTTCGCTCATTGGCGGACACGGCACAACGATCGCTTGGGCTCCAATCGTTTCGAGCCGCTTCGGGGTCACCAACGCCATGGAAGTCGGCATTGCCAGCGCAACGCTTGGCCTTGTCATCGCCAGCCTTATCGGCGGGCCGATCGCACAGCGACTGATCGCCCGATACCACCTGAGCGGAGCGGCGAACGAAGAGTTGACGATCGGGGTGTCGCATAAGTCGGCGCGTGAACATGACGATGAGGTCAGCGCGGTCAGCCTGTTGAGGACATTGTTCGTCACCAACATCGCGATCCTGACAGGATATGCCTTGGAGGAGGTGATCGAGGAGACCGGCTTCAAGCTCCCGCTTTTCGTCGTTTGCCTTCTGGTGGCCATCGTGATGACCAATGTCGTCCCGTTGGCGGCTCCACGCCTGCCATGGCCGACGCGGAGCCGTGCGCTGTCGCTGATATCCGATCTTTCGTTGAACGTGTTTCTCTCGATGTCGCTGATGAGCATGCAGCTCTGGGCCTTGAGCGGCCTAGGGCTCTCGCTCATCCTGGTGCTCGGGGCGCAGACGTGCGTGACCGTCATCTACATCCTTTTCGTCGTGTTCCCGGCGATGGGGCGGAACTACGACGCTGCAGTGATTTCCGCCGGCTTTGGCGGTATCGCGCTAGGCGCCACACCGACGGCTATCGCCAATATGACAGCGGTCACCAAGATTCACGGTGCCTCCAGCATGGCGTTCATCATTCTGCCGCTCGTTTCCGCCTTCTTCATCGACCTGATAAACGCGGCAGTCCTTGGCTATCTTGTCCAATAGGGACTGACGACGCAGCGCTGGTCCTCGGCGTCGTCAGGCATTCCGCGGATCGGGGCCTGCTGCTACACGATGACCGACATCAAGAAGGCGACGAATTCGGATTGCTTTGCGCCTGCTGCGTTCTTCTCCAGACGGGGGAATGTCCTCTCGCAGATCGTGTTGCCCTGGTTGCCGCCGAGGAGCGTTACCGTCGTGCTGGTCCAGGAGACCACGAAGCCGACATGGCCGTTTCCCGTTGCCCAGCTCGCGTCGGAGAAGGGGGCGTAGCGGCGAACCGCGATCGCGCCTGGTTGCGGGGCTTGAAGGACATGAAACTGCTTCTTCTTGTTCCAGAAGAAGGAGCGGGCGCTTGGATGGCCGGTGCCCATGTACCCACTCGTGACAAGGCAGTAGTTGACGAAGGCGGCGCACCAATCGACTTCGTCGCAACCATCAACCTCGAACCATGGGCGCAGACCTTGAAATAGTTCAGGATGCGCGGGTTCTCTCCGGGATCAGGCCATTGGCTGCGTTCATGTGCGGGAAGGGCAGCTTCCCGGCGAGCAATGGCCATCCAGTCCTGCGTGGCCGACGCCGCCGACGACGCCACGCCGATGGCCGCGCCTGCGCCGATCAGCGGCGCAGGCGGTCCGTTCGGCCTGATTGTGCCAGGTTTCCAGCCCTCGACGACCTGGATGAATTTCGCGATCTTGCGGAAGTCGTCCATCTTGAGGTCGGCGAGAACCGCCGTCAGCGCAATGCCGGTCTTGTCACGGATGAACTTGGCGTAGTCTTCGGATTGGTTCTCGTTCGGCGGCGCATAGCGGAAGATTGCCTGCTTGAGGGTGAGCTTGATGTAGGCGGTCGTTCTCAGCAGGGCGATGATCGCCGCCTTCCCGCTCTCCTCGTCGGGAAAGATCGCGAAGCTGCCGTCATCGCCGATGGCGCCGCAATTGATCGAGAAGTCGCCCTTGCGGATATTGCCGGCGTTGCAATTACGCCAGGAGCGCGAGCCGCCTTCGCGGATTTCGTCACGCCCGTTCGTGTCGGTATAAAGGATCGTTTTCGGCGCGATCGCGCGGGCGTGGACGAAGGGTCCATGCGCGCCTGCTGGCGCCGGGGCAGGGCTATCCATGTTGGCAATGTGCTCGGCATAGTCTCGCTGAGCTGGGCTCCGTCCGATGCGGAAGGCAAGGGCTCGTAGGTAACGGTATAGCTGCCATCGGCATTGGCGATCGAACCGACCTTCATTTTCGCCGTCGCGAGCGCCGCAAGCAGGCCAGCCAAACTGGATTTGTTGATATCTGTGATCGTGTCCATGGCGCGTCCCCTCCGGCAGACGTCTGGTGATGCCATCCGGACCGGCGATGCGCGGCAGTGCCTTGCGTTGCAGCGTATCGGACTGTCAATCTGCGGATGCCTTCCCTATTAGGCGCACAGCTTTGGAGGAATTGACACCAATCAACATCAATCATGGATTGTACTTTTGAGGCTGGCTGACGGGCATCGATTTCAGTTACCGGGCGTGCATGAGGCGACAAGATGGGGTAACCCCTTGCGGAGCAGAAAATTGGCGATACATGCTGCCGCCACCTTTAACTCCAGGAATCGACCATGCCTTTTGCCCTTAGCCCAACCGCCATCTGGCCGGTTGTCATGCTTTTCGCCTCAAATATCTTCATGACCTTCGCCTGGTACGGGCATCTCAAGCACAAAGGCGCGGCGCTCTATATCGCCATTGTCGTCAGCTGGGCGATCGCCTTCTTCGAATACTGCCTTGCCGTGCCTGCCAACCGTATCGGTTCGGCCGTCTATACGACGGCACAGCTGAAGACGATGCAGGAGGTGATCACGCTTATCGTCTTTTCCGGCTTCTCCGTCTTCTGGCTCGGCGAGAACCTGACGTGGAACCACGCCATTGGCTTCGCCCTGATCGCGATCGGCGCATCGTTCATCTTCCGCGCCTGAGGTCTGACTGGTGGCTTGCTGCACGCCAGGGGCCTAACGCTCCACGAACGCGCGGAGGCGCTCGAGCGCGTCGTCCCATTGCCGGGAGACGCTGTCGAGATAGGCGCGCATCTCGCCGATCCGATCGGGTTGGAAGGCGTAATGGCTTTCCCGCCCGACCTTAGTGGAGCGGACGAGGCCGACCTGTTCCAGCACATGCAGGTGTTTCGTTATCGCCTGGCGGGTAAGCTCGGTGCCGGCGGAGAGGCCGGCGATCGAGCGCTGGCACCCGTCGCTGAGGGTTGTCAGCAGCGACAGGCGCGTCGGGTCTCCCAAGGCGGCAAACAGGGGTGCCGCATTGTCGCGGCGGAATTCAATGTTAGCGATCGAGGTATTCCTTGATGTTTTTCATTTGCTCGGCCCAGCCGCCGTCGTTCATCCGGAAGGCTTCCTCGCGGCGATGCGGCGGGACCTTGTCGAAACCTGACTCCGTCACCGTCAGGCGCGACCCTGACGGCGTCGGCTCCAGGCGGAATTCGACGAGGGTCGGCGGTTCGCCGGAATAGTCGACATCGGGATCGATAGCGTAGGGATGCCAGGTGAAAGAGAAGAGCTCGGGCTTCTCCATGCGTTTGACGGTCGCCTGCCAGCGGATGTGCTCGTAGCCGGGATAGGTTATGTGGCCGGTCGAATTCTCTCCCGGCACGAAGGGTCCGTCCAGCTGGACGCGGAACCATTCGCCGAACTCGCGGTGATCGGTGATGGCCTTCCAGACGCGTTCGACGGGCGCGTTCAGTTCGATGATCTTCTCGATGCGATCAGACATATCAGCAACCTCCTGGTTGCCTTTTTTAATCTCATATCCGCGACCAATTGGCAACCAAAAAGTTGCACATCATAATCCGAGGACATCGTAGATGCGGAAAATGAAGCTGATCTGATAGACGAGATTGAGCCAGACAAAAGCAGTGTGGAAGCGGCGGCTTCCGGTCCAGGCGGCAATACAGCAGAGTACGATGTAGACGACGTTGCGCGCCGGAAACTCCCAGCCGAGCGACTGGATGTGATCGGCTCCCTTGATCGCCGTATCGACGATGTCGACAGCATAGGTGATGGCGAGCGTGCCGAAAAACCACTTGCGGCGGGAGTAGAAATATTCCTCGTAGCCGCCGTACTCATCCAGCGAAGCGGGGAAGAGCAGGGCACACAACATGAAGAACAGCCCGCAGAAACAGATGAGAAACAAATAGACGCCGAAATGGAGCACCGTTACGGCCTGCAGCCGGTACTCCCACCACCAGATGTGGATGATGAAGAGGAACATGGAGGCCGCCCAGCCGAGATGCACGGCATAGGGCTTCGCCTTTCCGGGGTGTTGGATAATGCCGGCGATCCCGGTCAGCAGCCGCGCAAGGCTGAGCGAGATCACCATCCCCATCACGACCTTGATGTGGAGAAAGACCTCCGGCGAGGCGACCGTTTCCATGCCTACTCCGCGGGAACCGGCGTCGGCTGGCCGCTTTCGTCGAGGGCGACCATGATGAAGGTCGCGGCCGTCACCTTTTCCATGTTGTTGTATCGTGCGCGGGTCGCCCAGGCCTCGACCGACAGTGTGATCGACGTGCGGCCGACGCGTTCGATTGTCGTGAAGACTGACAGCGTATCGCCGATCTTCACCGGTAGGGCGAAGGCCATTTCCTTGACGGCAGCGGTGACGACGCGGCCCTTGGCGCGTTCGGATGCGGTGATGCCCGAGGCAAGGTCCATCTGTGCCATGACCCAGCCACCAAAAATGTCGCCGGCTGGATTGGCGTCGGCCGGCATGGCCACTGTGCGAAGGGTCAGCGCGCCATTCGGCTTGGCGTCGGTCATGAAAGGCTCCTGTTCAGTGATACGGGGACAACGATTCCGAGGGACCCTAGCGCAGATGCCTTTAAAGCGAAACGCGGCCTGGTCCGGTGGCGATGCGTACAACGCCGCAGACTGCTACCATAGTTCTATAAGATCTTACCTAGCGTGTTTGTATGGGCGGAAGCTTGTTGAAATAAATCAATGCTTTGTCGCGATAAGTGAGTCCCTGGCGAAATCTCTCGCCTTACGGCAGTTCAATAAAATCCAATTCAAATTCACCATCCGGTAAGACCCGCATAGCAGTATTCGACCATTATTAAATTCTGAACTGCCGGGGCTCAATGCGTAACGTCAAGATTTCTACCCGCCTTTATTCTCTCGTGGCACTGGCACTGGCTATTCTGGTGCTCGCGATCACCTTCTTCCTCAACTATTCGCACGCGAAGCTGGAGAGCGAGCGCAAGCACGGTCTTGCGCAAATGGATGCCACGGCCATCGCCATCTTCCAGAAATACTACAAGCTGGAACAATCCGGCGCGATGACGCGGGAGCAGGCGCAGGGTGCAGCGAAGGAAGTGATTTCGGCCATGCGCTACGGCGACAACGGCTACTTCTGGATCAACGACATGCATCCGACGATGATCATGCATCCGATCAAGCCGGAGCTGAACGGAACGGACCTGTCGCAGAACAAGGATCCGACTGGCAAGTTCATCTTCGTCGAGTTCGCCAACACCGTGAAGAGGAGCGGTGAGGGCTTCGTCGACTACTACTGGCCGAAGCCGGGTGCAGCGGATCCTGTGCTGAAATATTCTCACGTGGTCGGTTTCGAGCCCTGGGGCTGGGTGGTCGGTACCGGCGTCTATGCTGACGATCTTGCGGCGCTCTATCGCCAGAATGCGATCTGGGCCGCCGGCGCCTGCCTCGTCGGCGCGATCGTGATTATCGCCGTGGCCTTCGGGATTGTGCGCAGCGTCACGGCGCCGATCGCCCGGCTGAAGGGTGCGATGAACGCCATTGCCGATGAAGCCGGCGCCGTCGATATTGTCGACCACGATAGGCGCGACGAGATCGGCGCCATGGCGAAGTCTCTCCTTGTGCTGCGGGATTCCGTCCGCGAGCGGGCCCTGATGCGGGATCGCGAGAGCCAGCACCAGTTGCAGATCGAGGAGGAGCGTCGCGGCAACGAGGCCAACTGGCGCTCGGCAGCGGATCGCCAGACCTTCGCGATCCAGTCGCTCGGCGCGGGACTTGAGAAACTGGCTGCGGGCGACCTGACCGTGTCGATCGGCGATCTCGGCCAGGATTATGCCAAGCTGCGCTCCGACTTCAATTCCGCTGTGGACGCACTGAACGGCGTGATCCGGGCGATCGCGGAGTCGACCAGCGTCGTCAACGACAGCGCCGGCGACATCAGCGAGGCGACCAACAATCTGTCGAAGCGTACCGAGCAGCAGGCGGCTGCGCTGGAAGAAACGGCGGCAGCTCTCGACGAGATCACTGCGACGGTGCGGACCGCTTCCGAACGTGCAGCAGAAGCCCGCGAGATGGTGGCGGAAACCAAGACCAGCGCCGGCAAGTCTGGCGATATCGTCCGCAACGCAGTCACCGCGATGAACCGGATCGAGGATTCGTCGAACCGCATCGGCCAGATTATCGGCGTCATCGATGAGATTGCCTTCCAGACAAACCTCCTCGCACTCAATGCCGGAGTGGAGGCAGCGCGCGCGGGCGAGGCGGGACGCGGGTTCGCCGTGGTCGCACAGGAAGTGCGCGAATTGGCACAGCGCTCCGCCAATGCAGCGAAGGAGATCAAAGTGCTGATCAGCACCTCGGCAAGCGAGGTAAACAACGGCGTGACGCTCGTGCGTTCGACTGGGGATGCGTTGCTCGAAATCGAGGAACTGGTCAACCGCGTGAACAATCACGTCATTTCAATCGCGACTGCGGCTCGCGAGCAGGCCACGGGGCTCAACGAGATCAACACTTCGGTCAATCACATGGACCAGATGACGCAGCAGAATGCCGCGATGGTCGAGGAAACCACGGCTGCAAGCCAGACGCTGGCCGACGAAAGCCGGCAGTTGAGCACGTTGCTTGCCAATTTCAGACTACGGGCTGCCGGCGGAACCAACGCCGGACGCATGTCGTACGCGGCCTGAACGGTAAATCCCTAAGGAGGAAGAGGGCTCCCGGACGGTGTTCGGGAGCCCTCTTGTCTGCGTCTACTCCCTCGTGCGTCCCTTGAATTTGCGCTTTCAGATAGTAAGGTGCATGGCGTCCCCAACGGAGGCTAAGAATGCTTCGATTCTCGCCTTGCCTGCCGAGGAGCCTTTTTAGTCTCGTTTTCTGCCTATCGTCGATTGTGTTTTCGGCAGCCAGGGCTGCCGATTTTGATGCCGAACGCATGGAGCCGGAACCCGAATGGGCAGTGATTGTCAGCCCCTATGTGTGGGCAGCCTCCCTGAAAGGCAACGCGTCGCTTGCCGGCTTCGATACCGACGTGGACGTGCCGTTCTCTGAAATCTTCGACCATCTCGATCTCGCGCTGATGGGCAACGTCGAAGTCACGAACGGCAAATGGGGTGTCTACTTCGACGGGCAGCATGTTCAGACAAGCCAGGATGAGCGGGTCTTCGCGCATGAGATCGGGATCGACATAAAAACCACGACACTTGCTGCGGGGGCGTTTTTCAAAGCGTATGAAGTAGAACTTGGCGGGCAGACCGTCTTTGGAAAGCCGCGCACAATATCCTTCGAGCCGACAGTCGGCGTTCGCTGGACAGAACTGAAGGCAGACGTTTCTGCCTTTGGCGTCAGTTCGACGAAGAGTTCTGACTGGGCCGATCCATTCATCGGCCTTCGAATGAACGCCGACCTCACCGACCGTTGGAACCTGTTTGCCGAGGCTGACGTCGGCGGTTTCGATGTCGGCTCAAAGGTCAGCGTCAATGCGCAGGCGTATCTCGGGTACCGGATGGAGATGTTCGGCAAGCCGACGATCCTGCGTGCAGGCTATCGTCTATTGTATCAGGACTATGAGAACGACGATTTCACCGGCGCGAACAAGTTTCGCTGGGATGTCAGCCAACATGGGCCGGTCGTCGGCTTCTCGATGCGCTTCTAGTTCAGTTCAAAACAACGAATGGAGTAGCGGATGATCTTCGGCAATAACCCTCTGGCTCGTTCGCTTGTTGCGTTCGCCGTCGGATCGATGATGGTCTTCGGGCAATCGGCGGCTCAGGCATGCACGCGATTGGTCTATCTCGGCCCTGACGGCAACATCATCACCGCGCGGTCGATGGATTGGAAGAGCGACGTTGCCACGAACCTGTGGGTGCTGCCGCGCGGCATTGAACGCAATGGTGAGGCGGGGCCAAACTCGATCAAGTGGACCGCGAAATACGGCAGCGTCGTTGCGACGGGATACGACGTATCGACGACCGATGGGCTCAACGAGGCGGGCCTTAATGTCAATCTGCTCTGGCTCGTCGAATCCGAGTATCCGAAGTTTGACAAGGACAGCAAGCCCGGCCTGACGATCGCGGCGTGGGGGCAGTATGTGCTCGATAACTTTGCGACCGTCGACGAGGCTGTAGCGGCGTTGGAAAAGGAACCCTTCACGATTGTCAGCGACAACGTGCCAGGTGAGAACCGGCTCACGACGCTTCATCTATCCATGTCCGACAAGACCGGCGACAGCGCGATCGTCGAATATCTCAAGGGCAAGCAGGTCATTCACCACGACCGCAAATACCAGGTGATGACGAATTCGCCGACCTTCGATGAGCAACTGGCGCTGAACACCTATTGGAAGCAGATCGGCGGGACAGTCATGCTGCCGGGCACAAATCGGGCGTCCGACCGTTTCGCGCGCGCCTCGTTCTATGTGAATGCCATTCCCAAGGATGAGGACCCCAACAGGGCATTGGCGAGTGTCTTCAGCGTCATTCGAAACACCTCGGTCCCTTATGGCCTGAACACGCCCGAAGAGCCGAACATTTCGTCGACGCGCTGGCGGACCGTCGTCGACCACAAGCGCATGCTGTATTTCTTCGAGTCGGCCCTGACACCCAATACGTTCTGGGTCGATCTCAAGGCAATCGACTTCTCCAAGGGGAGCGGTAAAGTGAAGAAACTCGACCTGGGCGAGAACCAGGACCACACCTATTCCGGGGACGCGACAAAGGAGTTCAAGGACTCTCAGCCGTTCAAGTTCCTCGGACTTCAGATGTAGGCAGGCTGGGCGGTCGTGCTGCCTTTACCGGCGCAAGACGCATGAGAGGGAACGCATGAAACGTTTGCTGTTGCGCCTGTTCGTATCGCTTTCGACGCCTGGGTTGGCGCTTGGCTTCATCTTCTTCGCCGCGTCGCTGACGCCGAGCCTGATGCCACGCTCCTATTTGATTCAAGGCGTGTTGTCCGGCATTGCCGCGGCCGTGGGATATTTCTTCGGGGTGGCCTTCAGCTGGCTCTGGAAGTACCTGGAACTGCGGGTCCCCGGTGTTGGCAGGCTGCGCGGCAACCTGATCGTTTGCGTACTCGGCGTCGTGCTGGCCGTAATCTTCCTTCGGCGAGTTGTCGACTGGCAGAATTCCATTCGCGACTTGTGGCACATGGAGCGCGTCGATACCGCTGAACCCTTCAGCGTCGCGTTCGTCGCAATCGTCACCTTCTTCGTTGCTGTTCTGATCGGCCGGCTGTTTCGGTTCACCTGTCTGTTCCTGTCGGGATGGCTATCACGATACGTTCCGCGCCGCGTCTCGCAGGTCATCGCAGGTGTTCTTGCGATCGCACTCTTCTGGTCGGTCGTGGATGGCGTATTGCTGCGGGCGGGATTGCATCTCGCTGATAGTTCGTTCCGCAGCGTCGACGCGCTTGTGGAAACGGGCGTGCCGATGCCAGATGACCCGGCAAAGACCGGGAGCACTGCCTCGCTTGTCACTTGGGAGGGACTTGGGCGTCGGGGACGCCAGTTTATCGCTTCGGGACCGACAGCGGCCGAGATCAGCGATTTCTGGAAGGCGCCTGCGCGCGAGCCGATACGAACCTATGTGGGCCTGAACAACGCTGAAACGATCGAGGGGCGCGCAAAGCTCGCACTCGAGGAGATGAAGCGGCAGGGCGCGTTCGAACGCTCGCTTCTCGTCATCATCGTTCCGACCGGCACCGGCTGGATCGACCCGCAGGCGATGGACCCGCTCGAATATCTGCATCACGGTGACGTGGCGAGCGTCGCTCTTCAATATTCCTATCTGGCGAGTTGGCTATCGCTGCTGGTTGAGCCGGAATATGGCTCGGCCTCAGGCAAGGCGTTGTTTCGGGAAGTCTATGGCTACTGGACGACCTTGCCACGAGACAAGAGACCGAAGCTCTACCTGCATGGCCTCAGCCTTGGCGCGCTGAATTCGCAGGTATCTGCCGATATATTCGACATTGTCGCGGATCCGTTTCAGGGGGCTTTGTGGAGCGGGCCCCCTTTTGAAAGCAGGATGTGGCGAGACGTGACGGCGGCGCGCAATCCCCAGTCGCCCGCGTGGCTGCCGCAGTTCCGCGACGGATCCCTCATCCGATTTACCAACCAGACGAACCACCTGGATATTCCCGGGGCGACCTGGGGACCCATTCGCATCGTCTACCTGCAGTATGCCAGCGACCCAATAACCTTCTTCGATGCCTATTCCTTCTATCGGGAGCCGGCATGGATGAGGCGTCCGCGCGGCCCGGATGTTTCGCCGAGCCTGCGTTGGTTTCCCGCGCTGACGATGCTGCAATTGCTGGTCGACGTGGCAATCGCCACGAGCTCTCCCATGGGGTACGGTCACGTCTATGCGCCCCAGCACTATATCGATGGCTGGGTCGCTGTGACCGACCCGAAGATTGATGCTGAGAAGCTCGATGCGTTGAAGCGGTTGTTCCAAGAGCGGTCCGCGCAGGCCAGTGCTGCCGATTAGTTATCCACAACACGCCGGTCAAGAACGGAAAGGCTGTGCGTTAACCACGTTCATTATGCTTTCATTTAGGCTCTCGTATCAGTTTGCGCCGCAGTGGCTGGGAAACCACAGCATTGAGGCTCGAAACATGACCTATAGCGGCTTGATTGTGACTGCCATCGTGGCCGGTCTGATCACAATTCTGGCAGTCGGTAGCCGTCCGGCGACCGAAGCCGCGTCCAACTGGCCGCAGATGGACGTGATGAAAACGGATCGTATCGTTACGGGGAGCGTCCCTGCGCAATAAAACGGGGACCTTGGATTTGCTCTGTGCCGACGGCCGCGAGCGCCTCTGAAGGGCGTCGCAACTTGTATTCAGGGCCTACCTGCCGCGAGGCGACATCGCTGCGAGAGCTCCGGCAGGATCAGGAACCGTTTTTGTCCTGGTCGTTTCTGGGCTTCCGGCCACCAGCACAAAAAATCGTTCACCCTAATTGCTAGTCCAAAGCAAGAGGACGTTAAGAGTCAGTGGGTTAAGTGGGTGGGGTTATCGAGGCAATCTACCATGTACAGTTCCGACCTACGCTACGACGTCATTTGCGACCCGCTCGATCTCTGGATGGTGTGGGACAACGACACCGAGGAGCCCGCATCCTTCGGCGGGCAGATATTGCACGGCTTGACGGAAGGCTATGCCGTCGAAGTCGCCAAGATCATGAACGAGCTCTACGGCAGCGAGAAACACGAGGCGCCCGTGGCACTTCGCAGTGCAGGCGCCTGATTATCTGAAAGCGTTCCGTCGGTGGGTTGAGCCGTTTGGCTGGCTCCGGGACTGAGTTCAGGCTATTCTCCGCCATCGCAGGCTCAACTGCCTGATGTTGGGGGAGCGGACGCATGGGCACGAAGGAATTGTTCTCAATCGCTGCCGACCATGCCGCGCGCTTTCGCGACACGATCGATAGTCGGCCTCATCATCCGTTGCGGGATTACGCCGGCTCGCTGGAGGCTTTCGCCGCTCCGCTGCCGGAAAAGCCATCGCCACTTGTCGACGTGCTTGACGAGCTAGTAACAACGGCCGAGCCCGGACTGCATTTGATGACCGGCCCTCGCTTCTTCGGCTGGGTCATCGGTGGCTCTCACCCAATGGGGGTAGCGGCTGACTTCCTTACCAGTGCGTGGGGACAGAATGCCGGCAACCATACGGTATCGCCTTCTGCCGCGGCCGTTGAAACAGTGGGCGGGCACTGGCTGCTTCAGCTGCTCGGACTCCCCTTAGAGGCCTCAGTTGGTTTCGTTACCGGCGCAACCGTCGCGAATTTCACTTGCCTGGCGGCGGCTCGAGGCGAGGTGCTGTTGCGCGCCGGCTGGGATGCTGACGCCAACGGGCTGTTCGGAGCGCCGCCCATTTCAGTGCTGATCGGCGATGATGCGCATACGACGGTATTTTCTGCCTTGCAGTTTCTCGGTCTCGGCCACGACCGCGTGATACGGGTCCCGACCGATGATCAGGGGCGTATCGTGCCGGCAGGGTTCGAACAGGCCGTTGCTGATGTCTCTGGCCCGCGCATAGCGATCCTCCAGGCCGGGCAGATCAATACGGGTGCCTGCGATGATTTCGGCAGGTTGATCCCGATCGCCAAATCGAAAGGCGCATGGGTGCATGTCGACGGCGCGTTCGGCCTCTGGGCGCAGGTATCGGCACGGCGCCGTCATCTCACTTCAGGCGTGGAGCAGGCGGACAGCTGGGCGACGGACGGGCACAAGTGGCTGCAGACGCCATACGATTGCGGCTATGCAATCGTTCGCGACGAAGTCGCGCATCGGCGGGCCATGACCATATCGGCGAGCTATCTGCCGCTTGCCAGCGAAGGCGAGCGCGATCCCTCGCACTATGTGCCGGAGCTGTCGCGGCGCGCGCGTGGCTTTGCCACGTGGGCGATGATCAGGCATCTCGGACGCCAGGGCATCGAGGCCTTGGTTGATGGCGCCAGTGACGTCGCGGCATCCATAGCGCAGGCGCTTGCAAAAGAGCCGGGAATTGCGATCGCCAACGATGTGCTGCTCAACCAAGTGATAGTGCGCTTCGGATCGGACTGGCCGGCCGAGCAGGCCGACGAGCTGACCAAGCGAACGATCGGTGCCTTGCAGCGGGAAGGCGCCCTGTTTGCCGGTGGCGCGATA
>Ga0102589_1003797_pt1 | contig 15074 bp, 4 predicted proteins | sample AraplaMF_Col_mLB_FD_76858 | JGI IMG/M metagenome (GOLD analysis project Ga0102589, IMG submission 76858) | Arabidopsis root microbial communities from the University of North Carolina, USA - plate scrape MF_Col_mLB | ecosystem: Host-associated > Plants > Roots > Endosphere | place: USA... | reverse complement strand
GTTGATGGTCGGCTTCTTGATGGTGCCGTCCGGGTTGACGCCAGCGCCCGCACCGATCGCGTCGGTCACGCCCTTCAACTGCGACACGTTGACGCCGTCGGTGTTGGCCGTACCGGCCGCCACGTTGACGATCTTCGTGCCGGCGACATTGGCTTCGCCGTTCGGGCCATTGAACAGCACCGCCTTCTGCGCCTCGCCCGTTTCCGGATCGATCAGCCCGGTGTCCTTGAGCTGCTTGACGTTGACGGCATCGTTGTCGGCCACGCCTTCCTTGACGTTGCTGATGGTGACCGGCGCGCCGCCGTTGTTCAGCGTCACCTTGTCCTTGGCCGCGCTGTCGTAGGCCACGCCCAGCGGATTGCCGGTGGTGGCCTTGCCGTCGATCGCACTGATGGCGTCGGTGATGTTGTCGTACTTGTTGCCGCCGACGCTGATGCTCGGACCGGTCACCTTGCCGTCCGGACCCACCGCAGCGCCGCCACCGATGGCATCGGTCACGCCCTTGAGCTGCGACACGTTCACGCCATCGGTATCGAGCAGGCCGGCCGCCAAGTTGACCAGGCGACGGTTATTGGCCTGGTTCTTGATGGTGTACGGACGACCCTCGGCGTCGAACGCGGTGTACTCACCCGTGCCGTCGTTGCCGATCGATACGGTGTTGGCCTCCGTCGCCACCGAACCTGCACCCAGTGCCACCGCATCGCTCGCCGCGGCGGCGGTATAGGCCTGCAGGCCCACGGCCGTCGAGCGGTCCGCGCTGGCGAAGGCATTGGAACCCACTGCAATCGAGCCGGCACCGGCCGCACGCGAGACGTCCGACGGCGGCGCGGAACCGGTGTGGTCGCCCTTGCCGGCCACCTGCGAGTAGTAGGCCGCCGTCTTGTAGGCCGTGGTCAGGCCCGTGCCGTCCACGCCGGAACCGTCGCCTGCCGCCAGCGTTGCGACGTCGTCGCTGACCACGACCGCCTCGGCGAGCAGCGAACGCGGACTGCGCCTGCTGCTGGCCTGGTTGTCGGTGGCTTCACTGACGATGTCCTTGACCAGGCCGAGGTTGGTGGCATCGGTGTCCTGCACCGCGTTGGCAACGTTGCTGATCAGCGTGCCCTTGGGCAAGCGGCCCTTGGTGCGGTCGCCATCGACGAAGTAGGCACTGTCGCCGGTGCCCTTTTCGAGCACCACCGTCGGCGAGCCCGAGGCAATCGAACCCGGGGTATAGGTCACTGCCGCGTTGGTCACGTTGCCGGTCTTGTCGAGCACGAAGCCCGCCGACCTCAGCTGCGACGCGTTCACCGCGTCCCTGTCGGCCAGGCCGTTGGCGACGTTGGTCAGCTGGCGTGCGCCGGCGGTGCCGTTGAAGTCGACCTGGGTGCCGTCGGTGTCCTTGCCGACCGTCAGCTTCTGGCCGGGCGCGGCCTGTTGCACCAGGCCGACCTTGCCGTTCATCACGTTGGTGATGTTGGTGGTGTTGCCTTCGACGAGGTCGCCGAGGCCATCGATGGCCGCGCCGACGTTGTCCACCTTCTTTCCGTCGACGGTGAACTCCGGCGCCTTGACCGTGCCGTCCGGATTCACCACCGCGCCGCCGCCGATCGCCTTGGCCACCGATTGTGCGGTGCCGAACAGCTGGCTGCCGTTGACGCCATCCGTGCTGGCGGCACTGACCGTGCCGGCGGCGACGCCAGTGAGCTTGCGATCACCGGCGGTGCCGGTGAAGTTGACCTCGGTGCCGTCGGTGGCCTTGCCCACGGTCAGGCGCTGGCCCTTGGCCGCCTGCTGCACCAGGCCCACGGTGCCGTTGTTGATGTGGTTGGTGACGTTGGTGATCGCGTCGCCGGCATTGTTGACCGTTGTCGTGCTGCCATCCGGGTTGGTGATGACGTAAGTCGGGCCGGTCACGGCGCCCGTGGTCGGGTCGATCTTGGCACCACCGCCCAGACCATCGATGACCGGCTTGAGCTGCGCGATGTTGACGGCATCGGTGTTGCCCGTACCGGCCGCCACATTCACGATCTTCGTGCCGGTGACATTAGCTTCGCCGTTCGGGCCGTTGAACAGCACCGCCTTCTGCGCCTTGCCCGTCACCGGATCGATCAGGCCGGAATCCGTGGCGATCTTGTCCAGGCCGTCGATGGCCGCACCGACGTTGTCGACCTGCTTGCCGCCGACAGTGAACTCCGGCGCCTTGATCGTGCCGTCCGGATTGATCCCGGCGCCCGCGCCGATCACGTTGGCCACGCCCTTGAGCTGCGAGACGTTGACGCCATCGGTATCGGCCGTGCCCTTGGCCAGGTTGATGATCTGGCGCTCGTTGCCAGCCGAACCCAGCGACAGGCTGTTGGCGCGGTCGCCGATCGAGTTGGTGCCCACGGCGATGCTGTTCGCGGCCGAGGCATTGGCGTTGGTGCCGATGGCGATGCCGCGGTTGGCACCCGCACTGGCGCCGCCGCCGACGGCGATCGCGTCGGTACCACCGGCCTGCGAGTCGGCCAGCTTCGAGTTGGTGTGGAAGTACTTGATGCCCGAACCGTTGGTGATGTTGTTCACCGTGTTCTGCACGGCGCCGACCGTCTGGTTGGTCGCGAACAGCTGGCTGCCGTTGACGGCATCCTTGCTGTTGGCGTTGAGCGCACCCTCGCCGACGTTGATGATCTTCGTGCCGGCAACGTTGGCTTCACCGTTCGGGCCGTTGAACAGCACCGCCTTCTGCGCCTTGCCGGTGGTCGGATCGACCAGGCCCGATTCCTTGACGATGGTGTCCAGGCCATCGATGGCCTCACCGACGGTGCCGACCTTCTTGTCACCGACGTTGAACTCCGGCGCCTTGACCGTGCCGTCCGGGTTGATCCCGGCGCCCGCACCGATCACATCGGTCACGCCCTTGAGCTGCGAGACGTTGACGCCATCGGTGTCGGCCGTGCCCTTGGCCAGGTTGATGAACTTCTGGCCGGCGGCATCGGCCTCGCCGTTCGGACCATTGAACAGCACCGCCTTCTGCACCTTGCCCGTGCTCGGGTCGATCAGGCCGCTGTCCTTGATCTGCTTGACGTTGACCGCGTCGGTGTCGGCGGTGCCGGCGGCGACGTTGATGATCTTCTGGCCGGCGACGTTGGCTTCGCCGTTCGGGCCGTTGAAGGTCACCGCCTTCTGCGCCTTGCCGGTGGCCGGATCGACCAGGCCCGATTCCTTGACGATGTTGTCGAGGCCGTCGATGGCCTCGCCGACGTTGTTGACGGTCTTGCCGCCGACGTTGAACTCCGGCGCCTCGATGGAGCCGTCCGGATTGACCGCGGTGCCGCCGCCGATGGCCGTGGCCACGCCCTTGAGCTGCGAGACATTGACACCGTCGGTGTCGGCCGTGCCCTTGGCCAGGTGGGTGATCTGACGCTCGCTGCCGGCGGTGCCGACAGACACGCTGCGATCGCGATCGGCCACCGACCCCGCGCCGAGCGCGACCGAGTTGGCCGAGGCCTTGCTCTGGCGACCGATCGCGGTGCCGGACGTGGCAGCCTCGCTGTCGGCACCAATGGCGACGGCGAAATCGTTGTTGGCGCGCGACAGCGAGCCGATCGAGATCGCCTGCAGTGCCTTGCTGCCGGCGCTGTCACCCAGCGCCAGCGACTGCTGGCCGGCCTTGGCGAGCACGCCGATGGCGGTGGCGTACTTGCCCTGCGCCTTCGATTCGGAGCCCACTGCCACCGAGTAGTCGGCGTCCGCCGAGGCGCGGTCGCCAAGGACCGACGACTGCACGCCCTTGGCCGTTGCGCCGGAGCCCACCGCGATAGCGTCACGAGCCGTCGCAGCAGCCTTGTTGCCCATCGCGACCGCGTTCAGCGCGGCGGTCTGGGACGATGCACCGATGGCGATACCCGAAGTCGCATCCGTTGCCTTCGAGTTGCTGCCAATGGCGATGGCATCCCACGACGCAGCGTCGATGGCGACCTGCGACTCGAAGTTGCCCTGGATGGCAATGCTGCCAACACCCTTGGCTTCGACCTGGTTACCCAGGGCAATCGCGTTGTCGCCCGATGCTACCGAACGGAAGCCCAATGCCGTGGCGTTGGCAGCTTGCGCCGCCGCCCGGTAGCCCACGGCCGTTGTAAACGAACCGCTCGCTTCCGACCAGGTTCCGATCGCCTGGCCGCCAAAAGCGGTTGCCTTTGCGGTGTCGCCGATCGCGGTCGAATCAACGCTGCGCGCCTCGGCGTTGTTTCCGAATGCGCTGGCATCCACCTGCAGCGCCTTGGCGCCGAAGCCGACAGCCGCGGCGCGCAAGCCGGCGGTTTCAGCCAATGCTCCGATAGCGATACCCGATTCCGCTTTCGTGGCCTTGGAGTTGGTGCCGATGGCAATGGCATCCTTCGAGGCGGCATCAATGGCCAGGTGAGGCTCGAAGTTGCCTTGAATGGCAATGCTGCCCACGCCATCGGATTGCAGCTGGTTGCCGACGACCGTCGCGTTCATGCCCGATGCGACCGTGGCATAGCCCAGGGCGGTCGCGTTCTCGCCCTTGCCCTGAGAGCCCGCACCCAAGGCAGTCGTACCACCACCGGCGGCGGCGGACCTTGCGCCGATCGCCACGGTCTCGAATCCGCTCGCGGCGGCGTCCCCACCAACCGCGATGGCATCGGTCGCCGTCGCCGTGGAATCCGGCCTTGTGGAGTTCGCGTGAAAGTACTTTCCGGCGCTGTTCATTACTTTGAACAACTGGTCACCCGTCACCGCATCCGTGCTGCCGGCTGCCACGGATCCAGGCGCCAGGCCGCGGATGTTCTTTCCCGACATCATCACGTCGTCCATCATCGTGATGCCTTTCTGACCATGCAGGGTCAGCTCACCGGTTTGCTTTCCGGTGATGAAGGCCGGCTCACCGCTGTTGAAGCCGGCGCCGTACGTGGTGAACAGGCCCCAGCCATCCGTGCCGAGGGCGCAACCGGAGGTGTTGATACCGTTGTTCACGCCCTTCTGGCAGATCTCGATCCCTGCTTCGCCCGGCACGTCCACGTCCGGATGCGCCACGACAACGGAACTTGCAACCATGCCTGCGACTGCCAAAGCGGTGGTGTTGCGGCGGCTCGACTTCTTCCTGCCCTTTGCCATTTCGGAAGCCACCACCCAGGTGTTTGTGGTGGAGTTCCATACGACGTTGTAGATGGTGTTCATTGAGTCGACTCTCTCTTCGCGTAGTTGGGAAATCGTTCGCGCAGCTCGCAAGCCCGACGCATGAGCGGCGCTACGACGCGAATATTCGTGACGCGGTCGACACATAACCATCAGAACAACCTCAGCAAACCGGCGTAAGCACGTTTGCATTCAGCTGCGTATTGAGAAAGTTCCTGCATGCGCGCTTGAGGATCTGCTGATACGCGCGTGACTTCGTCGCATCTCGCGGAACACGACATGCGATTGCGTCGTCGAAGGCGAGAAATTTTCGTGCTCTACGCAACAGGAACAACGCGCGCATGAGATTCGTCTGATTGAACCGGCACGCTGCCGTGCATACCGTTGCGCTCACCATCGGCTGCTTCTCATTCGCCGACCGCGCAGCACGACGTTCGTACAGGCAGCCACTCCTTGAAACAGGACTTCCCTTCGATGCCCGTCGGTGTCTCGCGCGCCCGCATTGCCGCTCTCATCGTGCTGACCTGCGCAGTGGCCGTAGGTTGCAGTTACCTCGCCAACTCCATGCGCGAACCGGCGCGCGCGAGCGGCTCGCTGCACGAGAGCGCCAGCGTCCGCCTGCTGGTGCGCGGCACGCCGCCCAAGAAGGCAAGCGATCGCATGCACAAGTCTTCGGCCGTGGCCGCGCCGCAGGGCGCCGTCGTGCGGTTGCAGCGTCGCCCAGCCCCGACTTCGGCAGAGTCCGCGGGCGGCGTCGTTGCTGCGGCGGTGGCGGCGCCTGCAATCGCGATGGCCGCACCAACCACGCACGCTGCGTCCGTTGCGGCGGCTGCGGCCAATCCCGGCGCGGCCACCGACCTGACCCGGCAGCCACCGGAGCCCGCAGCGCGCTCGTCCTGGTGGCCACTTCTGGCTGCCGCGATGTTTGGACTGTTGATGCTGTTGGCATGGCGCCGTCGCAGCGGGCGACGCAGCAGTCGTCGGGCGATGGCCACCAGTCGCGCGATCACATGGAGCGGCGTCAGCGCCCCTGCGGTGCCGGCTAGAGAAGATGGCGTCGACTTCGGCAACGCCTCTTGGCCCCTGCCGAGTGTGGCGGTGGCGATGGACATGGACTGGGTCGAGGTTCCCTTGCCCGCATCCGTTCCGGCCGCCGCACTGTCGATGCGCCACGACACCGTGCGTGCTGTTGATTCCCGCAAGCGCGCGATCGATGGCGAGGCTGCCCGTCCCATCGCACTGCAGGCTGCGTCGCCGGCAGTCGCGCAGATGACCTATAGCCTGAGCGTCGCACCCGAGTCGCTGCGCGCAGCACCGGAACCCGTTGCAGCGCCCATCCCGACTGACCTCCCGACACTTCTGGCCGAGGCCGAGCATTGGTTGACCGCCAACCAGCCCGACCGCGCCCTCGAAGCGCTGGCGCCGGTGCTGGCCAATGGCGATGCCAACGGCGAAGCCTGGACGGTGGCCGGCTGGTCGTGGTGGCGCATCGGCCGCGATCAACCGGGCCAGCAGCTGGAAGCCGCGACCGAGGCGGCGTCGGCGTTCCGCAACGCCCTTCGCGTGGAACCCGAACGTGCCAACCTGCTGTCGCGGATGATCGCCCGTTGCCATCAGATGCGCGCACGCCATGAAGTCGGTGGCGCGCGCGTGGAGAGCCTTGATGCGGCCATCGCGGTCTATGACCAGCACCTGCAGGGTCGCGACAGCGACGACGCCATCGTCCTCGAATGGTGTGCTGTGCTGTTCGAACGAGCCATCGCCGCACCGCATGGCGAGCGCGGGCCGTGGCTCGCTCGCAGCGAGCGCATCGTCGAGCAGCGTTGGGGCCGCACCGTCGAGGGTGCCGACGAACCGGTGCAATGGCTGTGGATCAACCTGCTGCTGGCGCGGGCCAGTCTGGTCGAGTTGCGCCCGGCGGAGCTGTTGCATGCGCGCGCGGCGTCGCTGTTGCGCGCCGGTATCACCCGCTTCGACGGCAGTAACCGCGATGCCTGGCTGACACGCCTGATCGATGCCGAGCGGGCGCTGGCGCAGCGCCTCACTGGCGCCGCCCGGATCACCCGCCTGCGCGCGGTGCAGGCCGGCGTCGAAACCCTGCTGGCGACGTCGCACAGCATCGCACCGCTGCGGGCGTGGATCGGACTGCTCGGCGACTGGGCCGCGAGCCTGCATGGCGGCGCAGCGCAGGAGAAGCTCAAGGAAGCCGAACCGCTGTTCGCGCGCATCGAAGCGCTCTCGCCGGACGATGGCGCAGAAGCGCGCTTCGCACGCGCCTACTACCTGCGCCTGCGCTCGACGCACGAGTTCGGCGCAAGCCGCTGGCAGACCCTCGAACAGGCGCAATCGCTGCTGGCCAGCATCGCGCCCGGCCAGATGCCCGACGCCCTGCTCGACCTGGAGTCGGCCGAGCTCCATCTCGCGCAGGCCGGTGGCGGGCACGGCGATGTCGGGCAGACAAACTTCGAGCATTGCCGTCACGCCGCCGCGCTGGCCGAGTCCGCCGCACAGGCGCCCGAGAACGAGGCGCGCGCCCTGCTGTGCGCCGTGACCGCGATGGTGGCGATGGCCCGTTCGCAACGGCCCGATCAGTTCGCCGTGGCCAGGATGAAGGCCCTCTCGACGCGCCTGCTCGATCTCGCCCCCACCGACGCCGCGGCGCTTCGCGTCGTCGCATCAATGCAGCTGGCGCTCGATGACCCGCAGGCCGCCAGCGAACTGTGCGCTGCCGCCTGGCGTGCCGGTGCCGCCCGCGCCGAACTGTTGCCGATCTGGCGCGAGGCCGATTCGCGCTGGGCGCAGGCGCTCGGCCCCAGTGGTCGCGACCCGCACTGGCAACGCCTGCACCAGGGCATGCGCATGGCCAACAGCACGTTGTAACCCTCACCCAGCCCTGAACAACAACCCAAGGAAGACCTGATGGACACGCCCACTGTCTCGATCGACGGCGCCCAGCGCCTGTGGAAGACCCGCTACGGAATCGCCGCATCGGTGGCGCTCGACAACCTCGCTGCGCGCTCGCTGCAGCAGTACGGCGAATGGGTCGAGCAGGAGCTGGACCTGCTCAGCGGCCTGGTCCAGGACGGCCAGAGCGTGCTGGAGTTCGGCGGCGACTACGGTGCGCATGCACTGTGGCTGTCACGCGTGGTCGGCGGCAACGGCCAGGTGCATGTCGCCGAGCCGCGCCGCCTGCAGTTCCAGCAACTGTGCGTCAACGTCGCCCTCAACGGCCTGGTCAACGTGCACACCCATTCGGTGTGGCTCGGCCGCGAGACCGGCACCGGACGACAGCTCGACGGCGGCGAACGCGTGCGCTGCGCCAGCATCGACAGCCTCGGCCTGGACGCACTGCACCTGATCAAGGTCAACCTCCCCGGCACGCTGGTGTCGCTGCTGCAGGGCGCGGACGAAACCGTGCGCCGCTTCCGCCCGACCATCTACGTGCGCCTTGGCGGCATCGACCAGACCGCGGCCGAGGTGAAGGCACTCAAGGACGCCGGCTACCGCTGCTGGTCGCACCTGCCGTACCTCTACAGCGCCGACAACCACGCCGGCAACGGCGACAACCTGTTCCCGGGCATGGTCCACCAGAACCTGATCGCCGCGCCGATCGAGGCACGGTTGGAGTTCGACCGCCTGCGCGAGATCTGATGCAGGCCCGGGTGGCGGCGCCGACGGCGCCGTTCACCCGGGCAACGCGAGCGGCGTCGGTTCGAGGCTTTCGATCACCGTTTCAAGGTTGCGAATCCTTGCCAGCAACTCCGAACGGCGCATCGCGTGATGGAGCTCGGAAATCCGCGTCGGCGCCGCATCGCCCTCGGCCAGCAGCAACAGGGCGCCGTCGATGCGGTGCAGGATGTCGCGCTGCTGGGCCTCGTTGCCGGATTCGAAGGCGAGGTCGAGCTCGACCATGTCCCGCCGCGTCGAGTCCAGCAAGCCCACCAGCACTTCACGCAACGGCCCTTCGCCACCGAACAGCGCCGTCAGGCGTGCGAGCTTGCGCCCGGTCCGGGGCGATATCGGCAACGGCTCGGCGACCGGCGCCGGCACCGGCAAGGCGTGCTCGAGCCAGGTGGCGAGCATCCGCTCCAGCTCGAGCAGCTGCACCGGCTTGGCCAGGAAGTCGTCCATGCCGGCGTCGCGGCAGCGCCGGACTTCCTCCGGCAAGGCACTGGCTGACAACGCGATCACCGGCAGGTGGCGCTCGCCGCCGGCTTCCTGCTCGCGGATGCGCCGGGTCAGTGCGTAGCCGTCGAGCACGGGCATGTGGCAATCGCTGATCAGCAGGTCGTAGCGCTGCCACGCCATCGCCTGCAGTGCTTGCTCGCCGTTCTCCACTAATGTGTGTTCGTAGCCCAGGCGCTCGAGCTGGCGTGCGATCACGGCGCGATTGGTGATGTGGTCCTCGGCGACGAGGATGCGCGCCCCGCGCGGCCCATGGCTGCCGGGCAAGGCCTTCGCGTACGTCGGCGCCGCCAGGCCCAGCGCGGCGTAGCAGGCGTCGGCCGCGGCACGGACCAGCAGCGGGCTGCCACCGAGCGACACCTCGCCGTCGGCGACGTGGTAGCCGCGCGCATCGGCGCAGTCGACCAGGCACAGATAGCGCGCGCCCTGCGGCAACCGCCCCTCGCGCACCAGCTGGGTATCGACGACGAAGAGGTCGGCATCGCCTGCGCTGGCTTCGCCCAGCTCCTCCGGACCGACCTCCATGAGGTTGAAGCCGAGCGTGGACAGCGTGTTGGCCAGCTCGCGCTCGAACATGGGGTCGCGCGTGCACAGCAGCACGGTCTTGCCGGCGATGGCTTCATGCGCCTCGACTTCGCTGGTGATCGGCAGCGCCAGGTCGAGCGTGGCGGTCGTGCCCAGTCCGCGCGCGCTCCTGACCTGGACGTCGCCGCCCATCAGCTGCGCCAGTCGCTGGCAGATCGACAGGCCCAGGCCGGTGCCACCAAAGCGCCGGGTTATCGAACTCTCGGCCTGCACGAACGGCTGGAACAGCCGCGCCAGCTGCTCCGGCGCGATGCCGATGCCGGTGTCTTCCACGCTGACCCGGATGCGCTGGACGCCGTGCTGTTCGCCCACCAGCTCGATGCGCAGCTCGACGTGGCCCGCCTCGGTGAACTTGAGCGCGTTGCTGACCAGGTTGGTGACCACCTGCCGCACGCGCACGGCGTCGCCTTCGTGGCCGCCGGCCAGGCGCCAGTCGATGGTCGAGTACAGGCGCACGCCCTTCTCGCTCGCGCGTGCCGAGAACAGCCCCATGACGTTGTCGGCGACCGCGCGCAGGTCGAACGGTTGCAGCTCCAGCTCCAGCCGCCCGGATTCGATGCGCGAGAAATCCAGCACGTCGTCGAGGATCTGCAGCAGCGAGCCGGCCGAGTCCTGCACCATCGCCAGCATGCGGTCCTGCTCGCGGTCCAGTGGCGTCTGCGCCATCAGTTCGACCAGGCCGAGCACGCCGGCCATGGGCGTGCGGATCTCGTGGCTCATCATCGCCAGGAAGTTGCTGCGCGCCGAAACGGCCGCCTCCGCTATAGCCATGGCTTCCACCAGGGCCTCGGCCTGGCGCTTCTCGTCGGTGATGTCGGCGAAGTAGATGCACCACACGACGCTGCCGTCACTCTCGTGCCGCGGCGTGCCGCTGGAGGCGCGCGTCCAGCGCACATCGCCCTTGACGCGCACGCGGAACTCGACCTCGTGGCGGGCATCCGCGGCGACGATCTCGCCGATGGCGGCTAGCAGGTGATCGGGCTCTTCCGCATCGACCACGCGCAGGCGACGGCCGGACTTGAGGATCTCCGAGCGGGAGCGCCCGAACAGCGCCTGCGTCTGCCCGGCGACGTAGTCGTACACGAGCTTGCCGCCCGGTTGCACGCTGACGCGCACGATCACGCCAGGCAGGCGGTCGTTGGTGTCGATCAGGCGCTGCTCGGAAGCACGGGCGCGCGCCTCGGCCTCGCGGATGTCGCTGACATCGACGAAGGTGCCGACCAGTCCGCCGACCTGGCCCTGCGCGGCGTTGAAGCGGTGCAGCCAGACGATCGCGTCGCGCGGTTTGCCGCCGGGTTGCAGCGGCGCCAGCTTCAGTTCGCGGCGCAGGCTGCGGCCGCTGGCGATCACGCCGACTTCGAGGCGATGGGCTTCTTCGCCATCGATCATCGGCAGGTGCCGGGTCTGCACGATGGTGCGGTCGAGCAGTTGCGCGCGGGACACGGCGAACATCGCTTCGTAGGCCTGGTTCACGGCCAGGTAGCGCCCCTCGGCGTCCTTGACGAACACCGGATGCGGGATGGTTTCGAGCAAGCCTTGCTGGAAGCGCAGCTGCGCGGCCAGCCTCGCCTCGGCGAGGGCCTGTGCGCGCCATGCCCGGCGCAGGCGCCGGTACGCCACCGCACCGATCAACAGCACCAGCGCGGTGGTGACCAGCCCGGCCACCACCCACGGCAGCGGCACGCCGTAACGGTACTCGGTGGTCAGCCAGCGGCTGCGGATGGCCTGGCGCTCGGGCTCGCCGACGTCGGACAGCACGCGGTCGACCAGCGGCAGCAGCGCCGCATGCTCGGGGACGATGCCGATGGCGAACTCCTGGTCGACGCCCGCCGGCCCGGCGATGCGCAGCTTGGCTGCGTAACGGTCGCGGATCATCGCGTCGATCGCCGGCAGCGTGCCGACATAGGCATCGGCCTGGCCGGCGGCGACGAGGTCCAGCCCGGCTTCGTTACTGCCGACCGGAAGCAGGCGCGTGCGCGGCAACTGCGCGCGCAGGCGCAGGATCACGCCCGCTTCCTGGCGCACGGCCACCTTGCGACCGGCGAGGTCCTCGGGCCCGGCGACGGCGCTGCCGCGCAGGCGCGTGACGATGACCCCCGGGAAGTGTTCGTACGGACGGCTGACCAGCATGTCGCGGACGTCGAAGTCTTCGGGCATCGTCGCTGCGACGAGGTCGACCTCGCGCGCGCGCACCATCTTCTGCAGGCTCGCCCAGTCCTGCGCCGGCACCATCTCCAGGCGCAGGCCGAGCTCGCGGCTGAGCAGGTCGATGTAGTCGGCGGCGACGCCGTCGAAGCGTCCGTCGCTGTCAGCGAAGGAGTACGGCGCGCGATCGACCTCGAACCCGACACGCAGCGGTCGCAGCTCGCCCAGCCATTCGCGTTCTTCGTGGTTCAGTCCGGACGCGGTGGCCGTGCGCGCCTTGTCCTGGTCGATGCCCCAGCGCTGGCGCAGGCGTTCGACATCGGCCGGGTCGAGTGCGTCTTCCGCCTTGCGCAGGATCCGCAGCAGCATCTGCCGGTCCTTCGGCACGGCCAGGCTGATCGGTGCACGCGGAATGTCGACCTCGTCCAGCATCACCAGCTCGTTGCCATTGCGCTGGTGCAGCAGCGTGCGCGTGCGCAGCGCCGTGGCGCCGACGTAGGCATCGGCCTGGCCGGCGGCGACCAGGTCCAGCGCGGTGCGTCCGTCGTCGCTGTAGAGCAGCTTCGCCGCCGGGTACCGCCGCTTCAGGCGGTCGGCGAGGCCATGGAACTGGCGCTCGATCGCGATGCGCGCCGTGGCTAGGTGCTCGTCGCCTGCCATGCGCGTGTCGCCGCGTCGGGCCACCAGCATGAACTTGCCGGCTTCGTACGGACGCAGGAACACCAGGCGGTTCGCGCGGTTGATGTGCGGCGTCTGCGCCAGCAGCAGGTCGTACGGCAGGGGCACGCGGGTGTCGCCGTGGGCGACCTGCACCCAGTCGACGAAGGGACGGAACTCCAGGCGCAAGCCGGCGCGCTCGGCCAGCAGGCGTGCGTAGTCGACGCCGAATCCTTCCGGCCGCCCCGCGGCCCAGGTTTCCGCGGGCAGGTGATCGCCGGCGAACACGCCCACGCGCACGTCCCGATGCGCATTGCGCCACGCGACCTCCTCGCCGTTGAGCTGCAACGGCGGCTCAGACGCTGGCGCAGTAAGCGACGACGCGAGCACGCACAGCGTGAGTGCGAGATGGACCAGTCGTCGCAGGGCACCACGTTTTCCATCTCCCGAGCCGGAGGATGAGGAAGCAGTTACTGCAGGCTTCGGCATGGGAGTACTGAGAAAAAGTAGCGATGCGGCGCGCAGCTTAGTCGGCGCGTTTTACGCTCACCATCAGAATGGTCTGAGCACATTGCTGTCACATGCAGCCGCGTTCGCGGTTCGTGAATGCAATGCGCCAGCAGTCACTCCGCACGCACGGGTCGATCACACGCGACTGCGATCGCGACGCTTACGCAGCCCAGCAACGCCACCAACCAGAATGGCGCAGCAGGCATTAGGCCGAACAAACCCGCGGCGACCACTGCGGCCAGGGAGAATCCACAGGTGTGCGTCATCGCCAATGCCGCGGCTGCGCGCGATTGCCTGTTTCCTCCCGCCGCGAACGACGCGAGCGTGCTGTAGGTCGGCACCAGCAGCGCCGACGCGACTGCGAGCAGTGCGAACCCGCTCCAGATGCCCAGCATCGCCGGCAGCAACGGTGCCAGCGCGAAGGCCACGCCGGTGGCGACCAGCGCCGTTGCGCCGACGACCAACACAGCACGACCGGGCCGGCAACGGGGCACGACCCACAACTGCAGCACGATCATCAGAGCAGCGCAGACGCTGAGCATCCAGCCCAGTTCGAGCGCGACCCGTGTTGGCGTCAGTGCGAACACGGTCTGCAACCACGGACCGACTGCGTACTGCACCTGGCCCAGTGATGCCTGCATCAGCAGGGCCATCAGCAACCACGGCGCCAACGCGCGCCATGGCATCGAACCCGAGGCGGCATCGCTGTGACTGTCGCGCGTCACGGGCTTGCGTACGCGCGCAAGCAGCAGCAACGCCGGCCATGGCGCCAGCGCTACCAGCCAGACCGGCCCGAGCCATCCCAATGCGAGGCTGCCCGCCGCCATCACCGGCCCGATCAGTCGGCCCAGGGCGAGGCCGGCGGAGAAGCGCGACATCACGCGCAGGCGCTGCGAAGACGACGAGGCGTCGGCCAGCCACGCCTGGCACGTGGGCACCAGGCCCGACACCGTCAGTCCGTACAGAACCCGGCCTGCAATCAACAGCGCGAAGTGTCCGCTCCAGCCTGCGTCATGCCGCAGCAGCTGCCACAGCAACAGGCCATGGCTGATCGCAAACCCGCACAGCGCGATGACGACCACGCGGCGACGCCCCCAGGCATCGGAACAGCGGCTCCAGAACGGCGCGCCAATCAGGAACAAGCCAGATCCCAATGCAAATGCAGTGGTGACCCGTGGCAGCGACAGGCCGGTCATCTGCATGAGCATCGGCAGGAAGGTCAGCAGCGTAGTCTGCCCCAACCCCATGACCACGGCGGCGCCTGCCAGCGCGCGCATGGTCGAAGTGTCGACGCCAGCGACAGTCCTTGTCGTGTGCGCGTCGTTTTGCGCGTTCGATGCCTGCATAGGATCCATCCCTTGCGGCATGCGCCGCGGAGCGAATCGTAGGCGCGTCTGCTTTTATTGGCAAATGCGAATCGTTATCGTTAACTGGTTTTACGGAGTTTTTTTCAACAAGGACGGTGCAATGGATATGCCCTCGATCTGTCGCGAGCCTGCCTCGCTGTCAGCGTTCATGAATTCCCTGGCGCGCGAGTGGTCGCACGCGCAGTGGCTCGAGCCGGGAACGATCACACTCAAGTCACACGAAGCACTGGCGCTGCCTGCTGGCGCATTGCTACTGCCGATGACGCAACCGGTCGGCGCGCTGGTGGTGCCGGTGCGACATCGCTCCGCCGCGGGAAGGCACCGCTTCACGGGCGCGGTCTGGTTTGCGCCGCAGGATGGGCACGCGTTCGAGATCGATTTCGCGCAGGCAACATCGATGCTCGCCGCGGAGCCGACGCTGCGGCCGGGCGCAACACTCGACCAGCGCCGCGTGTTCCTGCGCCGCGTGCTCGACAGTGCCGGCACCGTGTTGCGCTCCGAGGCGCA
>Ga0102589_1003796_pt1 | contig 15076 bp, 12 predicted proteins | sample AraplaMF_Col_mLB_FD_76858 | JGI IMG/M metagenome (GOLD analysis project Ga0102589, IMG submission 76858) | Arabidopsis root microbial communities from the University of North Carolina, USA - plate scrape MF_Col_mLB | ecosystem: Host-associated > Plants > Roots > Endosphere | place: USA... | reverse complement strand
CAATCTGTCCCGATAGGAATGTAAGCTGCCTTGTATTGGACATCTGGAGTTCTTTACTCACGACATTAAGCGCAACATCATTCGAATACGAATACATCAGAATGATCGGGATGAACAAAATCACAATCAACAAGTTCATTTTGGCGAACAGACTCTGCCTAGACCCGAATAACCTTCTCCTTATGTAATCGATCCCTCTATGCCATCCCATGCGCAGTCCCATGCCCGAATCCCCCTATTCATGATCCCTAACAAAACCCTATCGAGCCTAACATTGTCATATAGTCTCGCGACATCGCCGCTTGCTACTATTAATAGCAGAGATCCTCTTTTTACACAATTTTATTTTTCTTGAACACGAAATTACAGAAACGGGAGAGCGCCATGGATATGAATACGACGCAACAAACAGCCCTTAACACCGGCAGTCACAAGATGACAAAACGCAGCAACAAGCCCACTTGGATATTACATCTAATGGTCTTACCTGCGGCCATTCTAGTTTTTATTTTCTCTTATCTTCCGATGTCGGGCATTGTTATGGCATTTCAGGATTATAAAGCCGCTCTAGGCATTACAGGCTCTCCATGGGTTGGCCTGAAGCATTTTCAGTACATGTTCCAGAACGAATACTTCTTGCAGATTACGTGGAATACATTATTCTTCGCCTGCTCCAAGATCGTTATGAATTTGGCCGTCCCATTTATATTCGCCTTGCTGCTGAATGAAGTACGTCATATGGGATTCAAGCGATCGATCCAGACCTTTGTCTATCTGCCTCACTTCTTGTCCTGGGTTACACTCGGCGGGATTCTGATCGACATGCTCGCACAGACCGGCATTATCAATCAGTTCCTAACGTCTATCTTCGGGACTAAACCGATCTTCTTCCTTGGTGATGGCTTCTGGTTCCGGCTCACCATCATCTTCAGTGACGTCTGGAAAGAATTCGGATTCAACACAATCATCTTCCTAGCAGCCCTAGCAGGTATTAACCCTGCGCTGTACGAAGCGGCTGAAGTCGATGGCGCCGGTCGGTTCAAACAGACGCTATATATTACGATCCCTTCGCTAATTCCGATTACGATCGTTGTTGCGACACTCGCACTCGGCAATGTATTGAACGCGAATTTCGACCAGATCTTCAACCTATACAACCCGCTAGTCTACCAACAAGGCGATATTATCGACACGTTCGTCTATCGTGAGGGTCTGCTGACGGGGCAATTCAGCTTCGGAACCGCCGTCAGTCTATTCAAATCCGTCATTAGCTTGATCTTAATCGTGGTCTCATATCGACTTGCATACAAATTCGCAGGGTATCGGATTTTCTAGAAAGGGTGACATCCAATGTATCACAAAACGCTGCCTTACCGGATCTTCTCCATCTTTAATTATGCTTTTTTGGCCATTATTTCCGTACTCTGCGTGTTGCCGATGCTGCACCTATTAATGGTATCCCTCAGCTCGCAAGCACCAGCCAATGCTGGTCTGGTGAAATTCTGGCCTATCGGATTTACATTAGAAGCTTATACCAAGACCTTCGGCAACGCCAATTTCCTCTCGTCCTTATGGGTATCGGTTGAACGTACGGTGCTCGGAACAGCGCTTGCGATGGTCGTTAATACTGCCGCTGCCTATGCGTTATCCAAAGAAGCGCATACGTTCCGCGCGCGTAATATTTACATGTGGTATTTCGTCATTACGATGTTGTTCACCGGCGGACTTATTCCGAGTTATATTTTAATCTTGAAGCTAGGACTCATAAATACCCTAGCAGCACTCATTCTTCCGGGCTTAGTCGGGGTCTACAACGTCATCCTGCTGCTTAATTTTTTCCGTGCAGTCCCCAAAGATCTTGAAGAAGCTGCTTTTATGGACGGTGCTGGATATTTGCGATCATTTATTTCGATCTATCTTCCGATCTCTCTGCCCGCGATCGCAACCGTCTCGTTATTCATTATGGTAGGTCATTGGAATGCCTATTTTGACGGATTGATCTACATCAAAGAATCGGAGAATTTGCCGCTCGCGAGCTTCATGCAGACGATTATCGTTCAAGCGGATATGACCAAGTTCGATCCTTCGCTCGTAGCCAACTTATCGCAGCGCACGATTCGTGCTTCCCAGATCTTTATCGGCGCGCTGCCTATCTTGTTGGTCTATCCGTTCCTACAGCGTTTCTTCGTCAAAGGAATTGTCATTGGGGCCGTCAAAGAGTAGGAGATCCATCATAAGTAAAGCGTCTTTCGATTCATCGTTTTTGCGAGGATGCATTCATCCATTCTTTCCACAATAGGTTTGCTTTTTCCGTTATTGGGAAAAATAGATGAATGTTTGATGCATAAGAGCGATTAATTGGAGGCGTATGAAATTGAGAAAAACATCTTGGGCATGGCTTGCAGGCGGCATAATTCTAGCATTAACAGGCTGTGATGCACAGCAATCCGCTATGAACGTATCTGCAGCCCATGAACCTTCAGCCAATGTACAACCAGTAACATCCGATATTATCAATGGCAAAGGCAAAAAAATCGGAACAGCGACATTCACGCAACTCGCAAAAGGTGTCCAAATGGATGTATCCGCATCTGGACTCAAAAAAGGATTGCATGGTATCCATATCCACGAGATGGGCAAATGTGAAGCACCAGACTTCAAATCGGCTGGTGCACATTTCAACCCAACCGGCAAAGAACATGGATTCAACAACCCCAATGGGGAGCACGCAGGAGATCTTGCGAACCTCGTCGTCGGCTCAAACGGGAAAGGTGAAGTTCAGTTCGTCAATACTGCAGTGACGCTGCGGAAGGGCGAACCGAACTCCCTATTCAAGGAAGGCGGGACTTCACTCGTCATTCACGCAGATCCGGATGATATGCACACGAATCCTGCTGGCAACTCCGGGGATCGAATCGGCTGCGCCGCCATTCGCTAACAACAACTAACCATTCAAGCATAGCCCCCTCAGGCACCTAACCATGGTGCTTAAGGGGGCTATTGTTCGGTATACGCTTCTCACGAAGCAAGATAAACGACATCAATGCCAGTGATGTCATTACCAGAGCTGCTGGTATCACGAAAATGGTCGGTTGGTAGCCCGGCACAAGGAATGGCAGCACATAGCCGACCAAGGAAGCGGTCTGCGATAAGAAGACATACAGACTTGATCCAAAACCGACTCGCGTATGGAACATCCGCTGTACGTACCCCATAGCTACGCCATACAAAACAGACACGAAGAAGGAATACAATGGTTGAACCATAAAGAAAATAATGAGCGACGGTGACAGCGCGTACGTTATGTAGACGACGAGCGCACATAAACTGGCGATGAATATCACCTTTTTACTGCCATACTTTGCGGCCCAATAGCCCGCTAAAGTCATAAATAACAGCTCGAACACTGCTTGAGCACTCCACAAATAAGACATCAACTGCGGCTCTTTAAATTTCTGAACAACAACAAGCGGCAAATAAAGCCCGCGCAGCGCATCTCCGCAGGAGAGCAATAGGAGCGCAATCAGCATAACGATCGAGAGCGGCTCCCCCATACTCTTCTGGGATAGCGGACCGACTTCTTCTTCTCGGAATACGAGCAGCAAAGCTAATAACATGACATAACCGAGTAAATTCCCCCACAAAATCCCTTTAAAATCAGCAAACAAATAGACATTCGCGCCGACTAAGAGCCCCGTGAAGAACCCTACACTATACGTGGTACGAAGCCAAATTTGAGCCATTTCAAAAAACGCAGAAGCATGCCGCATGAAGTGATTGCGAGCCATAGCGAACAACTGCCCCATAATGAGCCCCGAAGGTGCAACGATGAAGATCATGCCAATCAAAGCTATGCCGTATGTAGAGGCTTGCATATAGATCGTAAGACCGATGATACATAACACACTCGCAATAACAGGGAGCGTCTTCTTACGCTTCATTCGATCACTGATCAATCCAACCGCAATCGTCGTGATCATATTCAACAAAAGCGCAATCGAGAAAATTGAGGTAATCTCCCATTTGCTAAGTCCAATACCATCCCTCATATACACCGCATTCATCGGCGCGAGAATGCCCATACCAATACCATAGGCGAACATCCCGATAATTAACGGTTTTGCTCCATGGATGCGGAAAAATGCTTTCATATCGGCCAACCACTTCATCTTACAGCCATGCCCCTTCCACTTATCGCCTTCTACTTAAGGGCTGATTAGTCGAAAATCGATATTCATAGGCGGTAGGAAGCTCGCCATCGCTTCTTCCAGAATCTGCGGTGTGACTTCCGTGTGTCTTGCATTCGCAAGCTGCTTCGCATGATATTGATACCATAGGTCCACGATCCGTACTTCCCCTTCGCGAATGACAGCAAATTCCGTGTTGAATAGCTTCTCGATGAAATCATGCTTATCCAGTTCCAGTGCTGCCGCGCCCATGATGATCTGAATGCGATCGCTTGCAGCGAAACCCACAGGCAGCGCTTCATAGACATCCCAGGCTTGCTGATAGGCTTGACTTGAAATGAATAGATTCAAATATTCTTCTACAAATGCTCGATCCGGGAATCTATTCGCTAACGCATAAGCTTGTTCGTAGAAGTCGAGCGCTGCAGCCGCATCGCCTTGCTGCGTCTTAACAACGGCTAAATTACGATAGGCCCAAGCGGATGGTGCAATGCGCAACGACTTCTCCCATGCCTCAACCGCTTCTTTCTCGAGACCATACTCGTATAACATCACACCATAATGCAGGAGTGAAACCCATGACGGCTGGTCCGTTCGATCTATACTTTCCTGGAGCAGCTTGAACCAATCCCCTTGAATCATCCATGAAGATGGAATGCTGTGAACATCCTGATCAGGCAGCTGTCCATCCTTTAGTAGTGCAAGCCACGGATACTGAGGCTCATCGAGTGTGATATCTTCGAAATGGAATCCAAGCGGAATACCACGTTCGCCCAGCTCCTCACGACGTACCCGCTCCAGAGCGCCCCATCCAGATCCTTTGGACAGAAGTCGATCTGGATGCTTCTCTGCCAATGCTTGCAGCTTCAGATGCATACGGTTCACATCATCTTCACTTAAGACGGAATCCACATGAGCTTGGATGTAATGGTTCGCTTCCAACCAAGGCGTCTCTAAGGATTGAGCTGCATCAACATGTGTAACCCCGAACATTTGCGTAAAATCCCATACCGTATTGGCGGGCATTTCGATGCCATGACGCTGTGTGGGAGCAAGCCCACCCTGCACTTCGATGTAATTGCCTTCGCCAGGCTTCGCAAGGAAGTCGCACCAGCGTCTTCCCCCTTGATGATTCCCCCAACAGAACATTTTACGATAGCGAAGCAATGAGGTTGAGCGTTCATAGAATAAACGGCCATCTTCATACGCAACCGCCTCCCACGGTGATGGATGAGCTGCATCAGTCTGGAAGAAGTATTCATTCGAGAAAGGAATTCGCATCGGATACGAGGCGTCAACCTGTGGCGCGGATGGCAAATGAGGCAGATCAGCCAGCCCGAAGCCTTTGACCTCCGTATCCATATAGATAACCTTGCTCGTCGACGAGAATATGCGCGCATCATGCGTCTCTTCCACGGCAATGTTGGTCCACCAATACATTGGAACCGGCTGGTCACGATCATTCACTATCCGCACATACACAGCGAGCTGTTCTGCGCCTGGTGGAAGATGACAATCGATGTGCCAGTAAATATTTTTACAACGTTCATATTCATAGAGTCGCAGAAATTCGTTGCCGTCCTCATCCTTAACCGCTGCAGCATGAAGGGGGGAGCATGTCGTAAATGTATGGCCTATCTGCCCGATATTCCATTCAATCCCGCCCGAGAACCACGCATTGAGAATCGATAGATTGGCAGGCTGAAGGACTGGATTTCGATACAAAATTTCGCGATTTGTTCGCTTATCCTTCAGCGAATAGAGACGTCCACCGTATTCTGGCAAGAACGTCGCCTTCAGGATATCATTTTCGAGAATAATCGCCTTAAGCCCGATATTCTTGCGGTCCCGTGTATAGCGATCCTGAATCCGATAGGGCAAATAACGTTCCCCCGTCTCGTATCCCAAATATTCACGTTGTTCTGCTGTAAACGTTCCGTTCTCCGCCACGTTACTATGATGATTACGGTTCCTGAACATCGGAAGCGGATTCTCACCTTCTACAGGCGTCCCTTCCAAATACAATGTTGACAAAGTGACTTTCATCGCACTCACCTCACCCATTGATTATTTGCAACTTCATTCCTGTTCCGCCCATGTCAGTTGAACAGCAATATTAGCCTTACAGACGAATTCTTTCACTTTTCCTTGATAACGAACCTTGCATGTTCCGTCTCGATCGGCAACAATAACCGCCTGTGTCAGCTGTCCAGCAGACCATTCCATGCTTACCGTATAGCCTCCTCTTGCGCGAAGCCCATGGATATGACCCTGCTCCCACGCTGTAGGTAGGGCTGGAAGGAGATGAATATCCAGCAGATGACTCTGCAGGAGCATCTCGGATATTCCCGCAGCTGCGCCGAAGTTCCCATCGATCTGGAACGGTGGATGTGCACAGAACAAGTTCGTATAAATGCCGCCTTTTCGATAGTTGAAAGCTTGGTCCGTACCGACCTGCATGAAGTTATCTAGTAGTCGCAGGGCTCGATCGCCATCGAGAAGCCTCGCCCATACCGCAACCTTCCAGCCCATGCTCCAGCCCGTACCTTCATCTCCCCGCCGTGCCATCGTATTCCGCATCGCTTCACAATAAGCAGGAGCATGTTCTATTGTGAATTGTCTTCCAGGGAAGATCCCGAACAAATGTGAGAAGTGGCGATGCTGCGGATCGACTTCTTCGTAGTCCTCATCCCATTCCATCAAATACCCTTTTCTGCTGATTTGAAGCGGTTTCAGCCGTGCTAACGCATCTTGACATCGGTTCGTAAACGCTTCATCGACATCCAGCAGTCGACTTGCCTGATCTGCAATCGATAACATTTCCCATGTAATCGATAAATCCATCCCCGATGCTTGGGTCACCGATCGCGGCTGCCTAGTTACTGGATCATAGAAGTGATTCTCCGGTGAAGTCGAAGGGCTCGTCATCAGCTGTCCCTCCTCGTTCTCAATCAGCCAACCTAACATGAATTCCGCCGCACCTTGAATCAATGGCCACGCCCTATCTTTCAGGAAGCATAAATCCTGACCGAACAAATAATGCTCCCATAAATGCTGGCAAAGCCATGCGCCGCCCATTGGCCAGTAGGCCCAGGTCGCCTCCCCGGTCGGTCCAACATTGTTCGTCCGCCAAATATCAGACATCGTATGCGCGGTCCATCCGTCACAGCCATATTGAATCCGTGCGGTTTTCGCTCCCGTCACGGCCTGTTCTTCAATCAATTGGAAGAGCGGTTCATGGCATTCTGCCAAATGACAGCTCTCCGCTAACCAATAATTCATCTGTAAATTGATGTTCAGGTGAAAATCTGCATTCCATGGCGGCTGCACCATATCATTCCATATGCCTTGCAGATTAGCAGGCTGCGTTCCAGGCCGAGAGCTCGATATTAAGAGATATCGTCCATATTGGAAGAGAAGGCACGACATATCTAAATCTTTCTTGCCTTGCGCCATCCGCTGCAGTCGTTCGTCCGTTGGCAATTGCACTGCATGGCCATTTTCGGCATCGTACAATTCAAAGTCGACCCGATGAAATAACGATTGGTAATCGGCAATATGAGCAGCTTCTAACTCTAGATAGCTCTTCCTCCGTGCCTTCTGCAGCGTATCTCGACATGACACCACGGGATTAATGGACGTCAGACCGGGGATCTCATCAAAGCGCGAGTAGCTTGTTGCACTCGTATATAACAATGTGGCATGGGTCGCTCCCGTAAGATGAACTCGGTCTGGTTCAATCTGTACCTGTCCATCTGTCTCTGCCACGGTGATCATCGCTGCGAACCGTGTGGATAGACCCTCATCATCATACACAACAGCAGGTTCAATCCCGTTATTATGGTTCTGAACCTTCGTCGGTGCGATTCCCGTCAGCAACAAGCCCTGACCATCGGATGACACCTGATAACGAAGCAAGGAATCCATCGACACCGTTACATCAAATGCGTTTTCCGACGAACGCTCAAGTCGTATGACCATCACTTGATCGACGGCTGAAATGAACATTCGGCGCGTATGCTGCCGATCGCCAGAGCCCACCATTGTTGTCGCGATCGCGGTATTCAAATCCAGTTCCCTCGTATACACTTCTTCATCCGATAATCCTTCGAAGTCGAGATAGACATTACCTAGCGGCTGATAAGGCTGCACCCCATGCCCGTCCGTTCCGAGCATATGCTGCTCAACAAGCGATTGTGCTTCCGCGAACTGTTTGGCCGCAATATATTCTCTTGCTGCCGATAAATAGTGCAAGGCATCCGGGTTATGCTCCTCGCAAGGATAGCCCGCCCATAGCGTATCTTCATTCATTTGCAGCCGATCACGGTCCTGCCCCCCAAAGACCATGGCGCCCATCCTACCATTCCCTAATGGGAGCGCTTCCGTCCACTGCAATGCCGGTTGTCTGTACCACAATTTCGCAGCTTTTTGCATGACCTTACTCACCTCATTTTATGGTTGTAATGTACGATCAAAGTCGAAAATATTAACTAAAAAATACAACTATATTCATGAATTCATTGAAATTATATATCACTAAACATAGGAAATAAATAACAATCCACAACGTCATTCGAGAAACCGGTGTGAAAGATTACAGTCTTCACGACGTGATGCATAGCAAAGGGTGGATTGAGCTCGATGATGCTACTATAAATCACGAACATCTTACCGCTTATGCAGCAGGAGGCTCATCTGCCTTCATACACGCTAGTCTCTCTTAACAGAAAAACCAGACAGGCTTTTCCCCCGACTGGTTCTGTTGTGTTGATTTTATCTCTCGAATATAGCCCTACGAACTAGGCATGCCAGATACGAGGCATGGGCATCGGTTCTTTCCCGAGCTCCGCCCATATGTATTTCAGCAGCAGTTCTGATTTTAAAGACTGGTACGCAGGATCATCCCACAAATTGTGGCGTTCTTGCGGGTCCTGTTCGAGATCGAAGATCTCACCATAGGTCTGATTATAATAGACCGTTATCTTGTAACGCTCATCAACGTAAGTCTTCTGATGAATCATTGTCGGCTCATGATGGAATTCACAGATCGCATGATCTCTCACACGCACGTCGGACCCACGCCAGACCTCACTTTGATCCACCCCCGTCATGATCGGCGGGATATCGATACCGCAGAAGCTGAGGAATGTCGGTGCCAAATCTACGAGCGATTGGATCGCAGAAGACTGAACTCCGCATGGCACATGATCTGGATAGCGCACAATGAACGGCAGCTTCATCAAATCTTCGTAATGGAATCCGCCTTTGTGCTGGAGCCCATGCTGCCCAAAGAAATGCCCATGATCGGTCGTGAACACGACGATTGTATTCTCCGTGAGATCGAGCTCATCCAGCTTATCCAGAATACGTCCAATATATTTGTCCATCAGACTGATCATCCCGTAATAGGTTGCAACGAGCTGCTTTCGCTCAGCTTCAGGCGTCAAGTGCGAATGATAACCATGAATCCCGTTGCCTGTCTCTCGCAAGTGACTGAAATCCGGCCGTTCCTCCTGCGTCTTGGCAAAATGCGGCGGATTCCGATCATGCTCCCCTGGCAATATACTCGGAATCGTTAGCATATCAGGATCATACATCGCATCCCATGGCTCAGGTACGAGATAATCAGGATGTGGATCGAAGAAGCTGGACCACAAGAAGAAAGGCTTATCTTCCGCCTTCGATTGCTCGAGCACCGCATTCGTTCGCTCCGCAATCCACGTATTATAATGAAATTCCTCTGGAATCGGCCATGTGTGCTTGATTGCACGATCCATCGTCCCCGTAGGCGCCACGAAGTAATCTCGCCAGTTCGTACAACCTTTCTCTTCCAGCCATAAAGCATAATGCTGTCCCACATGCGCTTCATTCGTATGATTCCGAGCCAATTCCACATGATCGAATCCATAGAAAGGCCCCTTATACGAACGCCAGAATTCCAAGTCCTGCAATTTCGGATAAGCTTCGAGCGAGGGATACGCCTCCGTACCATGAAGCGGCTGAAAGTGAGCTTTCCCGATCAACTCCGTCGTATACCCTGCGGCGCTGAAGTCTTCCCCGACCGTATGGCGGTCCTCGAGCAGCTTCGTCCCTAATGTCCATGCGCCATGTTGACTCGGATACATCCCAGTAATTATCGAAGCGCGTGTCGGCGTGCATGTCGGATTCGGACAATAAGCGCGTGTGAAGGTCGTCCCCTCCCGTACTAGTCGGTCCAGATTCGGTGTATGGATCTCACGGTTAAATGCTCCGATCGTATCCCAGTGCTGCTGATCACTCGTTATCATCAAAATGTTCGGTCTGCTCACACAACCCTCTCCTTAAGCATCATAATCTTCATGATTACTTAGAAGATTATCTTGTCTCATCTCATTTGAAAATGACATAATGTATTTAGCAAAATGTTAGGTTGGAGGTAGCTCATGAAAGAACTTGCCGTCGAATTCGCGGATCTCTGGCACCACATGCCCTCCAAGGTTGAACGTACCGGAGGCTTCTGGCTTGTCCGCGCGGGTCGCAATCTCGCCAAACCCAATTATCATGTGGGTCCGAAACAAATTGATTGTTATGGATTGCATTTCATCGTCAGCGGAGACCTCCAGCTTGTTCATGGGGATGAAGTGATTCAATTGCAAGCAGGCGACCTGTTCTGTCTATTCCCTCACATCACCTATGAATATCGAATCGCCTCGAGTGAAGAGCTAAGGATGGTCTGGCTCACATTGGAAGGTCCGCAAATGCGTGAACTGATGCGAGTCATGGGGCTTTCCGTTCATCATCCTTACCGTTCTTCGGTTGTTGATGAAGCGGTGATACACTTACTGCAGGAGGTGGAGCAGATCATCTGGGATGAGGAGCCAAAATGGCGACGACATCTCCCCCTCCTCGCTGCACTGCTTCGTCTGTTCGAACAGTTAGAGATTCATCCAGAAGAGCACGATACAATCAAAGAACCGCCCAACGTGGATTGGATTCATGAGGTGCATCAATTCCTTCAGCTGCATTATGCGGAACCATTGCGAATTGAAGCGATTGCGCACCTCTTTGGCTTTCATCGTTCTTATTTCACACAGCAATTCACACAAAAGACAGGGCAATCTCCTCAGCAATACTTGCAGCAGCTTCGGCTGGAGCGCGCGAAAGAACTTTTATGCAACTCCAGCTTACCAATCGGCGAAATCGCCTTATCCGTCGGATATCCTGACATGTACATGTTCTCCCGCGCTTTTAAGCGCCAAGTTGGGTGTTCTCCATCTGCTTATCGCGAAGGGACCTGCTAAGTCCGTGTTATGCGGCAAAGAGAAGAGCCCACGGTTTCCCCGAGGGCTCTAAGCTGCTTCTGATTTAACTAACCGTCGCATCCAACAGAATCGCATTGATCCCATTCAAGAAGGCAATAGCACTTGCCTTAATGATGTCTGTATCCATCGCACGTCCTGTATAGACCTTATCTTGATAGACAATCCGAATATTGACCCGTCCGACTGCATCTTTGCCGCGGGAAAGACTGTTAATCTTATAATCCTTCAACTCCACATCGAGTCCAACCAACGTCCGTATGACACTATACAACGCATCTATAGGTCCATCTCCTACACTGCTGTCGGTCAGGATTTCATCCCCTTTTCGCAATCGAACCGTTGCCGTCGGATGCAGCTCGTTGCTTACCACTTGGAACGATTCCAGTTCATAGAGCTGATGCTCGCCTTGTACTAGTGTCCTGTGATTCGTCACCAGGTAGAAGACATCATGGTCATAGACTTCTTTTTTCGCATCCGCAAGGGTTAGGAATTTATTGAACAACTGCTCAAAGTCCGCAGCATCGCTTGTATCGAAGCCCATCTTCTCCACGGCGTTCTTAAACGCATGACGACCCGAACGAGCAGTCAAGATCAATTCCATACTCTCGGCTCCTACTTCCTCCGGTGTCATGATCTCATAGACCTGCTTATCTTTAAGCAATCCATCTTGATGAATGCCTGACGAGTGCGCAAATGCATTTTCACCCGTGATCGCCTTGTTCACTTGGACATCCAGACCTGTCAAATGACTGACCAAGCGAGACGTTCGTACAAGCTCTTTCGTATTGATGTTCGTCGTGCAGCCATAGAAATTCTCTCTGACTTTTAACCCCATGATGACCTCTTCAAGCGAAGCATTCCCCGCACGTTCACCAAGGCCGTTAATCGTACACTCGATTTTCTGTGCTCCGTTCTTAATCGCACTCAGCGTGTTCGCTGTTGCCATGCCTAGATCATTATGACAATGGACACTCAGAATGACATCGGGATTTAAGTTCTTCAGCCGATCATTGATACGGTAAATCAAATGACCGAATTCCTCTGGAACCGCGTAACCTACCGTATCCGGTACGTTAATCATCGTCGCTCCAGCCTTCACCACAGCCTCAATCGTTCCCCACAAATATTCGAAATCCGATCGTGAAGCATCCTCCGTAGAATATTGTACATTCGGCAGCAGTGTCTTCGCGTACTTCACCGCATCAACACCCATTTGCATCACCGCGTCCTTCGAACGGTTGAATTTCTTCTCTACGTGAATGTTCGACGTACCCAGTACAATATGAATCAATGGATTCTGTGCAAGTTTAATGCTCTCATAGACCGCATCAATATCGCCCTTCACGGCACGCGCCAGCGCTGTAATCGATACCGTATCCCCTACACTGCGGGCAATTTCTTGCACCGCTTGGAAATCTCCAAGGGAAGAGGCAGGAAATCCTGCTTCGATAATATCGACTTGAAGACGTTTTAACTGTTGAGCAATCTCTATTTTTTGATGTAAATTCAATTTCGCGCCTGGAACCTGTTCTCCATCTCGTAGTGTCGTATCGAACACGATAATATTACGACTCATTTGAATTCCTCCTCTAATTTTCGTTCGTTAACCATGTCATGGATGTTCTATATGCGTTAGGTTTGTTAGTTAAACCCGGAATTTAACCAACAAAATTGCCCCACAAAGTGGGGACTTGGCTTCGAAGCCGATTCAGGTACTTTGCGGGGAGCCCCGAAAAACAAAAAAACCCCGTCTCTATGTATAGAGACGAGGTTGAACTCGCGGTACCACTCTAATTCATTTCTACTTCAGAAATGATCTCCTTCGATGGCCATCACCATCTATCCTTGTAACGGTGGAATTCCGGCTTACCCTACATCATTCAGGCAGCTGTTCATAGACGAGTTCGAAATGAACGACATTACCGCTTCGCACCTACCAACGGCTCTCTGAAAAGTCAATACACTTCTACTATTTCTAATCGGTACATTTAAGATTCATTCAATTATTTGTTATTATATGGATCGCTAATTGATTTGTCAACCGTATTTTTGACATCTAGTTCAACACACATATACCTGCTTGTACTTGACGGCTAATGATGCTATCCCAATTGATAGGTGCAATTTGGCTCAGTGTGACATAACCTATTCCATCGGGCTTATGCCTACTATATTCGCGAAGGGCAGGGAACACATTGGCAGTCTCTTATATGGACTTCACGTCTCCAACCGTTCAGTTTACTTACGATCTGAAGAATAACCCCTTTTACAAAAAGGATGCAAACAACTACATTCTCGCATTATCCGTCAATCAACTTAATACGTTGGGGAATGCCTCACTGCTCGACATCTTCCTCAGCAAAGATAATATTGTGGAGCCTCATTATCATCAGAATGCGACGGAATTGGTATATTGCATCTCAGGATCTGCTGTCGTCTCGATCCTCAATCCGTTCACCAAAGAATTACTCAATTATCCGATTCAACCTGGCCAAGTGGCCAATGTCCCGCAAGGGTGGTGGCACTACGAGGTCGCGACATCAGATAATACACATCTGCTCGCAATCTTCGACGCCCCAGTCCCAGAATTCATTGCAGGCTCGGATATTCTCCGATTGACGCCAGCACAAATATGGGCGGACACGTATTGTCTGGACGAAGCCAAAGTGAAAGAAACGTTCGCACCAATTACGAAGACGGTCGTCATCGGACCACCAAGTGATTGTAAAACAACGTCAACAACGCAGACGCAAGCGGCAAACGTCGTCAACCCGCCTGCGAGTTCCAACACGCCGCCTCCAACAAAGCAGCGGCAAATTATCGGTAACGGACTTAATTTCCAATAAGACAGGACCCACTTCAATTGCTTATTCAATAGTAGTGAAAGACGCCAGGGGAAGCATCCACTGGTGTTTTTTGTATATATCCACTCATTTCCCATTTACTTCTAATTCTTATTGTTTTACTGTATTAATTAATTAACACAGTGGTATTCATTGCCGGCTTGGAGGAGATCATGGAGTTCAATAAAATCGAACCCATTTATGCACAAATCATTCAAGACATTAGGCTCAAATTGTTCAACGGAACGTATACCCTTGGTCAAGAAATTCCCTCACGCCGCGAGCTCGCCAAGACGCTGGGTGTCAATCCCAATACGATCCAGAGAGCGTACAAAGAAATGGAAGATATGAACCTCATCGTAACGCATCGCGGTCAAGGGAGCTTCGTTACAAGTGATGCTGCTGTACTCGCTGCCATCCGGGAAGAAGCATTATACGAGGCCATACACCAGAGCATGGAGCTGCTACGATCTTTCGGGAAATCCGATACAGAGATTCTTACGCTAATTCAATCCTATCTTAAGAGGGGGGCGTCTTCATGCTCCAAGTATCTAACGCAATCAAGCGATTTGGTAACAAATTAGCGTTAAATGATGTATCGATCACCGTCGAAGAAGGTCAAATCATCGGGCTGCTGGGGACGAATGGCGCAGGAAAATCAACCTTGCTCAAAGCGATGGCGGGCTTGCTGAAGCTCGATCAAGGCTCAATCACCTTCGATGGTGCCTCGCCAAGCATTGCTACG
>Ga0102589_1003795_pt1 | contig 15084 bp, 10 predicted proteins | sample AraplaMF_Col_mLB_FD_76858 | JGI IMG/M metagenome (GOLD analysis project Ga0102589, IMG submission 76858) | Arabidopsis root microbial communities from the University of North Carolina, USA - plate scrape MF_Col_mLB | ecosystem: Host-associated > Plants > Roots > Endosphere | place: USA... | reverse complement strand
AATCGCTGATAGCTGGCCAAACTCTATTGATGCAACAGCAGCAATGAAAGAGTGGGGCTTTAAAGCAGAATACGATTTAGACAAAATGACAACGGACATGCTGGCTAAGTTAAAAAAAAAGCTCACAGCTGAGTTAGTGATGAATTAATAGGAAAAGTCGATTCTTAGGAATCGGCTCTTCATCATTTTTGGAGGGAGAGAAGTCTTATGCAAAGAGTTGATGTCGTATATGCACTAATACATGACGAAGAAACAGATAAAATATTAATGGTACATAATGTAGAACAAAACGTTTGGTCATTGCCAGGCGGGGCTGCTGAAAAGGGTGAAACGTTAGAGGAAGCTCTAGTAAGGGAAGTGAAAGAAGAGACAGGTTTAACTGCTGTGGCAGGTGGACTTGTTGCGATCAATGAAAAATTCTTTGAAGCATCAGGGAATCATGCAATACTTTTTACATTCCGAGCAAATGTAGTAAAAGGTGAACTGATTGCAGAAGATGAAGAAGAAATTTCTGCAATAGAGTGGGTGGATCGAACAATCGCAAATGAACGATTCCCATTCTACGATGGCGGATTCGAGGCATTATTAGAAGTAGCCATTCCATACAAGTTTCAACCAGAAACAAAGTGATTGAAAGAAAAAAACAGGAGCGACAACGCTCCTGTTTTTCTATTCAATCGTCTTCAGTAGTAACTTTTTCAATAGTGGTTTAATCTTCAGGCGTAAATCTTCAGCGTGATTTGCAACTAAGAAGTGATGGTTATAAATGTTCTTCATTAATTGATAAGTTGCTTCTTTTGCTTCGCCTTCTTCGATGAAGATTCCGATTACTTCCATACCACTTTTACGAGCAAGTTTGACAGCTTCATGCGTATCTAAAATACCGTCTTGCTGATAGTCCAGCGCAGAAGGCTCACCGTCTGTAAAGACGAGTAAGAATTTATGCTTCTCTGGTCTTTTCGCAAGCTTTTCAGAAACGATACGAATAATATATCCGTCGCGGTTATCTTCTTCTTCGCGAAGCTGCATAATTTCGGGACCAACGTTTGGTAACGTTGAGTTTTTATACGTTACAACTTCATGGATAACGTTCGGCTTATCTTCAGGTTTAGCACTAGAAGCATCTTCCCAAAATCCGCTAATAGCGTGCGGGATTTTTAAAGATTTCAACGCTTCATGGAATAGGACCACACTCTTTTTCGTTTCTTCCATTTTGTTATACATAGAACCAGAGCAGTCCACTAGTAGCTGGAATGCTACGTCAAGTTCTTGTGATTCTTGTCCTTTTTTATAAAACATGCGCGGCTGCTTTTCAGTATAAATACGAAGGAATTTCTTACGAAGTCTTCCATAATATTTATCACTATTTGCATTCGTTTTATTTTCAATCGTTTTTTCGATAATTTTCTTTAATTCTTTTACATCTTTATTAACGACTGATTTGATAGCTTGGTAATCTTTTTTCTCATCGGTATTTGCTTTGCGAGCTTCTTTAAATGTATGAGAAGCACCTACATTATACTTACCGTATGCACCCTCATTTTGGCTAGAAGCGTGTGAAGCTCTTGCTTCTTCTGTATCAGCGCCATCAAAGTTGGATTGTGTACTCTTTTGAGAAGTACCTTGTACAGAACCAAGTGCTTGGTCGCCATCTTCGGATTCACGAGCGGTATCACCCATCATATTTGTTTTTGTTCCGCTTTCTAATTCAAAGCGTAAAAAGTTCTCGTTTTCGTTATTTTTATTTTCACGATGCCATGTGGAGAAGCTTTCATCCATTTTGTTTTTATTGTCATCGTCATCTATGAGTTGCGTATCATCATTTGCTAAATCTTCGACGCGGCAGTTCTTTTCATCTGCAATGACAGATAAATAAAGCGGAGCATGTCCGAAATAATTGTTAAGCATATCACTTTCAAGAAGTCCTTCTAAACGATAGCGAATTTTCTCAACGATATACATAATGTCTTCTGTATTACGAGCTTGGAATGTTTCATGCAAAATTGCTTCAATTTGCTCGAAGTATTCATTATTAAACATTTCATATTTATCGCTCGTTAATGAAAGATAGCATAGACAAAATAGACGATCACCGTGATAGTTACGAACACGGTTTATTTCATTTTGTGAGCCAAAGTAATTGCGGTACATTTCTTTTCGGCGTTTAAAAATATGCTTTGTGCCAGGTCGTAAATTTTTGACGATTTCCTCAACACGTAAATCTTCTAATAGAACAAATAATTGTGTTAAAAACTTTTTTAGAGGCGATTCTTGTAATTCAATCGCATAAGAACGAATTAAAGTCATGTCCGAGTAATGTTTATTACCAAGTGCTTTCAAAAACACTTCGCTTTTTAATCCGATTACTGTATCCTCTTCTTTTCGATCATCCCAAAAGTGACTAATGACAACCTTTTTTTCAATTTCGTCGTAGTATGCTTTATAGCCATACTCAAGATAGGCATCGTCTTCTTTTAGAAGAGCATACATTAAGTTTTCCATTTGTAGAAACAGCGACGCATCAATTTTTTTGTCACTAAAAATTTGTCTCATGAATTATCCCTCAAAGAAATAACTTTCTGCTAATTCACGGACAGTCATTTGTTCTGTTTCATCATTTAATTTCGCAATAATGCTTCGCTCAATAGCGCGCATAACAGGAATATATACACCTAAATCGCATGCGTCGATAATACCACGAATACTTGCTGCTTCTTCACTTACACGCCCATCACGAGCTAAAGGCATAAGGTCGCTTGCAAATGCAACGAACTTTTCAATTGTTGCAACATCATTTAATTTTGATTCAGATAGTAATAGTTCTTTTAATGTGTCACCTTGAATATAAGGAACTTCAATAATAACAAAACGGTTTTTTAATGCTTCGTTTAGTTCACTTGTCCCAACGTAACCTTCGTTAATCGCAGCAATTACGCGATATTCGTCATCACCGTATACAACTTCTTGTGTAAATGGGTTTGTAATCATTTTACGGTAATCTAGTGCACCGTGAAGAAGTGGTAACGTTTCAGGTTTTGCCATATTGATTTCATCAATATATAGGAAGTGACCGTTCTTCATTGCTTTCATAAGAGGACCGTTAACGAACGTAACTTCAGATGCTCCGTCTTTCGTTTGTAATGTGTTGTATCCTAAAATACCTTCCACATCTAAATCGACAGAACAGTTAATGCTATGCATTGGTTTTTGGAATAAAGAAGAAAGAGTTTCCGCTAGTACCGTTTTACCACTACCAGTTGGTCCTTTTAATAGAATATTTTTGCCAAGAAGAAGTGCCGTAATAGCATCTTCGATAATGCTGTTATCAGATGCTTTATATATTTTAGTACCGATTAAATGAGCATTTTCACCAGCTTCTTGTTTATTCTTTTCATGAATTGTAGAAAGCTGCTGTTTTAAATCAGAATGTATATGAAATTGTTCTAACATGTATTTCCCACCTAACATTATTTTCATAAAGTAATACATCTTATGATAACTTGTTTTAATATGGTATGCAAAGAAAAGGAGAAGGGGGAAATATAAAAGAAAAAGCAATCAATATCACATTGATTGCTTATAGTAAAGGAGAAATCAGTCGCATAAAGGACTCTAATATTCTTTTTTTGATACTTCTTTTTTGGAATGAGTTCCATTTAATTTCAGTAGAGTGTTTAAAGTCTTCTTCAAAATCGCGTTTAATATCATGAACGGTTTCTGATTCATAGAGTACGCTAATAATTTCATAATTTAATTCAAAGCTACGTACATCCATATTTGCTGTTCCGATTGTTGCAATTTTATCGTCAACGAGTACAATCTTTGCGTGCATAAATCCATCTTTATAACTGTAAATAGAAGCACCGGCTTTTAAAAGTGGAGTGAAATAGGATTGAGATGCTTGATCGCTAATAATACTATCACTCTTACCAGGATATAAAATGCGTACATCTATGCCAGATATTGCACTTAAGCGTAATAATGTTAAAGTTTCTTGATCCGGAATAAAGTATGGTGTAGCGATCCAAATAGATTTTTTGGCTGAGCCCATAACAGCTAGTAATGTATTACGAATACTTTTATCATCTGAGCTTGGTCCACTTGCTACGATTTGCACCGCACCTGTTGCATCCAGAATTTCTTTTCCTGGGAAGTATTGTCTATTCATAAATTGATCCCAAGAATAAGTATTCAATCCACTAGACGCATAAAGCCAATCTTCTAGAAAGATGGCTTGTAATTTATACAATGCTTTTCCTTCTATTTTTAAATGACTATCACGCCAAACAGGGAATTTTTTTGAGCGACCAAGATATTCATCACCTACGTTAAGCCCTCCGGTAAAACCAATTTCTCCATCTACAATGACGATTTTACGATGATTACGATAATTAACTGTCTCCAGTAACCAAGCTGAAAAAATAGGGTCAAATTCGACAATTTCAATTCCAGCTTTTTTCATAGGTTGTAAAAATCGTCGTCTTAACGTATTACTTCCGAGTCCATCATAAAGGAAGCGTACAATAACACCCTCGTTTGCCTTTTGTATTAAAGCATCTCGTACTTTTGTACCAATCTCATCAGATTTATAAATATAGTATTGAATATGTATGTGATGTTTTGCATTCTCGATTGCTTGCAAAATTTCTGAAAAGGTTTGATCGCCGTTTGTTAAAAGTTTTGTCGTTGTTCTATCTGCGGCAGGCCCGCCTCCAAATTTTTGTACGACTTCTGTTAAATGTATGGAACGTTCATGTAATGGGACTGTGAGTGATAATTCTAGTCGTCTTCCTTCTAATATTTCGCGGAATAATTTTCTTTGTTCTTCTGAACGATGGAGATGTTTTTTTCTTCTCCAACGGCTACGCCCGAAAATAGAGTATAAAAGTACACCTACAACGGGAAGAAGTGCTAATACTAAAAACCAAGCTAAAGTACTTTGGGGAGATCTATTTTCTATAAAAATAACGAATGAAATTCCTACGATTGTGATGGACCATAGAGCACCGACAAACGTATATAACGAAATAACCGATGTATTTAATAGGAAAAGAACGATAGATACGATTGTAAATATTAATAATAATTGAACGATAGGTTTCTTCATTTCTATATAATTCCTCTAATCTTTCTTAAATATAGACTTCTTAAATAGAAGATATAATCTGACATCCTTATTATAAAGTGTTTTGTTTTTTTTACAAAATATAGACATTTGTCCTATACTTTCCGCATTTGTCCTACATACAGTATATTGTTACGTTGTTATCCCGTTATTTGCTGGGTAGTAAAAATCCCATCTCAAAATTCGATGAGTGCAAGGAAGTTAGGCGGGAAATGATTGTCCATAAATGCCCGATTGATTTGGGCTAATAATCAGTGGGGGAGGGACAAAGCCCGCGCCGATTAAAATTTCACTTTATATAGCAAAAGGGATGAATAAAATGTATGGTCGTCCAATTGGAGGATTTGGTTATCCATATTACTCGAATTATGCTTATTATCCAGATTACCAACAAGATCCGTATTATTCATACAATATTAAAGTGAGGAAATTGAAAGGGAGAGGTGAATAATGAATTATATAGAAAATAACGGAGTGTATTATCGCAATCATCATGGAGGACACCATCATAATGGAGGACATAATCATCATGGAGGACACAACCATTATGATCATCACCATCATCATCACGGTGGTGGATGGGGCTGGGGTGGAGGCGGCTCATGGGGAGGCGGAGTTTTCCCAGGAAGTTTTGCGGGAGGTATGTTAGGTGGGCTTACAGCAGGTGCATTAACGGGTGCAGCAAGTGGAGGTTATTATCCAGCACCGTACCCAGTAACATATCCAGCACCATATCCAGTTCCATACCCAGGTTATCAGCAAATACCATATCAGTATTAAACAAAAAAGAGGTTATCCTCTTTTTTGTTTAATACTATATTTATTTATGAAATACTTCCAAAATAAAGGTAAAAATATGTTAATATTTTATTATTGTAATTCAAAAACATATATACCAATTTAAACTTTTATATTATTATTCGTGAATAGTTATATAGTATGTTCTAATGTCTATTTTGCTATTAAAAAGCATAGAGGTTAGACGCGAGTGGAATGAGTAGGAACAAGGGTTGCATAGAGCAAGTTAAAGGAATGCGGTATAATAAGGCAAGCTAATTAGGGAGATGAGAAGCTACTAATTATAATTGGAACGGTATTATATTGCTTTTTTTTACAAATAATATTATGTTATTTTAATCGGCAAAATTCAAAATGTGATGTATGTAAAGGGTTATTATTAGAAAATGAAATATCTCTATTTCTATGAAAAGAAACAAGTTGTGTTTTAGTTAGATAGGAAGCAAGGAGAGATGCGCATGCTAGAACAAAGAGGTCATGCATTATATGACTCTTCATTGCGAGATTTAAAGTTAGCATTAGATGAGTCTTCAATTGTTGCAATTACAGACCGAAAAGGTCTTATTACATATGTAAATGATAAGTTTTGTGAAATCTCCAAATATAAAAGAGAAGAGTTAATAGGAAAAGATCATCGTATTTTAAATTCAGGATATCATCCGAAAACTTTTTTTCAAAACTTATGGAAGCGTATTTTGAATGGGAAAGTATGGAGAGGTGAAATCCAAAATCAAGCAAAAGATGGTACATATTATTGGGTTAAAACCACAATTGTTCCATTTTTAAACGAGAAAGGAGAGCCGTATCAATTTATCGCGATCCGAAATGACATTAGTAGTAGAAAAGAAGCAGAACAGAGATTACGATTGAGTGAAAGCCGTTATAGGGAACTTGCATATCATGATGCTTTAACGAGTTTACCGAACCGATTACAGCTAATAACGACTGTTAATGAACTGATTGCAGGGAAAAAGGAATTTGGCATAATATACTTTGACTTAGATCGTTTTAAATTAGTAAATGATACGTTAGGTCATATGATAGGAGATTTACTTTTAAGCGAAGTTGCTTCACGGTTGCATTATGTGTTAGGAGAGAAAGATGTTCTGGCTAGGCTAGGTGGCGACGAATTTGTGCTGTTAACAAATGAACATACACAAGATGAGATGCGGCAGTTAGCGACATCGGTATTGTCATGTTTTCAGGCACCATTTATGCTTGAAGGTCATGAAGTATACATTTCAGCTAGTCTAGGACTTTGTTCATATCCACAAGATGGACAAGACGTGGAAACACTATTGAAAAATTCGGATTTAGCTATGTATAGTGCGAAAGAACAGGGAAGAAATGCGGCGTGTTTCTTTACAGATGAGTTACGTGCAAAAATAAATCGTAGAATGAAAATCGAGTTTGCTTTGCAAAAGGCAATTCGTGATGAAGAATTAGATGTAGTATTACAACCTATCATTGATTTGAAAACGAAGAAATATACTGGCATTGAGGCTTTAGTGCGCTGTATGACAGAAGAAGGGCCTATTTCACCAAGCGAATTTATTCCAGTAGCTGAAGAATCTGGACTTATTATAAAATTAGGAGATTGGGTATTAGAAAAATCGTGTCGCCTGTTTAAAACATTACCGGATTACCAAGAAGGATTAAGGTTATCTGTGAATTTATCCATACAACAATTAATGCAGAAGCGTTTTATTTTGTCTGTACGTAGCATCTTAAGGAGAACTGGTTTTCCTCCGAATCGTTTAATTTTAGAAATAACGGAAAGTATTGCTGTTCGCCATTTTGATTATATTATCGCTACATTACAAGAATTAAGAAGTATGGGCGTATTAATTGCTTTAGACGATTTTGGAACTGGCTATTCCTCATTGTATTATTTAAAACAATTGCCACTTGATATCGTAAAAATTGATCGTAATTTTATTCGTGAATTTCATTATGATCATGCACAGCCAGAAAGAACGATTGTAAAATCTGTTATTGAAATTGCCCATAGTTTAAATTTAGCAGTAGTTGCTGAAGGGGTAGAAACGGTAGAACAAGAAAGTTTATTACAATCCATGGGCTGTGACTATGTACAAGGATTTTATTATGCAAAACCTTTATCCGTAGGAGAGTTAAAAGAAAAGTTAATTACGGATTTTTAATAGAAAAGAGAAGCTAAAAACTTCTCTTTTTTTAATTCGTTTTTTGTGAGTTTTTCATTAATACGGGATAAAGAATAAGACCTAATATAAACAATCCAATTCCTAAGAAGAACGTTTTTAAATCAGCAGTTCCCGTTTTGATAACCCAAATAGAGTATACAAATGCTAATGTAGTAATAACCCCGTCTTTTATTCGAGATCCTGGCATTATATCATATGTTTCTCCTGTAATAACCAATTTAAATTGGTACAGAGTAGAAACAAGGTATGGAATTAAATAAGCTAATGTTGCTACAACGATAGCGAAATTATATGCTTCTGAAACAGTGCCAGAAATCGTTGAGAATAAGAAGATTTGTGTCATCACATTTGTAATAAATAATGATTTTGAAGGACTACCCTTTTTATTTGTTTTACTGAAAAACTTAGGGAAAAGTCCATTTTTGGCAGCCTGGTAAGGTACTTCTGAACTAACAACAATCCAGCCAACAGTAGATCCAAATAAAGATACAAGTGCTAGTAACGCCATTATATATGCGCCTTTATTGCCGATTGCTAAATTTAATGCGTCTACTAATGGTTTTTGAGACTCTTTTAAAGCTTCTTGCGAGAGAGCTCCCATTGTAAGTAAAGTAATTGACATGTAAATAATAAGAGCAATAATTAGGCCGAAAATTGTAGCTTTTTTTACATCACGCTGTGATTTTGCGCGGTTAGAAAGCATAACTGCTGATTCGATGCCGATAAACGCCCAAAGTGTTGCAATAGCAGCTGAATTGATTTGTCCACCTAACGAGATGGATTGTCCAGCTTCATTCATAAATGTTTGACCGTCTCCGAAATTAGAGGCGTTGAAAATGAATAATGTAATCACAATAAACATTGTAAATCCGATAATTTTTGCAATGGTAGCAAGAAGATTCATATTTCCAGCTCGATCAATATTTTGAGAAAGAATATATTGAATTCCCCATAACATAAGGCTACATACTAGAAAAGTTAACCCTTTTCCTAGTTCTAGTGAAAATCCATTTATTGAAAAGAGAATTTGCTTACTTTGTAAAACTGGAAAAAATGTTGATAAATATCCAGCAAAGGAAATAATAACAGATGCTGTTGCTGCCCAGTTCGCAGCCCAATATCCCCACGCCATACTATACCCTGCAACTTTACCTGCTTTTTTTGAAGGAAACATCGCTTGAGCGTAACTTTGTGGTCCTGCTTTTAATTCTGGTTTTCGAATTGCTAAATTTCCAAATACGAGTGCAATCATAAATACGCCAAGTCCTGTAATACTCCATGCGAGTGTAGAACCCATTGGACCTGATACTTGTGCTAAATTTGCTGGGAGCATAAATACGCCACCGCCAACCATATTCCCGATAACAAAAGCTGTTAAAACCCATAATCCCCATTTTTTCGTTTCCATTTTTGTTAACTCCTTTGTAGTAAGATTTGCTTAAACATCATTTTTTACTAGCTTTTTGGCAATAAAAAAAGAGCCATGTAGATAAAAAATACCTACATGGCTCTTCGCCAAAGCGTAGGTACAACGGGAATAACCCTTGTACCTACGCGTAAATTTTCCGCTAGGTTTCAAGGGTTACGTATGATGATGATGTTTTTGTGCAAATGTAACTACAATTGTTGTATAAGTAAGCATAGTTCTTTGCTCCCTTTCTCCTCTGATTTTGAAGTTAGTATACTACATGTTTTTTTGAATGAAAAGAAAAATATAAAAACTTTTATAAAAATACGTTTTAGAGATTAAATATTTACCTATATTTTTCTTGTACTGGAAAATAAGTGAGAGATTGGCAGAAGAGTGTAGCATGGTATAATACATATAGAATTAGAAGGTGACAAGGGGCTATTGTAGATGATGAGTAAGTATGAGCAAATTTATATAGAAATCAGTAAGTCTATTGATAATAAGCACTTAAAAGAGGGATGCAAAATCCCATCAGAAACAGAATTAATGAAGCAGTATGAGGCAAGCCGAGGTACTGTAAGAAAAGCAGTAGATTTATTGCAAGAGCGTGGATATGTGCAAAAAATTCATGGAAAAGGTGTTTTTGTATTAAAGCGAAAAAATATTGAGTTTAACTTCGGTGGCATTGTAAGTTTTCAAGAAGAAAATGAGCGTCTAGGACGTCATTGTATTACAGAAGTCGTGGAAATGGAGAAAGAAGAAGCGACAAAAGAGGTTGCAAAATTATTAAACGTGAAAGAAAAAACAGAAATAGATCATATTAAACGTGTACGAAATATTGATGGAGAAAAAGTAATTTTAGATATAAATCATTTTGTATCTGAGTTTATTCCAGGATTAACGAGAGAAATTGCAATGGCATCAATTTATAAATACATTGAGAAAGAATTAGGGCTACATATTAGTTATTCGCAGAGGGTAATTGAAGTGCAGCCGTGTACAGATGATGACCGAAAGTATTTAGATTTAAATGGCACAGATTATGTTGTCGTTGTGAAAAACTTTACTCATTTATATGATGGGAGTCAGTTCGAATATACGGAATCACGTCACCGCTTAGATATTTTTCACTTTTCGGATGTGGCGCGAAGAAAGTAAAGAGGTGAAACGAAATAACGTTTCATCTTTTTTTTTATAAAAAAAACATCAACTCATATATACGAGTGTTGACTAACTTATATATACGAGTTAATATGTAAGTGTAAACGGTATCAAAAAAAGAAAAGAGGGACGGGAATATGGGGAAAGACTATCGTAAAACAGCAGAGGAAGTGTTGCAGTACATTGGTGGGAAAGACAATATTGAACAAGCTGCGCACTGTGTAACGAGGCTCCGTATCGCTTTAAAAGATGAAAGTAAAATAGATAATGATAAATTACAGTCTGTTTCATTAGTAAAGGGAGCGTTTCATAATGCTGGGATATTTCAAATTGTAATTGGTCCAGGGGATGTAGATCGTGTTTACGCTGAATTGATAACGCTTGCAGGTATGAAGGAAGCGACAGTGGCTGACGTGAAAGATTCTGGAAATCAAAAGTTAAATCCAGCTCAAAAGTTTGTAAAAGTATTTTCAGATGTATTTATGCCGATATTACCAGCAATCGTAACAGCTGGTTTACTAATGGGGATTAACAATTTATTAGGGGCAAAGGACTTATTTTTTGATGGTAAAAATTTATTAGATGTTTATCCGAATTTAGGTGGGCTTTGGGATTTAATTAATATGATGGCCAATACAGCATTCGTATTCTTACCAGCACTTGTCGGTTGGTCAGCAACGAAGCGTTTTGGTGGTAGTCCAATACTAGGTATTGTTATGGGCTTAATGCTTGTGCATCCGGCCTTATTAAACGCCTGGGATTATGGAAAAGCAGCGACTGGTTTAGAGGGTCAAAAGATTGAGTACTTCAATATTTTAGGATTGTTCCAAATTGAAAAGGTAGGATATCAAGGTCAAATTTTACCGGTGTTAGTAGCAGCATTTGTATTGAGTAAAGTAGAGATTTTCTTAAAGAAACATGTACCAAATGCAATTCAATTATTAGTTGTACCAATTACAACAATCGTTGTAACAGGTGTATTAGCATTAGGAATTATCGGTCCAGTTACACGTCATATCGGAGATTTATTAACAGCTGGATTAGTAGGCGTATATGAAACAGTACCAGTAGTTGGAGCAGTATTATTTGGAGCATTGTATGCACCACTTGTAATTACAGGTATGCATCATATGTTTATTGCTATTGATCTACAATTAATTGCACAACACGGCGGTACATTTATTTGGCCGATGATCGCTCTTTCTAACATTGCGCAAGGTAGTGCGACACTTGCAATGTTCTGGATTTCTAAAAATCAAAATGATAAAAGTATGGCATCGACATCAGCAATTTCCGCGTACTTCGGTATTACAGAGCCAGCGATGTTTGGTGTGAATTTACGAAATAAGTTTCCGTTTTATGCAGCAATTATAGGATCTGCTGTGGCAGCGATATTCATTACATTAAATGGTGTATTAGCACCTGCTATCGGAATTGGCGGATTGCCAGCATTTATTTCGATCATTCCGAAATCGATTCCAATGTTTATTGTAGGAATGATTATCGCAGTTGTAATCCCATTTACGTTAACATGGTTATTTGCGAAAAGAGTTAAACAGAAGTAGGAGGAAGTTAAACATGAAGGATTGGCATAAAAGTGTAGTCTATCAAATTTATCCGAAGAGCTTTAATAGTTATTACAATAAAGAAACCGGTGATATAAAAGGGGTTACAGAGAAACTAGATTATTTAAAAAAACTCGGAGTGGATTATATTTGGTTAACACCGATATACCAATCACCACAAAATGATAATGGGTACGATGTAAGTGATTATTATAGCATTGATCCATCTTACGGAACGATGGAAGAGTTTGAAGAGCTTCTAGAAAAAGCGAAAGAACGTGACATTGAAATTATGCTTGATATCGTTGTAAACCATAGTTCGACGGAGCATAAGTGGTTTAAGGAAGCAAAAGAAGATAAAAATAGTCCATATCGCAATTATTACATTTGGCGTGATGAAAAAAATAATTGGCAGTCTAAGTTTGGAGGATCCGCTTGGAAGTACGATGAAAAGACTAAGCAATATTTTTTACATTTATTTGATGAGACACAAGCAGATTTAAATTGGGAAAATGAAAAGCTTCGTGAAGAAGTGTACGATATGATGCGCTTTTGGCTTGATAAAGGGGTAACAGGATTCCGCCTTGATGTTATTAACTTAATTTCAAAAGACCAACGTTTCTTAAGCGATGACGGAAGTACCGCGACAAGTGATGGACGTAAATATTATACGGATGGTCCGCGTGTTCATGAATATTTACAAGAGATGAATAGAAATGTATTTGAAGGGAAAGAGGTAATTACAGTTGGAGAAATGTCATCGACGACAATTGATAATTGTATTAAATACTCAAACCCTGAGCGCAATGAACTGAGTATGACGTTTAGTTTTCATCATTTGAAAGTAGATTATCCGAATGGTGATAAGTGGACGAAAGCTGATTTTGATTTTATTAAATTAAAAGAAATTATGTCTAACTGGCAAATTGAAATGCAAAAGGGCGGGGGATGGAATGCAATATTCTGGTGTAACCATGACCAGCCTCGCATCGTGTCACGCTTCGGGGATGATGGGAAGTACCGAAATGAATCTGCGAAAATGTTAGCGACAGCTATGCACATGCTGCAAGGAACACCTTATATTTATCAAGGGGAAGAAATCGGTATGACGAATCCTAAATTCGAGTCCATCGAGCAATATCGTGATGTGGAATCGTTAAATATATATGATATAAAGCAGGAAGAAGGCTTATTAAAAGAAGAGATTATAGAGATTTTAAAACAAAAATCTCGTGACAATTCTCGTACTCCGATGCAGTGGAATGAAGAGGTGAATAGTGGTTTTACAACAAGTACCCCTTGGATTTCAGTAGCTGAAACCTTTAAAGAAATAAACGTAGAGAAAGCATTACAAGATGAGGAGTCTGTATTTTATCATTATAAAAAGTTAATTGAACTTAGAAAAACTTACGATGTTATTACAGAAGGAGAATATGCTATTTTAGATGAAAATCACCCTAAGATTTGGGCATATACACGTACTGTAAATAATGAAGTATTACTTATTATTAATAACTTCTATGGAGAAGAAATAACGTATTCTGTACCAGCCCATGTTCAATTAGATGGAATGAAACAAGAAGTACTACTGTCGAATTATAAAGATTCCAGCAAGGATATTACAAAACTTAACTTAAGACCATATGAATCAATTATATATCGATATACGAAATAAAAGGTTGTATGCCCACGCGGCATACAACCTTTTATTTTAAGACACCACTATACAAAATATTTACGTCTACTTCTGGTTTGAATTTTACTTTTGCATAATCTTTATTCCAATTTTTTTTCTTCCATAAGTCAGGATGATATGCAATAAGATGTCTTCCAATACCGAAAGCATCACAATTTGCTTTTTGTAGTTTGTTTGTTATTTTTTTCGCTTCTTTCGTAAGTTGTTTCGATAAGTCTTTATTTAGTTTTTTTCGTTCTCCCATTTTATAAATATTATCTCTTGGGGCTTCAAGTGCTATTACTTTTAGTTGGAGCTTAATGTGAGCATAAACATTTCCTTTTTTATCTGTTGTTATTTTTAAGTCTCGTTTTAACTTTCGATTGCTAATTTCCATTGTTAAATAATCAGATGTTTTCTCTGATTCATCGCTAGTAAGTTTTTGGGTTATACGGGCACTTGTTCCCATTTTTCCGGTTAATAATACGAATAAAACAGATTGTTTCAAAGGTAAATGCCCAGTTAATTTATCATTGTTAAATAAAGCTAACCCGTTTGTAATTACTTCTTTTCCTTTTATTTTTATAGAAGGGAGGGTAAAGTCTTTACCGGGATCTAACATTTTTGTAGCAGCTGTTTCTAAAGTTTCTTTTGGAAATACACTCATATCTTCTAAGCTTTTCACTTTTTTCTTTAAAAAATCTCCAATTAATAAATTTCCTACTTTCTTTTTTTCGAGTACCTCGGACGTTTCACCATCTACTGCAATAAGCTTTACTAAAGCAGTTGGATTTGTTGGGTCCCGAAAACTGACATCTAAATAGGGTAGTATACCTTTTTTTAGAATTTTGGTTCCTAGTAATTGAACACCATATTTAAAATAGCGAATATTCCCAGTCACATTTTTTTTTAGGGCATCGCTTGTATCCCTTATGTTATGCCCCGTTGCTGAATGTATTTCATTCTCGAATGAAGATTGTTCTCCGCTTGAACTTTTTACGAGCTCGATTGTTTGCTGGAGTTTATTCTCTTCCATAAGATCAGCTCCAATACTATAAGCTAATCTCGCTTCTCTTAATGGTTCTTGATCCCAACAGCCAGAAAGGAGGGAACTAGTACATAATATAAAAAGTAATTTAACTCTTTTTTGGAACATATTGTTCTCC
>Ga0102589_1003793_pt1 | contig 15090 bp, 13 predicted proteins | sample AraplaMF_Col_mLB_FD_76858 | JGI IMG/M metagenome (GOLD analysis project Ga0102589, IMG submission 76858) | Arabidopsis root microbial communities from the University of North Carolina, USA - plate scrape MF_Col_mLB | ecosystem: Host-associated > Plants > Roots > Endosphere | place: USA... | reverse complement strand
CTAGCAACTAAACCAACATCTGTTTGTGTTCCATTTAAATCATTTACAATAAGAAGTGGCGTATTAATCCCATTTATATTATTAATACCAAAAAGTAAGATAAAAGCGATAAATGGAAGTGCAATGATTTTATCTTTTATAGTATAAGTTTTAGCATTCGTTATCTGTTTGATTGGATTTGAATTTGACATAGGCTTGCTATTTCTAAGGAAAAAATAAACTAGAAAGGCAATTAACAAAAAAATGAGTGCAGTACTAATAAATAATCCCTCATAGTCCATGGCACTCAAAATAATTGTGCCTAATAAGGGGCCAATTAAAAATCCTAGTGAGAATAGCGATCTTAAAGTTGACATTGCAAAAGTGATATCATCTGATTCACTTGCAGTTGCAGACGCTTGAGCATAAGCAAAAATTTGTGGCATTGAGGCTGCACCGATTCCACCAAAAAAAGTAACTGTAATCAGGAGTACAAAATACTGATGAAAAATCACAAAAGCTAAATAGCTGAATGCTGAAGAAATCATGGCGATGATAATAATCCATTTTCTATCTAGTTTACCATCAGAACTTTTTGCGATAGCAGTATTGACGATAACGCCGCTTAAAGAGCTTACAGCCATAAAGATGCCAAACGCACCAGTGCTCATGCCAAGTTCTTGAGTTGCATACAATGATAGAAATGGAATCGTGATAGAGATACTGATGCCCATTAATAACATACAGAAAACAAATATAGTAAACCCATTAATTGAAAATAATTTATAAAACCTTTCCATAACTACCCTCCATTTCTCTTAAACATGTAAAAGTGAAATCTACATTTAATGGGCTCTATTTTAACGAATATGACGCCTTTTTCAAATTAAAAAGTATTTCCCTTAAATCCTTTTAAAGAATTGCTTCGACTTAATTAAATTACTTATCCAACATATGAATCATTTAAAATATACTTTTCAATTGCATGTGCTACACCATTTTCATCATTTGTTAAAGTAACAATATCACAATGTTTCTGAACCTCTTCTTCGGCATTTCCCATTGCAATTGATAATCCAGCTACATTAAACATTGGAATGTCATTTCTTTCATCTCCAATCGCAACTGTGTCTTCTAAAGGAATATTAAAATAGCGAGCCATTGATTTTAAACCATTTCCTTTATTCCCATTCAGATGCATTACTTCAATATTAAATGGCGAAGAAGAAGTAACATATATCTCTTCAATCGTCTCTAATTTTTTCTGCATGCGTTTCTTCTGTTCAGGATCAAGTGCAATGATAAGAAATTTTACGACATGCGAATCCTTATTTACGATTTCATCAGGTTGATTAAAAAATGGTTGCCCGTATACATGAGGTGGAGTAGTGAACATTTTGTAATCTTTATGCGCAAAGTGTTCTTTTGGAACACGACCTGATGCTACCACTTCTTCAAATCGTTCAAGCCAATCTTTATGAGCAAATGTACTGATATCTGTACTAATTTTATAAGGCATCTTTTCTTTTTCTAGCTCACTCACAATGCGTTGACTTTGAGATAGATTTAAAGAGATCAACTCCTCCAATTTTCCATCTACATATAACTCTGTTCCGTTATTTCCGCCAACAGGACAGTTTAGACCATACTTGGCAAGCTCCATATTAATTGAAAAGAATGGTCGTCCTGATAGAGCCATAACAATATGCCCCTGTTGTTGCGCTCTTTTAATCGCGCGAACCGTTTCTTCGGTCATTTCTTTTTTTGAATTCAAAGTCGTACCATCTAAATCGAGAGCAATCAGTTTCATTTCAATTCCTCCACTTCCATCTAGAATTAGATTTTAATAGTATGATAGAATATAAAACTCAAAATTTTATCACTTTCTGTTATAATCAGAGAGTAGTTTTACAACCAATTCTCCTGCTATATATAATGGCTCTGTACTTTTTTTAGTAAGAGAAAGGGTATATGCGCCTTCAATCATAGATTGAATCGCAGTACTTAAGCGTGTCGCTTCCTCTTTTTCATATCCAGAGTCGATCAAACTTTGCACATAGACCTGTTCCCAATCATAATAAACGTCCTCACAAATTTGTCTGAGCGTTTCATTCGTAGACCAAACCTCACTCGACATTGCAACTAATGAAATAGTTGTTCGTTCATCTGTTTTCTCCAATTGCTTTGCAATTCTTTTAATATATTCATTAATTCCTATTGCTGGAGTTTCATATAATGATAAAGTTTCTTCAATAAATTTTTTTATCTTTTCTCCTGTTTCCTTGATGGCTTCTTTTGCTAGTTGTTCCTTCCCTCCTGGGAAATAATAATAGACCGATCCACGTGGTGATTCACTCACTTCCGTAATTTGACTTAAACTTGTTGCATTATACCCTTGCTTTTGGAAAAGCATTGAAGCAGCGTTTAATAATTTATCTCTAGAGTTAGTTTCCTTCATAAAATAAGTCACCCTTTATTTATATATGTATTATGTTGACCGATTAGTATAATTTTAGAAAAATTATACCGAACGGTCAACATAAGTTTCGTAACTTTCCACTAATTATTGAAAACTTATAAATGCCCTATTATGCGACGAACGTAAAATAGACTAGCTATCAAGCTAGTCTATCTCTTTGTGTAATTAAATCAGCTCTTGCCTCCTCAAGTAAAATGTCACTTTTAAGGGGCAGGCGCAAATTTTAAAAATAATTCTGCTTATGGATTAAAAGGTCATTCAATTTTTACTGGTTGGCCTTTCTTTTTTTTAGGTATTGGTCGTCATCCAGAACGAAGCTATCTTGGGACTTCAACGTTCCCTGTCTTAACAATGCTTACTTATGAACATACTTCCCTTTTACAAACAGGATTCTAATGCAATTTGCATCATTTTATCGAAAGAATTTTGTCTTGCTTCAGCACTAATTTCCTCGTGGGTAACTAAAGAATCTGAAATAGTCAGTAAAGATGCTGCTTGCTTTCCTAATGTTTTCGCATTATGGAATAGTGCATAGCTTTCCATCTCTGTACAAATACAATTATGGTTTTGATAAAAATCAACATAATTTGGAACAGAACTTTCATAATAAAACACATCACTCGAATGTATTCTTCCTCTTATAATTGGAATATTGATATTCTTAGCAGTATCTTCTATTTTATTTGTTAGTAATTCAGAAGGGTATTGTATATCACCTTCTGTGCCTGCTTGAACCTTTGCATAAGTTGATTGACTCCAAGAACTATCTACAAGCACAATATCATGTATTTTCAATTCGTCTGTATAAGCTCCGGAACTACCGACACGGATAATACTTTCTACATCATAAAATTTATATAATTCGTAGGAATAGATTCCTATACTTGGCATTCCCATACCAGATCCCATTACAGATATTTGTTTTCCTTTATAAGTTCCCGTGTAACCAAGCATATTTCGTATACCATTAAACTGTGTTGGGTTTTCTAGAAATGTATCCGCAATATATTTCGCACGTAACGGATCCCCTGGCATTAAAACTGTTTTCGCAATTTCTCCAACTCTTGCGGTATTATGTGGTGTTGTCATATGTTACCTCTCCATTTCTATTCTTTTTCATCTGCTTCATTACCAAATCTATCATTCAACTAATATTCTTTTAACCCTTGCATATCAAGTTTGTCCAATTCAATTCTTTGTATCCCTTTTCAAAAATAAAGAAAACAACTAGTTTTACTTTATCTCCTCATTCCTCAAGATAAAAAAATACCTTGATATACAGTGGTATACTTAGTTGTCTAATTTATTTACATTATATTTCAAGATGTCAAATAAGGCAACTACACCTTTGGATTAATCATTTCTGATTTTGTTTTAAAAGAATAATGGTCGTGTCTTACTGTTCTATTTAACTGACAAGATTGCGATTAATTTATAACTCGATATAATATTCGTAAGGAGTGTTGTTATGTACGTTGAAAATAAAAAAAAAATACCTCTATTTGTAAAGGTATATGAAAAATTATTTAAACTAATTAGTGAAGGAGTCTATCCAATTGGAAGTAAACTACCTTCAGAACTAGAACTTTCTAAGATGATGAATGTTAGTCGAATGACGCTAAGACAAGCTTTAGGTTTACTAAAAGAGGATGGCCATATTGAAGCAATTCATGGACAAGGGAACTTTATAAAACAAAATGTGAATGTACGAAGTGTAGGCCTAGAAACAATAGATAATACTGTTTTACAATGTTGCACAGAAACGATTGACGATATAGATGCTTCTTTTGAAGTTAGTTTTTCAGATGATTTTGATTACATTAAAAAAATTTTCAATCAAGATTCAGCAGTATTGATTAGGTTTAATAGATGGTACAAGTCTAAAAATAAAATAGTAGCACATGCTTTTACAATGTTCCCGAGTGAAACTGCTTCCCAATATCAAATGAATCTCAACGATCAACAGAATATACTAAAAATACTTGAAGAAGATATTTATACTTTAATACACTCATCAACTATCGAAATAAAATATACAGAATCAGTCCTTCCATCTGAACACCATGAATTACGTTCAAACCATAATTTATTCGTATTACTAATTGAAAATCTTTGTGACTCATTGGGGAAGGTTGTTCTTAAAAATAAGATTTATATCCCAATCGAAATTAGTTCAATAAAAATTAATCGAATAAACAATTAACATTCTTATATTCATTACCTTTAAATAATTTAAAAAAGGCATAAACCCTTGTTTGACAGGATTTATGCCTTTTAAATGTACGTTCCCAACTGATCTTGACAAGAAATGAGTAATGCTTCATTTCCACAGAACGTTTGTATAAATGAAATATGATATTTGTTTAGCTTTGACTATTTTGTAGTTCTGTTTTTTTCGGCATAAAGAATGCAAATAGTAATGCCAGAAAAGATAGTACTAACATTAATATATAGGCATGACTTGAGCCAAAGATAGAAGCTAATTTTGCAAGTTGTATCCCAGTATTACTACCATTTCTAATAAAATGTTCGGATGCATATGAAGTTGCTTGATTTGTATATACAGTGATAACAACTGCGGTTCCAATTGCTCCTGCCAATTGACGAACGGTATTATTCACCGCTGAACCGTGAGACCCTAATTCACGTGGTAAAGCATTTAACCCTGCCGTATTTAGAGGCATTGAAATAAAACTCAAACCAATCCGTAAAATACAAGTACGAATCATTAAATAGATATATGTTGTTGATTCACTTAAACTAATTACTCCCCACATGGAAATGATGATAAACAGTAAGCCTGTAATAAAAAGTGGTTTTGCTCCGTATTTGTCATACATTCTACCTGTAATTGGTGATAAGAATGCATTAATTACAGCTCCAGGTAATAAAAGTAATCCTGCTTCAAATGCCGTGAAACCACGACCATTTTGTAAGTAAATCGGTAATAAAATTAAATCTGCATACATGATCATAGTTATTAGTACGTTGATGAATGAAGTAAGAGTGAAAATCTTATATTTAAATACGGATAAATTTAATAATGGATCTTTAGATTTTGTTTGACGTAAACAAAAAAGCGTTGTAACAATTAACCCAATGATTATTGTAGAAATCACCACAACATTATCCCACCCCTTGCTACCAGCTCTGCTAAAACCATATAGGATACATCCAAACCCAATTGTAGATAATAAGACACTTAACATATCTAATTTTACTTTTGCTGTTTCCGAAACATTTATTAAATATTTAAAAGCTAGAACAATTGAAACTAAGACAAATGGTGCTAATCCAATAAATAGCCATCTCCAAGACACATAATCAATGATAAAACCTGATAATGTAGGAGCAATAGCTGGAGCGAAGATCATAGCAAAGCCAATCGTTCCCATAATACTTCCACGTTTTTCACTAGGATATAAATATAAAATGACAGTCATCATTAATGGCATGATAATTCCTGCACCGATTGCTTGTATCATTCTACCTGTTAACAGCATTCCAAAATTCATAGCACAGGCACAAAGCAGTGACCCAACCAATAGAAAGAACATTGAACTTATAAACAGTTGTCTTGTTGAGTATCGTTTCATTAAATATGCAGTAATTGGTACTAAAATACCGTTTACTAACATGAATCCTGTTGATAACCACTGAACTGTCGCAGGAGTTACATGGAATACGTTCATTAAATTACTCAGTGCAACATTTAATAAAGTTTGATTTAGAGTTGATAAAAAACACCCAACAATCAGTACAATTAATAATATTTTTTTATTACTCTCAGTTATTTCCTTATTCATTTATTTACTCCTTTAATTTCGGCTTGCTTTCTCTACACTGTGTCGATAAAATCCATAGTAACAAGAAAAGAAGTTCTTTACCATGAACAGATTTTTTTAAAATGACCACTAGTCTACAAAAGTAAGATACAATGTCGAGAAAGCCAAAAGAAAATCAACAAGGAGTATAAAAATGTCTATAAAAAAAGAAGATCCTCGTACAATAAGATCAAAAGAAATGTTTAAAAATGCTGTTTTATCGATTTTGAGCGAGGAATCAAGTACGACAAAATTGACGGTTCATAAAGTCGCATCCAAAGCAGGATTAAATCGGACAACGTTTTATTTACATTACCAAGACATTCAAGATTTATTAATGCAAATCACCGAAGAAATTAAAAATGACCTAACAGATAAAATAAACTCGTTAATACAGGCAAAAGATCTATCTGAAAAGCAACAACTAATAAAACTACTTGATTATTTATATATTCATCGAACTTATTTACTCGTTTTATTTAATATGAATCAATTTGAAAAACAATTGTTTTTATTATTAAGAAAATTAATTGATACAAGAAGGGAAAATTCCAAAGAAGATTTACCAGAAGATTATGTTGCAATTGATATTAAAACAGCCTCGTTGGCAGGTATTATCTTATGGTGGATTAAGAATGGGCTTCAATATAGTTCAGATTATATTGCCGATCAGATTTATTTAATGTATAGAGTGCATTACTCTTAATTTTATTATGAAAAGATAAATATAGGAAAGTCGCTATTTTCTAATTAGAAAACTGGCTTTCCTATTTCAATTTTATAAGTGAGTTTGTTTCAATTTAGTTAGATTTTTATATAAGTTTAAGGTTGAAATTGATTTCCGCTCATTTACATGAAATGTATGCTTTTACTTTTGGTATTCTTTTAAAAGAAAAAAACCTCTTGGTATACAAGAGGTTTTGAGTATGATCCCAACTGGACTTGAACCAGCGACCCCTACCCTGTCAAGGTAGTGCTCTCCCAGCTGAGCTATGGAATCGTTTTATGAATGTAAATATATTATAAATTTTGGTAATTATGAAGTCAAACTTTTTTATACGACATTTATGGCAATATAATAGAAAGCAAGCTTATGGTTCATCCCCACAGGCTTGCTTCTTTTTACATCATCCGCTCTTCTATTACGCTTAAGTTTTCAGTTTCATTAAAAAATCGACTTAATAAAATTGCAATGAGTAGAATGCTAGTTGACATGATATACAATGTGCTAATGCTAAATCTGTCTATTAAAAATCCACCAAGCATCATACTAATTGGGGCTGTGATGGCTGATAATGTTGAGAAGATTGCCATGACTCTACCATAGTATTGTTTGTTCACGACTTTTTGTACATATGTTAGCATAGGGATCATCATACAAACGTTGATCATACCACTGCCGATGAATACGATAATTAATAGTGCGATGTATAGTGGATAGATTAATATATTTGATTTAAATAATAGGAAAAAAATAAATTGACTGATGACAGCAATAAACATCAAACTAAATGATGCTTTTAGTAGTTTAAATGGTTGATTTGATATGTTTAGCTTTGAGATGACAATCGTGCCACATACCCCGCCTAGTGCCGATGCTGAATAAAGATATGATAAATGCATTTCAGGCGCTTTTATAAATTCTTTCATTAAAAATGGTAGTAAAACAGATTGAATTGGTCCATTCGCTAGATTAATGATGTTGACCATCACTAGTAAGTATAAAATCGGTTTATTTTTAGAAACGATATAGACAATACCAGCCTTCAAATCTTTGAACACATTATTTTTACTTACTTCTTGTTCTTGATTTCCAATCACTTTAATAAAAAGTGCTGCAAAGCCTGAAAGTAAATATGACACGCCATTGATGATGACTAAAATCGTAGGTCCTAACAATGCATACATGACGCCTGCTAATAAAATTCCAAAAACGTCTTTTATACTATAAGTTAATGACATTAATGAATTTGCTTTTAGTAGTTCATCCTTTTTTACTATTGATGGTACTAAGCTTTGTGATGCTGGTGCAAATAGCGCACCATTTACTGCGATGATGAATGTCGTTACATATAAAATATAGAGAATCAGTTGTTGATCATCTAGCAAGATCATGCTTATGCCACAGCCTAAGACAGCTATTCCTCTAATAAATTCAGTCATATAAATAATCTTTACTCGATTCCAACGATCAGTAAAAACTCCACCTATTGGCGTTAGTACTAACCATGTTACTGCACCAATCATACCGTATAAAGATAATTGAAATGCTGAATGGGTTAAATGTAAAATATATAGTCCAATTGCAAAATTAAAGAGCACATCCCCGATGCTTGATGCAAATGTACCACTAAAAAAATAAAAGAAATTCTTATTTTTTAGTATTCGAATCATTTCCTCCACCCCCTCGAACTCATTATAGAGCACGACAAGGTTCTTTGATATGCGGAGACTGTGAGAAATACTTCGCTTCATTCATACGTTAAAACGAATTAAATTCGATGAGTTTCTCACATTCTATCTTTTTTCAATTTTAAGTAGGCTTGCTTATATAATCGATTGTTTTCAACATAAGAAATCCATATATCTTCTAATAAACAATCTAAGAACAAATTTTGATGTCCTATTCTTTCATATAACTCTTTAAGCTCTTCATATGATTCCTTACTTACAGTATTCGTCGCAAATAATTCTTCATAAGTATGATACAACTTTTGAAAAAATGGATTCTGACTTCCAAACTCCACATATTTCTCCAATTTATGGCCCATCCAATTAGCATGCAGTAACTCAAGTAAAAACAAGTAACTTTTGAATTCGGATTGTGTTTTATCAGTCAAAACAATATTCGAAATTTGCTTCAATTGCTCAGTCACATTAGAATTTTTCTCTTTTATTAAGATGTAGGCGTAAAGAATTTGTGTGGATAATAAAATGTCATTTCTATTAATTTTCTTAGCATAGTTCATCGCTTTTTCAAAAAAGCCTTCATATAAGTCTTTCGTTCCTAATTGATAGATTAATAATCCTTGAAATTGATGAGTTAAACTCACATTTATAATATTTACTTCTTCCAAATAGTAGTGCAATGCTTTTTCAGCATAGATGACCGCTCCATAAAAACTGCCTAATTTATATTCAACATTTGCTAAAAAATAATATAAATGTCCAGTTTCCATAGACTGCTGAGCAAGTATTAGTTCTTCCTTCGATCGAGTTAGATTCTTTTCAATAAAATAAAGGTTGATGGCTTCATAAAAATGGAATCTATGGTTTTGAACACGATTCAGTAATCCTTCAACGTATTGGATTGTCTTCTTTGCGCTCATATATCGGTCTTGTTCTTTTCTCCCACAATAAAAAGCTAGCTTGGCCAAATAGTAATCAATGATGAGGGGTGAATGAATTAATTGTTCTTCATTTTGCTCTAACTGTTTGAAAATCTCACCTGATTTGACAAAACCATTTACATTTAATTCCTCAAAAAATAACTCAAGCTGACTTTTAGTTTCTTGTAAAAATTCTACGTCATCTTGATAAACAATACTTAACTCACCAAACAATAACCGAATTAGTTCTAAGCTAGGTAATACTTCACCGTTTTCAATTTTACTTAAATAAGATGGAACGCAAATACCTTCACTTAAGGCTTGCTGACTCATATTCTGATTCATTCGATTGATTTTAATAATTGAACCTAATATTGTCAGGTTTTCTTTTTGAATTAAACCATTTAGTTCCTTCATTAGCTAACCCCATTTTCATCTCACATCTGATTTACAAAGATTTTTATGTATAGAACTAACATCCTAATATCCCTCAAGCTTGTTAGCTCTTTTTTTTGAATTCTGTAGATGGTTTTTCCTTACGTTCTGAATGACTAGAAGTTCGTTTCTTCTTTACCTTGCTTTTCTTCTTTTTCTTGTCTTCTAATATTCTTTTTTCCGCTTCTTGCTTTGCTACTACTCTTTGCTCGGCAACGGCTGTCATGATTGATCCAGCAGCTTGAATCCAGCTTCCACTATACTTTAATAGTTCACTGATTTCGCCATTTATTTTTACTTGTTCATTGAGAGGATTAGAAACACTTTCTCCAGAAACCTCAACTTCAGTTTCACCATCACCGTCAATTCCAAGTGCATCTTTTTCCCTAATGATTTCAAGATCATATAAACCTCCGATTGCTTGAAGGGTATTCCCAATTGACTGAAGTAAATTCCCAAAGGCATTTGTTGGATCGCCGCCACCTTGTTCTATGATGTCTCCAATTTCATCGATAACAGCTAAGAAACCACCAAATGCTTGTTGCGCATTTCCGACGATATTTAAATTTATTTTTTTGACCTCATCATCTTCAGTCAAAATACTAAATAAGACGGTTACATTTCCAGATGCTTGAATGATTTCACCAGCTACTTCTAATGTAAAATCATCAGTTCCAGCTACCTCAACAATATTCCCAATCGCCTGAAATGCATTTCCACCAAAGTCAAGTTGTTCACTAATGTCGTCCCACTTTTTCTTGTCCTCGCCTTGCAAACTCCTCAAAGGTGTACTTCCTATTGCGGAGGCAATTGTACCTATAGCAGTAATCCATGAACCAAGCAATTCAATCCTTTCATTCGTCACCTTTCTTACCACCAATCCCCTGAATATCAAACTAAGATAGTATATTCAACTTTGATGTTTAAAGGTTCCTATGTGGTAATGGTCAAGATTAGCCTACTTTCTTTTTGAAATGTTCAATTTTTGTTTTTTCACCTACAATAAAAATGTAATCCCCACTTTCAAAACGCACGTCACCAATATTTGTAACAATCGGTTCACCATTTCGGATGATTAAAACGACAGTTATTTCATATTTTACTGAGAAACCAATTTCTCTTAATGTCTTTCCGATCAATATCTCTGGGATTACCGTTTCAACCGCAGCAATTTTTTTCGTTATTTCAATGTACTCAATAATTCCATTCATCGCTTCTCGTCTAGCTGCTTTGTGGCCTGCTTCTTCTTCAGGATAAATAACCAAATCCGCTCCAATGCTTTCTAAAATGCCCCCAACTTCACGGTTATTTGCTTTACAGACAATTCTTGTTACATTTCTTTCTTTTAATCTACGCGTTATTAAGATTGAAGCTAAAGGATCACTTCCGATTGCGACAAACACAACATCAAAATGATTTACATTTAAATCCTCTAACAGTGCTTCTTCACGCAAGTCACCGATTACAGCATATTCTGTATATTCCTCAAGCTCTTCAAGAGTAGATTTTTCTTTATCACATACAACAACCTCATGACCTAATCTATCTAATTCCTTTACGATTCCACGTCCAAACCTACCTGCACCGATGACTAAAAATTGTTTTGCCACTTCGACTCCTCCTTATCCGATTGCCAAGTCTTTCTCAATATATTTTAAATTTTGTTTATCAACTCTAAGTACAAAATAAATCATTGTAAAAATACCGATTCTTCCAATAAACATAAGTAATATCAAAATAAATTTTGTAGAGCTATGTATGTTTGGGGTAATACCTAATGATAGTCCTGTATTTGTAATTGCTGAGACGACTTCTAATAAAATTAAATCTAATGCAAATGGCTCAATCGTTGAAATGATTATGGTTGACAGTAAGATTAATAATAAGAAACTCATTGCAATGACAAAGGCACGGTCAACTACACTTCGTTTGACAGTTGTTCTAAATATTGCGGTATCCTCTTGCGATTTAATAACAGATATCATTTTTGCGACTAACACAGATACTGTTGTTAATCTGATCCCCCCGGCAGCACTCGATGAAGCTCCCCCAATATACATAAGAACTAATATGATCAAAATAGCAGGAAGTGTAAGGTTCGCAATGTCTAAAGTTGCAAATCCACCATTTCGAGTAGTAACTGATAAAAAGATTGAATTTGTTATTTTATCAAATGTATTTAAATGTTTAAATGCGTGATTTTGTTCTAATAACCAAAATAAAATAGTCCCAATCATCACAAAAGAAAAATGAAGTCTCATATTTATTTTTGTAAATAGGGACTTTTTCTTTTTAAATGAAAAGATATATTCCATAATCGTCGGATAACCTAAGCCACCAATAAAAATAAGCGCAGCTGTTACATATAAAACAATCGCATTCTCTTGAAACGAATATAAACTATTACCGAATAAATCAAAGCCAGTATTTGTAAAACTTGCGATTGAATGAAATGCAGTTACAAGTAAGGTTTCTTTACTCGATTGAAAATGGTCCCTAAATTGACCATAAAAAAAGATTCCACCAATTATTTGAAAAATCAGGGACGTATATAATACAGACAAACTTAGTTTTCTAATTGATTTAATACTACTTTGATTTTGATCTTTAGATAAAACAAGTAAATTAGATATCGTTATTTTCTTTCCTAGCATCATAAATCCATAGCTTATAAATACTACAATTCCAATTGCGCCAATTTCCATTTGAATCATTAACAAAAGCTTCCCCCATGTACTAAAGGTTTCAACTAAATTTACTGTCGATAAACCCGTTACACTGATCGCACTTGTAGAAACAAAAAGGCTGTCAATGAATGAGAGCTCTGCAATTCTTGTAAATGGCATTAAATATAAGCATGAAAATACGATTGTGATCAAAATATATGCGATGAAAATATAATGTAGGGGATTTTTAGGTTTCTTCTTCTTTTTTTTCATTTTTTGCTTTTTCTCCTTAGAATGGGTTCTCGCGATAAAAATTTATTGATATTACATATTCTACCTATTTTCTTCCAAAAAATAAAAAACTTTCCAATCAATCGTTCATATTGATTAGAAAGTTTATTTGAACTGAACATTCATTTGAATTAAGCTGATGAAGAATTATTAGCTTCCATTTTCAATGCAGTGGTTTCTTTTTGTTGTTGATATAAATATAGCGCAACACTCACAATTACAATTGTGCCACCTACAAGCTGAAATGATGATAACATTTCATTTAGTAAGAAAAAGGCTAAAATTGACGCACCAACTGGTTCACCTAAAATACTCATTGAGATCGTCGTTGCGTTCACATAATTTAATAAGTAATTATTAATGATATGAGCTAATGATGGAATAATAGCAGAAGCAATAAAAATAAGCCAGTCAGTCAATTGGTAGTCAAAAAAGTTATCAAATGTAATGATATTATAAATTGTTAAAAATAAAGCTGAAAATGCGAAAACAAAAAAGCTATATACCCAATGTGACGTATTTTTTACAGTTGTTTGTCCAACCATTAAATATAGTACTGCAGCAATTACACTTAAAAATGAAAGAATATCACCTTTAAATGCAGTCATACTTAAACCGATATCTCCAAAGCCAATGAGGAACACCCCTATAATTGCAATGATCATACAGATTTTTGACGTAAGAGAAGTTCGTTCTTTAAACACAAAAAATCCTAGTATCATGGCAACTAATGGTTGAAGCGCCAGAATAATTGTCGAGCTTGCAACAGATGTGAAAACAAGTGAACCATACCAAAGAATAAAATGAATGGCTAACATTAATCCACCTAATGCAAATGACTTATATTGTTTTTTTTCTAAAGCTTTTAATTCAGTTTTTTGCTTTAAAACGAAAGGTAACATCCAGAAACACGTAAACCAGAGGCGATACATACTTAATACGGATGGAGAAGCATTTGTCCATTTTGCTAAAATAGCAGAAGTAGAAATTGCAATGATTGAAAAGATCAATAATGAGATCATTGCATTTGGTTGTTTTGTGTTCATGTTTCACCTCTTTATATAAACTTTTATGTAAGCGTAACACATTTTGCTTTTCTAAATTTTTTCTATGAAGTAACATCTAATTATATCATCCTAGTGAAAAGAAGAGGAGACATTTATGATTCAAACAAATGGAACTAGAGAAGAACATACTCTTTATAGTAATCATATTCAAAAGGAAGTTACATTTACTATTTATTATTCAAGTCAATATACTCCTTTAATAAAACATCATTTATTACTTGCCCAAGATGGTCAGGATTATTTTAATTTAGGGAAAGTACACCGTGTCATCGAAAAATTAACGAAAGAAGGCAATATCCAACCTACTATTATTGTTGGGATTCCATATGAAAACCCGAACGAACGATTCTCACTTTACCATCCATCTCAAGAAGGGCAGAAAAACTATATACGTTTTTTAGCTGAAGAATTACTACCTTATTTAGATGATCACTTACCACTTCTTGGACTTGCTCATAGTAGAACATTAATTGGTGATTCACTTGGAGGCACTGTTTCATTACAAGCAGCATTTACCTATCCTAATACATTTGGAAAAGTCATCATGCAGTCACCATTTGTAAATGATGATGTTATTCAATTTTTAGAACAGAAGCCTTTAACAACAACCTTATCAATTTTACAAACTGTTGGAACACAGGAAGATAATGTATTTACACCTAGCAAACAATGGGTGAATTTTATAAAAGATGGATTACGATTAAAAGAGTTTTTATCGAAGTGCCCAGTTGAGTTACATTATGCAGAGTATGATGGAGATCACACTTGGACGAATTGGGAGAAGCAATTAGAAGACTTGTTAAAAATTAGTTTAGCAAAATAATTCGTCAAACTTATCGATTTTTCAAAAATTTGTTATAATTAATATTGGTATCATCAAACTCGTTAATTTATTAAAATTAACTATAAAAGTATCGAAAACAGGAGGTAATTTTTATGAAATGTGGCGTGGTTATTTTTCCATCAAAATTTGTTCAAGATAAGGCAAATGAGTTTAGAAAACGTTTTGATCCAGCTTAT
>Ga0102589_1003786_pt1 | contig 15098 bp, 14 predicted proteins | sample AraplaMF_Col_mLB_FD_76858 | JGI IMG/M metagenome (GOLD analysis project Ga0102589, IMG submission 76858) | Arabidopsis root microbial communities from the University of North Carolina, USA - plate scrape MF_Col_mLB | ecosystem: Host-associated > Plants > Roots > Endosphere | place: USA... | reverse complement strand
CACCACCAACGGCCGCAATCACGAGCTCCGGCGGCAGAATTGCGCGGATAGCGGTGATGCCCGACGGTCCGAGAACGCTGGCGGGGAAAAACTTCAACCCCGTTGCGCCGGCGCGGGCAGCCGCCAATGCCTCCGTCGGCGTGAAGACGCCCGGCATCGTCACCATACCGTAGTTGCGGGCGAGAATAATGACCTCGGGCTCGACGTTCGGCGTGACCAGCAGTTTGCCGCCTGCCGAATGGAGGCTGTCGACGGCCTCGGTCGTCAGCACGGTCCCGGCCCCGATGAGGCAATCGGCCGGCGCCATCTTTGCGGCAATCTCGATCGACTTGAACGGCTCGGGCGAGTTCAGCGGGATTTCGATGGCGGTCAGACCGTTTTCGATCAGTGCGCCGACCACGCCTTCGGTTTCCTCAGGCTTGATGCCACGTAGAATGGCAATCAGTGGACGCTTCATCGTAGGAAAGGGGATGCGGTTCATCGCTTTGGTACTTTCTCAGTTCGGCCAAATAGTTTTGGCGGCGGCAGCAAGGCCGCCACGGACGGCCGTGTCAGCATCAATGGTGTTGTAGGATAAAGATAATGCCTTGAAGGCCGCTTCATAAAGGCCCTGCAGCCGGCCGGCGGCGACGAGAGTGACGTCGACGCCCGTCCCCGCATCTGACATCGCGCCCGCGATTTCCAGGCCGATCAGGGTCCCGGATATCTTCGCCTGCGCGGCCGCAGCGGTCAGACCATGCAGCAACTGGCCCGAGCGCGCGGTAAAGAAGAGGTTGGTCGCCATCGCGGGTCGGTCATAGGCCGTTTTTACGGCGCTCTCGAAGGCTGCCTCGTCCGCCGGGCTCTGATCGGCACCGGCGATTGCATGCGACAGGATCGTGTGCTTGGAGATCGCGTCGAAAAGTTCGCCGGTCATGAAGCTGGAGAAACCGGTGACACGACCATTCTTGACATGCACCCATTTCGAATGCGTTCCGGGCATGCAGACCGCCTGCGACCCAGTGCTTTGCGGGCCAAGCGCACCGAGGAGCTGTGTTTCCTCGCCGCGCATGACATCTGGCCGCGCCGGATCCCTCTGTGCAAGTCCGGGCAGGATGCGGACGTCCCGGCTCTGGTCGGGGACGGATACGGCGCCGGTCAGGATCGAGGATAGCGATGCCGGGACATCGACATAGCCCGCTTCGACCCATCCCTGTTTCGCACCTGCCATGCCGCAGATGATGACCGGAAGATTTTCCGGCGCATTTACCTTGCCCAAGTGCGAGGCGAGAACCTCGGCAAATCCGGTCTTCGCTGCCGTCGTCATACCTTCATTGCCACGGCTTTCGGCCAGGACGCTGTCATCCTTGCCGATCAGCCAGAGCCGAAAACTGCTCGTTCCCCAATCCACCGCGACATAAGCGGGATCCGCCATCAGAAAATGCCTCCATCGACAATAAGAGATTGTGCGCTCATCGCTGCCGCGCAGCTAGACGCCAGAAACAGGCACGGACCGACGATCGCATCGGCGTGCAGAACCTTCTTGATGCATTGGCGCTGCACCGTTTGCGCAATGCCGTCCTCGGTCAGCCAAAGCTTCATCTGGCGATCCGTGACGATCATGCCGGGCAGAATGCAATTGACGCGGATGCTATCCGGTCCGAGCTTGCCGGCCAGGCTTTTCGTCAGCCCGATCACGCCGGCCTTCGCGGTCGTGTAGGCCGGGAATTCGGGCATGTTGAGGAGAAAGGCGATCGACGACATGTTGATCACCGCGCCGCCGCCAGCGGCACGCATCGAGGGCGCGACGGCTTGCGTGGTGAAGAAGACGTGCCGCAGGTTGGTCGCCTGGTTGTTGTCCCAATATTCCTCGGTCACCGTTTCGAAATCGTGCCGGTCGTCGCGGGCGGCATTGTTGACGAGCACGCTGATCGGACCGGAGTGAGCGACAACCTCGTCGACTGTTCTGCGGATGGCGGCGACATCGCGAAGGTCGGCCTTATGAAAGCGAACGGGATGCAAGGTGTCGCGCGACAGCCTCGCGACGAGGTCATGGCTTTCCGTTTCCGCGATGTCGATGAAGGAAACCTTGGCGCCTTGTCGGGCGAAGCCTTCGACAATCGCTGCCCCGATGCCTGATCCGCCTCCCGTGATCAGGACCGTGCGGTCCCTGAATTCCGGAAACTGCGCAACAATACCCGTCACTATTTCCTCCCGGCTTTCGGTTGTTCTATTATTTGGAACTTAATTTGACTATGTGGAATTATCCGACTACCCTGGCATTTCTGTCAAGGCGTTTGGGGCAACAATGAGTGCGGCAAAAGGGAGTGCGCCCGAGAGGCGCGACACGGGCACCCTCGGCAAGCTGATGGTCCTTCTCGACCTGGTGACCCACGCCGACGGTCCCATGCGCTTCACGGATATACTGGCAGTTGCCGATCAGCCGCGTGGTACGGTCCACCGCCAACTCAGCCATCTCGTGGAGGAGGGCCTACTCGAGATCGATGCGGAGGGCAGATACTCGCCGGGCTTACGGCTTTTGGACTTCGCGTCTCGCAGTTGGGCGCGCAACGAGTTTCGTCTGGTTGCGGAGCCGCATCTTAAGGCTCTCCAGAATTTGACTGGTGAAACGGTCCATCTCGGCGTGCTGCGCGGTACCTCGATCATCTACCTCGACAAGTTTGAAGGGCAGCAGCCCGTCAGAATGTATTCGCAGATTGGTAACGCCTCACCGGTCTATTGCACCGGCGTCGGCAAGGCGGCCCTTTCCATCCTGCCCAGAGAGCGGGTCAAGGCCTTGGTGGCGGACCTCTCCTTCCATCGGTTCACGGCAAACACCCATACGGCCGAGTCGCTTCTTGCTGAGATCGAGCAGATACGGGAGCAGGGCCATGCCTTCGACCGTGAGGAGCACGAGGTCGGGATTCGCTGTATTGCTGCGCCGATCTGGTCAGAAACTCAGTCGCTTGTTGGCGGCGTTTCCGTGACTGGTCCGGCTTACAGGCTCACTATGGAAAGGCTTTCGGAATGGGCGGCTCCGATCCAGCAGTCGGCTGAACGGATCATGGAGGCGATGCGCATCGGGCTTGGTCCGCGTCGCTGAACTGCTGACGGCCGGCTTGGCCTAAAGCACAATATTGAGATTTTCTGACGAATCGTCACAATTGATGCTCGTCAATCCCCCGTCTTGGGGTGTATGTGCTGGTAGATCGTCACCGGCGATACAAACTAGGGACGGCGCGGAGGCGTCGCCGCCCATCAGGCTTCCATCTTTTTTTGAGTTGAACAAGTAAATGACTTCATCGCAGCCAGGATCTTCCGTGGACGTACACGTTAGCGAGATCGCCGGACTGAAAACGCAGTTCGATATTTTCCGCTTCATGAAGAAGGTAACGGAAGCCTATCGGGCGCGGGCCTTTATGGTTTTCAATCTTCCTTCCGTGACAGCACGGGACCTGCAGAGCAGCACGGTCATCTCGAGCTGGCCGGTGGAACTTCTGGCTGCCTACGACCACGAGGGGCTTGTGGCCAATAGCCCGGTCATGAAGAGGCTTCGGACTTCGACAACGCCCTTCTTCAATGACGTGTCGCAAGCGAAACTGGATCGCCCCGACGGGAAGGCGGGCATCGTCAAGGCACTTTTCGAACGCTTTCGCATGATGCGTTGCGCCTATTTTCCAACCCACGAGCCCTCAGGCGGTCGTGGCGCCATTTCATTCTCAGGCGATCGCGAGGCATTCACCGCAGAAGAAATGCGCGAACTCCACTATATCTCCATCCACGTCTTCGACCGGTTGGCGGAGATCCGCAACCATGACAACTGCGTCACCGATACCTTGACCGATCGGGAGATCGATTGTCTGAACTGGACCGCGGCTGGCAAGACCAGTGTGGAGATTGCCGAAATCCTCACCCTGTCCGAGCATACGGTGAACCACTACCTGAACCGCGCGACAAAAAAGCTGGATACGGCAAACCGGACGCAGGCAGTCGCCAAGGCGCTGCGGATCGGTCTCATAAAGTAAGCGTTGCGCAAATTGTGGGCTTGCCAATCATTCGCGCCCAATTTCTCGCCAATTCCGACGACCCCGGCGCCATGCCGCGCCGGCATTGCTGGCGGTTTGCCAATTGGCATGTTTTCTGCTTGCTTACATTCAGCGGTCCAGAGGGGACCTGGCACGACGCCGGATCAACGGCGCGGCCTGCATACCGCCAGCCGATGCCACAGGCCCGACCTCGGGCGTAGGGCGTCGGCGGCGGTTGTTGCCTTTTGAACACGCCGCCGACGGCATCCCTCACGCTTGCTCTTCCCATGGGCATTTTTCGCTGGCCATTTGTGACGCTTGCTCTAGTTCGCAAGGCTTAGCTCGCTATCCTGGAAGGCTGTTGTGACCATCAGGGCGAAAGCCCGGCGGACTTGGTGGACATAGTGGCCTTCCGGTGAGCCTCGCCTCCTCCAATGCGGTCCCGATCGCCGATTTTGTTTGGCGAAGAGGCGGCGCTCCTCTATCTAGAATGCCAAACACAGGCAGTGAGGATGGAATGACGGGCGTCACCAAGGAACAGGTTCTCGAAACGCTGAAGACCGTACGCGGCCCCGATCTCGAGCATGATATCGTCGAGCTCGGTATGGTGTCTGATGTCTTCATTTCCGACGGCAAAGTCTATTTTTCCATCACCGTTCCGGCCGATCAGGCTAAGGAGCTCGAGCCGCTTCGTCTGGCTGCCGAACGGGTCATCAAGGAAATGCCGGGCGTCAAGGGAGCGCTGGTTGCGCTGACGGCAGACAAGAAGGCCGGTTCCGGCTCGGCGCCGGTCTCGCGCCCGCAGCCGCAGGCCGGGCATGACCATCATGGCCCTGCGCACGCCCCGCAACAGCAGCCGCGCGCCGGCAAGCTCGGCGTTCCCGGTATCGGCGCGATCATCGCCGTCGCCTCCGGCAAGGGGGGCGTTGGAAAGTCCACGACGGCCGTCAATCTTGCGCTCGGCCTCCAGGCAAATGGCTTGCGTGTCGGCATTCTCGACGCCGATATCTACGGCCCCTCGATGCCGCGGCTGCTGAAGATTTCCGGCCGCCCCACCCAAATCGATGGGCGCATCATCAACCCGATGGAGAATTACGGGCTCAAGGTCATGTCGATGGGCTTCCTCGTCGATGAGGAGACCGCCATGATCTGGCGTGGCCCCATGGTGCAATCGGCATTGATGCAAATGCTGCGTGAGGTGGCCTGGGGCGAACTGGACGTGCTTGTCGTTGATATGCCGCCCGGCACCGGCGATGCGCAGTTGACGATGGCGCAGCAGGTGCCGCTGGCGGGCGCCGTCATCGTTTCGACGCCGCAGGATCTCGCCCTCGTCGATGCTCGCAAGGGCTTGAACATGTTCAAGAAGGTCGAGGTCCCCGTGCTCGGCATCGTCGAGAACATGAGCTATTTCATCGCGCCCGATACCGGTACCCGCTACGATATCTTTGGTCATGGCGGGGCTCGCAAGGAAGCCGAGCGCATCGGCGTTCCTTTCCTCGGTGAAGTACCGCTGACGATGAACATTCGTGAGACGTCCGACGCCGGCACGCCGCTTGTCGCGACGGAGCCGAACGGCATTGTTGCCGGCATCTATCGCGACATCGCGACCAAGGTCTGGCAGCAGCTCGGCGGGCAGCCGCAGCGGGCCGCACCGGAGATTGTTTTCGAGTGAAGTGCTTCGCTGCCGCTAGACTCCCAATTGCGGAGGAAATGTGGTGAAACGGCGCAGTAAGCGTAAGATGTCTTGATTCTTTCGCAGCTTTCCGTCATATGGCGCGCCGTCGCCATGAGGCGGTTTTTTGCGAATGCTCGATGATGGCCACCCCGCCGGGGCGGTCAGCTGCATGGTCGGAGTTATCTTGGTCGAAGGATTGGTGACTGCGATGCGGTTGAGCACGTTGCATATCCTGGCGGTTGCCGGATGTGCCAGGAGTCGTATGAACTTTCTTCAATCGCTTTCATTAAGATCGGGAACTTGCATCCCGCGCGCTCTCGCAGGCGGCGCGCCGTGGAAGGGCTTTCGATGAAAACAGCGATGCGCGCAACAAGCCCGGATTGCCGGAGGCCCAACCGGTGATCACGGCCTACTGTTCCAATTGCGAGTCGGTTGACGTTGGCGACCTGTCGCGAGGTACGTTACGCGACGATGTGATGTGGATCGACCTGATCGAGCCTTCGCGCGAAGAGGAGCTTTTCGTTGAGAAAGCTCTCGGCATCGAGGTTCCGACGCGAGACGATCTCAAGGACATCGAGCCGTCAGCCCGTCTCTACGTCGAAAACGATGCCGTCTTCATGACCGCTTCCCTCGTCTGGAAAGCCGAGACAGATGCACCGACGCTGACCGACGTGGCATTCATCCTCGCCGGCAAGCGGTTGGTCACGATCCGCTACGCGCAGCCCAAATCCTTTGCTCTCTTCATTGCCGCGCTCCACCGCGTGCCGCAGCAATGGCGCAGCGGTGCCGCATTGCTGGCAAAGCTTTTCGAAACGATCATCGATCGCACTGCCGAGATACTGGAGCAGTCCGTTGCCCGCATCGACATCCTGTCGACGCATGTCTTCGGCGATCGCGCCAGGAAGGTGCGCAAGCCGTCGAACTATCTGGAAGAGAAGCTCCGGGACATTGCGGGCCATCATCGCATCGTGAGCAAGGTCAGGGACAGCCTCGCCTCGTTGTCCCGCCTCATGACCTTTTTCTTCACCATCCCGGCAGTTCAGCAGGATCGCGACACCAAGGAACTGTGCAAAACGGTCTCGCGCGACATCCAGTCGCTCAACGAGCATGCCTCCTTCATCGCCGGCAACATCACGTTCCTGCTCGACGCCTCGCTCGGCCTAATCAACATCGAGCAGAACTCGATCATCAAGATATTTTCGATCGCGTCCGTGGTGTTCTTGCCGCCGACGCTAGTCGCCTCCATCTACGGTATGAATTTCGAGTTTATGCCGGAACTGCACTATGCCCACGGATATCCGTTTTCGATTGGGCTAATGGTGCTGTCCGCCGTTATTCCCTTCTTCTTTTTCCGATGGAAAGGCTGGCTCTGAAGAGCCTGTTTTCATTTCATGCACGAAGGTAGCCATACACACGAACGACACATGAAGCCGCGCAAGCTGGCCTACCTTGCGCTCGGCTCCATTGGCGTCGTCTACGGCGATATCGGTACCAGCCCGCTGTACGCGTTCCGCGAAGCCCTTAAGCCCGTCATGGTCGACGGCCTCACCCGCTTCGAGGTGATCAGCCTCATCTCGCTGATGATCTGGACCCTGACCATTATCGTCACCATCAAGTACGTGCTCTTCCTGCTGCGCGCGGACAACGAAGGCGAAGGCGGCACGCTTTCCCTGCTGGCGTTGCTGATGAAGACGGCAAATGGACATACCGCGCTACTGATGTTGCTTGGCCTGGTCGGCGCGGCGCTGTTCCTCGGCGACGCGATGATCACGCCGGCTCTCTCAGTGCTATCGGCTGTCGAAGGTCTGAAGCTCGTGGCTCCAACTCTGACGAGTTACATCGTACCGATCTCGGTCTTCATCCTGGCTCTGCTATTTGTCGTCCAGTCTCGAGGGACCGGGGCCGTCGCCCGCTTTTTCGGGCCGATCATGGCGCTCTGGTTCATCGTGATGGCGGCCGCCGGCATTTCTCACATCTCGGATGATTTTGGCATCCTTGCCGCTTTCAACCCTTACTATGCCGTTAGCTTCCTGCTGCATGAGGGGTTCTACGGCGTGGTCGTGCTTGGCGCGGTCTTCCTAAGCGTGACCGGTGCCGAAGCGCTTTATGCCGATCTCGGGCACTTTGGTCGCCGGCCGATCCAGTGGGCATGGTTTGTACTGGTTTTCCCGGCATTGACACTGAACTATCTGGGGCAGGGCGCTCTAGTGCTCGGCAATCCCGCGGCCGTGTCCGATCCGTTCTTCCTGGCCTTTCCGCAATGGGCGCTGCTGCCGGCCGTCATTCTCGCGACCGCGGCCACCATCATTGCCAGCCAGGCGGTCATCACCGGTGCCTTCTCGCTCGTCCGCCAGGGCATCAACCTCGGCTTCCTGCCACGCATGGAAATCCTCTTCACCTCGGAGACGAATACCGGGCAGATCTTCTTGCCCTCCGTTAATGCGTTGCTGTTCGTCGGCGTCATCTTCCTCGTCATCAGCTTCAAGACGTCGGACGCGCTGGCCATTGCCTACGGCATCTCGGTTACGGGCGCGATGGTCGTCACTTCGATCATGGCCTTCGAGTTCGTGCGCGCGCGATGGAACTGGTCGATTCCGGTCGCCACGTTGGCGCTTGCCCCGCTGCTCTGCCTGGAAATGATCTTCTTGGGTGCAAACCTGCTGAAGATCCACGACGGCGGTTACATTCCGATCCTGATGGCGACCGCCTTTACGATCCTCATGTGGACCTGGCGTCGCGGCACGGCCCTCCTGATGGAGAAGACGCGCCACACCGATATCCCGCTCGCCTCTTTTGTCAGCTCGATCGAGCGCAAGAGCGATCATTCGCCCGCCCAGGTACCCGGTACCGCGATCTTCCTGACGAGCGATCCGGAATCGGCGCCCGCGGCCTTGCTGCACAATCTGAAGCACAATCACGTTCTGCACGACAAGAACGTGATCCTCACGATCCGCACCATCAACAAGCCGCGCGTTGCGAGCGCCGATCGCTACAAGGTCGAGCAGATCTCGGAGCGGTTCTCGCGCGTCGAGCTCATGTTCGGCTTCATGGAGTCGCAGAACGTCTCGCAGGCCTTGGCGACGTTGCGCAAGACCGGCCTGAAGTTCGACATCATGTCGACCTCATTCTACCTCGGCCGCCGCAAGCTCGTTCCCGATGCGAAGTCCGGCATGCCTTATTGGCAGGACCGTCTTTATATCGCGCTTGCCAATGCCGCGGCCAATCCGTCGGACTATTTCCGCCTGCCGGCAAACCGCGTGGTGGAACTCGGCTCGCACGTCATTATCTAGAAGAGCAAATGCGCTTCTAAAAAGCCCGGCGATCCGCCGGGCTTTTTTATTTTCCCTCGCGCTAATCTTTCGTCTCAGGAGGGCCTCGGCATTAACCAAGCATCAAGGTTAATGAGACATTTTCAACGGCATGTTCATGCGTCTCATGCCGGAGTCTCGCGTTGCGTCGAAATAGCCCTTCCCGTGGCAAGCTGCGCCTCTTGCTTCAAAATTGGAGTTCACCCGCGCTCTTCGGCGTTTGCGGGTGGCTGATGTCACCGACGATGGCGTCGCATGCCGACCTCGCGGCTCTGCTTGCCGGCCTCGACCAGGGTAGGGAAAACTGGCGCATGGTTCTAACCAATTCGCCGGCAGGTTCGATCCATCAGGCTGAGCTGACCTTTGCCGATCCCGTAGTCACGGGCACGATTGCTGCCGGGGCCGGCATGGTTTTGCCCGACGGCCGCAAGGTCGCATTCATGGCGAAGGACAAGGGACACGAGGCGACGTCGGACGAGGACCGCGTCAATCGCCCGGCCAAGAAAGGCCGCGTCGTTGCTGTCGAAACGGTGCAGCCGCCGAAGGACTTTTCCGCCGGGTCCATTCTCCAGCGAACGGGCCTGCTCTTTCAGCCCACCTTCGACCTGAAGGACAAATCCGCCTTCGTGAAGCCGAAGATCAAGGGCAAGGAAATCCAGATCGCGACCAATTTCTATAAGAAGGAACCGCCCAAGCCGGACCGCGGCGTCTCGCCCATGCTGGCTGGTCTCGTGACCAACGCAAAGGCTGACGTGCTGGCGACGGCCTATGCGCCGTCCGCTCCCGACTACTCCCGTCAGTCGCCGTTCGATTCGATTCTCACCGACAAGGCCGACGACGGCCGCTTCGTGCCGCAGATCGGCCCGCGGGATCACGCCTGGGCCGCAAGCATCTTGGCGCCCTCGGTGTTTTCGGCGGCCGAGCAGCAGTGCCTGGCATCCGGCATCTATTTCGAAGCGCGTGGCGAAACGGTGAAGGGGCAGGCCGCCGTCGCGCAGGTCATTCTCAATCGCGTCCGCAATCCGGCCTACCCGAAGACGATCTGCGGCGTCGTCTACCAGAACGAGGATTGGCGCAACCGATGCCAGTTCTCCTTTGCCTGCGACAACATCAAGGACCGGGTGAACTCGCAGTATCACTGGAGAATCGCCCGCGAACTCGCGATGGCGGTCACCGCCGGCAAGATCTGGCTCCCGCAGGTTGGCTCCGCCACGCACTACCATGCCGTCTATGTTCGTCCGAAATGGGCAAAGACCATGGAAAAGGTCGGCCGCATCGGCCTGCACGTCTTCTATCGCACCTATGGCGGCGGTTGGAGCTGAGGAAAAAGCCAATCCTGACGCGATTTTGCGTCTCTTGGCAGCACAGGAAAGCGGATTCTTTCGGTCGATTTTGGATAAGTGCGCCAAGATCGGCCTAAGCCCATGTTTTTTATCGCCTATTTTATGGCTGGACATCCACCGCTCACGCCTTGACTATGCTTTTTGCTAAAACTATGTTGCGCGCGACTTCAAAACGGGCCGAAAGGTTCTCAAACCTTGGGGTCGTTGTCCGGAAAACCGGGGTAGCGGGATCGCGGACAGCGGCTGGCGGAGGAGAGCACCATGGCGGAAGACCGCGAGGAAAGTCTTGAGAAGCGCCGTGCGCAATTGGAAGCGAAACTCGCAACCAAGCGCGTAGAAGCGGGGAAGGAAGAGGCTATCGAAGCCAGCGCCGAGGCAAGCCGCAAAGGTTATGCCCAGGCGATGAAGCTTTCGAGCGAGTTCATCTCCGCTATCGTCGTAGGCGCCGTTCTTGGCTATCTCCTCGACCGTTTTGTCGGCACGGCGCCTTGGGGATTGATCGTTCTTCTTCTTCTTGGGTTTTGTGCCGGCGTATTGAACGTTCTGCGCGCTGCGGGGAAGGTTGCAAAACCGGATCCTACCGAGCGCCAGGATGGCGGAAAATAGGGCAGGGCGCTCTCCGGCGTTCGATCCAGTGCAATAATCCCGTCTCGCGCGGGCTAAAGATAGAGAGAACAAGCGGTGTCTAACGATCCGACCCATCAGTTCCTGATCCAGAAGATTGTGCCGATCGAAGTCGGCGGAATTGATTTCTCGTTTACGAATGCATCGCTCTTCATGGTGGCGTCCGCTGCCGTTGCCGCCGGCTTCCTGTATTTCTCGACGTCCAACCGGGCGATCGTGCCGGGCCGCTCACAGTCGGTTGCGGAGATGTCCTACGAGTTCATCGCCAACATGCTGAAGGAAGGCGCCGGATCCAAGGGGATGAAGTTCTTCCCATTGGTCTTCTCGCTCTTCATGTTCGTGTTGACGGCAAACCTGCTTGGCATGTTCCCGTACTTCTTTACGGTCACCAGCCAGATCATCGTCACCTTCGCGCTAGCGCTGCTCGTTATCGGCACGGTTCTCGTCTACGGCTTTTATAAGCACGGCTTCCACTTCCTGAATGTTTTTGTCCCGCAAGGCGTTCCTGGCATTCTTCTGCCCCTTGTTGTGTCGATCGAAATCATTTCCTTCCTGTCCCGCCCGATTTCGCTCTCTGTTCGTCTTTTCGCCAATATGCTGGCTGGTCACATCACCCTGAAGGTGTTCGCAGGCTTCGTTGCCTCGCTTGGAGCGCTGGGTGCGGTCGGTGTTGGTGGAGCCGTTCTTCCCCTGATTATGACGGTCGCCCTGACCGGTCTCGAGTTCCTCGTCGCCTTCCTCCAGGCTTACGTCTTTGCGGTGCTGACATGCATGTACCTCAATGACGCGATCCATCCGGGTGGCCACTAAGGGATACCGACATTGACGTCCCTCCGGCGTCAGTCAATTTCGCCGCAACACAACCATTTCAAAGGAGTTCAACATGGAAGCGGAAGCAGCAAAGTTCATCGGTGCAGGTCTGGCTTGCTTTGGTATGGCCGGTACGGCTCTCGGCCTCGGCAACATCTTCGGCAGCTACCTGTCCGGCGCTCTGCGCAACCCGTCTGCAGCTGACAGCCAGTTCGGCCGTCTGGTTTTCGGCTTCGCCGTTACGGAAGCTCTGGGCATCTTCTCGCTGCTCGTCGCTCTCCTCCTGCTCTTCGCCGTTTAATACAGGCGCATTGAAGGATCACGGCCTGCAGCCCGCATGCCGTGATCCTTTGCATTTGCAGTACACCTGGAGGTGAGCATGTTTTTTGTGACCCCGGCTTACGCCGAAGAGGCCCCGGCTGGAACCGCAGAAACTGGTGCAGCAACCGGTACAGACACGCATGCCGCCCCGGCAGCAGGCGATGTCCACACCGAGACCGGCGTACCAGCCGAGCATCATGGTGGCGGCGTATTCCCGCCTTTCGATTCGACGACTTACGCCTCGCAGCTGCTATGGCTGGCGATCACGTTTGTTGTCTTCTTCGTGCTCATGCAAAAGGTCATCGCGCCGCGCATCGGCAATATCCTCGAGCAGCGTCACAGCCGCATCTCGCAGGATCTCGATGAGGCAAGCCGCCTGAAGGCGGAAGCCGACGCCGACGTTGCCGCTTACGAAGCCGAATTGGCTGCGGCTCGTGCCAAGTCGAACGCGATCGGTACTGCCGCTCGCGACGCTGCCAAGCTGAAGGCGGAAGCCGACCGCAAGGCTGTTGAAGCAGGCTTGGCTGAAAAGCTCAAGGCTGCGGAAGGGCGCATCGCCGACATCAAGGCGAAGGCTTTCGCTGACGTCGGAACCATTGCGGAAGAAACCGCAACGGCTGTTGTGGAACAGCTGATCGGCACCTCGGCAAAGGCAGATATTGCCGCTGCTGTTGCCGACATCAAGAAGGGGGCTTGATCGATGGAATTTGCATTGGACGCAACATTCTTCGCGATGATCGGCCTGTTCATCTTCCTGGCGCTGGTTGTCTACCTCAAGGTTCCTGGCATGATGGCGAAGTCGCTCGACGACCGTGCCGATCAGATCCGCAACGAACTGTCGGAAGCCAAGCGCCTGCGCGAAGAGGCGCAGCATTTGCTGGCTGAGTATCAGCGCAAGCGTAAGGAAGCTGAAGCCGAAGCCGCGCACATCGTTGCTGCGGCCGAGCGCGAAGCCGAAATGCTGACCGCTGAAGCCAAGAAGAAGACGGAAGAATTCGTCGCGAACCGCACCGCGGTTTCCGAACAGAAGATCAAGCAGGCGGAAGCCGATGCGATGAAGGCGGTCCGTTCCGCCGCCGTCGATCTGGCAATTGCCGCCGCCGGAAATGTTCTGGCGAAGAAGGCCGATACGAAGGTTCAGTCCGAGCTCTTCAGCGACGCCCTCGGCCAGGTCAAGAGCCGCCTCAACTAAGGTAAGCATCTCGCTTTCGAAGAAGCCCCGCAATGCGGGGCTTTTTGTTTTGGGCCGATGCTGATCGGTTGCGGACGGGTCAGTCGCTACCTATGTCGCCAGGCAGCTTTTTCAGCGGGCTGAAAGTCATGCGGTGCAGCGAACAGGGGCCATTCTTCTCGATGCCAGCCCGGTGCTGTGCTGTGCCATAGCCGGCATGCGCGGCAAAGCCATAGACGGGGAAGGTGCTGTCAGCTCGTGCCATCATCCGGTCCCGCGTCACCTTGGCGACAATGGAGGCGGCGGCGATGGAGACCGAACGCGCATCACCCTTGACCACCGCCTGCCCCGGGCAGTCGAGCCCGGGCGGAACGTCGAGCCCATCCGTCAGGACATAGCTTGCAGGGACAGATAAACCACAGATGGCGCGGCGCATGGCGTCGAGGCTGGCCTTGCGGATATCGGTCTCGTCGATGCGGGTCGAACTCGAGGAGGCGATAGACACCGTTGCCGTTGCAAGAATCTGAACGAAAAGCTCCTCGCGCTTCTGCGCCGAAAGCTGCTTCGAGTCGTTCAGGCCGTCGGGAATACGCTTGGGGTCGAGAATGACGGCGGCTGCCACCACGGGGCCGGCCAGCGGCCCCCTCCCAGCTTCATCGGCGCCGGCAACTGGCCAATGGCCGGCCTTGCGCGCCTTCAGCTCCAGCCGGAAATCCGGCACGAGGGGGACATCTTCGAAAAGCATAGGAGAATCGGGTGACGTGCGACGTTTCATGCGGCTGAACCTCGCACGCCAACCCGATTTCCTGCAAGTCCCCGGATCAGGGCGGCGGGCCGGGGACTCGAGCGCGGAAGGGCAGGGCGACCATCCGCGAAGCTCAAATATCAAAGCAGCGAAAGCTGCACCCCGCTACCATCGGGCGGAACGAAGAGATCATCCCGCAACGGCATGCTGCGGCGGGTCATGCCGAGTCGATTCGTCGCCATCTCGAAACGGCGTGCAATCTGCCAGGCATAGGGTCCGGCACCTTTCATTCGCTTGCCGAACTCCGCATCGTAGTCCTTGCCACCGCGCATCGAGCGGACCAGCGCCATGACGTGGCGGTAGCGGTCGGGATAATTTTGCAGCAGCCAGTCGCGAAACAGCGGCGACACTTCGAGGGGCAGGCGCAGGATCACATAACTCGCCTCTGTCGCACCCGCCGCGTGCGCCGAATCCAGAATGCGCTCAAGCTCGTGGTCGTTGAGTGCCGGAATCATTGGGGCAGCCATCACCGATGTCTGGATTCCTGCCTCGGAAAGCGCGCGAATGGCCTCCAGCCGACGCGTCGGCGTCGAGGCGCGGGGTTCCATGGTCCGCGCCAGCTTTCGGTCGAGCGTCGTCACCGACAGCGAAACACGGACAAGGTTCTTCTCCGCCATCGCCGAGAGAATGTCGAGGTCGCGCATGATCATTGCCGACTTGGTTACGATCGAAACCGGATGGTTTGCCTTTTCCAGCACCTCAAGAATCTGCCGCATGATGCGCCATTCCTTCTCGATCGGCTGATAGGGATCGGTATTGGTTCCGATCGCGATGACGCGTGGCTTATAGCCCGGCTTCGCCAATTCGCGCTCCAGGAGCTTCGCAGCATCCGGTTTGGCGAAGAGCTTGGCCTCGAAGTCCAGACCGGCGGAAAGGCCCATATAGGCATGCGTCGGTCGCGCAAAGCAGTAGATGCAGCCATGCTCGCAGCCGCGGTAGGGGTTGATCGAGCGGTCAAAGGGAATGTCGGGCGACTCGTTGCGGGTGATGGCCGTTCGCGGCTTTTCGATCTGCACCTCGGTCTTGAACGGCGGCAG
>Ga0102589_1003075_pt1 | contig 15099 bp, 14 predicted proteins | sample AraplaMF_Col_mLB_FD_76858 | JGI IMG/M metagenome (GOLD analysis project Ga0102589, IMG submission 76858) | Arabidopsis root microbial communities from the University of North Carolina, USA - plate scrape MF_Col_mLB | ecosystem: Host-associated > Plants > Roots > Endosphere | place: USA... | reverse complement strand
ATGGGCGCGAGGTTCCGCAGACTGTTGCGGAATCTGTAAAACCGCACTTTGTCTCTCGGGCTCTTGTGTACATCGCAGTCGCATGTGTCGTGTTCGTACTTGCCACGCACTTTCCTAGCATCACTTCGCTTCTCTCATGGGAAAATTAATGTCGCATCGCATCGAATTTATAGTCAACACTCGGGTCCTAAACTTGGCGCGACCAAACAATTCAGTCAAGACGGACGCCTTAGAGCGTCCGCTCGCGATGCTCGCAGGCGTGCCAGTCGCCGCTTACCTCAGACGTTAGACCGCTATTGAAGGAGAAGATATGGCTACAGTCGCAAGAAGAGACATGCTGATGCTTGTGGGGGCAGGAGTGCTCGCTATGGCGTGGTTTGGGCCCGGTTCACCGCGCAAGACGGCGGCCACCTTGAAGGTCCCAGAGATCGATCTCGCGCAGGCCAAAGCGCTCATCGAAGCAGGTGCGGTCGTCATCGACGTGCGCGGAAAGGATGCGTTTGATTATCGGCACCTGCCGCTCGCTATGCTCATTCCATTGTCGGTCCTTCGGGCCGGAGTTCCGGCCAGCCTCGCACGGGAGAAGGAGCGCCAGATCGTGGTCTATTGCAACGACGGTCACACAAGCGGACCCGAAGCAGCAAGCATCCTGCTGCAGCACGGATACAAAAACGTCGTCAATCTAAAGCCGGGCATCGAAGGCTGGGCCAACGCTGGCTTGCCGCTGGTAAAGGCGTCATAGTGGCCTGGATGCACCGTCTTCATCGCATGCGGTCTAACAGGTCGGCCCACGCGGACACGCTCCTCCGCGAGGTCGCTTCGCGGCGGTCGGCGCGTGCCGCTGGCCTCCAGCGTTATGCAAGTTGACTGGTTGCATCATGAAAATTCACTGGTTTGCCCTTAGGCTAACGTTCGTCGCATTCTTTGCATTTGCAGAATGGGATTCACACTCTTCGATGCGCCTCGAACCTTTTCAGCTTTTCTTCTTCTTGCTGGCGGGCGTCCTCGGAGCGAGATTCTGGTTCATGCGCGAATACCACCGCGAAGGACGTGTTGAACCTTGGTTGGCCCCGTCGTGGGGCGGGCCTCTGATGGATCAACGCCAGCCCTTGCAGTTCGTTCATGCGGCCGGTTACGCATTTTTGGCGGGTGGGCTTGCGGGGTTGCTGCGCGGACCGGTTTCTGTGGGTGATGCAGCTGCGCCGGGTTTCCCCGTTTACCTGATGCCTGGTGCGGCTGGAGCTGGCCTCTTGCTTGGTATGTACTGGGCGATTTGGTCCTATCCTGTCCAGTTTGGCCTTCGACGTAGGCAAGATGAATAGAACCTCACGCCCACCTACCAAGGTCAATTTGTCTTGCATGCGTGAATGCATCCGCATAACAGGCCGCTCCATCCGAGCGCCTGCGGCGCCGGCTGAGCGGCGGCGTTAGGTTGCACGATGCCAATCGTCTCAGTTCGTGCTGCACTCCTATTGCTGGCCCTCGTGTTTGGTGGCGCCCATGCGGTGGAAGTGGAGCCTTTGAGCGACGAGAAGTGGCCGACCTGGACGTCGCGCGAAGTCGATGCATTTCGCGTTTCCAGACAGCACTTTGTTTGCGGAGGCGTTGGCGTAGTAGATGCACATTCCGCCATCGATGGTCCGCTGTACTTCTTCCGCGAGTCGACGCGTGAACCCATAAGCATGTGCGGCGGCGCTTGCATGATGATCACGCGCAAAGCTCAGAGAAAAATGTGCCGTGAACAGTGCCCACCGCCGGATTGGAAGGCGGCGGACTGCGATGAAAAGTTTCGCGAGTATCGCGTCTCACTTCTACCCGACATTGACGAAGAACGTGCCCGGAGGAGCGCGTTCACGGGAGCTGGATGCGTAGTTCGAGAGCAGCAGGCCATGAAGTGCGAACTTCGAGTTGTCGAGTCGAAGCAAGGTTGGTGGATTGAGGTTCTATATGTTGGGGGGCAAGACTCCTGGACCCGAAGCGTCTATGGGCCTCGCAGCGGCGTCCGATTTCTAATCGGACGGAAGGGGCAGTACTTGGAGACTCATGCCATACCCTGAAGAACGAGTGCGACCTAACACGTTGGTCAACCGGACACGCTCTGGTCGGCTTCGCCTCCCGGCGCGTGCCGGTTACCGCCAACGTTAAACATGATCTATCGAGCCGTTCTCGTATGCGATGGTGTTCCGAAGGATGCTGGCTCGGAGGATGCCATCGACATCGCGAAGGAGTTTGCGGAACGTCGCAAATGGCACGCGAACATTACATGCGCCTGGGACGGTTCGCGGCTCACACTTGCCGCCGAGAACGACCACGACCCGAAAGAGTTGGCGCTCCTCGACGAGTTCTCAGATTGTTTGTCTGCGTACATGGCTGGCAGATTTGACGCTGATCTGAAAGTCAAATCGATCGATGAAGTGAGCGACCATGTCTGACAGGCTCGCCGAATGAACCTGCAACGGCGGCCAGCGCGGTCGCCATTCTTGAAAGAAATCAATCAATTCCAGAGATATGGAGCGGGTGAAGGGAATCGAACCCTCGTATGAAGCTTGGGAAGCTGCCGTTCTACCATTGAACTACACCCGCATGGAAAGCCATTATAGGGAGCGGCCTGCCTGCTGGCAGCGGGTTTGGATGTAGTCACAAAGGTGTATCCATAGGTTACTATCGCTCGAGCCGGGCCCCACCGGCCGCACCACGAATAAAACCCGCGGTTCCGGGATGCAGGAAGACTGTCTTGAACGAGAACAAGCTATTTAGCCCGAGCGAGTACACCGCCGCCTTGCTGCTTTACCTGCGCAAGAACCCGGCGCGCGTGTTGTCGTCCCGCGCGCTTGAGATGGGGCCGGGCAGCGGTGTGGTGATGGCGACGCTGCTGGCGCTCGGGGCGCGGAGCGCGGTGGGGATCGAGCTCGAAACACTGGCCATCCAGGCGACGCAAGAACTGCTGGCGCAGGAAGGCTTGCAGGCCAAGGCAAGCCTGATCCAGGGCGATATGTGGGCGGCCTGTGGGGATGCCCGCTTTGACCTGGTGGTGACCAACCTGCCGCAGTTCGCGGCTGACCGCGTCGAGGGCGATGGCCGGCTGCCGAGCTGGAGCGCGGGCGGCATTGACGGCCGCCGCAGTGTGGACCCGTTCTTGAAAGGCCTGGGCCGCCACCTGGCGCCCGGCGGCCTGGCGGTGATGACGCACAACGTGTTCCTCGATTTCAGCAAAACAGAGGCCATGGCTGATGCACTGGGCTTGCAGGCCCGCATTGCCTATTGCGCTTCTGCCCCCTTGCCCGCACACAAGCTGGCCAGCCTGAGCCCGCATGTGTTGGCGCGTTATGCGGGGGAGGGCGTTCACAGGATGGGCGACTACTGGTTTGTCGACTTTGACCTGGTCGAGATCAGCTGGAAGCACGAGGCAGCTTGATGCGAATGTGCAGCGTGGAAAAGAGCGGCCCTGCCATGCGCGCCATGGTGGCGATACGCCGTCTGCTGGTGTTGGGCTCGATGTTGTTGCTGGGCTTCAGCGCCGCCGCGCAAGACACCCGGCCGCCGCAGCAAGCGCCGGCAGCACAGGCCACGACTACCGCCCCCACAAAAGGAAAAAACTGCGACGACGCGGTGGATGTGCTGTCGCGCGTGCTGTGCACCAAAACCCTGAGGGTGGGCGTGCGCACCGGCTACCCGCCGTTTGCGTTTGAGGATGCCGCAGGTGCATTGCAGGGCTTTGAAATCGACCTGGCGCACCAGCTGGCGGGCTCGCTCGGTGTGGAGCCCGTGCTGGTGGTGGTCACGCCCGCGAATCGCCTGGCCTTGCTTGGTGAGGGCCGGGTTGACCTGGTCATCGCCACCATGGGCCACACCCTGCAGCGGGACCGCGAAGCCCTGTTTGTGCGGCCGCATTATTACCAGTCGCAAACCATTGTGCTGGGCCGCAAGGACCTCCAGATCGGCGGCCTGGTCAAGCTGCGCGGCAACACCGTCTGCGTGACGGTGGGCAACAGCACCAATGCGGAGCTGTCGGTCAACGGCGCGCGCCTGAAGCTGTTTGACAAGGCCTCCAGCCTGGTCGACGAGCTGCGCCTGGGCGGCTGTTCGCTGGTGGCGCAAGACGACAGTTTTTTTGCTTCTTACCTGCAGCAGCCTGCGTTTGCCGAGGCCTATGACAGCAAGTTCGGTTTCGCGCCGCTGCCATGGGGCGTTGCCGTGGCGCGCGATGGCGGCGAGCGGCTGGCCGACGTGCTGGCCTTGTCGATGCAGCAGCTGCATATCTCGGGTGCCCTGCAGGCCCTGGCCAAAAAACATGGCGTGGACTCGCCCTTCCTGGCGCAGCAGCACCGGCTCTGGTCCAGCAGCAACTGCGCGCAGATCAGCGCCCTGAACGACCCGGCCTGCGTGACGGCACCGCTGGACAACCAGCTCCAGCCTACGTCCTTCGCGCCTCTGGTCGACAGGCTTGAGCATTTTATTTACCGGGCCACCGGCACGCGGGTCACGCTGGCGATGTTCAAGACCTGGGTGGCGCTGGACCTTCTGCTGGAAGGGGTGTGGTTCTCGCTGCTCCTGGTGATGGGCGCGGTGCTGGCGACCTGGGGTTTCGCGCTGGCCTTTGGCGCGGGCCTGACGTCGCAAAGGCGTTGGTTAAGGGTGGCCATGCGCTGCGTGCTGTGGCCCATGCAATCGACGCCGCTGATCCTGCTCATGATCCTGGCGGGCGTGGTGGTCGGCGCCATGGGCGCAACTTCACCATTGGTGGCGCTGGCCGCGGCCGTGCTGGTGCTGGGCTTGTTCAACGGCAGCAATGCGGGGCAGGCCGTGGCGGAAGCCATGCTCACGCTGCGCGAGGAACGCGCACCGGCGCAGCCGGCCTTGAGCGCCGCTGTCTACCGCGCCAGGGCGCAGATGGTGGCTTTTGTGGTGAATGCCACGCGCGGCAGCCCTGCGGCCTCAGTGATGGGTGTGCCCGAACTGCTGGCCGCGCTGACCGACGTCGCGTCGTTCTCCAGCGAGCGCATCACCACCTATACCTTCTTGCTGATCTTCTACATGGTGCTGGTCGCCGTAGTGCACAAGCTGGCCAATGTGTGGCAATCGCGCCTGGCCCTGAGCGGGGGCGCCTATGCTTGAGCTGCTTGTGCGCTTTCTGCCGGATTTCCTGTCGGGCCTGCTGGTGAACTTCCAGATCGCGATCTGCGCGCTGCTGGGCGGCATGCTGCTGGGCGCGCCGCTGGCTGCTGCGCGCTTTCACAACGGCCTGGCCGCCACGCCGGCCGCCTGGCTGGTCGCGCTGCTGCGGACCGTGCCTACCTTTGTGGTGATGTTCTTTATGGTCAACGTCGTGCCGGGCTTTCAGCTCGGCCAGCGGCACTTTGCCATGACGCCCTGGTTGGCGGTGGTGGCTTCGCTCACGCTGTACGCGGCGGCCTATGTGTCAGACCACGCGGTCGAGGCCATGCGGCAGCTGCGAAGCGGCTCGCCCGTGGCGGCCATGCTGTTTGTGATGGGCCTGGTGCGCGCCTTTTTTGTCATGGTGCTGTCTTCGGGCTTTGGCGCGGCGGTGGGCGTGGTCGAGGCCACCACCGTCACACTGCGCACCATCGAGACTCTGCCCAAGGCCGGCGACAGGCTGCTGCTGATCGGCGTGGTCATCGTGATCTTCACCGCGTGCTTCCAGCTGATCTACCACCTGATCAACCACTGGCGCGGCAAGCTGAACCAGCGCTTTCACCGGCCCGTGCAGGCGGCGCGGCTGGAAGGGGCTGAACAGCCCTGAAGCTTGTGTGCGGGCCTTGGGCCTTAAGGCCGCAGGTAAGCCCAGCCTTCGTGCTGCTTCTTCATGATTTCAGTCACGCCCGCGGGCACATAGCTGATGCCTGCCAGCATGTCGTCCTTGGTCAGCTTCTGGGCCCGCATGGTGTTCTCGCAGGCACTGATCCTGACGCCGGCCTTGGCGGCGTCGGCGATGCGCGAGCCGGTGGGCGACTCGAGCTTGAGCATGCCTATGCCGGGGCCGTAGGCGACGATCTCGATCTCGACATTGGCGGCGCCCACGTCGTCCTGCAGGTTTTTGGCATTGTTGAGCGCCAGGTTCCATTTGGCCGGGTCGTTGTCGCTGACCTGGATCACAATGCCCTGGCGTTTGGCGCCTGCGGATTGCGCGAGCGCTACCGGCAGCAGGAGGGCGAAGGCCGCGGTGGCGCCGGCCTGGACGAAGAGTCTGCGGTTCATGTTGTGGGGTCTCCTCAAAGAGAGGCTTATTTCAACACAACGGCGGGATAAAAAAAGCCCCCGGGACCGCTGCGAGCGGTTCCGGGGGCTTGCGCTTGATGCAGGACCGGGCTTATTCGCCGGAAGCCAGGGATCCCGACGTGGCGGCCGCCGCAACGGGGGTGGGGGCTTTGGCGCTTTCGCCCTGGTTGTCCGAGTGGATGTGGTGGTCTGGCGACTTGATCAGCTTGCGGATAAACACCACCGTCTGCCATACGACCAGGACGCCGATGACGCCCAGCAGCGTCGCGCTGATCGGTCGGTTGACGAAGACGTTGAAGCTGCCGCGGCTCAGCAGCATGGCGCGGCGGAAGTTCTCCTCCAGCATGGGGCCCAGGATAAAGCCCAGCAGCAGCGGCGCGGCTTCCATGTCCAGGCGCAGGAAGAGGTAGCCGATAAAGCCGAACACGGCGGTGGTGTAGATGTCGTCCAGGCTGTTGTTGATGCTGTAGGTGCCTATGCAGCAGAAGAACAGGATGGCCGGGAACAGCACGGTGTAGGGGATCTTGAAGACCGACAGCCAGTAGCGCACCAGGGGCACGTTCAGGACCAGCAGGAAGCAGTTGCCGATCCACATGCTGGCCACCAGGCCCCAGAACAAATCGGGGTGGGTGCCAATCATGTTGGGGCCGGGCTGTATGCCCTTGACCACGAAGGCCGCCATCATCAGCGCCATGACGGCGTTCTCGGGAATACCGATGGCCATGAGCGGGATGAAGCTGGTACGCGCGGCGGCCTCGTCGGCGGCGGCCTGGCCGGCCACGCCTTCGATACAACCGGTGCCGATTTCATGCTTGTACTTGCTGAGCTTTTTGTCGGCGGCATAAGCGGCGAACTGGGCGATGGTGGGGCCGCCGCCGGGCAGGATGCCCAGCACCGAGCCGATCACGCTGCCGCGCAGCGCGCTCGGGATGATGCGCTTGAACTCGGGCCAGGTGGGCATGAGCTTGATCTTGCCGTTGAAGGGCGTGAGCACGTTCTTGTTGTCGAGGTTTTTGACGACCTCGGCAATGCCGAAGCAGCCCAGCGCGATGCTGATCAGGCCGATGCCGTCCATCAGGAAGGGCAGGTCCATGGTGTAGCGCGCCGTGCCGCTGTTGACGTCGGTGCCGACCATGCCCAGCAGCACGCCGACCATGGCCATGGCCAGGCCGTTAAGCAGGCTGCCGCTGCTGACAAAACTCACGCAGAAGAAACCCAGCAGCATCAGCGCGCAGTAGTCGGCCGGCCCGAAGAGGAAACCGACCTCGCCCAGCGCGGGCGCCATGGTCGACAGCACCACGATGGCGACCGTGCCGCCGATGAAGCTGGAGACACCGGCGGTGAAGAGCGCCAGGCCGGTCTTGCCCTTGAGCGTCATCTGGTAGCCGTCTATACAGGCCACGATGCTGCTCGCATGCGGGATCTTCATGGTGATGGCGCTCACGCTGTCGCCGTATTGCGCGCCGTAGTAAATGCCGGCCAGCATGATGAGGGCGCCGCCGGTGGGGATGGAATAGGTCAGCGGCAGCAACAGGCTGATGGTGGACAGGGGGCCCAGCCCGGGCAGCAGCCCGATGAGCGTGCCCACCGTGCAGCCCAGGGCGCAGTACATCAGATTTTGCAGCGTCAGTGCGTGTTCGAAACCGAACGCGAGGTTGTGTAGGACTTCCATATCAGTACAGGGGCAGGCTCAGGCCCAGCAGGTGTTTGAAGGCAAAGGCCACGGCGATCAGGCCGAGGGAGATCTTGACGTTGCGCACCAGCGAGTACGAGGTGCCCGCCAGGGTGGAGCAGAACACCAGGAAGACGATTCCCAGGATCATGTTGACGAAGTGCGAGATCAGCGAGAAGCCGACCAGGCTCACCAGGATGATGCCGATGTTCTTGACGCTGTAGTCCAGCGGCACGGGGTCGACGAAGTGCGAGCGCACCACGGTGAGCACGCCGATGACGAAGAGGAAGGAGCTCACCAGCAGCGGGAACAGGCCGGGCCCGGACCGGCTCAGTTCGCCCAGGGTGTAGTTGTTGTAAGCCACCCCGCCGAAGACCAGGGCGATCGCCATGAGGCACAGGCCGCGGATGAAGTTGCGATTATTCAGGTTCATAGGGGCTTGCTCCATGGCTGGCCCGCGAAGGGCCTTGTCGCAAACGGGGGGTGTGTCATCCGGGTCTCCTTGGGGTGGTCTCCCGGCCCTGGGCCGCTGCAAAAAATGCGGCTGGAGGGCGTTCGGGCTGGAGGGGATGTTAGGAAGCGAGGCTTCCAATCTGCTTTCGTTTTGCAGGGCCGGGGCCAAAATACGTGTTATCACTAACGGGTAGTGGGCCTGCGGAGAAGCTTTGTTTCTCTCTCTGGGAGAGGGGACAAGATAGATTTGCTCCCTCCCCCTTTGGGGGAGGGTAGGGGTGGGGGCGAGCAGCCTATGCGTGGATCAGTGGGATATTGATCCGCCGCCGGCCCTCACCCTAACCCTCTCCCAGAGGGGGAGGGGACAAGATAAGCGGCAACCGCAGGATGGCCCGCAGGCCGGTGCCGGTGGGCGCGTCGGCCAGCTCGATGTCGCCGCCGTTGCGCCTGGCGTAGGCGCGCGCGATGGACAAGCCCAGGCCGGAGCCGTGCGAGCCTTTTTCAGCCGCTGAACCGGCCGAATGGAAGCGTTCAAAGACTTGCGCGCGCCGCGCCTGGGCGATGCCGGGGCCGTCGTCGCGAACCTCGGCCAGCGCCATGCCGTTCGCATGGCCCGCCATCACGGTGATGCGCCCGCCCGCCGGCGTGTAGGCAATCGCGTTGTGCACCAGGTTGGACAGAGCCTCATGCAGTTCGGCCTCCCGGGCCAGCACCGGGACGGCGGGTGCATCTTCCGCCGTGCCCGCGTCGGCCGAATCCCCCCGGGCATCCACCCAGCCCAGGTCCAGGTTTTTCTCATGGGCCAGCGCCAGGTATTGCAGCACCACTTCGCGGGCGATGGCATTGAGGTCGACCAGCGCGGGCACACCGGCCGGGGGGGCGCTGTCGCTCGCGTGGGCCAGCGACAGCAACTGCTCGCACAGGCGCCTGCTGCGCGAAATCTGGGCGACTATGGCGCGCAGGGTGGCGTGAAGCTGTGCCGGGTCTTTTTCGCGCAGCGCCACGCCGGCCTGGGTCAGCATGATGGCCAGCGGCGTGCGCAACTGGTGCGAGGCATCGGCCAGGAACTGCGACTGCTGCTCCAGCAGCTCGCGGTAGCTGGCCAGGTGCTGGTTCAGGGCCTCGACCAGCGGCGCCACTTCATGCGGCACGCCGCTGGTGTCCAGCGGCTTGAGGTCGGTGTGCTTGCTCTCGAGCACGGACTTGCGCAGGCGCTCCAGCGGTTGCAGCGACCATGTCACGCCCAGCCAGACCAGCAGCACCATCACCAGCACCATGCGCGCGTCGCGTATCAGCTCCTGGCGCAGCGTGGCGGCCTGCGCGCGGTCGCGCGGGCCGGTGCCTTCGGCGACCTGGATGCGCAGGCTGAAGGGCCGGCCGCGGCCGTCCTGCACCTGGCTGTACAGCGCCACCACACGCACCGGATGTCCCGCGTGGAAGCTGTCGTACCAGACGGGAGAGGCGGATGCGTCGGGCGGGGCGGGCAGGTCGCTGCCGCCCAGCAGGGTGAGCTCCCCCGGGCTGGCATTGCCGGCCTGCGCTTGCGCTTCTGGAAGGGGTGACAGGCTCACATGCAGGTATTTCTGCAGGGGCTCGGCGCCGAACAGGGCTTGCACCCCGGCCGGCGCGTTGAGCTGCAGCGAACCGTCCCGTGCCGGCGCCACGCTGCTTTGCAGCGCGTGTGCGGCTTCGAGCATGCTCTGGTCGTAGGCATCCTGCACCTGGTTTTCCAGTGCGCGGTAGTCGTTCCAGCTGTCCAGGGCCAGCAAGCCCAGGATGGCCGGGAGCAGGAGCGTCAGCAGGCGGGCACGGATGCCGAAGCGGTCAGGGTCAGTCCGCAGGATCTTCATGGGCTTCTTGCGCTTCCTGGGCGACGGCCTCCAGCATGTAGCCCAGCCCCCGCACAGTGACAATGCGCACATCGCCGCCTTCGAGCTTTCGGCGCAGGCGATGCAGCACCAGCTCGATGGCATCGGGGCCGGCGTTGCTGTCGGCCGGAAAAACCTTGGCCGAGAGCTGCGACTTTTCCACCGGCGAACCGCTGCGCACCAGCAGCACCGACAAGGCCGCGCTTTCACGCGGCGTGAGCTGCAGCAGCGTGCCCGCCAGCGTGAAGGCGCGGCTGTCGTGGGGGCATGACAGGGACCCGCATTGCAGCGGCGCATGGGCACGGCCCCGGCTGCGCCGCACCAGCGCTGCGAGCCGGGCTTCGAGCTCTTCGATGGCAAAAGGCTTGGACAGGAAATCGTCCGCCCCGACGTTCAGGCCCTTGACCCGGTCCTGCAGCGAGCCCTGTGCGGTCAGCACCAGAACGGGTGTCCGGTTGCCGGCCTTGCGAAGGTCCGCCAGCAGGGCCAGCCCGTGCCTGTCGGGAAGCCGCAGGTCGAGCACCACGGCGTCATAGTCATTGCCGGCCAGCAGCGACTCGGCGGTGCCGGCATCCGGCGCATGGTCGGATACAAAGCCGCTTTGCTTGAAAGCGCGCAGCAGCCAGGAGGCCATTTCGGCTTCGTCTTCCACAAGCAGCAGGCGCATGGTCGGTGATAGGGTGTGGCCGCGGTTTCGGCGGCGTGGTGGGCGGAGTGTTCCCGGAAGGATAACTCAGCGCTGGATGTCCCCCAGGCACAGGTACTTCATCTCGAGGTACTCATCCATGCCGTGGCGCGAACCCTCGCGGCCCAGGCCCGACTGCTTGACGCCGCCGAAGGGCACGTGCTCGGTCGCGATCACGCCGGCGTTGATGCCGACCATGCCATATTCCAGCGCCTCGGCCACGCGGTAAATGCGGCCGATGTCGCGGCTGTAGAAATAGCTGGCCAGGCCGAACTCGGTGTTGTTGGCCGCGTCTATCGCTTCCTGGTCTTTCTGGAAGCGGAACACCGGCGCGAAGGGGCCGAAGGTTTCTTCCCGGGCGCACAGCATGTCGGCGGTGGCTTCAGAGATCACGGTCGGCTCGAAGAACTGCCCCTTGATCTTGTGGCCGCCCGCGAGCAGCTTGCCGCCTTTGGCCAACGCGTCGTCCACATGCCGCTGCACTTTCTCGACGGCGGCGTCCTCGATCAGCGGGCCTTGCACCACGCCGTCCTCAAAGCCGTTGCCGACCTTGAGCGCCTTGACCTTGGCGGCGAACTTCTCGACGAACTCGTCGTAAACGCCGTCCTGCACATAGATGCGGTTGGCGCAGACGCAGGTCTGGCCGGCGTTGCGGTACTTGCTGGCCATGGCGCCCTCGACGGCTGAATCCACATCGGCATCGTCGAACACGATGAAGGGCGCGTTGCCGCCCAGCTCCAGCGCGAGCTTCTTGATGCTGGGCGCGCTTTGCGCCATCAGGATGCGGCCGACTTCGGTGGAACCGGTGAAACTGATGTGGCGCACCACGTCGCTGGCGCAAAAGACCTTGCCTACGGCGATGCTGTTGGCGCTGTCGGCCGTCAGCACGTTGAGCACACCGGCCGGGATGCCGGCGCGCAGGGCCAGCTCGGCGGCAGCCAGGGCCGTCAGCGGCGTGAGCTCGGCCGGCTTGATGACCACCGGGCAGCCGGCGGCCAGCGCCGGGGCAACCTTGCGGGTGATCATGGCCAGCGGGAAGTTCCAGGGCGTGATGGCGGCGCACACGCCGATGGGTTGCTTCAGGACCATCAGGCGGCGGTTGTTGTCGAACTGCGGCAGGGTCTCGCCGTTGACGCGTTTGGCCTCTTCGGCAAACCACTCGACAAAGCTCGCGCCGTAAGCGATCTCACCCTTGGCCTCGGCAAAAGGCTTGCCTTGCTCGGCGGTCATGATGCGGCCCAGGTCTTCCTGGTTGGCCATCAGCAACTGGAACCATTTGAGCAGGATGGCATGGCGTTCCTTGCCGGTCTTGCTGCGCCAGGCGGGCCAGGCGGCGTTGGCCGCGGCGATGGCGGCTTCCGCGTCCTGCGGGCCCAGGTTGGCCACGTCGGCCAGCTTCAGCCCGGTGGCCGGGTCGTTCACGTCGAACCGGGCCTTGCCAGCAACCCACTGGCCGTTGACCAGCGCGTCGGTCTTGAAAATGCTGGGGTCTTTGAGCAGGGAAATGGGGGAAGTTTTCATGTCCATGAGCGGGAATCCTTAAAGCGGGGGAGGAAAGAAGGAGGAATGCAGAAGGAGAGCGGAAAGCCGGAGCGAAAAGAGAAGGAGCTATCGGATGATTTTGACAGCATTCGAGTGGAGACTACGGGTGGCAGGCGTGTATGCGACCCGGGGAAAGGGTTTCAGCGCGTAGGGCGCTGCGAAGAGCGCCAGGCGTGTCAAAAGGCCTCCTGGCGTGCGGCGCTATTTCATGTTCTGGGCAAACTGCTTTTCCAGCGCCGCCCCGCCAGGCCGTGTCCAGAAGGCCGGGTCAAAGGCCAGCGAACGGCGCATATTGCCGGGCGCCGACGGCAGGTCGCTGCCTGCCATGGACAGGTCCGTGACCGGTGCGCTGGCAGCCGGGCGGCTGCGGCCGGTGTCATAACGCAGGATGGCGTTGAAGTGTGTGGGGCCGTAGGGAATCTCGCGCGAAAAGGCCAGTTGCGCTTCTTCCGAGGTGGCGAAGCTGATGAAGGCGCGTGCCAGATCCAGCCTGGGTGTGCCCTTGATGATGACCCAGTAGTCCAGCTCATACACGGCGTCGGCCCATGAGATGGCCAGCGGGTTCAGCCGTTCGCGATTGGCGGCGGCGATGCGCCCGTTGAAAGCGGTGGACAGCGTGGTCTCGCCGGAAGCCAGGCGCTGCGGCGGCTGGGAGCCCGACTCCCACCAGATGATGTGGGGCTTGAGCTGCTCGAGCTTGGCCAGGGCGCGCCTGGCGCCCGCTTCGGTGGCCAGCATGGCGTATACGTCGCGGCGGTGCACGCCGTCGGCCATCAGTGCGATTTCCATGTTGTAGCGCGCACCCTTGCGCAGGCCCCGCTTGCCGGGAAAGCGCTGCACATCCCAGAAGTCCTGCCAGTTTCGTGGCGCTTCCTTGAAGCGGCCCGGTTCGTAGGCCATCACGGTGGCCCACACAAAGGCGCCGACCCCGCATTCCTGCACGGTGCCCGGCAGCAGCATGCCGGCGTGCGGAATGGTGCCGCGGTCCATGCGTTCGAACAGGCCGGCATCGCATCCTGCTTTCAGGTCGGCGGATTCCACTTCGGCCACGTCCCACTCGTTCTTGCGTTCCTTGACCATGTTGCGAATGGCCGGGAGGTCGCCGGGATATTCAACCCCTCTGGCTTCGGTTTTGTAGGCCGCCTTGAAAGGCTGGATGAAGGCCGCGTCCTGCGCCTTGCCGTTGGCCCCGCCGAAGTTGGCGACGGTCAGTCCCTGGGCCGGAATTTGCACGGGCGCCTGGGCTTGTGCGGACGGCGCCAGAACGAATGCGGCCGCAAGCGTGAACGTGTGGAGTGTTTTCATAAGGGGCGCTTTGGTGGTTGAAGGCGAAGGCTCAGGCCCTGCGTCCGCGCAGCCATTCCAGCAACAGCAGGAGGGCCGTGGTGAAGAGGATGAGCAGTGTGGCTACAGCAGCAATGGTGGGCGAGATGTTTTCGCGGATGCCTGTGAACATCTGCCGCGGCAGCGTGGCCTGGTCGGCGCCCGCCAGAAACAGGGTGACCACGACTTCGTCAAACGAGGTGGCGAAGGCGAACAGCGCGCCCGAGATCACGCCGGGCGCGATGACCGGCAAGGTGATCCTGAAGAAGGTGCGCAGCGGTGTTTCGCCGAGGCTGAGCGAAGCCCGTACCAGGTTGTGGTTGAAGCCCGCCAGCGTTGCCAGCACGGTGGTGAGCACGAAAGGCGTGCCCAGCGCCGCGTGCACGGCGATCAGGCCGAAGTAGCTGTCGGCCAGGCCGAGCGGCGCGAAGTAAAGGTAGGTGGCCACGCCCACCACCACGATGGGCACCACCATGGGTGCGATCAGGACCGCCATGAGCAGGTTCTTGAAGCGGAAGTTGGCGCGCGACAGGCCGACGGCGGCAAGCGTGCCCAGCGAGGTGGCGATCAGCGTGGCCGCCGGCGCCACGATGAAGCTGTTCTTCGCGGCGCGGGCCCATTCAGGTGAATCCATCAGGTTGCGGTACCACTTCAAGGACCAGCCGGGGATGGGATAGGCCAGGAAGGAGCTGTCGGAAAAGGACAGCGGCACCATGACCAGGATAGGGGCCAGCAGAAAGACAAGTATGGCAACGCAGGCCGCGCGCACCCCCCACCAGCCGGCTTTGTCGGCGGCAGTGGCGTAGCGCGGAAAAGCGGGGCCGTTGAAGATTTTGGGCATGGTGATGAAGGCGAAAAGTTCTGCGGCGGGAAACTGGTCTCAGCCCATGCTGAGTTCGGCTTTGCCGATGCGCCGGTAGACGCCGTACAGCAGCATGGTGGCCGTCAGCAGCAGCGCGCCGAGTGCGCAGGCCATGCCCCAGTTGATCTCCACATTGGTGTAGCGGGCGATGTAGTAGCTCAGCATCTGGTCGTCCGCGCCGCCGAGCAGGGCAGGCGTCACGTAGTAGCCGATGGACAGGATGAAGACCAGCAGCGCGCCGGCGCTGATGCCCGGGTAGGTTTGCGGCACGTAGACGCGAAAGAATGCGGCCAGCGGCGGGCTGCCGAGGGAAACCGCGGCGCGGATATAAGTGGGAGGCACATTCTTCATCACGCTGTAAAGCGGCAGAATCATGAAGGGCAGCAGGATGTGCACCATGGCGATCACCACGCCGGCGCGGTTGAACAGCAGCGGCAAAGGACTGTCAATGAGGCCC
>Ga0102589_1003784_pt1 | contig 15133 bp, 12 predicted proteins | sample AraplaMF_Col_mLB_FD_76858 | JGI IMG/M metagenome (GOLD analysis project Ga0102589, IMG submission 76858) | Arabidopsis root microbial communities from the University of North Carolina, USA - plate scrape MF_Col_mLB | ecosystem: Host-associated > Plants > Roots > Endosphere | place: USA... | reverse complement strand
CGCCGGACAGAGAGCCCGCGAGTTGCGGCAGCCGCTCCTTCACGCGCGGAAAGATCTTCAGCACCTCGGCGAGCCGCTGGTCGCGGGCGCTGCGGGCCGAGCGCTTGTAGGCACCCATCAGCAGGTTTTCCTGCACCGTCAGGAACGGAAAGAGCTGGCGCCCCTCCGGCACCATGCTGACGCCGAGTTCGACGATCTCGTGCGGGGCCTTGCCCGAGAGTTTCTGTCCCTCGAATTCGATGCTGCCACCGGTGGCAGGAATGAGACCGCACAAGGTCCTGAGCGTCGTCGTCTTGCCTGCGCCGTTGGCGCCCACCAGCGTGACGACCTCGCCCTGGTGCACGTCGAGCGAGACGCCGCGCAGCACTTCGCTCTTGCCGTAGCCGGCACAGATATCACGCAGCTTGAGCATCGAGGTACCCCTTGCCTAGGTAGGCTTCAATCACCGCAGGATCATTGACCACATCGGCCGGCTTGCCCTGCTTGAGCAGCCTGCCGGCATTGATGACGATGATGCGGTCGGACAGCGCCATGGTTGCCTGCATCAGGTGCTCGATCATGAGCACCGACACGCCCGAATCGCGGATCTTGCGGATCATCGCAATGGCACGCGTCACGTCGGTCGGGTTCAGTCCCGCCAGCACCTCGTCGAGCAGCAGCACCTTCGGCCCCGTGGCCAGCGCGCGCGCCACCTCGAGCCGCTTCATGCCGCCGACGGTCAGGCCGCGCGCCTCATGGTCGAGCAGGGCCGTGAGGTCGGTCAGCTCGGCCACATCGCGCGCAATCGACTCCGCCTCCTCGGCGCTCTGCGTGCGCATGAAGGCGCCGAGCATGATGTTCTCGAGCACGGAGAGTCCGGAGAACGGCTGCACAATCTGGAAAGTACGCCCCACGCCGGTTTGGGCAAAGCCTTCGGGTGAGCTGGGGCTGGTCCATTCGCCATTGGCCTGCCGCACCTTGACCGTGCCGGCATCGGGCGCGATGAACCCGGAGAGCTGGTTGAAGACGGTGGTCTTGCCGGCGCCGTTCGGTCCGATCACGCCGAGGATCTCGCCTTCATGCAGGGTCAGCGACACGTTGTCGGTCGCAAGCAGTCCACCGAAGCGCTTCTGCAGGCCTTCTGCGACGAGCAGCGGTTGCCCTTTGGAGGCGCTCGCCACGCGGTTCGCCACCTGCTTCGGCCGAGGCCCGGGCCCGCGACGACGCGAACCCGGCAACCGGTCGATCAACGCCAACGCGCGACCGCCCAGATGGCCCACCAGACCACGCGGAAAGAACAGCACCACGAGCACCAGCACCACGCCGTACACGAAGCCATGCGTGCCGTTGCCCAGCGCACTGAGCCAGCCGCGCGACAGCTCGGCCGCAGGCAGCACCAGGATCGTTCCGAGCAGCGGGCCAGCCACAGTGCCCAGACCACCGATCAAGGCGAACATCGCGATCTGGATCGAGAGCTCCAGCGAGAAAGCGGCCGACGGCTCGATGAACGTCAGGTACATCGCATGGAACGAACCGAGGATGCTGGTCAGCGCGGCGGAGATCACCGCGGCTGCGATCTTGACCTTGACCGCGTTGATGCCCACCGCCCGCGCAGCATCTTCGCGCTCGCGCACGGCGATCAGGTAGAAGCCGAAGCGCGAGTAGCGGATGAGCCAGCTGATCCACAGCGTCACGACGAGGAAGCCGAAGGCGATTGCGAGATAGGCCCACTTCTCGCGGAAGATCATCCACTGGAGGCCGATGTTGAGCGGCACGTTCAAGCCAGCCGATCCTCCCGTGAGGCCCTCGAAGTGCACCACGAGCAAGCGGCACACTTCCAGGAATGCGATGGTCGCCAACGCGAAGAATGGGCCCCGCAGGCGCAGCGTCGGATAGGCGATCACGAGCGATGCGACGACGGCGACGATGGCACCGCCGAACATGCCGATCCACGGCGACAGGCCGAAGTGGATCACCAGCATCGTCGCCGCATAGCTGCCGATGGCATAGAACACAGCGTGCCCGAGGGACAGCTGCCCGGCATAGCCGCCGACGATGTTCCAGGCCGTTGCCAGCGCGCCGAAGATGCAGACCTGCACCGCCAGGTGATAGACGAAGGGCGAGTTGATCGCGAGGGGTGCGGCGAGCAGCGCCAGGAGCGCCGCCGCACCGATGTACGCGCGCGGATGGGTGAGTTGGGGAAAGATCATGGCTTGCACCTATTCCGAGCCGCGGCCCAGGCCGAAGAGTCCGGTCGGCCGCACGGTGAGAATCACCAGGAAGATCACGAAGTACACGACCTCCTTGAGATCAGAGCCCACATAGAAGCCCGCGATGCTGTCGATGAGCCCGATGAAGAGCGAGCCGACGACCGCACCCGGCAGGCTGCCGAGGCCGCCGAGCACCACCACGACGAACGCCGTGAGAACGAAGTACTGGCCCACCGTCGGAAACACCGGGTACTGGACCGCGAGCAGGCCGGATGCGAGCCCCAGCAGCGAGGTGCCCAGCGCGAAGACAAGGATGTAGGCCTTGTTGACGTTCACGCCCATCAGGGCCGCGGCGGCGCGGTTCTGCGCCAAGGCGCGAAAGCCGCGCCCGGTGAAGGTGTGCTGCAGGAAGACATACACGCCAAGCGCCACCAGGATCGCGATGAGGAACGTGGCCAGCTGTCCGGTGACGATGCTGACCGGACCGATCTGGAACGCGTCGGTGCCGAAGCTCGCCTGCGCGCTGCGCACGTCCGCACCGAAGACCATCAGCGCCAGGTTCAGCAGCGCGGTGGACACGCCCACCGTTGCGAAGATCTGGATGTGAGGCTCGGCCGACAGCAGCGGCTGGATCACGAAGCGCTGCATCGCGGCGCCGATGATGAACAGCAGCAGCGCGACCGGCACCACGGTGGCGTAGGGATGCATCCCCGTGTGCGACGTGATCATCCACGTGGCGTAGAGCCCGACCATCAGGAGCTCGCCGTGCGCGAAGTTGACCACGCGCACCACGCCGAAGATGAGCGTGAGGCTGATGCTGATGATGGCGTAGGCACCACCGAGCAGAAGCCCGTTGACCAGCAGCTGGAGAAAAATTGACATGCGTTGTCCCCCGCCGCGCGCCAAGGGGGCGCGCCGCTGAAGATGAAAGGAATAGGCGCCGCTCAGTCAGCGCGGGCTGCGATAGGCTTGGCGGTGGCTACGCCTTCGGGGTAGACGGTTTCGAGCTTGCCCTTTTGCCACTGCATCAGGTTGGTGGTGGCCAGCTTGTTCTGGCCGTTCTCTGCAAAGTCGAATCCCCACCCGGCGGCGCTGGTGCCGGAGGCCTTCTTGTAGGCCAGCACCGCCTCGCGGATCTTGTCCTTGTCGGTGGACTTGGCGGCGGAAAGCACGTCGAGGAAGGCCTTGGCACCGACGTAGTTGACGAGGCTGTGGCCCGAGCGCGGCGGCGTGCCGTACTGCTTCTGGTATGCCGCGGTGAATGCACGCAGGCCGGGCGCGCCGTTCTCTGCCATGGTGTCCTGCGGAAAGTCGACGTCGTAGGCGCCGTCCATCGCTGCACCCAGTTGCTTCGCAGTGTCGGTGAGCGAATAGCCGCCGCCTGCGCCAATCAGCGCCTTTGGCTTGAAGCCGGCATTCGCCGCCTGCTTGATGAACAGCGTGGTGTCGTTCTGGTAGGACGTCTGCAGGACGATGTCGGCACCGGCGCCCTTCAGGCGAAGAACGAGCGACGAAAGATCGACCGACTTGGCCGAGTACGACTGGCTCTCCACCACATTGAGGCCCAGCCGCTTGGCCTCTTCCTTCTGGAAGCCGCTCACCAGCGTGCCGTAGGACCCGTCTTCGAAGATGATCGCGATCTTCAGCGCCTTCGGGTCCGCCTTCAGCTGCGGCGCCACGACCTTGACGACCGCTTCGATGCTGCGCTCGGCAAAATTCCTGGCGGTGGAGTTGCTGCGGAACACGTACTTCATGCCGCGCCCGGTGATGGTGTCTGCCACCGCGCCCAGTTCGAAATAAGGAACGCCGGCCAATTCCGTGACCTGCGTTGCGGCGGCTGACACGCCGGAGGCATAGCTTCCGAACACTGCGGTGACGTTCTCCACCGAGGTCAGGCGGCGTGCTTCGCCGACGGCCTGATTCGCGTCCACCGCATCGGCCTTCACCAGCACGATCTTGCTGCCGTTGACACCGCCGGCCGCGTTCCTTTCGTCCACCGCCAGCTGGACGCCGCGAAAGCTCTCGTCACCGAGCAGGGCCAACCCGCCACTGAATGGGTAGAGCGCTCCCAGCTTGAGGTCGGCGCCGTGCGCCGCGGTGAATGAAAGGGCTGCCGTGCAGGCCAGTGCGGCTGCGAGTTTCCTGAGGGGTTGCATCGGGTCTCTCCGTGGGTGCAATAGATTTGAAGCGCTTCATTTCCAACCGATGGGACGCGCACCATCTTTGGAAATTCTGTGCTCGAATGCTAACTTGAAGCGCTTCATATTTCAATCGAAGGCTGCGTTCTCGCATAGGGATCTTCCCTAGGAACCAGCGGAACGCCCGCGCAGCGCGGCGCGCGGAACACGGCATGGAAAGGCGGCGCTCAGCCCGCGAACCGGGGCTCCGGAATACCGCGCACGCCGAGGTCGTGAATCGCGAACAGGCTGCCACCCTGCACGCCATCGAGGGGAAAGCGCGGCAGCGGCGGCTTGGCCATGGAGGTGACGTAGAGGATGTCAAGGCCGGGCCCGCCGAAATTCACGCTGGTGACTTTCTTCACCGGCATCTCGATCACGCGGTCGACCGAGCCGTCGGGCGCGTAGCGAATCAGCTTGCCGTCGTAGACCTGCGCGTTCCAGAGAAAGCCCTCGGCATCGACCGTCGATCCATCCGCGGCGCCGCCGGTCGAGGTGTCGAGCTTCGCGAAGGTGCGCCGGTTCGACACACTGCCTGTGTCCAGGTCGTAGTCATAGGCCCAGATCTCGCCGGACCAGGTGTCCGCGAAATAAAAGGTGCGGCCGTCGGGACTCCAGCAGGGTCCGTTGGAGCAAATGATGTGGTCGTCGAGCTTGTGCAGCGAGAGGTCGGGGTCGAGACGGTAGAGCGCGCCGTTCGGCCCCTCCTCGTTCATGTCCATCGAGCCCGCGATGAAGCGGCCGCGCCGGTCCACCTTGCCATCGTTGAGCCGGTTGCCGGCCTTGCCGGGCTCGGGGTGAACGATAAGCTGCGTCTCGCCGGTCGCGAAGTCCAGAAAATGAAAGCCGCTCGCCAGCGAGAGCACGGCGCCTCCGCGCCTTCTCAGCGCCATCGAGCCGATGCGCGCGGGCACGTCCCAGGCGCGCACTTCGCGGCCGTCCGCCGTGCAGCGGAACACCCTGCAGCCGAAGCTGTCGATCCAGTAGAGCCGCTGCTCCTCCACATCCCAGACCGGGCCTTCGCCCAGTTCGGTTTTGACGTCGACAAGGATTTCGATGCGCATGAGTGTCTCCCTAGAACGCGACCTTCGCCGCCCCCTTGAGATTCAGGATCTCGCGCGCCTCCTGAGGCGTTGCAATGTCGATGTTCAGTGCCTCGAGCACGGCGCGGATGCGCAGCACCTGCTCGGCGCTCGACGCTGCCAGGCGGCCCGGCGCGATCCACAGCGAATCCTCCAGGCCAACGCGCACGTTGGCGCCCATGGCCGCGCCGATGGTGGCGAGCGGCATCTGGTTGCGGCCGGCGCCGAGGATCGACCAGCGGTAGCGGTCGCCGAACAGGCGGTCCGCGGTGCGGCGCATGTGCATCAGGTCTTCCGGATGGCCGCCGATGCCGCCCAGGATGCCGAACACCGACTGCACGAAGAGCGGCGCCTTGACCAAGCCCCGCTCCAGAAAATGCGCAAGGTTGTTCAGATGGCTGATGTCGTAGCACTCGAACTCGAAACGGGTGCCGTTCGCATCGCCGATGCGAAGGATGTTCTCGATATCGGTGAAGGTGTTCTTGAACACGAGGTTGCGGCTGTTCTCCAGGTTCTCGCGCTCCCATTCATGCTTGAACTCCTTGTAGCGATCGAGCATTGGGAACAGGCCGAAATTCATCGAGCCCATGTTCAGCGAAGCGAGCTCGGGCTTGAACACGGTGGCCGGGCGCATGCGCTCCTCGACCGTCATGTGCGGACTGCCGCCGGTGGTGATGTTGATCACCGCATCGGTCGCCGCCTTGATCTTCGACAGGAAGGGCCGGAACAGCTCCGGGTCTTGCGACGGACGGCCGTCGACCGGATCGCGCGCGTGCAGGTGCAGGATTGCCGCGCCGGCCTTCGCCGCATCGATGGCGCCCGTGGCGATCTCGTCGGCCGTCACGGGCAGGTGCGGCGACATGCTGGGTGTATGGATCGCGCCGGTGGGAGCGCAGGTGATGATTGCCTTGGTGCGTGTGGCCATATGGATTCCGAGGTCTGTGCTTGTAGCGTTGAGGGTTGAAAGGGCGAGGTGGTCAGCTCAGGGCTTGTGTGTGGCCATCGACGACGAGCTCCTGGCCGGTGACGCTGGCCGCGAGGTCGCTGGCCGCGAACAAGACCATGTTGGCGATGTCGCCGGTCGTGACCATGCGGCCCAGCGACGCCTGCGCGGTGTAGGAGCGCGTCACTTCTTCGAGCGAACGGCCCGAGGCCTCTGCCTTGGCAGCGATGACCGCGCGGATGCGCGGCCCGTCCACTGCGCCGGGAAGGATGGCGTTCACGCGGATGCCGTCGCCGCCGAGCTCGATGGCCAGCGTCTTGGTGAAGCCCACGACGCCCCACTTGGACGCCGAGTACGGTGAGCGGCCCGGCATGCCGAGGTGGCCAGCTGCCGACGAGAGGTTGACGATCGAGGCACCGCTGCTCTGGCGCAGGCGCGGCACGGCAGCGCGCACGCAGAGGAACTGCCCCGTCAGGTTGACAGCCAGCGTGCGCTCCCAGTCGGCGAGGGACAAAGTTTCGACGCCGCCCGTCGGCCCCGCGATGCCGGCGTTGTTCACCAGGATGTCGAGGCCGCCCAGCTTCTGGTCGAGCACCTCGAACAGCGCGGCAACGTCAGCCTCACTGGAGACGTCCGCGCGATAGCCGTGCACTTCGGGCAGATCGGATGCAAGGCGCGCCAGTGCGGACTCTTGCACGTCGCACACCAGCACCCTCGCCCCCGCGGAAGCAAAGGAGCGTGCAATCGCGAGACCGATACCGTCGGCACCGGCGGTCACGAGGACTCGCCTGTCCGAAAACGAATCTTGATTCCACATCGACCATGACCTTCGTGAACTGATGCGTGGAATCATATATTTGTGATCACAGCTGGACCACCGGTATTTACCCGAGAGTGGCTGCCCCTGACGCTAGCCAGACGACTTGTCTGCATCGCGCAGACACTGTTCCAAGAACAATGCAGCGCTTTCCAGGGCCTGTCGTGCTTCGGGCTGCAGGTTCGCAACAAAGTGCCAAGCGTGGAACATCTGGGGCCAGACTTCGAGAGTCATCCTCACCCGGTTCTCGGCAAGGTGCGTTGCGAGGCGCATGCCGTCCGTGAGCATCAGTTCTGCTTCTCCCACCTGGACCATGATGGGCGGCAGACCCGTCACGTCGGCAAACACGGGCGATGCCATCGGATGGTTCGGCAAAGCGCCTTGCAGGAACACCCTCGCCAGGAACACAAGGCCGTCTTTGGTATTCAAGAGATCGATGGTTTCCCGATTCGTCATCGAGATGCCGGTGTGCTCCAGATTGGCCCACGGCGAAATCGCCACCCCTCCGGCTGGCAGCGCCAGGCCGGAATTGCGGGCCGCCACCATGACCGTCACAGTCATTGCGCCACCGGCAGACTCGCCCGCGAAGACGATCTTCTTGGCCGGGTACCCTTCGTCAAGCAAGCCCTTGTAGAACCGCAGGGTGTCGTCGATTGAAGCCGGAAACGGGTGCTCGGGCGCCAACCGATAGTCCGGCAGGAACACCTTGGCGCCCAACTTCTGCGCAAGATTGCCGCTGATGCCGTGGTAACCGTCCGGCTCGCCAACGATGTACGCGCCTCCGTGGATGTAGACAACAACGGCATCGGTTCTGAGAACCTTGGGGGTTGCCAACTGACCCGGTACCCCGCCGATGACAACGTCCTCGAAGGTGATGCCCGCAGGTGCGGGGTTCTGCGCCAGCATGCTGCTGTAAAGCACTCGAATTTCGTCCAGAGAGACCGTCTTGTTCTCGCCAGTCAAGACAGGCCCCAGATCCCGCAGGCTCTCGCTCCATTGCGCCACGAAAGCGCGTGCTTCATTTGTCAACATGGTTTCAGACCTGGGGATTGGAGAAGAAACCGACGATCTCGGGAAGTACCAGTTCCGGCGCCTCCAGGGTGGGGCTGTGACCGATCTTCTTCAATCGAATCAGCTTCGCGTTGGGCAGCTCCGCCTTCATCTGGTCGGACCAGGCTGGTGGGCGGGGCATGTCTTCTTCGCCGTTGATGATCAGCACCGGGATCTTTATCGAAGGCAGCAATTCGACCGAGCTCTCGCGATGCATGACTCCCTTCATGGCGGGACGCAGCGACTTCGGCAGTGCAGCGATCTTGTCGCGCCAGTAGGCCACCATCTCCTTCTTCGCGGGGTTCTGGCGGGTGGTTTCGCCGAACATGACCCGCATCGTCATCTCCAGGATCTCGCCTGTGAATCCTTGGCGGCCGGCATCGACCACCCACTGCGCGAAGAGCGCGCCCTGCTCGGGCGGTTCGCCGCATGCCGACGAGCCGGCCACGACCAGCGAACGGAACAGCTCCTGTCGCCGCGCGATGAGGCGGAATGCAACGTCGCCGCCCATTGACTGCGCCATCACGTTGATCGACTTGATGCCCATGGCGTCGATCAGCGCCTGCATATCGTCTGCGCACTGGTCCATGCTGATGATGTCGACGTCTTCGATCGCGCTTTTGCCTTGTCCGCGGAAGTCGGGACGAATCACCCGGAACTTGCCTTCGGCCGCCTTGACCAGGCCGTCGAACATGGTTCCGTCCAGGAAGCAGGAGTGCAGGCAGAGGATGACAGGGAGATCGCTCTCCCCCGTGTCCTCGACCCACAGTGTCGTGCCGTTAATTTCTTTGCGAGTGCCTTGTGCCATTGGAAACTCTCCGTCTCTGATTGATCCCATTGCCCTTGCTCACCGGGATACCGGCCGAGGGCAAACCTGCCGAAAAGGGTTCGGCGCCACATCAAGGTTTTTCAGCGCGGGGCCTTGCCCATGCCGGCCTTCACGAGGAAGCTTCGAACCGTCTCGCAGAATTCGAGCGGGTTCTCGGTCATCGGGTAGTGCCCGGTGCCAGCCAGGACGGCAATTTCGCTGCCAGGGATGCGGGATGCGGTCTCTTCGACCTTGCTCTGGTAGACGAGCCAATCGGCATCGCCGCGCAGCAGCAGGACGGGCGCCTTGATCTTTCCGACCTCGTCTCGCTTGTCGAAATTGCCGTAGCCGGTCAGGTCGCCGCGCATCACTTCCGGCGTGGTGCGGGAGATCTGCCACACCACGTCGCGCGCCCGGTCGGGCGGCGTGCGATAGCCCGTCATGGAGCGGGACCAGGCGCCGATGATGTCGGTGCCGTTCATCAGCAGCATGTCGAGGAAGAACTCGGAGACGGTCGGCGTGTAGTCCGCGCCCTCGGCCGACACGATAGCGCTGTAGGCATCGGGGCGGCGCGCGCCCAGCTCCAGCACAAGGTTTCCGCCCATGGAGCAGCCGATGATGGCGGGCTTCACGAGCCTGAGCTTGTCCATCAGCTTTTCATTGAATTCGGCATGGCGGGTCAGGCTTTGAAATGGACCATCCGCCGGCAGCTCCGATTTCGAGTGACCCGGCGCATCGACGGCGATGACGCGATAGTTGTCGGAAAGGCCTTCGAGCACATGCCGGTACATCAGCGTGTCCTGCGATGCCGCGTGGAAGCAGATGATCGGATCGCCTTCGCCCGCCTCTTCGTAATAGACGCGGATTCCGTCGACGACGACGTAGTGGCCTTTGATCTCCTTGCCCGAGACTTTCCCCGCCGGCGAGTACGAGGCCGCCTCACTCGACACGGGTTTGTCGACCCGCTTCATCGCGTCGAATGCCCGAGCCATCACGTCGACGTAGCGCCAGGCGGCGACCGTGTTGCCCGACAGCGCAAGACGGCCCAGGCCTGGTGAGAGTGCCTCGAACCAATCGATTTTCCCGTCGAGCACGCGTTGCCATTCCTCATCGGGTCCGCCGACCTCGATCTCCGCACCCAGCGGAATTCCTTCAGGAAACGCTGCGACCGCGCGGCCGGCAACGACGGCCAACGTCGAATGGCCCTTGTCGTGATTGAACTGGATCTGCCCGCTGAAATATTTGGCGGCCTTGGTCCAATGGCTGTCGGCGTTGAGCTCCGCGATATAGCGATCCCACCAACCTTTGTCTGAAAGCTTGAACATGATTTGTCTCCGAGTGCATTGGGATCGTCAGTCAACTGGATGGCGGCGGGTGATCCAGATCCCGCACACCTGCATCGTCGGCAGTCACCTGAGTGGCTGGCCGGATGCGCCTTGATGCTTCAATGTGAAGTGCTTCTGTTGGCTGGAGTCGCCGGCGGGCGCACGGCCTCCTGGCCAATGTTTTCGTCGAAACCGCAGCCATCGGCGCCGCGCAATATCCACGCCCTTGCGACGCGTTCGGCCATGGTCGGTGCGTGGGACAGCGGCACCTGCGGTGCCGGCCGGCCCCGCATCGCCTGCATCGAGGTGAGCATCATGGTTCGCTCCATGGTCAGACTCCGCCCGGGAACAGTGCCGGCCGCTCAGTGGGACGACCGTTCGCGCAGCATCACCACCGCGCACAGGATGACCACGCCATAGATCACGTCCCGGATCGACGGCGGGATGGTCGTGCCGGCCAGCAAGGTCTGCAGTGCCGTGAGCAGCAGCACGCCGCCAATCATCCCGACGTACTTTCCACGCCCCCCCGTGATGAGCGTTCCGCCAATGACGACCACCGCGATCGATGGGAGCAAGTAGGGGTCGCCCATGCCGAGGCTGGCCTGGCCACCGAAGCCCGTGAGCATCACCCCGACCAAGGCAGAGCACAGCCCGCTCAAGGCATAGACGCTCATGGTCACACGCCCGACGTTGACGCCGGACAGGTGTGCCACCCGTGGGCTGTTGCCGACTGCATAAACATGGCGCCCGAACACAGTACGGGACAGCAGGACGATGCCCAGCGCCGCGAACAGAATCACGGCAAACACAACCGGCGTGAACGGCCCGATGTGCGCATTCATCAGCCACTTGAGCGCCGGCGGCGCGAAACCATCGGGCGTTCCGTTGCTGTAGAGCAGTGCGATGCCCTGCAGAAGCCCGTTCATCGCCAGGGTGGCCACGATCGGCGGAAGCTTGAACAGCACGATGGCGAGCCCGTTGACCAGTCCGATCAGAACCCCGATGGCGAGCACCAGTGGCACCGCCCACAGCGCGGCTTCGTTGCTGCCGCGGGCGAAGCCGCCCAGCAAAATGCCACAGAGCCCAATGGTCCAGGGCAGCGACAGATCCAGGCCCCCTGTCAGGATGACCGTGCCCTGGCCGAGGGCGAGCACCACCAGGAAGGAGCCCAGCAGGATCAGGGTGTTGAGATAGCCGATGTCGACCGGCCGTCCGAGCAAAACCATCACGAGCATGATCAGGAGCAGGCACACATAGGCGGGCATCACGTAGCGAAGCGCCACACCATTTGTCTTGAGCCAGCTCGCGCCCACGGGCAGCCGCTGCGCCGACTGCACCAGCCGCACCGCGGGCCGCAAGCGTGCCGAGTCGGCGAGGCGCCGCTTGAATGTCTGGCGCCACCAGTGCGCGAGCTCCGTGCGCGACACGCCGGTCGTGCCGAGTGCGGCGGCGATCAGAACCAGGCCTTCCACGATGGTGCCGTAGTAGGCCGGCACGTTCAGCACCAGCAGGATGTTGACGATCAGCATGAGGCTGTAGGCACCGACCACGGAGCCCACGCAGCCGCCCCGCCCTCCGCCCAGTACGGTGCCCCCCAGCACGACGGCAGTGAACGTCTGCAGCAACAGAGGCGTACCCACCAGCGGATCCCCCGTCGCGGTCTGCGCCGTAACCAGCACGCCCGCGGCGCCATAGGCCAGACCGGCCAGCGTATAGGCGCCGAGCTTCGTCATCACGACGTTGATGCCTGAGTACGTCGCCGCCTCGTGATCGCTGCCGACCGCATAGAGCGCGGTGCCGAAGCGCGTCTTCTTGACGGCCAGCCAGGCCAGGACGACGAATCCGAGCACGAGAACCGGTGCGGGCAACATGCCTTCAATCGCGCTGCCCGTGAAGAAGCGGGTGAAGGATTCGGGAACCATGCCGCCCGGCTTGTCCATCACCACCAGCGTGATGCCCGTAAGGATGAACATCGTGGACAGCGTGACCACGATCGACTGCAGGCGCAGGACGGCCACGAAGAATCCGTTGAATGCTCCCACCAGCGCGCCCACGCCCAGGCCGATGAGCACCGCCATGCCTTGAGCGGCTGGGTGATCGTTGAGGTAGGTCGCCACCAGCACGTTCACAAGCGAGATCACGGCGCCCGCGCTCAGGTCGAAGCCGCCCGTGAGGATGACGATGGTTGCGCCGACCGCCGCCACCGCGAGCGTCAGCCCCCCGGCCGAGAGATAGAGCAGATCGGGATACGCGAGCCGCGTGGCCGACAGGAAATTGACGAGCGCAAAGAGCACCGCCAGGACCGCGATCGCGATCAGGAGTCCCTTGGCGCGACCCGGCACCCAACGCGCCAACGGGGATTCCGCCGGCTGGGCATACGAAACAACTGCGGTGTTGCTCATGATTGAACTGCCTTCCGGGTCGCCGATTCCGACCCGTGTGTGTGCGCGCTCCCGAGGGCCGCACGCATGATTTCCGATTCCGAGATGGCCTCGACCTCACCGTCGATCTCACGAACGATGCTGCCGCCGTAGAACACGACGACGCGATGGCTCAGATGCACCACCTCCTCGATTTCGGTCGAATACAAAATGACCGAACCGCCCGCCCGCACGTATTCGTTGATGAGCAGATAGATTTCGTGCTTGGTCCCCACGTCGACGCCGCGCGTGGGGTCGAACAGCAGCAGCACCCGTCCCCCGGCCAGCAGCCACTTCGCCATGACGATCTTCTGCTGGTTGCCGCCGCTGAACGCGCTGGCCGGCATGTGCAGCGCGCGTTCGGCCACCTGCACCTTGGCCAGGGCACCGGCCACCGCAAGGCCCTCGGCCTCGCTGTCGATGAGCCCGAAGCGCTTGTAGCGATCGAGCACCGGCAGCGCGGTGTTCTGCCGGCCGTCCAGGCGCAGGAACAGTGCCTCCGTCTTGCGCTCTTCCGGCACGAGCGTGATGCCCAGCTTGGCGTCGATGGCATCGCGCGGCGATTCGATCTTCACCTCGCGCCCGTCCACCGTGATGGTGCCCGAGCTTGCCGGCACGTCACCGAAGAGCGACAGGAAGAACTCCAGTTGCCCCATGCCCGCAAGGCCTGCCACGCCCAGCACCTCGCCGGGCTGCAGCGACAGGGACGCGTTGCGCAGCCGCCCCGCAGACATGTCACGCACCGCCAGCACTGGCTCCACGTCCCGATTCACCGGAGGCTTTGGCGGGAAGGTCTTGTCCAGCGAGCGGCCGATGATCTGCTCGATCACCTCTTCGTCCGAGATCTCGTCGATGCCGAACGTGCCCACGCTGGAGCCGTTGCGCAGGATGGTCAGGCTGTCGCAGAACATGCGCACCTCGGGCATGCGGTGCGTGATGAAGATGATCGTCGTGCCGCGCGCCTTTTGCTGGGCAATGATCTGCCCCAGCCACGCGATGTCTTCACCCGACAGCGCCGAGGTCGGTTCGTCGAGCAGCAAGACCTTGGGCTCGCGCAGCGCCGCCTTGGCGATCTCGATCTTCTGGCGCAGCGGCAGATCCAGCGAGCGCACCTCGGCGCGCGGCGAGATCATTTGCAACCCCATCTTCTCCAGGCTGGCCGCAACGCGCTCCTCCGCCGCCTTCTTGTTGAGCAAACCGGCAAAGCCGGTCGGCTGGTACGGCAGCAGCAGATTCTCCGCCACGCTCAGGTCCGGAATCAGGGTGAGTTCCTGAAAGGCCGTCTGCACGCCCAGCCTGTGCGCATCCCGTGGGCTGCTCATGCGCACCTCTTCGCCAAACAGACGGATCACCCCGCTGTCCGGTTGAACCAGGCCACTGAGGATCTTGACCGAGGTGGACTTGCCCGCCCCGTTTTCCCCCAGCAGCGCATGAACCTTCCCGGGAGCGATGCTGTACGTCACGCTTTCGAGCGCTACGGTCGGCCCGAAGGCCTTTCGTACCTGCTCGACACTGATGGCTTGCGCTTGCTTAGACATGCCGAACGACTCTTGGACAGACCATGGGTGCCGAGTTACTTCTCGGCCTGACCCGTCAAAGCGGCATTGAGTGCGACTTCAGGCGTTTCGGGATTGAAGACGTCCGCAAACCAGCCAGGGTTGGTAACGACGGAGGGTTGGAACACATTGCAGCCCGCCTTCATTTCCTTCCACGTACCCTCCTTGCAAAGCTTCACGGTGTCGTTGGTCACTTGGGGCAGCGGCACGATGACGTCATGGGGGAATTTCTTGCCCCCCAGCGCCTGGATCGCGAGCTTGAGCGCATAGGCGCCAGACACCGGCGGCGAGGAGTAGGAGAAGCTCGGCGCCCCCATCGGCCGATAGGTTCCGTTGGCGCCTTCGACTTCCTTGTTGGATGCCGGCAGCATCTGGATGCGGTGGCCATTGGCGCCCTCGCCCGCACACGGCTTCTTCTTGGCGTCCGGGATGCCGGCCTCGTCCTGCATCGAAAACATCGTGTAGCAGCCCACCTGAACAAGCATGCCGTCGACCTTGTCCCAGGAATGCGATGCCAGGATCTTGGTCATCTCGGTGCGGGCCACAGCCTGGCTCCACATGCCGACGCCCTGGGCAACCACCTTCACATCCGGATACTTGGCAAAGACTTCCATCGACGCCTTGGTGCGCTGCGTGTCGGTCGATGTGCCTGGAACACCAGAGAGGTAAACCACGTTGCCCTTGCCGCCCATGGCCTTGACCAACCACTCGGCGGCGACCTTGCCGGCCAGGAGCTGATCAATGTGCACGTTGTGCGCACAGGGTT
>Ga0102589_1003783_pt1 | contig 15136 bp, 22 predicted proteins | sample AraplaMF_Col_mLB_FD_76858 | JGI IMG/M metagenome (GOLD analysis project Ga0102589, IMG submission 76858) | Arabidopsis root microbial communities from the University of North Carolina, USA - plate scrape MF_Col_mLB | ecosystem: Host-associated > Plants > Roots > Endosphere | place: USA... | reverse complement strand
CCACATTAGTAGTTGAGGTAGATGGTAAAAAGCATAATGTATGGGTAAGTGAAGAGACATATAACGGAGCAGAGTGGTTAGGTAGACTAAAAGTCATCAAAACAAAAGATGGTAAAGTTGAGAAAGATCCTAGATATGAGGGCGAAGACTTAATCACGAGTTATTAAGTAGTATGTTTTTAATATTCGCTTCTCAAATTAAACCACATTATTATTTGCAAAAGTCGAATCCATTAAAATAAAAAACAAATTTAAAATAACTGTAATAACCTGCTAGCATATTGTTGATTGGAGGTTATCACCTTTCTGAAGATAAAATTAAAGAGCTTTATTATCTCGATACAATTGTGCTGACAGTAACGTTTTTACTAAGTGAGTGGAGTTTCAGGGAGTATGAGGGATATGCTTAAGTAAAAGAGAGAAGAATATTTAGAGCTTTTGAGGAGAAAGAAGGCTATTTGAACTATCAAAAGCATTCTGATTATGTACGGTAATTAATGTAGAGATAATATTATCCGAATATAGTTACACAAAGATGAATGTACTTAAAAAGTTAGGAATGTAATGGGATTTTATTGAATGAAAATTATTTAAACTGTATAGAGGTGAAAAGTCAGGATGTGGAATATAAAAGAAGAAGATTTAGATGAATTTAGGATGACATGTAAAGATCGTTTAAGTCCAGAAGGTGCTACAGGATTTATGTTTGGAGGAATACTTTATAGTTCAATAGCCGTTTTTTCTATTATTGTATCAGGTGGTTGGGAGTACTGTATGGTTCTCCTTAACATAGGAATTGTTAAGCTAGAGGTGTTGGCATATGCTCTGCAAGTAATTTTTTTCGTGCTATATTTATTTCCAAAAGCACAATTTAAATTTCAAAAGTTACAAACACTTGTCGTATTATTATATGCATTTCAAATGGCTACTATATTACTTACAGTTTTAGTTGTTTCTGAAATAGCTAATAATTCAATGGATCGTATTACGTTGAATTATGTATGTTTGCTATATTTAGGAGCGGTAATTTTCCATATTGTAACAACAATAGATACATTTAAATTGGCAAGTGAAGGTGCGTTTAGTATGGATGAAAGATCCGTGTCCTTTTTTAGTAAAACAAAAGGAACAATGATGAAAGTTGCTTCAATATACGCATTAATCCTTCTTATTTTGATTTATTTTCATAATGATTATGCATTTGATACTTTTATTGGATATGTAATAGGAACTGTTTTAATGGTGAAAAAAGTAGTGGTTTAAAGGAGAGTATTTTAACTACTAAAAGAAATTTTAATTATGTAATGTGATTAAAAGATTATCTAGTTGAAAATGTAGAGAGTAGTGTGATGATGAAATGAAAAAAAAGTGTTTAAAATGATTACTATCATAATAGTAATCAGCCTACTACAAGCATGTAGTTTTTTTGAAAAAAAGATAGAGTATGAGCCATTTGTCAAAGCTTTGGATGAAGGTGACATGAAAAAGGTTATGTCCGCTAGTGATGATGGATATGCGTATGTGAAACAAAGAGGTATATATAGTACATATGAGCAAAAGGAAGATGGAGAGCACAGTAAAACAATTTATCAAACTTCGAAAGGTATATATAATACGAAAGATAAAAGTTTATATGGAAATACAACACAAGAAATTACCTCGAAAGTAGATAATAAAAATTATAGAGAAGAAGTTAATTATAGTACAAATATTAGTTATGAGAATGGACAGGTACAAAGTACGGATTCAAGTCTGGATGTTTCATACGTGAACTTAATTGTAGATCGTTTAAAAGGGATAGGGAAACTAAAGATGAAGCCAGGAGGTGATATAAAAAAGTTTGGTCAGCCTAGTACTGTTGGATATAAATTAACTGAATCAGAGTTTCAAAGTATTATTAATGATAAGTTAAAAATACAATATGATGAATATGGTGGTGGATCGATCGCACTGCATATTGAGTTTACAAAGGGTTCAGAGCAGATATTGGAAGTAAGTATTGTAATGAATTATAAAAAGAGAAATGAAGAAGGAAAGTTAGTAGAACACATATCACAAATACATACATCTTTTGATAGTCACCAAGGTAATAACCAAGATGCGAAACAGGAATATATTGATTTTAAAGCACAGTATAATAAGAAGTAGTAATATTAAGAAAGGAATTTGCACGTAAAGATAATAGCGACATAAGTGTGGTGACTGTCTCATAAATATTTTTATTTGTAGTGGAAAGAATTTTAGAATAAACGCTCCAATTGCTGGAGTAGATTCAACAATTGGGCGTTTATCTGTCTAAATTTAGCTTGAATACATGACATGTTTTAGATAGGGGCATGGCTTTACAAGTAGTTTCTCCATCTTCATAATAACGGTGTGAAATTTTTTGTAATTTGCTTTTATTGCTAAGTGACAACTATTTCTGTATATAGAGTAGCCCTTATTATCGATACATCGTCCACATCCCGATGTCTTTAAACCCTAGTCGTTTATAAATTCGTCCAGCAGCTGGATTGTTATAAAATAAACAAAGTGTTCGGTCTTCTTTCGTAAAGTCCTGAATCATTTTTTGTAATATGAGTGAAGCGTAGCCATTTCCGCGATAATTCGGGTGTGTACATACGCCAACTACCATAGCGGATAATGAATTTTCAGCGGAAGTTGAGGCGGATGTTAAGCCTGATGAGGTGTTATCTATGAGTGACCACTCTTTTAGTTATTCGTTTAGGAAAATTATAGAGGTTACAGACTTGTGAGTCAATAACTATTCAGTTGGAACTTGTGAGATAGTATTCGACAAAAGTAGGAGACTAAAATAGGTGCCGTCTCAGGTGGTATTGATAGGGGGGGGATTGGGAATAAATAGAATAACTATTTATGAAAACTAAGAGGAGGAATATAAAATGTTTAAGTGGTTTAAGAGGTTTGTGAAGTGGGTTAACGGGCCCGTTAATCTAGATCAGGCTGCTATTGAGTTTTATATCGGTGACGATAGAGTCGTTCTCATAGGTGCTGATGCGATGAACTTTGTAGCTAACTTTAATAAGAAATACAAAACTCTATATGTTGAAAATAAATTAACTGGAATGAATATACGATTTAGGGTATTTCATGTGGGTACCTACAAGAGAACAACTTATAAAGCAAGTACTGGGGAGGTAGGAAACTAATGGATATTATGGAGATAGTAATGAACAAGTGGTTTGCTGGCTCGGTCGCCTTGTTAGTTGTAGCTTATAGGGAGTTGGTTCTTCCCGTGGAGCGATGTACCTAAAAAGAAGTGAGCGAGGTGCAATCTCTAACCAATTAAAGTAACTGTCAGATGATACTAAATAGCAAAACCTCCCCCTCGATGCGATGCTTGTGAGCATATACACAAACAGAGCTATGGCGGTGAACTATCTCCCGAAAGTGTCCGAACTCTAGAGGGCGAAAGTCACTACCTCGAAAGTAACCCCTCCCGAAAGTGAGTGCATACAATCATGCATACTCCTGAGTCATAACCCTATGAGTACGGCATTCCTTGTGTATATCTATACAGGGCTTACCCACAGTTACCATGCAGATAATTATGCAGGCTATACCATAGTAGGTACACTGAGAGCAGGTGGCTCTAGGACTGTAGCTTATTTGTCTGTCTCTATGACTACTACCCATAAGATGTATTATGTTAACAAGCACCACACTACCCTATGCCTACTCGTTGCACACAGTAGAGATCGCCTACTCGTGCGCTGTGTTGTCTTGCCTATCATGTAACGCTCCTGTGTGTACCTGTGAGGATGACAACACTTGGGTGATACTAACATTACCTCTACACTTATGACTCGTTATGGTGGCTCCCGAGCGGTCTGATGGCATTCTCGTTAGTTTTTCGTGAGCTGGCTGGCTCAAGGGTACCCATATTTTCCTGACAGGGGGGCAGGTAGGCACGCACGCATCGTGTGTTACACAGTAGAAAATATACTAATCAGCGCCCTCCTAGTTATTCCTAATAGTCTCCATATCACTCAGGTGAACTCGTTCGACACACCTTCGGAGTACGATCTCCCAAGACGCTCCCTCATCAGGTCTGATAAAATTTAAAATATTTCTTCCTATTAGCGCCACCTATTGAGTTACACCCATAAGTCACTAACATGTAGAAAACTAGGAGTCAGCCTACTCATGGGTAACCTTGTAGTTCATCTTTAAAGACCTTCCATCTCTAGTATTTAATTATTCAAATGCCTAGTAGTGCTGGCGCAATTTAGCAACAATCTACATAGATGTACACTTATAGTCGCTAACATGTAGGAAACTAGGAGTCGGCTACTTCGGGGTTTACTCAGGGACTATGCTCAACATAGGTCGTCCTCATAAGGTATTTAAATATATTAATATATGAGATGGTAACTCCTAGAGTCGGCAACCTACTTGTATACACCTGTTAGTTTTGCTACCTCGTATCAACTATGTTGTCATTTTATTTCAATCCCTAGTTAACTTGTTAGATGAGACTAACCAGTATCATGACGGTATTGCCTCCTAAGTTACCTAATAGTCTTCCTTAAGTGTAGATATCTTGGAGTGAAATACATGAGGTTTACCTAAAATAGTCACACTTTTGTTACTAAACTAATGAGCTTAACTTTAGAGATACATCTGAATAGTTAACCAAGAGTGTCTATCTCGTAAAGAAAATAAACAAATACCTTACGAGATAGCAACTCTATAGCTAACTATCAAGTTTATAACCTAGCTGATTCATCAGCAGATACAATCCTGATAGAAAAGCTATAGAGATACCTCCTCATATAGATTCTAATGTATTTAAATATTTTAAAAACAATAACTCCTAGAGCTGGCATCTGAATAGTTACCGAATAGATTACCATCTCAGGTATTTTATATATTGGAATGAGAAGGGACAAACTCTAGGGAATGTACTAATGGATGGTACACAGAGGAGGGAAACTGTTTTGTACACAGATACAGAAAAACGAACTGATAAAATTGATCGTATCCCTTGGGGGAGTAAGGCTGATGGCAAATCAATTGAGGAAATCTCATACACTAAAAAGGGCTGATTGAGGAAATCTCATACACCAAAATGAGGACGACTGCTGTCTTGTCGAAAACCAAAAGTTTAATAAATAAAGAATTTATACATATATCTTGTGTCTTATTTTGAAACGTAATACAATATATAGAGATGATGAGGTTAACTTATTATTATATTACATGGTTAACTGTCTTGTCAATAAAAAACACCGGAGGGAGAAACGAATGAGTACACCACTAACGATTGACGAACTAAGAGGAATGTCTGTAAAGGAAGCGATATTACTAGGAGCTGACGTTATTTCACCCGCTCAGAAGGAAGCACGAAAAGGAAAACCTAAGGATAATTACAAGGAAGGCAACCGCCAGTTCACTATGGTGAGAGAGGAGATAAAAGAAGTGAATGAATACTTGTCATTAGAAAACTCAGGAGTGATGATGTTCCTATTAGGGTTTGCCAAGCTGGGTGAGAACGGATCTTTATATTACCGTGAGGAAGGTAAAGAATCTGAGTTGCTTTCAGCTAGCAAACTAGCAGATCTACTAGGGAAGACACCTAGAGCAACAAACATTATCCTAGCAGAGCTGGAAAAGTTAAGTCTTATCGTTAGAACTAAGAAAGGTCGCAACACAACCATCTCACTAGGAGAACAGTTCTTCAATGTAGGCAGCTACGAGGGTAAAGACTTGTTTACAAAGGTATACAAAGGTAAGTTACTCGAGGTAGCCAAAAAGATTTCCTTCTCGGAGTTAGGACTCTTCTTCAAACTACTTGGTCACTTCCATTACGATCTACACGTACTAGTGGACAACCCTCATGAGGTGAAAGTATCAGAGTTAAATATATGGAGTCGGAAACATGTTGCTCCCTCGGTTGGTTGCTCGGCTGATTTCGCTAAGAGAGCTATCCTTAAGTTAATCAGAGCAGGCTTACTCATGGAGATTAGTTCCGCTAAGAAATTGATTATCTTGAATCCCCTACTTGTAAGTAAGAAACTGAGAACGCCAAACATAAAGGAGCTTGCTGAAGCTATCGAGTTGGCAAGCTTCACACGTGAAAATTTCAAAAAGTGACAATACCTCGTAATGCCTCGAAAGTAACACCCCTAACCTATAACCCCAAGGAGGAAACCCAATGAACATTTACTCAAGAGAAACAATCCTAGAAGTACTAGCTGAATTGAAATACTACGGTAAAAATATAACCGAGGCAGGACTAATGAGAGACCGTCCTCGTTTGTATAACGCCATTAGATGCTATTTTGAAAGCCTAGAAGATGCGATCTCCAAGGTTACACCTATACCGGTACAGACTTACAGATGGACTATTAAGGAGGAATGCTAATGAGCAGAATCAAATGGAGTAAGGAATTAATTCTTAAGAAGATACAGGAGTTAGAAACTCAAGGAGTTAACTTTGGAGGTGGATCTATACAGAAAACTAATCGTTCTCTGTATAGTGCTGGCTGTAGACTCTTTGGCAACTGGTCTAGTGCTTGCGAGGAAGCAGGTGTATTAGTGCCAGCTAACCCTAAAGTAACTACGGCAGAAGTACTCAAAGTGTTTGAACCACCTCAGGAGGAACGAGTGAGTCAGCCTGGTAAAGTATATGAAGATTTTAGAATAATAACTCCAAAGTACGAAGAACACACGAGAAAGCTAACGTGGAAACTAATAGGAACAATCGGATTAGCATCAGATCCATTTAGTTTCATCCCTGAGAAGACAGGAGTTAACGTGAAAGTCTTCAATGATTGGCTAAGAGGAAACGAAACAATGGGGTACGATGATATGATCACAATAGGTAAATACCTGAGAGAGCTGGCTCAATAGGAGTTGGTTCTCTTTTTGGTATACACTTGTATATACAAGTCACACAACTGCTACTATATATATGTAGGAAGTTAATTAGCTAGGTTGCTACTTTATATATGAAGCAATTAATTAGGTATTCTCATGAGGTAGCTGATTCGTGGTTTCTGAGGGGTCTCCTGTTTCGGCTATCTCATGAGGATTCCTTCCCTCCTTCCATGTGTGATTTCGTTGTTCATTCTAGCTGACTCTTGCGGAACGGAAAACCCTTGAGTCGGCACCCCTTAGTTACATTGCCTGTAGGGTGTCATTCTCTCTCGAGTATCACCACCACTGATTGCTAAGGAGCTGGCAAACTACAGGGAGTGTAACTCCAAATAATTTCTTGATTGTAACACCCTGATAGCTGCGATCTATCAGGGTGTTGCTCTAAGATTAAATCTGACATGTATATGACCCTCCTGAGGGGTTACATACGAACCTGTATATCCTCCTGAGATATATAGCTTCTTCTGTACAAGCTAGTTGGGGAACTAGTGAGGCAGACAGTGAGGGTTATTCTATTCAGTGGGGACTGAGTAGGGTAATCCTATTTTTTTTAAGTACACTAACTTGCATTGCCATATAGCGTTAACTATTACGAATAGAAGAGGGGGAAACAAGTATGATTAGCAAACAAGAATTAAACGATGAGTTGCGGACTCAGTGGAAAGCTCAACAGGAGCACTACGGAACACCTATTGTGTTCTTTGCTAATAAGATTGGCTTTAGTAAGACGACTGTTAGGAGATGGATTGAAGGATCGTTCGACTTCTCAATGGGTTCGGCTCAAGTGGTACAAGCTTATTTAAATCAATAACGAGAACGCTGACTCCTAAGGTGCTGAAGCCCTAGAGGTGGAGCCTCAGGAGTTATCTTACTCACTATACATATTCAAACAAGTTTTCCATAACGATTCTAGGAGGTAGGACAATGAAGAAATCAGCCAAGTTAGATGCAAGCCAACAAGAAATCGTCCTCAAGTTAAGTCATGTGAGAGACATGTTTGCTCACAGAGTGGCCATGAAAGACAACCTCATGTTAGGAAACCATATGCCAAAGCTAAAGAGATTAGCTAAGGAAAAGGGAGTACTTGGTGAGGACGGTCAAATTCCTGTCGAGTATGCACAAGCGTATTGCGATGAGGTCGCTAAAGTGTCCGCTAAAGTGGATAAGGACTTCGAGGAGTTCAAGAAAGCATTCGATAAATATTTTGGAGAGTAATTGTTCTCTATCAATACAGAACATTGAGGTCGCCTAACTAGGTGGCTTATTTGTCGTTCTCGGGGTGGTACTCTCCCAGCTTCTCAGCTAAAGAAGACAAATATACATAGCACCCTAAGAGGTAGCTACAGGAGGAATATACTATATGGCAGATTTAACTTTAGGACAACACCCTTTACTAAAGAAAGCATTCTTGGATGCACGATTCAAACATCTAACAGAGAAACGCTTCATTGCGGACTCTCTATTTATGAAAGTGAGTGCAGATGCTTTAGTGGTTAAATACTTCAAGGACGCTGACGTAGACTCACAAGGACGTTACAACTATGAAGAAGTACCTGAGGTAGGCGAAGGATCTAGCTACAAGCGTATCGGCTTATCAGAAGTAGCTAAGATTGAGATGATCCGTAAGTACGGCTTAGAGGCAGCTGTCTCTTATGAAATGCAAAAGTGGGGACAAACAGGCGTATTCGAACGAATCTTCCTTAAATTGTCTAACTCAGTAGTGGCTATGGTTAACACTATGGCTTACGACAAGATTCACTCTGAGCCTAACATTGGAGGACGCACAAAGACGGGTGCAGCAGGAGACGAAACTTGGGATAATGCCACTCTAGGTGCTGACAAAATGATTAGCGATATCATTGACGCTAAGGCTTCAGCTAAGAAGTTTGGCTACTCTCTTGATACGATGGTTATCTCTACAGAGACGGAAGCACTGTTCTTGAAGAATAAAGGTATTCGTGATGCTCTACGTGAGAACAACACAGATATCGCTTTACTAAACGGCTACATTGGTAACTTCTTAGGGTTGGACGTTATCGTTGATGAGAACTATAGTGATGACCAAGTGTTAATGTTACAACGTGGAATCCTTGGAGACATCGCCGATGCGGAGCCATTGAAGTCTCATACGTATAACCAAGAGGAAGACTCTACTACGATCTTACGTGTGAGCCGTTTCACTACAGCTTACGTAACAGATCCGAAAGCAGTTTACTTACTTAAGAATATCAAAGCTTAATAGCTTAACACTGGGGGTCGGCTATTGGCTGGCTCCCTATTTTTATTTACCAGGAGGCAGGACAACCATGATAGAAAAATTCAATGAAGGCTCAATCACTGGGGGAGACTTACTCAAAGATGCTGTACTATTTTTGGAGGGAACTCACCGAGGTAAACCATATACAAAGCAAGACTTACATACCCTTGCTAACTCGTTTAACAAGGCTGACAATGTACCAGTCCAGTTAGACCACAGTGAGAGCGCAAAGGACACTGTAGGCTTCTTAGAGAGCGTATCTGTACAGGGTGGCCAACTCTTAGGTAAGCTACGTATCATTGACGAGAAGGTAAAGGAACGAGTAGACAAGGGACTTATGAAGAAGGTCTCCGTGTCATTCTACACAGACACTACCGGTAAGCCTACACGTTTACGTGAAGTTAGCCTAGTAGCTTTCCCACAAGTCAAGGGAGCGGAACTGTTTAACGAATCACTAAGCGAGGACGAACAATTCTATAGAAACTATGTAGCTGGTCTAGGGATTGGCTCAAGAGGGAGGAAACTATAATGGATAAAGGAATGAAAGGACAGCCTATGGAGTGGAAAGACGAGGAAGCAAAGAAGCGTTCTCTAGCAAACTTACAGCCTAATGCGGCTATGAAGCACGGACTACGTAGCCAGAACTTTGAGGCTACATTAACAGAAGTAGAGCTTCAGCAGATTGCTAAGACAGAGAGCGACATCTTAGCACAGCTAGGAGATTCAGCGACCTCTACAGACAAGATCAATGCAGAGAGATACGCTATTGCGCTCATCAAGGTACAACGAGCTGACCAAATTGAGAACGTATCTATCAAGTATAAAGACTTCACAAAGGAGCTTCTTGAGATTGAGAAACAGTTATGCCTAGACAGACGTTACCGATTGAGTAAGTCTAACACTGAGAATCCTTCTAATACTGATTGGATGCTTAGCTTGTTTGATGGTGCTAACGAAAAACTATAGGAGGCAGTCTCGTATGGATAAACTACATGTATTGTATACTGTGAAAGTTAAGTTTAAGGGAGAAGAAGCTGGGGAGAAAGTCCTGAAAAGGAAGCACCTCTCTAAGTGCGCTAAGGGGAAAGTATCTGACCAGCTCCAGTTTGTCTATGACTTCTATAGCCAACTATATAATACGAATTACACTGAGATGGTAGGACTAGACATGAAGTTTATCTCAGTAGCTGAATACGATGAATTATACCAAGAGGTATACGAGTGAGGAATGAATGCCGATGAGGAAGGAAGACACGGAGTTTAAACTTAGAGTGATGATTCTGCTATGGGTTGTACTATACGGAGCATTCGCTATGTTAGTACTCTTTAATATCTAGAAAGTAAACACCGAGGTAGCGTTCCTGAGTGAGAAAATATCACTTAAAGAATATGCTATCTCTTTTTTTATAACTTTTCGGATGTAACCTTACAGAGAAAATGCATAGTCGTAACACCTGGGTATTACCACAGTAAGCCAGCTTTACAAAAGGTATTTTATTTCTAGATTGACTACTCTATAATCAGATTTGGAAGGTGGTGATAAGATGATACCTATGCTGAAATACAAAGATATTTCAAGGCAAACGCTAGAAGTAGAGTTTATCGTAGGTTCAATGTATTTTACAATTAAGGATGAATACAAACGTTATGTCCATTGTATATTCTCGATTGGAAGAGCTCGTGAGTTTGTGAGAATCTTAAGTAATGGAGAGATGGCTGAGGTGTTTGATCGTGGAGGAGATTTATTGAGAGTTCGTCCTATGAGAGATGACCATCTCGCTATTGAAATTGAATCGAAGGGGATGAGTAAGGGGTTTGTGTTAGATAAACAGCAAACTCAAGAGTTATCTAATTGGTTTCAACGAGTGCACAAACTATAATTTCAATTACCGTAATGGTAACCCCGAGGAAGAAAGCAAAAGAGCCGACTCAATGAGAGTCGGCTCGAGGGTTATTACTTCATGAGTTAAAAGTTCTCCTCAGTTATTTCGTTTAAATTAAAACTAAGAGTTTTAGAGATTTTGCCAGCTCGTAAGATAACTACATACGTAAGGCCTAGTTGGAATGTATCTACTTTGCAAGCTTTATTAGTGATACGAGATAGTGAGTCTTGGAAGTTGGACACTAAAGTGTCGATCTCCTCCATAGCGATATCTAAATTAGTTGGTTGAATAGTATTTGTTGTCATAAAAAATCTCTCCCTTTAGTTTTTATTTGTTTACACGAGATAGGTAATACTTACAGGTGTACAATCATGAGTGAAACGATGTAACCAGCTGCGTAAAGAAAGCTTATGCTGCCGCCAGCTACCAAGGTTGACGTAACCCACTCTTTGAGTTTCAACTTATTCGCCTCCTATGAGGTCGAACCTTTACAGCTATTCCTGCTCGTGATACTATAGGGAGGAAAGAGCCTTATAGGTTCGACTGAATTGCGTAGCCTTGTTCGGTATACTCGCCAAAGTATAACTACCGAGTAGGGCTATTTTGTTTTGTGTAGTTTTAGGTTAGTCAGTTAACTTCTTACCAGCATACATACGAGTTAACATTTTATCGATCTTATTAGCTTTATCTACAGTGTTGATCTTGTTGAGTTGATTAAAAGCTGTATAAAACCTCTTAGCATCCTCGATGGTCTCCAGCTCGTAAAAGTCTTTGACTTTACCGTAAAACTTTTGTTGCTTACTTTCCAATTGCTATGTTCACCTCATTCCCTGAGTGGCTTAATTACATATTAATTAAAAGTTCTAGAACCGTCAATACTTTTTGAAAACTTTTTTAAATCCCTTTCTTTTCCTCACAGTTTATCCTTACAGCCAATTATGTTAGCTACCTCTTTTTGGTTACCAAAGAAAGCTCGAATAAGTGTAAAACTCTTTAGAGTTCGTACAAGCTCATTACAAATGGTATAACTTGTTTAGGTGCGAACGTAATAAGGGTACTAATAAAACTCCGCACAGGAGAATCTGGAGCTTTTTTTATGGAGTGATTCAAAAATGGAGATGTTATTTTACATCATATGGCATTCAATCGAGCATATACCTAATCAGTTGCCTGCTCTGCAGGTACAACCTACTCAGGACTATCCTAAATTGGATAATCGTACAAGAACCAGATGCAATGCCACCCTGGTAACCAATCGGGCATAGCTAAATAGAGATATCTCCTGTGTTAAAGAGCTATAGGACAACAACCAGATAGGAGGGATTATTACCTAGAGTAATGCTACTGAAGAAAGTTGAATAGTTTGCACTTAAGAGATCGCTGAGCAGTAGATAATTTCTGAGCCAGAACTCCATAGAAGTAACCATTGAAATCACGTACACGTTTAGCCTTGCTAGCAAGCACACTAGCTCGTAACCCTGAGATGGCCACCTCTGCAGTATCAACTAAATCAGGTGCATACTTTCGAGCAGCCAATTGAACACGACCCCACAGTTTGTAAACCTTAGTTGCATCAAAGTAGGAGATAGCCAAGCTAGCGAACTCAGTAGGAACACCAGCAGCTACTAAGTGATCTATGCTTAACTCGTCTACGTATGTATTATCTTTAGAGATTTTAGTTTTGTAAGTAATTGTATCTGTATGAGACGGAGACTTCTCAGTGCACTCAGGAGTAGGCTCTACAGCTTCCTCACAAGGTGACTTAGCAAGGTGACTCTCATAGGGATTGATCACTGTTATTGAAGCGCTATAGCCACCTTTAACAGGCTTAAATTGATTGATACGAGTAATAATTCCTAGCTCAGATAAAACCTTTAGAGCACGCTGTATAGTGCGTTTAGAGTAACCTGTGAGATCAGATAAAGAGTCTACTTTAAGGTAGCTGACTCCTATGAATTTGCATGAGTAACAAGCAAGCTTCCATAGTACTGTGTATTCTGACTCTTTAAGTTTGTACACTGACAGGTATTCACTAATAGAATTGTCCATCTCATGAATTGAATTAAAAGATTGATATTTTCGTAGTTCCTTCATATTGTATATTCTCCTTAATAGGAGCTACTTGCAGAGTGTATCTTAGGGTAGTACAATATAAGCAAATAGCTCCATAGTTATTTTGTGAAAGAGTCCTGTCTGGCCGCCAAACTAGAGCAGGGCTCTTTTGTGTTTACTTATAGGTCGAACCTATTGAGAGGGTTATACTTATCGTTGGATTCAGCTAACGAGTTACCGAAAGCATGTAGGTAAACCTCAGTAGTTCTTATCTGGGAGTGGTGCATCAACTTACTCAAGGTGTATATGTCCATTCCAGCTCTCAAGCAGTTACTCGCATAGGTATGTCTAAACATGTGAGCTGTAGTTTTGAATCCCATACGAACTGACAGCCTGGTGAACATTAACTTGACAGCGTTCACTGTGAGTGGGTTACCTCTGTGGTCATTAAACACATGAGCAGGCAACTTAATGTAGTACTTCTCGCAGAATAATCTCCACTCGTACAACTCCCGAGCTACCTTATCCGTTAACGGAGTAGACAGGCTCTTACGATTCTTCCCGAAGATAGTGATAGTCTTATTGAGTAGATCTACGGAATCCCACCTCATGGATACCAGCTCGCCTAGTCTTATGCCTGTACCCGCGAGGACGACTATCACGGTATGACCTCTGTAGCTGTACAACGTGTTTTCTCGAGAGCGCATCCTCCTGTAGTATCTAAGCATCTGCTTTATCTGTTCATCGGAGTAAACCTTGATGGTCTTGTCCGTCTTAGCCGGCTTAATCTTGTTAGTGGGGTTGCTGCGGATCTCTATAATGTCCTCATCCTCTAGGTACCTAAAGAATGTCTTCAAGTGCTGGAGCTTACCATTACGAGTGACCACTGTGTTTCCTCTCTCCTTGGAACAGTAGAGGAGGTAGCCCTTTATAACTGGTGGAGTAATATCCTCGATGTTAATGATCTCCTTCTCAGCAACGAGCCAGCGAGAAAACTCATTGAGTGTATCTCCGTAGCTCTGTATTGTCCTAGGAGCTAGTCCACTGAGTTCTTTATCCTCTAGGTAATCCTTAATCATAAATCTAAGTAGTGCCATTTAGTTTCCCCCCCCTTGAGTACGCACAAAAAGACCACCTCCATAGGCTACTTGTGAGTAACCTAGAAAGTGGTCTCTTGTGAGAATATTGTTTCTGTCATAGATAACCATTCAGCTTGACCTTGTGAGGCTTGTCCTGCCTCGGGTGAATTAACTCGCCTGTCCTACCATAGCGGATAATGAATTTTCAGCGGAAGTTGAGGCGGATGCGATGATTGCACCGTCTTTTTCAATATAATATGTACGTCCTGTATTTGTTTCGATAGCTTGCCTTAACATTTTTTCAGATTCATTTGCAGTCGGGAATTCAGCGATGTCACTTCGTAATTTCATAATTCGTTCTATATCATCGAGTGAGGCAAGTTTAATTGTTTTATGAATTGGTGTGCTAGGTAAGTTGTTGTCATCTTGGCATTCGCAAAAATACATTTCATTTTTGGCGCCTAGTTGTACACTTGGAGCAGTTTCAAATCTTTCTACAATAGTTGACTTGCCAGAGAGTTTAAGCGGCTTATATGCGGAAAGAAGTGCCTCATAGTCAGTAACCACAAACTCTTCTTTACTATACGGTATAAATGTATCGTGAAAGCGAAGTAAAATCGATTTTAATGTTCCGTTCTCTTCAAATACTCCCCATAATTCTTGAAAATCTGTATCATAACCGAAAGCTTCAATATCTCCAATAATAAATAAGTTAATGGCTGCTTCTTCTTTTAGGTAAGCGAATACTTGTTCATGATCTTTCTTTGTTAATTTTCGCATCATAACGAATCTACCTCTTTTTTATTTTTCTGAATATTACAACTTAAGTTTTTTGAAATCAATATAAAATTTTATGTTTAGTTCACAAACTTTCGGAAAAACTAGGAAAGATATGACAAAGGAGGTTATGAACGGTGGATCATCCAATTCAAGGGTTAATGAAAGCAGCAATGGAAAATTTAA